>WNGN01007860.1_pt2 | contig 13593 bp, 17 predicted proteins | sample 5400561 | NCBI WGS metagenome assembly WNGN01 (sample SAMN13153379, study PRJNA577476) | soil metagenome | isolation source: 115 cm soil or saprolite under Garry oak tree replicate 2 | place: USA:California | collected 2016-06-15
TCGCGGCGCTCACTCAGCCGCCCCAGCCGGCTCCGGCCACGTTGGACTCGGGATTCGTCACCGCGGCTCCGCCGTACCCACAGGCGCAGGGGCCGACCGTGCCCAGCGCCCCACTACCACCGCTACCGCCGCCCGTGCCCGCGGTCGCGCCTCCGCCTCCAGAGCCAGCACCGCCGCCTCCTCACGAAGATTCGGACCCTGCCAACCCTGGACCCTGATCGTTACTGCGCCGTTCAGGGAAGTCGAACCGTAGCCGGAGTCGACCATCCCGCCGCCGCGCTGCTCAGGAGGTTGCGCATCCGAGCCCGGAACGAGTACTCGCCAGGCCCGGCATCCGGCATGAACCCGGTGTCCCCCGCTCGCTCTCCGTTCAGATAGCTGACGAAATCGGTCGACCCGGGACGCTGGATCTCCACGTCGAAGGTGAACCCCGGAGGGGCCGGCATCAGTGACCAGATGACCTCGGTGAGACCGGGGATCTCCCCCGAGGGGCGGACTTGGACGGACACCTCGATCGTGTTCCTGGCCCCCGTGGCCGGGTCCGCCACGACGTAGGTCCCGGCAGCGGGGAAGCCAAAGACGTAGGAGGAGCCGGGAGGCTTGGTCCCGGAGTCCAGGGCACCACCTCGTCCGCCAAACACACCGGAGCCATCAACCAGCTCGTGGCCACCGCGGTCCGACAGGCCGATCTGCCAGACCATTTGCTGCCCAGCCGAGAGGGTGGCCGTCGCCGGCTCGAACCCCTCGTCGGTGACCTCGATCGGCACGACGAAGTTCCCGAACATCTGATCCGGATGCACGTCGCAGTGGAAGGTCCACAGACCGGGAGGAAGCGCGGGGACCTGATAGACAACGGCGCCCGGGCCCTTGATGAGGCGCCCCCGGAAGAGGGCGGGAGCGTTCGAGCTATACATCCTGGAACCCGCGAAGATGGACAGATTGTGGAACACTCCCGCATCTCGATTGTCGAAGTCGATGGTGAACGCGGTGACCGCCGGCGCCCCCAGGCATCCGACCAGTCCCGTGCTGTACTGAGTGTCTTTGGCGGAGAGGCGAAGCGCGGTTCCCTGAGGCAGGCACGGAGCCACGGCCAGCCCGTCCACGGTCGACGGCGATGGGCCTGGGCGCCCCGAGCGCTCGCATGAACCGGCGACCAGAAGGAAAGCGATGCCGCCGGCCACGATCCCCAGCGGGAGCCGAGTGGCGGCCCTTGCGGAAGGCCGTGCCCACCTCACGTCGACGCTGCCTTTGACTCGCCTGTCCTCCCGTCGGTCGCGGGTCACGGCGACCGCGCTCAAGGCGACCAGCGTGGCGACACTCGTCAGGAACAGCGCCACTGCCACCTGGTGCATCAGTTCTCACCCACGCGCGGTGGGGCCGCCGCCCGACGACCAGGGTCATTGAAGGCTATGAACGCCACGATGATGAGCGTCGTGACGACCAGGTTGTACGCCGAGTGGAGCGGGACAAGGTCGAAAGGACCGTGTCCGTGGGCCGCGGTATGCCCGAGGATGCCAGGCGCGGGATCCCAGCCATACCGGATGAACTGGTAGATGCGCATGAGGTGCTCGGGCACGTGCAGGCCATCCTCGATGCCGATCGCTCCCACCATTGCCCACCACCCCAGCGGAGACCAGTGCCGCCATGCTGGCTCGTACATGCGGTAGCCATAGAACAGCAAGAGCAGCAGGATCCCGACTGCGGCGTTGAAGCAGAGGTGTACCCATTCGGTGTTGAGCCACGCCCCGAGCAGGCCATCCGGAGCGGGTTGATGATCCACGTATCGCTGCAGGAGCTGGACGACGTGCTCGACGCAGTGCAGCGACTGGGCGATCACAAGGCCCCCGAAGACCATATGAAATCTGCGGAAGTGAAGGCCCGGACTCGTCTCTCCGCTGAGCGCACCCTCCGGTCCGATATCGGGTGGCGAGGACCCCGCCCGCTCGGCAGCCAGCATCGGGCCCGAATGCTACCGGTGTGTCGCGAGACCCGGCAACGGGTGCGCCATGTCTAGGTCGATCTCGCACGTCAGCGGTAAGTGCCGGGAGGGGGAGTCGAACCCCCACGCCCTTGCGGGCGCCGGATTTTGAGTCTGACCAGACCCCTGACGGGTGGTGTCGACTAGTTCGAGCGAGATGTCGAATCCGCCGTTGACCTGCGGTTTTGCTTCGAGGGTTCGGGCTCGGCCGGCGTCTGGCAGGGCTCCGTGACGGCTGGTAGCGGGTAGTTCGTGAGCATCCCGTGAGCATCGGGGTCGGCGATTCGTCCCCAATGACCCGAGGATTCCCCTTGACGCGCTTTCCGCTTCAGAGCACGATGCGCCTGCCCGGGGGAGGTGGTCGGTATGAGAGGCAACATTGGGTGGCGAGCACTCGCCATGGTTTCAACCGCAGCGCTAGTCGTGCTGGCAGTCACGTCGGCTCTTGCGGGCGCTAAGGACCCGACTACGGTGGTGGCCGGTCCGATTGCGCGGGTCACGAGAGTGACAAATACCACGCTGCAGATAAATTCCCAGCTCGGCCGATTGGCGGGACCTACCCGGTGCCTCGGCCACGATGACCGTACCGCCACGCTGGGCCGGTGGCCTAATCCTTGCTCGTGTCACCAACGAGACCGTTGTCAACTGCGGTATCGGCCCGGGTGGCTGTTACGTTCGCGTCACGGTGGACGGGATCGAGGCGGAACCAGCCATCCCAGCGGAGTGGATCGACGGCGGACTACCACAGTTTGTCGACCGCTCTCTGGCCGTCGGTCCAGGCACTCACACCGTTCAAGCGCAGGTTCTCACGCCTGCCGACGGAGCGGCGATGGAGCTGTATGACTGGGGATTCACCGTTGAGTTAGCCAGCACGAGGGGTTGACCTCCGCCCATCCTTCCAGGATCCAGCTCGATCCGAGGTACGGCCTCTCGTCGTTCTCGGCGTAGAAGCGCTCGACATGCCAGCGACGACCGCACGAACACTCGAACAGGACGGGCCTCTGGCCCGGGGAAGGTCAGCGGTAGGGGGTGGGCTGCAGACGTGGGGGTCGGCAGCGGCTTTGGTCACGCTCCGGAGTGTACGCCGAGGGCCCGCGGCGCAGTCCGCAGACAGGTCGTCGTCCGGACTACGGTGTCACGGTGAACATCGCGCTGGCGGAACCCTCACCTACGCACATGTGACCAAGAATCCTCATCTGGAGGGCCGTGACGTGCCCCGGCCCGACTGCAGCACCAGTGGGAATTTGGACCTCCGTCTTGAAGCTCGGTTGCCGAGGCACCGAAGCGAGCTGCGTGTAGACGCGATCTGCGTCGGTGAACGAAATAACGATGTTGCAAGTGTTGCTGGTGAACCCGGTGCCCTTGACTCTGACGAGCGTCCCGCCCGACCCCGAGTTGGGCTGAATCTGGATCAAGAGGGCAAGGGGCGCTTGACGCCCTACCCTCGCGGGTGCGGCTCCGGCTGCTGGCGTCCCACTCGCAGCCATACCCATAACCAACGCCCCGGCGAGCATGATCGACGGGATTCTCCCGGACATGGCCCCCCCTCGTGCCGTGCGGGCTGGAACGCTCGTAACTGACGCCATTGTGGGCTTAACGTGGCGCTGCGGTCAATGGCTGAATCGGTTCTCGCGATGGCGTTTGCGGGAGGGTCGTGGATCGGGTGGCCAGGCCGGAGTGTACGCCGACGGCCCGACGGTGCAGAATGCAAATCGTGCCGCTGCTGATCGTGGTGTTCGCGTTCCTGGTGTTCCTGCCAGCCGGTGGATGGGCGCTGTTCCGACCACCGAGGTAGCCGACTTGAGAAACGCTCTCTTCTATGCCACGGCCGCCACGGTGCTTCCCTTACTCTTCATCGCCGTCTCCATGGCCCGCCCGACCCTGAGCAAGCCGAGTCCTGGTGGGAGAGTCTGTACGCAATGGTTTTCATGGGGCTGCCGGTCTTAGGCGAGGCGGCCGCGTTCGTCTATCTGCTATTTGAGCCTCGCACCGCTTGGCAGGCTGCTTCATTGGCGAGCACGGTCAGTCTAGGTTTGATTTCGGAGATCGCACTACTCGGATACGTTGCGGTCCTCCGCGCTCGGCCTTCGCATCGAGAAGTATGACCCACGTCGCTTCCTTGACCCGATGACCCACTAGTAACAGGATGACAGTCGTGGAGCGGCCCCCCCATTCCGAGTCAGTTCCCGCTCCGCCAGATGGACCGGAAGCAATTCCCGCCACAAACCGATTGGGCCGAGCGACCATCGCAGTTCTCGCGGGCCTTCTCCTCCTTGCCGGTGGAGCGAGCGGCGGCTATCTCGTCGGAAGGTCACATCGCGGCTCGCTGTCGTCTCCCTCCCTGTCCCCTGCGAGCCCCTCGGCCAGCCCTACGAGCAACACCCTGGCGTGCCTGAACATGAAAGCGCAGCTTCTCTCCTTGCTCGGACAGGTCGAGTCCACTGAAAGTGCGGGAAACAAGAGATACACAAAGGCCACGTCCAAAACTGCGAAGGCCAACATCTTCAGACAGACGGCTGGTGAGCTGGTGGTGCTACAGACACAGCTCCGCACGATCACTCAGCTGCCCGTTCTCTCCGAGGCCTACGCGGACATTTCAGGGGCAACGACGCGGCTGATAGACCTGGACGAGGGCCTCGCCATGACTTTGGATGGTGTGGCCAGCGCCGGAGCGATCGCAAAGCTGAGTAGCGAGGGTACGGAGGCGATTAGCCTCTCCAAGCGAGCCCACACGATCCTCCAGACCGCCGGGGTTGACCCCTGCTCTTGAGAGCCAAGGACTCCGGAACTGTCGGTAGCGCGTAAGCTCTGGCGCCCCCTCCGGTCTTACGTTCCCCCCTACGTCGATCCTAGCGCTCATGCGGAGGCCGCAGATTGAGCATCGAGTGGGCCGGAGCGGTTCCTGCCCGGGAGGCAGAGGCGGCGTAGCCAAACCGCCTCCACCTCTTAGGGCCCCTCTCAGGGCTGCGCCTTCGACGGCTTAGCCGGTGGAGTGCGCTGGCTGGGCCAGGACGGGTCCGTGCCGGTCGTTGGCTGGCGCGTAGGGGCAGGTGCGCCTCGCAGCTTCATGGACTGGACCGGCCACCAGCTACCTGCGGGGCCCTGTCCGCCGGCCTTCTCGTCACCGTGAGGACCACGATCAGCCGCCGATGTTCCGATGCCGCTGGGTGCTCCTCTGGGCTTGCTCATCTGTTCACCTCCTTCCCAATCGAGCCTGGCTGTTCAATCGCTGCTCGATCTCCGCGTCGAGGAGCGGCGTCACCTTCGCCCGAGCCGCCTCCATCTCCTCAGCGCTGAAAGGCTTCGTGCGGTCCAGCTCGGCGTCCAAGATCAGATGCGGCCGAGGCGGGTCGAGCGTCATTACGAAGCGGCGTCTCTCCGAAAACGCGGCCTGCCGAGCTTCTTGCACGAGCTCGCGAGCCCGGTTCTCGATCGCCGAGGTTCGCAACGCCCGGAGAGCAATGTCGGTCTGCCGTGCGCCCCGTTCGGTGTCAAGCTCGGCTTGCTGAACCACCAAGGCTTCGCGCTCCCGCTCAGCTCTGGCCCGGCGCACCGAGTTCTTCGGGAGCGCCTGAGCTCGCTCGAGGACCCTCCTCCAGCTGGACCGCCAGCTCCTCGGCCTGCACAGCTAAGGTTTCGTCGTCCTGCCCGAAGAACTGCACCCGCTCGGACAACTCCGCTCCTTCTCGCTGCAAACGAGTCCTGCGATTGATCAACTGCGCTTCGGCCTCGATCTCCTCACTGCTGCGAGGCGCGTCAATGCGCGAAGGCCGGTTCGGGTCAGGAGCAAGCAACCTGTCGAGCACGTCGGCCTCCTGCTTGATTGCCGCCAGCCGAAGCTCCATCTCGTTCGGAGGCGGCGGAACGGACGCGGCCGGTTGGGGGCTCCGTGGTCCGTAGACAGCCCGCAGCGCAGCCTCGAATTCGGGGTCGTCGGCGCCGACGTTCGGGTCCTCTTTCAGCGCGTCCAGATGCCGCCTGGCCTCGGTCCGCGTATCGACGGCAGGCGGCGCCGGTTCCTCTTCCTCGTTCACCCAATCCTCATCGGTCCAGTCATCTTGTTCTTCGCTCACCCTTCGTCTCCCTTCGTAAAGCGTCGCGGGTCACGTTTTCCCACGCGGCCTGAAGCGCGGCCTGATCTCCGATCGGACGGAATGCGCCAATGAAGGCGTTCAGGTCGGCCGTCCATGCCGCGACCGCAGCCTCAACCGTGGGCGGCTCGCCGCTCCCCTTCGTCTGCTCCGGTTCTTGGCCCATCTCAGTCCCCTCCCTCTCCCTCAGCCTCGACGACGGCCCCCTGGGGATTGGGTCCCTGCCCTGTTGGAGGCCGCTGCGGTCTCCAACGGGCCTTAGAAATCTGACGCCGAGGTCAGTTTCTTCCTGTGGGCGCTCGTTCGTGCTCAGGGACCGGGTGTAGGACCCCCGGGCGGATCGTCGCGTTGGACTTAGTCGGCTGCTCGGCCGACCGCCCAGGTTTGTTTCGGCATTTTGGTGACGGATCACCGGTGAGGCATGTCTGAGTGCTGCCCGGCGTGCGGTAAGCAGCTTCGCGACGGCGATCCGCGTCGACGCTACTGTTCGTACGCTTGAGGCAGGCCGTGTACAAGCTTGGCGGTCGGGCGGCCGCCACGGAGTGTCGAAGCACTTGCGGAGCAGTGGTCGGCGCTCTCGAGCACGGCCAATCGGAGGCACAAGGTGATCGCCACCTCACTCCCGGTCCTCCCAGGGCTTCGGGCCGTCAAGAGCCGGGTTGAGCCCGCCAGTGCCGGAGCGGTTTTGTCGCAGCCCATGGACTAGTTAGTTTTGACGATCAAATGTCACTCATTTGGGGGGTAGGCGGTCATCCCTCGCCCAATTACCATTTGGGCGGGTTTGTCAGCAAGACCGCCAATGAACCATGCAGTTTTGGCGTAGTGGCCCGCACTAGCGGTCGGAGGGGGAGGATCGATGTTTCAACCGTATTCCTTGCTAACTCGGCGAACCTGGGGGAGGGCGATCCTTCCCATCCTGGTCATTGGGCTGTTCGTAGGGCCGAAAGCCGGAGCCTCGCCCCCGCGGGTGAATGACGTCTACGACCACGGCATCTTCGGCCCAACCCCCCCGCCCCGGGCATCGGTCGCCGCCCCCACCCTCCCAAGCGGTTTCCAGGACACTTCCGTCCTCAGCGGCCTGACGTACCCCACCGCGGTCCGCTTCGCCAGCGATGGAAGGATCTTCGTTTCAGAGAAGAGCGGCTTGATCAAGGTGTTCGACAGCTTCTCCGATCAGAACCCGAAGATATTCGCGGATCTCCGGGTCAACGTGGACGACTACTGGGATCGGGGCCTGCTGGGGCTCGCCCTCGATGTACGTCCTTTATACCTACGATGCACCCATCGGGGGCACGGCGCCGACGTGGAACGACGCATGTCCTACGCCTCCGGGGCCGACCACGAGCGGCTGCGTGGTGAGCGGCCGGTTGTCACGATTGGTGGCGAACGGAGATTTCTCGACCGGACCGGAGGAGGTCCTGATCGAGGATTGGTGCCAGCAGTTCCCGAGCCACTCCATCGGCGACCTGAGGTTCGGACCCGACGGTGCCCTGTACGTCAGCGGGGGCGAAGGGGCGAACTTCAACACCGAGGACTACGGGCAGTACGGTGACCCGCTCAATCCGTGCGGCGATCCACCAGCGGGCGTCGGCGGAACGGAGACCAAGCCGACCGCCGAGGGAGGAGCCCTTCGAAGCCAGGATCTGCGGACAACTGGGGATCCCACTGGGCTGAGCGGAGCGATCCTCCGCGTCGACCCGGCCACCGGGGCTGCCCTGCCGGACAATCCGCTGTACGGAAGCCCGGACGCCAATGCTCGGCGGACCATCTCCTACGGGGACCGCAACCCGTTCCGATTCACCATTCGACCGGGGACCAACGAGGTGTGGGTGGGAAACGTGGGATGGGGCCGGTGGGAGGAGATCAATCGGATCCCCAACCCTACCGATTCCATCGTGGAGGACTTCGGCTGGCCGTGCTACGAGAACACCGCGCCCGAGTACGGAAGCCTCAACATCTGCACCGGCTGGACGCAGACCCCGCCCTACTTCGCGTATGCGCACGGTACGAACATCGTCCCCGGAGAGAGCTGCCCCAACGGAGACTCCTCGATCACCGGGCTTGCCTTCTACACGGGAGGCACCTACCCGAGCAGCTACAACAACGCATTGTTTTTCGCCGACTACTCCAGGAACTGCATCTGGGTGATGTATCCGGGGGTGAATGGTCTGCCCGACCCCACCAACATCGCGAACTTCGTGCAGGCAGCAGCCAGCCCTGTCGATCTGGAGATCGGCCCGGGCGGGGATCTCTTCTACGTTGACTACCTGGGCGGCACTCTGAGGCGAATCACTTACACGCCGGGCGATCAGCCTCCCGTCGCCGTCGCCACGGCGAACCCGACAAGCGGGCCGACTCCACTCACGGTGAACTTCGATGGATCGGGATCATACGACCCGGATCCCGGGGACACCCTGACCTACTCGTGGGACCTCAACGGTGATGGGTCGTTCGGTGACTCCACGACCGTCCAGCCCACATATACGTACGCCAACGCCGGCACGTACACGGTCGGCCTGATGGTGACCGATAACCATGGAGCCTCGAATACAACCTCAGTGGTCATCACGGCGGGCAACCGTCCTCCCACAGCGATCATCGATACGCCGGCTTCCACGCTCAAGTGGCGGGTGGGACAACTCATTAGCTTCTCGGGCCACGCCACGGACCCGGAGGAGGGAAATCTCGCCGCCTCTGACCTGAGCTGGACTGTGATCCTTCACCACTGCCCGTCGGACTGCCACATCCACATTGTCCAGACGTTCGCTGGGGTGGCCGGCGGCTCGTTCAATGCCCCAGACCATGAGTACCCCTCATACCTGGAGATTCAGCTGACGGCGACCGACTCGGGGGGGTTGCAGAGCACCACGAGCGTTATTCTCCAGCCTTTGACCGTCTCGCTGTCCTTCAAGACGACGCCTACCGGACTCAGCTTGACCGTCAACGGCACCACCGCGGTGGCGACGTTCAGCAAGACAGTCATCGTTGGATCGAGCAATTCGCTTACGGCGATCTCCCCACAGCTACTGCGGGGTAAGCGGTACGTGTTCGTGTCTTGGTCCGACGGGGGGGGCCAGAGCCACAACATCGTCGCTGGCAGCAGCTCCGCGACGTACACGGCCACCTACAAACGCGGCTAGACATCCCACGGGCCGTAAGTGTCAAGCCGCGGCTTCTGCGAGGGTGGGCCATGCCCGCTCCTCCGAGTAGCGCTCGCGAAGCCGTAGGCACCCGTGCAGGATGCCCACCCACCGGTTGGCGAGGGACCGCTCTACGAGTCGGCCGGTCGAGGTCACGGAGGCGTGGCACGGCCAGGGCCGGAGCATCGTGGTGACCGAGGCTCGTGGAGTGAGGCTCCGAGCGACATGGGGAGCAGATGGATCAGGCCGGTGCGGGCGCAACGGCGGTGGTGCAGCTGCTCCGGATCGCCTTCGCCGCCATGCGACCACGTGCTCGGTCTGGTGCTGCTGTTAGCGGGGCAGGCCCCGCAGGAGCGCTCCCCGCTCGAGCGCGAACAGCAGCACTTGGACCGCGAGATGCGCGAGCTCATGCGCGCGGAGAACAGCGGAGGACTCCTCCACGCGACTCGGCTGGCCAGACCAACATGCCACGGTTCGGACGGCGAGCGGCAGTGGTCCACCGTGGGCGGCTGGAGCTGACCGACGAGCGAAGAGTGCCACCCCTACCAGGGGTAGGACCACGCGGCGGATCATCGCCTAGACTTGCTCCTTTCTCTCCAGCCCCAACCAGAGGAGACAAAGTGAGCGAAAAGAGACTGACCGACGAGGGTTGGGTAATGGGCTTGCGCCGCTTGGTTGTGCTCACCCTTGTACTCGCTCTGACGGGAGCCTTCGTCGACTCGGCAAGTGCAAGTGGCACCACGTACTACGCCGCCCCTGGTGGGGTGTCGTCGGGACCCTGCGACCAGGCCAACCCCTGCGCATTCAGTTACGCCCTAAGCAAGCTGGCTTGCGGGGATACGCTCCTCGCGGCCGGGACTCACTCGACTCCCTATGTCGAAGACGTGATGCGAACCCTCCCGATCATTTGCACCCCGACCAGGCCCATCATGGTAATGCCGTTGGCAAGGTCCGCCCCGATCATCAAGGGGCTGGTGTGGCTGACCTCGCCAACCTGGCTGGACTGGAACAACGTTGACGTGACCTGGAACCCCACTGGACACAATAGCAGTCAATACATGATGAAAATGAACGGTGGCGGTAACTGGACGATCGAGAATTCGCAGCTTTCGGGTGCGAAGTCCTCTGCCGCTCTGTACATCACCAAGTCCTCATCGTTGGACCCGGTGCCATCGAACTGGAAGGTGCAGTACGACTGCATTCACGATACGTTCGAGTCGAACGACGCGAACCAGGACCAGCTCATCTACGTGAACATTGGGACCGCCACGAATTCGGGCGGTCTCATTACCCGCAACCTCCTGTTCAACGGGCCAAACGGGTGGGGTGTGAAGCTGGCGGGACCATCCTCCGGCAACTTCGATGCTGCCGGGGTCTCGGTGACGTACAACACGATCTACAACACGGGTGGCGCGAACATACTGGTCGGGTGGACGAGTAAGGCCAACATCCTGGACCACAACCTCCTCGACCGCACGGGTGGCGAGAAGGGGGGCGGTGGGAATGCAGACGCCAACCTTCGCGGCTACGGCCTTACCAATAACACGACCGTCTACTCCAACACGGCTGGTTACGAGGCGTTCGATGGCCTGCTGGAAAAGGACTATCCGAAGGTGACCGGGTCCGGGCTCGTGGACGCTAGCGACAACATCTACCCGGGTGGCAGCCCCACCTTTGATACGCTTAGCTGTAGCGGGTTCCATCCAGGCGATCTGGTGGCGCAGAGCTACGGGCGGTACGCACCATGAGCGGGAGGGGCCGGGTCGCCCGGTTCTCTGGCCCTTCCCTTCGGGAAAGGGCCTTCTGGTGGGTCCAGTGACCGCGCCGCTTCAGCCTCCATTCGGTCCTTGCTCCGTTCCGGCCGCCCGGTGAATCGGCTTGCAGCTCCAAGGTGCTCAGGCACCGCCGAGTGTCGGGCTCGAAGGCCCCTACGCGGTGCCGGTCGAAGGAGCCGTCAGAGGCGAACTTGAGGTCGCACGCCGAGCAGCGGGCGAGACTCATCCGAGCCACCACCCTCCGGAACCCCAGGCGGAACCTGGAACGAGGAGCGGCTCCGGCCACCGACCGGTGGACTGCTGCAGCGCTGGTCGTGGCCGAGACAGGGTTCGGTAGTTCGCTTTGGCGAACCACAAGGCCATGAGCAGGTCGTCGGTCGCCCCGTAGGGGTACTCGCACGCCTCGGTCTTCAGGAGCGTGGTCTGGCGCATCGACTCCGCGTCGCCGAAGGGAAGCCGGATGCGGCCGAACTCGAAATCGACCGCGAGCGACTGCACACCGAGAACTGGATCAGTCTTGTTGCCCTGGGTCCGATGCTTCACGAGCCGGAAGGAACGAGCCTTCTGCAAAGCGAGGAACTCTGGGTTGGACAGAAAGTGCCAACCGATGTTCTCCTCCAGAAGGACGTGGCTCGGGGCGTATGTCGAGCAGAGCCGGTCGAGCTCCGCGATCGAGCCCCGGATGTCGAGCCGCTTCCGCACGATCTCCACGACCACGAAGTTGAAGTTGCTCCGGTCGGCCGTGTTCAGGTCACCGACGATCAGACCCGCGTATCGGGTGATGGTCGGGTCGAAGGAGATCAGCCGTAGGTGTCCCTCCCGCCTCGGCTGCCTGCCCGCGATCCGGTCGCGGTCGAGGCAACCTCGACGGGGGTCCTCATCGTGGTCCGGGCCCAGGATCCACTCCGGTCGGACGAGCTGCTCATCGGGCGGGATCGGCTGTTGCTGGTAGCTCTTTTGGAAGGCAGAGCTGCCGATGGTCGCGTATCGCTTCGCCAGCGTTGGAAGCGACCACTTCGTCGGCCACAAAGACACTCCGTTTTCGAAGTCGATGGAGGGCGTACCCGTTACGGGATCAAAGACCGCCGGGAAGTTGATGTGCTCCCACAGGCGAGGGGACTCGGGGTCGCCGTCGATGACGGTCTTGTCCGCAAGCTCGCCATAGAGGTCGAGCAGATGCTGGCGAGTTCCGATGACAGTAGCCGGTGCACCGGGCTCCAGCCGAGAAAGGACCACGTTGTTGAACCAGTCCGAGAGCTTCTCCCGGCGATCGCCCGTCGCCTGATTCTCCGGGGAGCAGAGGTCATCGACGATCAGCTCATCCGCCCGCAATCCCTGGACCTGCTGCTGCGCCCCCCGGGAGCGCAGGTTGAACCCTCGGGTGAGCTTCGAGCCTTCGAGTCGAAGGTTCCCCTTGCCCGGTTGCCACTTCACAGTCCCTGACTCCGAACGGAACCGGCCGAAGTCGGAGTTGAGCTTCTCGTTCTCCTCCAGCTCTTGTGCGATCTCGCCCGCGATCTCTACGGCAACGTCGGCCGTCTCGGAGAGCAAGATGATTCGGCGGGACCGGTCCGCCGCCAATCGCCATATCGAGCGCCAGATCGAAAAGATGTGGGTCTTTGCAAACCCCGGGGGGACGTTGATGAGCACGCGCTCCTTCCACCGGCCGATCAGAACCATGCCGGGGAGGAGAAACAGGTCGGGGCCATGGGCGCAGCCGTCACACAGCAGCTCGGCGCCGAGCCGATACGGGGCGGGCTCCTGGCATCGCCCACACTGGCCCGGGTAGTCGAAGGCAGCCCGCGTGAACATGCGGCTGTGCGGCTGCAGGATCAGTCCGGAGTACCGATTGAAGAACCGCTCGAATCCGTCGGGGGTGTCCTCCAAACAGGCGAGGATCTCCGGGTCGGTGATCGAGGAGAGTGGCTTTGCGTCGGGCAAGTAGACGACGCCACCAACCCCGAGGTCGGGCGCCATCAGCTTCAGCTCGAACACGTACCGCCGGGAGATTCCGAGCCGATCGGCGGTGGCTTGCGCCGAGAGGCCCTCAACCATCGTCAGAGCGCGGACTCGCTCAGCGAGCTTCCTCTTGGCCTCGGTTCGCCCGCCAGAAGCGTAGCGCCTCTTCGCCTTTGGCTTAGAGCTGACGAGCCTAGATGCCACTGGAGCCTCCTCCAAGGAGATAGTGCGATTGTGAATTGAGGCCACCAGTTGGGTTCACTGCGCTGAGCACGCGGCTCGGCGTCCAGTTCACCGACTCTCGGTAGGAGTGATGAGGGATGCGGGCGGGGTAAGCACCCAAACCTGCGCGTGTGCCATTTACTGACCCGGGTGAAATGATCTCCGTGGTGAGCGTGCAGACCGGCCGCCGGAGCGGGCGTGTCATCACCTGATCGTGGACGAGGTGCTGGCCAGGTCGTCGGCTCGGTTGCAGACCGTGAGCAAGGCGTGAGCATGGGCTGCCTGCATACCCTCTGACCTGTACGGACGGGAGCGCCATCGGAGTCGTAGTCCGGTGCCGCCGCCAGCCCAGTTGCTTGCGCAGCCGAGTCCTGGTGCTGGCTCACGTCGCGAGCTCCAACAGCTCGGGCCTGCCGGGGCAACGCGTA
>WNGN01004039.1_pt1 | contig 13587 bp, 14 predicted proteins | sample 5400561 | NCBI WGS metagenome assembly WNGN01 (sample SAMN13153379, study PRJNA577476) | soil metagenome | isolation source: 115 cm soil or saprolite under Garry oak tree replicate 2 | place: USA:California | collected 2016-06-15
GGTCCCCGACCTTTGGTGAGGTGCGTGTTCGCGACCAGGCCGACCCGCCACCCCGCCTCGATGGCCTGCCTGGCGAGGAAGCTCGCCCACCCGATCACGTCCTCGGCGACCTCGGGGTAGATCATGTCCCAGAACGGCTCCCCCGCCGCGAGGTCAAGGGCGAGCTGGACCTGAGCGCTGCGCGTGGGCTCGAACAGTTTGATCTGGAGCCGGCCGACGTGTCCGGTCAACGACCAGTGGATCCGGTTCAGGGGATCGCCTGGCTCGTAAGGCCGCACGCCGGCGAAGCGTTCCCGGTCCTCGAACATGCGCGCCGCGGGTGCCGGCAGGCCGAACGGGAGGCGGCGGCGCGCGTGCATGGGGACGGCGATCCGCGGCTCCGGCATCACCAGCAGGCAGGCGCTGGATGACACGTCCTGGGTGATCGCAGCGAGGCCGAAGGGGTCGGACAGCTCGACCTTGACCTGCTCGAGCCAGTACTCCCCCCTTCGACGGGGAATCACCGGGAGGTTCAGGGTCAGGATCGAGCGTCCATGGAGTGCCAGGCGGCGCTGGAATCCGCGCATGGTCGAAGACGGCAGTCGGTCATCGGATCGAAGTCCCGCCGGAAGCCACACGTTCACGGTGACCAGCGGGACCGGGAACCACTTGGCGTTGCTGATGCGCACGCGGAGCACGACCGGTTCGCCCGAGAAGACCCGCGCGGGCCGGAACTCTGCGGTCGCGCGGACGCCGCGCCAGGCGAGCGAAGCCCACACGCCGGCCGCCGTCGCGATGAGCGCGACGGCCACCGCCCACACGAGGAGAGCGGCGTCGCCGGCCGCCACCGCCACGACGCCGAGCGCCACCGCCAGGGCCAAGGAAGCCTGGCGGCGATCGGATGTATCCGTCGGCTACGCTCCCTGGAACTCCACGGGCACGGGGACCTGCTCCACGACTTCGTCGAGGATCTCCTCGATCCGGCGGTCACGGATCCTGGCGTCGGTGGTCGGCACCAGCCGGTGGACGAGCGCCGGGCCCACAATGGCCTTCACGTCGTCGGGCAGGACGTACTCCCTCCCTTCCAGGAAGGCCCGGGCACGCACCGCGTCTCCCATGTGTTCGACCGAGCGCGGGCTCGCCCCCACCTGGAGGTCGGGATGCTCGCGCGTCGCCCTGGCCAGCTGGACGATGTACCGGCGAACGGGGTGTTCGAGTCGGACGTCCGCCACCACACGGCGGAGCGCCTGCACGTCGGGGACGTCCGGAAGGGGGGTGGCGGAGATCGAGCGATCCTCCCGGCCGACCGTGAGGATCCGCTCCTCCTGGTCCTCGTCCGGATAGCCCATCCGAACCCGAAGCATGAACCGGTCGAGCTGGGCTTCGGGCAGTGGGAACGTCCCTTCCAGCTCGACCGGGTTCTGGGTGGCCAGGACGAAGAAGGGCTCGGGGAGCGGGTAGGTCACGCCGTCGACGGTGACCTGTCGCTCCTGCATGGCCTCGAGCAGAGCGGCCTGCGACTTCGGGGTGGCCCGGTTGATCTCGTCGGCGAGCAGGATCTGGGTGAAGATCGGGCCCGGCCGGAACTCGAACTCCTGGGTCTTGAGGTTGAGCACCGAGGTGCCGGTGATGTCGGAGGGCATGAGGTCAGGTGTGAACTGGATGCGGGCGAACTTCAGGCCCAGCAGGCTGGCGAGCATCCGGATCAGCGTCGTCTTGCCCACGCCCGGCACGTCGTCGATCAGCACGTGCGAGTCGGTCAAGATGCCGACCAGCACCAGGTTGAGCGGCTCGCGCACGCCGAACAGCCGCCCCTCGATGCGGTCGGTCAGAGCAGCGAAGAACGCGCGAGCCTCGTCGGGTTCGTTCATCTCTCTGATATACGAGCCTAGGCCAGGTCGCGGACGGCGTCGACGAAGTCCTTGCGGATCCCCGTGACGAAGGGGACTTCCTCTTTGGTGTACGCCCTGGCCTTCGCGTCGCGGAGGCGTCGCAGGCAGTCCACGATCCGGGAGAGGTCGTCGGCCTCGAAGGCCAGGATCCATTCCCAGTCGGAGAGGCCGAACGCGCTCGTGGTGTTGGCCAGCACGTCGGGGAACTCGCGCCCCATCTCGCCGTGCTCGCGGAGCAGCGCCTCCCGTTCCTCGGGCGGCAGCAGGTACCACTCACTGGTCCGGACGTACGGATAGACGCACGCGTACTTCTTCGGCGGCACGCCCTTCGCGAACGCGGGCTGGTGGTCCTTGCTGAACTCCGCCGGGCGAACCACGCCCATGAACGCCCATGACAGCCGCAGTCGCCGTCCGAGCGGCGTCCGGCCGAACGCGATGAGGAGATCCTGCAGGTCGTCGGGCGAGGTGCCCACCCACCACATCAACAGGTCGGCCTCGGGTCGGAAGCCAACGGTGGAGTACACACCGCGCACCGTGACCCGGTCCGACCACTCCTTGAGCAGCAGCTCGGCCTCGTGGGCTATCGAGTCGAGGTCGTTCGCCGGCCTGCTGCCCAGCTCGGGCGTGGTTCGGAAGACCGGATAGTACGCGTACGTCACGCCTTCGTTCATCTGACCTCCCGTTCGAGCGGCTCGGACGGCGCGGACCTGGACTCGAGGAATTCGCGAACCCGCACGGCCGCCTCTTCGCCCTGCCGCACGCAGTCCGCGATGCCCACCCCACGGTACGCCGATCCGGCCAGGAACACACCGGGCGACGCCGTGATCGCCGTATCGATCCGGGCGAGGCGATCCAGGTGGCCCACCTCGTACTGGGGCATGGCCCGCTCCCACCGGGCGAGGTGAACGGCGTCGGGCGCAGCCGGCATCGGCGCTGCCCGCTCGGCCTCGGACCGAACCGTGGCGATGAGATCTTCGTCCGGCATCCTGAGCGGCGCCTCATCGCCCGCCCGACCGACGAAGCACCGAACCACGGCTCGGTTGGCATCGTCCTCCTGCGGCCACTTCCGCGAGAGCCACGTGCACGCGGTGATGGTGCGCTCACCCTGCGGGACCACGAACCCCGATCCCTGCGGAAGCCTCCCGCCCGAGCCCTCGGGATAGACCAGCGTGACCGTGGCGGTTGAGGCGTACGCGATCCCTCCCAGCTCCCGGGCCGCCTCGGGGGCCCACGGCTGAAGGAGGCGGGCCGCCTCGAAGGCCGGCGTGGTCAGGACCACGGTGTCCGCCCGGATCTGGCTTCCGGAGGTCTTCACGAGGTAGCCGTTTCCGGCAGGACGGAGCTCGAGCACCGGCTCGCCCCGCCGGATCCGCATCGCCGCGATCGAGTTCTCGAGGGTATCGACCAATCGCGACAGCCCACCCCAGACGGTGGTGAAGATGGCTCGGCGCTGGTCTTGTCGGTCGGCCGCCTCGAGCGCGGCCCTCGCTCCCCTGATCAGGCTGTCGTGCCCTTGTTCCCAGGTGACCAGCTCGGGGAAGGTCGCCCGCACGCTCAGCCGATCGGGATCGCCGGCGTGCAGGCCGGCGAGCAGCGGCCCCGACAGGACGCGGGTCGCCTCGTGGCCCATGCGCCGGGCGAGCAGGCTCCCGATCGACTCGTCCTGGTCGCTTCGTTTGACCCGGTGGAGGAACTCGGTCGCGGCCCGAAGCCGTCCGCGGAGGGACAGGCCGGGCCACCGCAGCATGTCGATGGCGGAGGAAGGGATCCCGAAGGCCGATCGCGGCGGGAGCGGGACCAGCCGCCCCCGGGTCCACACGAACGCGCCGGTCGCTGCGGGAACCACCAGCTCCCCGCCCAGCCCCAGCTCCTTGCACAGCTCGACGGCCCAGGGCTTTCGCACGACGAAGGAGTCCGCACCTGCTTCGACCCGGACGCCGCCGACGCCGACGGTGAGGAGCTTCCCCCCGAGCCGATCGGACGACTCGAACAGCGTGACGTCGATGGGCCACCCGTTCGCGCTTCGGATCAGGCGGTGCGCAGCGCAGAGCCCGGTGATGCCGCCGCCCACGACCACGACGTGCGGGCGCCCAGGGTGAAGCGGCGCGATCATGCCACGTGAGCCCGAACCACCTCAGCGAGGACGCGGATGAAGGCGGGGTCGTCGTTCGGCATCTCGGTGCGAACGAACGACAGGCCCGCGTCCTCCGCAACCTGCTTCGCCTCGACGTCGAGGTCGTACAGGATCTCCAGGTGGTCGGCGACGAAGCCGGCGGAGCACACGACCACTGCGCCGTCGCCTGCCCCGGCCAGGTCCCCGATCACGTCGTCCACCGACGGCCCCCACCAGGGGTCGGCGGTACGGCCGGCGCTCTGCCAGCCGACGGCGAACGAATGCAGGCCGAGCCTCCCGGCCACCTGGTTCGCGGTGTCCTGCAGCTGCTCGACGTACCGGCACCACGCCTCGCACGCGGCCGCGGTGCACAGCTTGCAGCGCCTCGTGCCGTCCTCGAGCGTCCGCGTCGGCAACGAATGCGCCGAGAAGATCACTGTCGCGCGCTCCCGTTCCTCCGGAGCCAGCCGGCCCAGCGCGTCCCTCACTCGCGACGCCAGGAAGTCCAGGAAGGACGGGTGGTCGTACCACTGGCGGACGTAGGTGAACGAGGGACCGCCCCCCGCCTCGGCGATGGCCTTCTCCACCCGCTCCACGTACGACTCGACCGACATGCCGGACCAGTGGGGCGCGAGCACCAATCCGACCGCGCGCTCGATCCCGTCGGCACGCATCCCGGCAACCCCTTCGGCGATGAACGGCGGCGAGTGCTTCATGCCCAGATACAGGTGGTACGCGCTCTCGCCTTCGACGTTCAGCTCCGCCTCCAGGGCGGCGGCCTGCCGCCGGGTGATCTCCAGGAGCGGGAAGCAGTTCCCGATGGCCGCGTACCTCGCCTTCAGCTCGGCCAAATGCTCGGGGGCCGGGGGCCGGCCGCCACGGATGTCCGTGTAGTACCGCTCGATGTCCTCCGGCCCACTGGCCGTCCCGTAGGCCATGGCCAGCACCCCGATCGGCGGCCCCCTCATCGCTCGGTCCGCTCGTGCACCAGGTCCACCAGGCGTTGCAGTGTCTCGACCTGCGTCCCCGGCAGCACGCCGTGGCCCAGGTTGAACACATGGCCCGGCCGGCCGGCCGCTCGCCGCAGCACGGCCAGCGCCTTGGGCTCGACCGCCTCCCACGGCGCCAGGCACACGGCCGGATCGAGGTTCCCCTGGACACCCACGTCGAACCCGACCCGCTCCCACGCCTCGTGCAGCGGCACCCGCCAGTCCACCCCCACCACCGTGGCCCCCGCGTCGCGCATCAACGTCAGCAGCTCCCCGGTCCCCACGCCGAAGTGGATCAGTGGCACGCCAGCGTCCGCCAGGCCGTCGAAGATCTCCCGCATCGTCGGGAGGACGAACAGGGCGTAGTCGTCCGGGTCGAGGGTTCCCACCCAGCTGTCGAACACCTGGATCGCCTGGACCCCGGCGTCGACCTGAGCCCTCAGGTACGCCCGGACGATGCCGCCGAGGGCCGCCATCAATCGTTCCCACAACTGCGGCTCTCTGTGCATCAGCCCCTTGGTGCGTTCGAAGAACGGAGATGGTCCCCCCTCGACCAGGTAGCAGGCCAGGGTGAACGGGGCGCCGGCGAACCCGATCAGAGGGACGGACAGCTCCTTGCGAAGGAGCCGGATCGCCTCAAGGACGTAGGGCACGTCGGTGTCGGGCTCGAGGGATCGAAGGCGATCGACGTCGGCGGCCGACCGGAACGGCTCGGCCACCACCGGCCCGACGCCGGGATCGATCGTGACGTCGATCCCGGCCGCCATGATCGGGACCATGATGTCGGAGAACAGGATCGCCGCGTCGACCGGCATCCGGCGAAGGGGCTGGAGCGTGGCCTCCACCACGGTCTGGGGCGACCGGAACATCTCGAGGATGTCCCTCCCTTCCCGAAGGGCGCGGTACTCGGGGAGGTACCGGCCGGCCTGTCGCATGAACCAGACAGGGGTCCGGTCCACCGGCTCCCGCCGGCACGCTCGCAGGAAACGATCCGACTCAGGTGCCCAGGGCACCCCCACAGCCTACAGGCAGGGAAGGATCAGCCTCCCGACTCGAAGCGGCGGCGTGCCTCGGGCGTCATCCAGGGCGGCGAGTAGCCGCGGTCGAAGTTGAACACGACGCTCCCCGGCGCGACAAGGTCGTCGATAGCGTCGAGGGTCTCGGTGTCGAGGCGGACATCGGCGGCGGCCAGCAGGTCTCGAAGCTGCTCGGGGGTGCGCGGTCCGATGATCGCCGAGGTGACCGCGGGATGGGAAAGCGTGAAAGCGATGGCGAGGTGTGTGATGGAGGTACCGGCCTTCTTGGCGAGCAGGATCAAGTCCTCGACCACGTCGAGCTTGCGCTCGTTCTCCGGGACGCTCGGGTCGTACCGTCGCGCGATAGGGCTCCCACGGGCCGCGTACCGAACGGCGCGCGAGTCCGAAGGCACATCGCGGCCCCGGCGGTACTTCCCGGCCAGCCATCCTCCAGCCAGCGGGCTCCAGACGATGACGCCCATGCCGTAGTGCTTCGCCACCGGCAGGACGTCCCATTCGATGTGCCGGACAAAGATCGAGTACGGGGGCTGCTCGCACGCGAACCGTTCCAGCCCTCGCCGCTCGCTCACGGCGTGGGACTGGACGATCTGCCAGGCCGGGAACGTCGAGCATCCGAGGTAGCGAACCTTGCCCTGGCGAACCAGGTCGGTCAGGGCGGACAGCGTCTCCTCGATGTCGGTGTCGGGGTCGGGCCGGTGCAGCTGGTACAGGTCGATGTGGTCGGTCTGCAACCTGCGGAGGCTGTTCTCCACCTCCTTCGTGATCCAGTAGCGGCTGTTCCCCTGGTCGTTCGGGCTCTTGCCCATCTCGCCATGGACCTTCGTGGCCAGGACGACCTCGTCCCGCCTGCCCTTCAAGGCCTTGCCGACGATCTCTTCGGATCGCCCCTCGCCGTACACGTCGGCGGTGTCGATGAAGTTGATCCCAGCGTCGATCGCGTCGTGGATCATCCGGACGCACTCGTCCTCGTCGGTGTTGCCCCACGGCCCGAACATCATCGTGCCCAGGCAGTGATCGCTGACCTTAACGCCAGTTCGTCCCAGCGTGCGGTACTCCATGACGAGCCTCCTGGCTAGGAACGGGATTCGACTGAGGCTTCCATTATGGACGGGTCCCGAAGTGAGTCTCAGGCGCGGATTGAACGCCACATGACCGCGATGGTCCCACCGATCTCGTTGGCAGTGAAGTCCGCCAACGAGTCGAACCTGTCGTAATGAGACCTGACGCTCTCACAGAGAGGAAGTCGGTGGTCTCCTTGAGAGCGCCAAACCCCAGCGCCATGAGCACGGCGATGACAGCGAGTGACTTCGGCGAAACCTTAGGAGGCTGTAGGCGCCGCCACAGCACATCCCAGCACAGCCAGGCAACGAGTCCGCCTGCAAAGAGGTGGACGACGTGATCGGGGCGGACGAGGTGAGAACCCATGTAGTAGATCGCTCCAGGAAAAGCGGGGACCGAGAATACGAGATGGACGATCACCAGCGCCGCGACTGCCACCCACTCTGCGGTCGAGAACCCAGCGTAAAGGTCGAGCACGACGAGCAAGGCCACCGACAGCGGCAGAAACACCACGGTGAACAGGCCGGGCAGGAAGCGAAGGCCGACCCGCGTTCGCCAGAATGATGTGGCGATGGCCGCGACGGCGACGGATGCAAGGAGCCAGACTCGCGTCGACCAAGGCGCTCTCTCCGTATCAGGTCCGTCAGACCAGGCCTTCCGATCTCAGCACTTTCACTACCGAAGAAAGAAGGGAGGGTTCGCCACGTTGTGGCTCGCCACGATGGCGATGACGCACCCGAACACCAGCAACAGCCCGGCGGCCATGTGAAGCTGCACGCCCTTGCCAAGGCGCGGCATCAGCTCGTAGGGGCTCTCGTAGAAGGCCTGCATCCCCCGATACACAGGGAGCGCGAGCGGGATCGCGGCCAGGGCGATGATCGTCGGCCGTGGGATCACGTCGGCGATCGCGCCGCCCAGGATCAGGCCGAACGCTGCAATGACCGAGAGCGCGTAGGCCAGGATCACCGCGTCCTTCGACCACCTGACTGGAAGCGTCCGCTTTCCCGCCTTGGCGTCGCCGGGACGGTCGGGCACCTCGTTCACGTACAGCACCAGGGCGATCAGGATGGCCACCGGGAGCGACGCGTAGATCGCCTCCCACGACCAGGCTCTCGCCTGTACGTAGTAGGCGCCAATCGTCATGATCGGCCCGAACCCGAGGAACACGCAGATCTCGCCGACCCCGCGGTGCACGAACCGGAAGGGCGGCGCCGTGTAGAAGATGCTGATGAACACTCCGGCAGCGCCGATCCCGAACAGCGGCCAGAAGCCTCGCGATACGGCCAGGTACAGGCCGATCCCCACGGCAGCCGCGTAGAAGCCCACCATCAGGGCGACCATCTGGCGGAGCGAGAGCAGCCCGTACAGGATCACGCGTGAGCCTCCGCTGAACTGCGTCGGAGTCAGGTTGGCGGCGTCGGCGCCGCTGGTCGTGTCGAACACGTCGTTCGCCACGTTGAGCCCAAGATGCACGCAGGCCGCGGCGACCAGCGTCAGGATCGCCAGCCACCAGTGCCACTGCCCGTGCAGCGCGGCCACCGCGATGCCGAGGGCCACCGGCACGAACGTGGCCGACAGGAACGGCAGCCGCGTGGCCCGCAGGAACAACCATCCCGGCGACAGGCGAGGCCGGACCCGGCGGCCGGTCTCTGCGGAGAGCTTGTCCATGTACCGATGGGCCTGCGGCACGCCTCGCTCGGAGAACTCGAAGAACGACATCTCCTGCTCGTCCCAGTGCTGCGAGCGCTCCGGAACCAGCTCGAGGTGGTCGTTCGTTCGCTGCAACCGCCCCCACAGCGAGATGTACCGGCGCTCGTCGTAGCCGACCCCGGGCTGCGGGCGGATGTGGCTGAACACGACGTTCACCTCGTGGTCCAGCGGCGGGGAGACCTCGTCGCCCGCCACCGCGTCGAGCACGACCACGCCCCGCTCGGGCGCCAGGGCGAACCCCGTCGCGACCGACATCGGGTACCCCTCGTGGTCAAGGAAGGCGATGACGGCGTGGGTGAAGTTGCCCTCCAGGCGCTCCAGCAGCTCCGCCGGCCGGCTCATCGTCCGGCCCCCAAGAGCTCGAAGACCTGCGGGGATCGGTCGGTCCGGCCGTCCTCCCAGAGGAATGCCCGGCGCGGACGGATCTCGATGATGCCCCGCTCGAAGAACAGCGGGAGCGCCACGCGTTTGCCGAGGAAGAAGTCGATCGCAGGCTCCTTCACGCGCCACAGGGGCAGGACCTTCTTCTCCCATCCCGAGTGGAGGTCGGCGTCGTCCACGATCGCGTCGCCCTGGATCGTCGCTCTGCGGAACCGCGCGACGCTCACCGCGTTCGGGTCGGTGATCGAGAGCGAGACCTTCGGGTTGGCCTTGATGTGTTCGAGCTTGCGCGAGAACAGCACGCTCGAAGTCAGGTAGATCCGTTCTCCGTCGTAGAGCGGGATGAGCGGATGGGTGACGGGCCGGCCGCGATCGTCGACGACGGTGAGCTCGCCGACCAGCGCGGAGGCAAGCAGTTCCTCGATCGGTTCAGGCAGGACTCCCATGGACACGCCTCCCGGATCAGACGCTCTAGGAGGACGATAGCCGAACCGCGAGGTCCGCCGCCTGCGCGGGCCGGCCTAGTCGGGGAGGTGGATCCGGCCTGAGGGACGGCCGGCAAGGGCCGCCGGTCCCGCCCGGACCAGTCCCTCGGCGTCGAGGGTGCTGAGCGATCCTGCGAGCCGGTCGCGCCTCTGGCCGGTCGCGGCCTCGAGTTCGCGGAGCGTGATCGGACTGCGGTCGCGGAGCGCCCGGACGATCGCGCCACGGACCTGGCGCATCGAGCCTTCGAAGGGTTCCTGCCGACGGCGCGCCGGGCGAGCGTTCCGGCGAGCGCCCGCGGGCAACCGGCATCCGGCGACAAGCGGACATGCCTCGCACCGGGGAAGTGGCCGGAGCCAGGCGTCGATCGCCTCCCGCAGGACCGGCGGCGCGACGTCGTCCGGGTTTCGGCCGAGCAGGAACCGCGAGCCCACGCGCCGGACGTTCGTGTCGACGGCCGCCACCGGAACGCCGTGTCCGATCGAGGCCACGGCCGCGGCCGTGTAGGGCCCGACGCCGGCCAGGCCACGCAGCGCCGAGACCTCAACAGGCACGATTCCGTGGTGATCGCGAACGACGGCCCGAGCCGCTTCGTGGATCGCCACCGCCCGGCGGTTGTAGCCCAGGCCCGCCCACGCCCTGAGCACCTCCGCGCGGGACGCCGCGGCCAGCGCCCGCACCGTCGGGAATCGCCGGACGAACGCGAGAAACGCCGGTGCCACCCGCCCGGCCTGCGTCTGCTGGAGCATGACCTCGCTCACCAGGACCCGGTAGGGGTCGGGGGGGTCGGTTCGCCACGGGTAGGCGGCGCGCCTCGGCCGGTACCACGTCCGAAGGGCCCGCCCCGCGTCCACGCCGGGAGCGTACGCCCGTCGGACTTTCGCCGCCCACGCCCCTAGGAGTAGGCTCAGGCCACGCGATGGCCACGATCCGCGACGTCATGCACGAAGGGATCATCTCGGTGGGGCCGACCTCCACCGTCGCCGAGGCCGCCACGGTCATGGGCGGCAAGCACGTGGGCTCGGCGATGGTGATGGAAGGCGAGAAGGTCCTCGGCATCTTCACCGAGCGGGACATCGTCCGCGCGCTCTCCCAGGACTTCGACGCGCCGGGCCACGTCGTCACCCACTGGATGACGACCGATCCCACCACCGTGGGGCCCGAGATGCCGGTCGAGGAGGCACTCGGCCTCATGCACGCCGGTGGCTTCCGGCACCTGCCGGTGAAGGAAGGCGGGCGGATCGTCGGGATGGTCTCGATCCGGGACCTGGCGGGGCCGGGGACCGAGCCGGGCGCCTCGACCTAGCCGCGGAGCAGCCGAGGGAGCTCCACCACCGAGGCGATCACGCGGTCGGGTTCCCCGCCCGATCGATCGTCGACGCCGGGCCGGAACTTCCCGGAGCGAACAAGCACCCCAGTGATCCCCAGGGCTTGCGCCGCGAGCACGTCGAAGACCAGGTCGTCACCGACCATCGCCACGCGCTCCGCCGGCACGCCCAGCGCCTGGACCCCCTGGAGGAAGAACCCCGGCTCGGGCTTGCCGATCAGCACCGCGTGCTTGCCCGACGCCCGCTCGAGCCCGGCCACGTAGGGTCCGGCGTCGAACTTCAGGCCTTCGTCCGTGAGCCAGGTGAGGTTCCGTTGCATCGCCACGAGCGACGCGCCGTCCAGCAGCATCCCCAGCGCGCGGTTCAGGTTCGCCCACGTGAAGGCGTCGTCAGCGCCGGCCACCACGACGATGTCGGCGCCGTCCGAGACCAGCGTTGTGCCTTCCAGGTCCTCCAGGATGGCCTCGGTCTCGCCCAGCACGTAGCACCGGGCGCCGGGGTGGTGCTCGCGAAGGTACGAACCGGTCGCCGCCGACGCCGACAGAATCTCCTCCCGGCCCACGTCGAAGCCGCCCTCACCCAGGATCTCGGCGAGCCGGCTTCGGGAGAGCATCGTGGTGTTCGTGATCAGGCGGAACGGGATGCCTTCCTTCCGTAGCCAGGCCACGGCCGCGGGCGCGCCTGGGATCGGCTTCCACGACACCGTGAGCACACCGTCCATGTCGAGCAGGACGCCCTCGATGTGTGCCAGGTCGCCGGCCATACGCGTCCTTCCTATCGTGCCGGCCCTGACCCTGGGCTACTCGACCGTGACGCCGGCCGCACGGATCTCCTCCAGCGCTCGATCCCCATCGCCCGCCTCCAGATCCACCGCGCGCACGCCCTCCAGGAGCACCGTCGCGGCGAGCCCGACGCGCGACGCGTCCAGCGCCGTCTCCTTCACGCAGTAGTCGGTGGCCACGCCCACGATGACCAGCCGTTCGATCCCGTGCTGGTGAAGGATCCGTTCCAGCTCGGTCCCCCGGCGGCGGCCGGACAGCGGATCGCGCACGCTGAACGCCGAGTAGCCGTCCTCGCCGCCCGAGCCCTTCCGCACGACCGGCCCCGCCACGTCGAGGTCCGGATGGAACTCGGCTCCCCACGTTCCCTGCACGCAGTGCACCGGCCAGATCCCGCCGTCCTTCGCGAAGTGCGGCGTGCTCTCCGGGTGCCAGTCGGCGGAGTAGGCAACCAGCGCGCCCGCCGCGCGAGCCCCGGCGACCTCCCGGTTCGCCACCGGCACCACCCGCTCGCCCTCGCGGACGTACAGCGAGCCCTTGGGATCGGCGAAATCGTTCTGCACGTCCACCACGATCAGCGCCGTCGTCCCGTCGTAGCCAGCCATCGCCGTCATCCCTCGTCGGCGAAAAGGTAGCGAGCGAACCAGTTCCCCGCCAGCGACGCCACCGCCTCCAGCGCGCCCTGCTCCTCGAACAGGTGCGTCGCGCCCGGGATCACCGTCAGCTCGTTCGGACACCGAAGCTTGCGCTGGGCGTCGCGGTTGAGCGAGACCACCTCCGGGTCCCACCCACCGACGATGAGGAGCGTCGACGCGGTCACCTCGCCCAGCCTCGCCCAGGCCAGGTCCGGCCGCCCGCCCCGCGAGACGATCGCCTCGACCTCGTTGTCCGGCTCTGCCGCGGCCCAGAGCGCGGCCGCAGCCCCGGTGCTGGCACCGAAGTAGCCCAGCGCCAGCCCGCGCATGTCCGGGCGGGCCCGCAGCCACGTCGTCGCCGTGAGCAGCCGGTCGCCCAGGAGCGGGATGTCGAACACGTTCCGCCGGTCGCGGGCCTCCCCCTCGGTCAGGAGGTCGAACAGCAACGTGGCCAGACCCCGGTCACGCAGGGTTTGCGCCACCATCAGGTTGCGCGGGCTGAGGCGCCCGCTCCCGCTCCCGTGGGCGAACACGACGACCCCTCGCGCGCCCTCCGGGGCGGCCAGCTCCCCCGGCAGCGCCACGACGCCCGCGTCCCCGATCCCAAACGCCTCGATCCTGACCACCCGCTCCATCGCCCACCATCTTCGTCCCTGTCGCGCTCCCTGTGCGATCGGGGAGGGCGCCGTATCCTCGGCCCGTGCGCCTGTACGACGAACGAACCGGCCGGCTCGAAGACATCGAGATCACGCCCCGCATGACCGTCTACGTCTGCGGGATCACTCCGTACGACTCCGCCCACCTCGGGCACGCCTTCACCTACACGCACTTCGATGTCCTCGTGCGCTACCTCCGGCACCTGGGGGCTGAGGTCGTGCATGCCCAGAACATCACCGACGTGGACGACGACATCCTGCGGGTGGCACGCGAACGCGGCGTCGACTTCCTCGAGCTTTCGGGCCTTTCCCGGCAGGAGATGCTGCCCCTGGCCGAGGAGCGTGGGGGCCACCCCGAGGACCCGAACAAGGACGACCCGCTGGACTTCGTCCTCTGGCAGCGCTCGGCGGAAGGCGAACCGCGCTGGCCCAGCCCGTGGGGCGAAGGCCGGCCCGGCTGGCACATCGAGTGCTCGACGATGTCACGGACTCTGCTCGGACAGCCGGTCGACATCCACGGCGGCGGCACCGACCTCATCTACCCGC
>WNGN01002009.1_pt1 | contig 13584 bp, 8 predicted proteins | sample 5400561 | NCBI WGS metagenome assembly WNGN01 (sample SAMN13153379, study PRJNA577476) | soil metagenome | isolation source: 115 cm soil or saprolite under Garry oak tree replicate 2 | place: USA:California | collected 2016-06-15
AAGGCACCCACGCGATGGGCACGCCGGCGTCGGACTGACGCGCCTTCTCCGTCGCGCTGATCCAGCTCGCGCCGTCGGCCAGGACCGCCGAGGCCGGCCGCACTCGGCAGAGGTTCGGGTCGTCGACGTTCGGGGGCAGCACTCCCTGGTCCCGCAGCGCCCGGGCGGCCTCGATGAGCCGGCGCCGCACGAGGATCACCATGGCGTCGGTGGTGCCCAGGTGCTCCTGCGTCCGGTCGTAGATCGGCCCCATCGTCTCGGTCATCGCCCGATCTTGCAGGTTCACCAGGAACGGAATGCCGATCATCAGCTCTTCGCGGGCGAGACGACGGTCGACCAGGTAGTCGTTGTGAATGTTGGCCTTCGTGTAGTGACGCGTGCGCGGATCGCTGGTCGGCTCGAGGTAGCCTCCCCAGGCGGCGAACGGGTTCCTCGTCTGCTCCCGCTCCTGGTCCGTGACCGCGCGGTCGAGCCGCCCGCGCATCATGATCTGGAGATTGTGGTCGTCGTCCAGCGGCACCCAGGCGCGCGCCGAGACGACGTTCGGGTCGCTGGCCGCGATCATCGAGAAGAACGGCATGATGAACTGGGTGATCCGGTGCCAGAAGAGCCCGTCGACGTCCCAGCGCCGCCGGGCGGAATAGCAGGCGCCGTAGTCCGTGGGCAAGAGCTCGAGCCCCGGCTGCTTGTCCCGGTGGAAGGTGCCGCGCTGCTTGCTGTCGGCCCGGAGCTTCGCGTGCACGTAGTCGATGTGCGAGGAGTCGATGTCGCCCTCGAGCGCCCGCACCCAGTTGCACTCCTCCATCATGACCAGCGGCGGATAGACCTGCTCCGGCGGCAGCGTGTTGATCTCGAACGCGGGGAACGGCGGCGCCTCGGTCCGCGGGCCCATGTAGATCCAGACGACCCCGTTCACGTCGCGGCAGGGGTAGGCCCGCGCGCGCACCTTGTCCTTGAACAGGCTCTCGGCGGGCTCGTTCGGCATGTCGACGCAGCGGCCGGTCACGTCGAACTTCCAGCCGTGGTAGACGCAGCGAAGCCCGCAGTCCTCGTTCCGGCCGAAGAAGAGCGAGGCGCCGCGGTGCGGGCAGTTCTCGGCGACAAGCCCCACGCGGCCCTGCGTGTCGCGAAACGCGACCAGATCCTCGCCCAGCAGGCGGACTTTTTTCGGCGGGCCGTCGGGTCCCGGCAACTCCGTCGATGGCAGGCAGGGCAGCCAGTACTGGCGGAGCAGCTCACCCATGGGCGTGCCGCGGCCCACGCGGCACAGGAGCTCGTTGTCTTCTCGCGAGAGCATCGTCCTACCCCCTCGTCGTCGTGACCGTCACCGCTTGCCGTCCTCGACGGTCGCCCGCTCGATCGCCCTGGTCCTCGATCTCGATCGCCTGAAAGCCGGCCGCCTCGGCCATGCGGGCCATCAACGGATTGAGGACGAGGGGCGCGGTCACCGGCATCGGCCTCTGGATCAGCTGACGGAGCGACATGCGCCGTTCCTCCCGGGCGCCATGGTAACACCGAGCCGGTCGGCGGAATCAGTCCCCGGCGACGTCGAACTGCTGGAGCGCCGCGAGGCCGCGGTAGATTCCGCCGACGCTCGCGATCAGCTCGTTGTGCCCGCCGATCTCCACGATCCGGCCGCCGTGGATGACGACCACACGGTCGGCGTGCTTCACCGTCGCCAGACGGTGGGCGATCACCAGCACCGTGCGGCCCTTCACGAGCTCCGACAGCGCCCGCTGGAGCAGGGACTCGCTCTCGGCGTCCAGGTCCGCGGTCGCCTCGTCCAGGATGAGGATCGGCGGATCCTTGAGGAACGCCCGCGCGATGGCCAGCCGCTGCCGCTGCCCTCCGGAGAGCTTCACCCCGCGCTCGCCGACGGGGGCCTCGTAGCCTCCCGGCAGCGCGGCGATGAAGTCGTGGGCCTGGGCCAGCCGCGCCGCGTTCTCGATCGCCTCGCGCGAGGCGCCCGGGCGGCCGTAGGCGATGTTGTACTCGATCGTGTCGCTGAAGAGGAAGGTGTCCTGGGTGACGATGCCGATGAGAGCGCGCAGCGAGTCCACGGTCACGCTCCTGAGGTCATGGCCGTCGATGGTCACGCGTCCCGCCGAGACGTCGTGGAACCTCGGCAGGAGCTCCATGAGCGTGGACTTCCCGGCGCCCGACATTCCCACGAACGCGACCAGCTCGCCCTTGCGGATGGAGAGCGTGATGTCGCGGAGCGCCCACTCCTCGGTGCCGGGATAGCGAAAGCCGACGCCCTCGAACTCGATCCGATCCGAAAAGCCGCCGAGGCGGCGCGCGTCGGCGGTGTCGACGATGGCGGGCGGCGTGTCGAGGATCTCGTAGACCCGCTCCACCGACGCGAGCGCCTGCTGGACGGTGTTGAAGGTGCGCAGGAGGTCGCCGAGCGGGCGATAGAGGAGGGCGACCGCGGCGATCACCGAGAAGAACTCGCCGGGGGTCAGGGTGCCCTGGATGACGCGGGAGCCGCCGTACCAGATCGCGCCGACGATGCCGAGGGCCGCCACGATCTCCAGCAAGGGCCGGGAGAACTCGTCGACGCGGTGGTCCCGCAGGGCCAGCCGAAGGCGGCGATCGTTGAGCCGGTCGAAGCGCGCCTGCTCGAGGTCCTCGCGCACGAACGCCTTGACGATCTTGCGGCCGGTGAGGGACTCCATGAGCAGCACCGCGAGCTGCCCGCTCATCTCCTGGGCGCGCCGGTTGATCTTGTAGAGCTGACGCCCGAGCGGCCAGTTGACCAGCGCGGCCACCGGGAGCATCGTCGCCACGAAGAGCGTCAGCGCCCAGTCGCGGGTGAACATGACGACCAGCAGCGCGACGATCGTGCCGACCCGGCGGAGCGTGCTCACGAGCATGTCGGACGACAGGCTGGCCAGCCGGCTCGTGTCGAGCACGAGCCGCGTCGTGAGCTCGCCGGTGTGCCGCGTCGTGAAGAACGCCAGCGGCATGCCCTGCAGGTGCACGTAGAGGTCGTGACGCACCCTCGTGACGACACGCTCGCCGATCGACTTGCTCAGATAGGACTCGCCGTAGCTCGCCAGGCCCTTGACGATGTAGACGCCGAGCAGGGCCAGTGGAATGAGCTTGAGCATCAGGAGATCGCGCCGCAGGAAAATGTCGTCCATCGCCGGCTTCACCAGCCACGCGATCAGCCCGCCCGCGCCCGACACCACGAGGGCGAGCAGGGCGCTGGCGGTGACGGCCTGCCAGTGCGGCTTGAGCGATCGCAGCAGACGCCCGAGGACGCGGTATCGCGAGCTCACGAGAGGGAGAGGCGCGGCGAGGGGCGATGAATCTTCGTCGACCCCATTCGATGCCACGCTAGCAAAGCCGGTTCGGCTTTTCAAGTTACGCTCCTTGGCCGCGGCGACCCCGTGGTACTCTGCCGCATCCGAGGCACTCTCCATGTGTGGGATCGCCGGTGTTCTCCTGAGGCGCGGTAGCCCCGACGAGGGCGCGCTCCGGCGCATGGGCGACGCCCTGGCTCACCGGGGCCCCGACGACCTCGGCGTGCACGTCGCCGGCCCTCTCGGCCTCCTGCAAACCCGGCTCTCGATCATCGACCTGGAGGGCGGTCACCAGCCGATGGCCGACGGCCCGCTCACCCTGGTCGCCAACGGTGAGATCTACAACTTCGTCGAGCTTCGGCAGGCACTCGAGGCCCGGGGGCGTCGCTTCGCGACCCACTCGGACAGCGAGACGATCCTGCACGCCTACGCGCTCGACGGCCTGGGCGCCCTCCCGTCGCTCAACGGGATGTTCGCCTTCGCGCTGTACGACGCCGGGCGCCGCGAGCTGGTATTGGGGCGGGAACGCCTGGGCATCAAGCCGCTCTACTACGCGGAGCTACCGGATCGTGTGCTCTTCGCCTCCGAGCTGAAGGCGATCCTCTCCGTCTGGCCCGGCGAGCCCGCGCTCGATCCCGGCGCGCTCGTCCAATACCTGCAAAACCGCTTCAATACCGGAGAGCAGAGCCTCGTTCAGGGAATTCGCCGGCTGCCGCCCGGCACGACGCTGGTGGTGGACGCCGACCTCAAGCTCCAGGAGCGCCCGTACTGGTCGCTGCTCGACGTCCGGACGCGCCGGCTCGAGTTCGGCCAGGCCGACGCGGAATTCGAGCCGCTGTTCCACCGGGTGATGCTCGAGCACCTGCGCGCCGACGTCCCGTGCGGCTTGTTCCTGTCGAGCGGAGTCGACTCGGGCGTGCTGCTGGCGACGATGACCGAGCTCACCGGCCGGCCCGTGCGCACGTTCTCCATCGGCTATCGCGATGGCGCCGCGGCCGACGACGAGCTGCCCGACGCCGCCGCGATCGCGCGCCGCTTCGGCGCCGAGCACACCGAGATCGTCCTCGACCGCGACGCCGTCTTCCGGCGGCTGCCGCACACCATCTGGGCCACGGACGATCTGCTGCACGACTACGCCTGCCTGCCCACGTCGTTCATGGCCGAGCACGCCGCGCGCGGGCTGAAGGTGATCCTGACCGGCGAGGGGGGCGACGAGGTTTTCGCCGGCTACGGCCGCTACCGGCGAACGCGGCTGCAGCGCTGGCTCAAGAACCTCGTGGCGCCCGGCTCGGGCGGCTTCCGCACGCGCGGCCAGTGGGGCCGCCGCTGGACGCAGCGGGCGTTCGGCCCCGAGCTGAAGGCGGCCGCGGCCGCGCACCGCGAGCCGTTCATCACGGCGTGGCGGGCGACGCCGGACGCCTGGAGCGACGTCGCGCGCTGCCAGTACACCGACCTCTGCACCTGGCTGCCCGACGACCTGCTCGTGAAGGCGGACCGCGTCCTGATGGCCTTCGGCCTCGAGGGGCGCGTGCCGTTCCTCGACCATCGCGTGGTCGAGTTCGGCCTGGGGCTGTCCGACGGGCTGAAGGTGGGCGGGCGCCAGGGCAAGCTGTTCCTCAAGCGCTGGGCCGAGCGGCGGCTCCCCCGCGAGCACCTCTGGCGGCGCAAGCGCGGCTTCTACGTCCCGGTTCGCCAGTGGCTCAGGGGCGAGTTCCTCGACGGGCTCGCGGCGCACCTGCCGGCGCATCCGGTGATCCGGCGCTGGTTCCGGTCGGACGCCGTCGCGGAGCTGGTGCGCGAGCAGCAGCAGGGCGGGAACACGGCGCGTGCCATCTGGGGGCTGATGCAGCTCGCGATCTGGCACCGGATCTTCATCGACGGCCTGGTGCCGGGACGCGACGAAGATCCGCTGGCGTGGATCGCGTGAGGCGGACGGCTGGACGCCTTACGTCCGGGCGCGGAGCAGCAGCGAGACGCCGATCCCCATGAAGATGATGTTCGCGGTCCAGGCCGCGATCAGGGGCGGCAGGAGGTCGGCCCGCGCGAACGCGAGCGCGACGAAGTGGACGACGAGGTAGCCCGCCATGATGCCGAGCGCGAGACCGATCCCGAAGAGACGACCGCCGCGGGGTGACTGCAGCGCCAGCGGGATGGCGACGAGCACCATGACCAGGTTGACGAGCGGGAACGACAGCTTGGCGTAGAGCTCGACCAGATGCTTCCTGATCTGGAATCCGGCCGCCTCGAGCCGGGCGATATAGTCCTTGAGCTCGCGGAAGCTCATCGCGGTCACCGGCTTCTGGATGCGGATGAAATCATCCATCTCCTCGGACAGCTCCACCGCCGTCGACCGGAACGGCAGCGTCTGCACCCCGCCGTCCGGGGACATCTCGCGGTAGGCGCCGTCGCGCAGCTCCCAGCCGGCCGGCGTCCAGTGCGCCTGCCGCGCGTCGAGGCGGCCGGTCAGCCGAAAGTCGCGGTTCAGCTCGAGAATGGTCACGCCGAACATGTCGTTGGTGCCGGGGTGGAGCAGCTCGACCCGATAGAAGCGCGAATCGGAGCTGCGCAGCCAGAGGCGGTGGCGTAGCTGGAGGTGGCGTGGGGCCATGCCGCGGATCTTGACGCGGTCCACCTCATCGCCCCGCTCGTTGAGGACCGGCAGCGCGAGCTCCTGGAACACTCCGGCGCCGATGGCGATGGCGAGCCCGAGACCGAGGATGGGCATGCTCACCCGGTAGAGGCTGACGCCCGCCGCTTTGAGCGCGGTCAGCTCGTGGTATCGGCCGAGCGTCAAGAAGAGGAAGATCGTCGCCACGAGCATGACGACCGGCAGGTAGAGGTGCAGCGCCGCCGGAAGCCGGTAGACGAAGTGCTCGATGATGAACACGAGCGGTGGCTTCAGTCGAAGGTAGCGGTCCAGGGTCTGCAGCAGATCGATCATCACGAAGAGGGCCGCCGACACCGCGAGGCCGAGCCCCATGAACGCCAGGTACTCGCGAACGAGGTAGCGGTCGATGATGTGCGTCGAGTCGCGGCCCGCGCCGGCGGCGTGAACCCGAACCCGTCTGGCCGCGCGGCTCGGCAGAGCGCGCCGGACTCGCTCGAGCGCGCGCCACAGGAGCGGCATCGCCGGCCATCGCCACTCGCGCGCGGTCGCGACGAGGAGACCGAAGCCGGCACCGGTGAACAGGACGTTCGGCGTCCAGATCGCGACGGCCGCGGGAATCCGGCCGCGCAGGGCGAACCCCTCCAGCGAGGTGATCAGCAGATAGTAGATGACCAGGATCACCAGGCTGCCGATGAACGCGATGCTCCGCCCGCCCCGGTGGGAGCGGATGGCGAGCGGAAAGGCGATGAGGCCGAAGACGAGCGCCGCCGCCGGCAGGGCGAAGCGCTTGTGACGCTCGATCTCGTACGGCAGGCGGTTCACGCGCTGGTGACCGTACTCCGCGATCTTCTGATTGAGCTCGCCGAGGGTCGCGTCGCGCTCCGGCTTGTCGTTCCGCGCGGCACCGATCAGCGGCGAGCTCATCGCCAGGCTCATGTCGTAGGTCTCGAAGCGCGTGTGGCGATAACGCGGCGCGACGGCCGGCCGCAACGGGTCCGCGGTCGTCGGCTGCGCGATGCCCGGGGTCACGTCGACTTCATTGACGGCGCCGTCGATCATGCTGAGCGTGATTCGCTGGTTCGCCTCGTCACTGCGCAGCCGCCCCTCGCGCGCCGTGATGATCCGCGACATCTTCGGGTCGCGCTCGTCGGACACGAGCAGCCCGCGGAGCGCGACCTGAGAGACGCTGACATCCTCGACGTAGATCGTCACGTCCCCGAAGGTCCCGAGGAAGATGCGCTCCTGCAGTCCGCTCGCCGCCTTCGCCTGGAGAATCCGGAAGAGCTGGCGCTGGAACTCGCGATTCGCCAGCGGATTCAGGACGAGCGTGAACCAGGCGCTGGCCGCCATGATGACGAGCGAGGCCAGCAGGACGGGGCGGAAGAGCCGCAACGCGCTCACCCCGGCGGCCCGGAAGGCGACGATTTCGAGGTCGCTCGCGAGCCGGCCGCCGGCGAGCAGCACCGCCGACAGGAACGCCATCGGCAGCGTGATGGCGAGGAACGAGGGCAGCATGAACGCCAGGAGCTGCACGACCAGATAGAAGGGCACGCCCTTGGTGATGACCAGATCGGTCAGGCTGTAAATGCGGTCGATGACGAGAAAGAAGGTGAGGAGCACGCAGCCGAATCCGAGCGGTGACGCCAGCTCTCGTACGATGTACCGATCGAGCACGAGGAGCCGCACGAGTCTGTTGTACCATAGGCTCGTGAGTCGTCTATCGAAACGCCCGACGCAAAGATGGCTCGTCGGGCTCGCGCTGCTCGGCGCGGCAACCCTCGTGCACGAGCGGCTGGCCGGTGCCGGTCCGGCCGACCGCCTCGACCAGTTCCGCGAGCTCGCGCGCTCGCACGGCAGCGCGGACGGATCGCCCGACGCCTACCGGGAGATGTACGCGCTGCTCGACGAGGAAATCGTCGAGAGCCTCGGCGCCGGCGGTCTCTACGCGTCGCCCGCCTTCCTGCAAGACCGGCTCGACGCGTTCGGCGAGGCGTGGGGCGCGACCACGGTCGACGTCCTGCGCGTGGGTCGGCTCATGGTAGGCGCATTCCAGATGAGCGACGTGCCGGGCGCCAACACCGTGCGCGTGTACGGAAAGCTCGGGGGCGAGGCGGCCCTCTTGACGACGCTTTCGCGCGAGGGCCGCCCGACGGTGTACCCGTGGGCGCCGGGACCGGGAGGCGCCGCGCAGTTCGTCACGGCCTGGGAAGGTCCGGCCACGGGGCAGGCATTCAGACCGCTCCGCCTCGACCTCATCCGCCAGCAGGGCGACACCGTCCGCGTCGTCTGGTCCACGACCGATGTATTCCCGGACGGATTGATGGCGCGCGCCTATGCGGTGCGCGGCGACGAGATCCGCGTTCGCTACGAGCTCCACTATCCGGGCTGGACACCGGGGTGCGAGGGACAGACGGAATCCGAGGATCTGTTCCGCGCGTCGCCGGAGACCGGCGCGCTCGTCCGAAAGTCCGGCCGCCAGCTCAACGGCTGGCACCGCGAGCTGCGCGCGACGGTCGCCGAGCTCTTCGCGGCGCTCGCGTCGAAGGACGAAGCGAGCCTGGCCAGGCTGGTGCCGGACGCCCAGGTCCGTCGGCGGCTGCCGTCCACGCTGCGCCCCGAAACCGCCTGCGATGCCGCCGACGGCGGCGCCGAGCCGCGCACCGTGTCGGTCGCCGCCACCGCCGAGCACGCGCCGTGGGCGCTGACCTTCCAGCGCGGCGGGGCTCGCTGGCGCCTCGCCGCCGCCGCGCCGGTGCTCGAATGACGGTCCGCCGATGAGCGAGCCGACGCCGGAAATTCCCGACCGGTACGACCCCACGGCCGTCGAGACGCACTGGTATCCGCGCTGGGAGGAGCGGGGCTACTTCCGCGCGGACCCCGCCGCCGAGGGCAAACCGTTCGCGATCGCGATGCCGCCGCCCAACGTCACCGGGTCTCTGCACTGGGGTCACGCGTTGACCATGACGCTGCAGGACACGCTGACGCGCATGAAGCGGATGGACGGCTTCAACACGCTCTGGCTCCCGGGCACCGACCACGCCGCGATCGCCGTTCACGTCGTCCTCGAGCGGCAGCTCGCCGCCGAGGGCCAGACGAAGGAAGACCTCGGCCGCGATGGGTTCCTGGCGCGCGCCTGGAAATGGAAGGAAGAGACCGGGGGCACGATCGTCCGCCAGCTGCGACGCCTGGGCGCCTCGTGCGACTGGTCGCGCGAGCGCTTCACGATGGATCCCGGGCTGTCGCGCGCGGTCCGCGAGTCGTTCGTCCGCCTCTGGGAAGAAGGGCTGATCTACCGCGACGACTACATCGTCAACTGGTGTCCGCGCTGCCAGACCGTCCTGTCCGACCTCGAGGTCGAGCGAGAGGAGCGCGACGGGGAGTTCGTCTACATCAAGTACGGTCCGGTCACCCTCGGAACGGTGCGGCCCGAGACCAAGCTGGGCGACACCGGCCTGGCGGTCCACCCCAAGGACAAGCGCTACCGGCATCTGGTCGGCAAAACGCTCGAGGTCCCGTCGGTCGACGGCATGATCTCGGTGAAGGTCGTCGCCGATGAGGCCGTCGATCCGAAATTCGGCACCGGCGTGATCAAGGTGACGCCCGGGCACGACCCGGTCGACTTCGAGATCGGCCGGCGTCACAACCTGCCGATCAAGACCGTCATCGGCTTCGACGGCAAGATGACCGCCGAGGCCGGACGCTACGCGGGACTGGACCGGTTCGAGTGCCGCAAGCGGATCGTCGAGGACCTGAAGGCGCTCGGCCTCATCGAGAAGATCGAGCCCTATCGCCACGCGGTCGGCGTGTGCCACCGCTGCAAGACCGTGGTCGAGCCCCTCGTCTCCAAGCAGTGGTTCGTGCAGACGAAGCCGCTCGCCGCGGCGGCGATCAAGGCCGTGCGCGAGGGCCGGATCAAGATCCTCCCGCGCAGCTGGACGAAGACGTACTACCACTGGATGGAGAACATCCGGCCCTGGTGCATCTCGCGACAGCTCTGGTGGGGCCATCGCATTCCGGCGTGGCACTGCGACGCCGACGGCTCGGTGCACGTGTCGCGCGACGACCTCCAGGCCTGCCCGCAGTGCAAGGGTCCGCTCCGGCAGGACCCGGACACGCTCGACACCTGGTTCTCCTCGGGCCTCTGGCCCTTCTCGACGCTCGGCTGGCCCGACGACACGCCCGAGCTTCGCAAGTACTACCCGACCTCCGTGCTCGTCACGGGGCCGGACATCCTCTTCTTCTGGGTCGCGCGCATGGCGATGCTCGGCATCCACTTCGTGCAGGACGTGCCGTTCCGCGACGTCTACCTGCACGCGATCGTTCGCGACGCCGAGGGCCAGAAGATGTCGAAGACCAAGGGCAACGTCGCCGATCCGCTCGACGTGATGGCGAAGTACGGGACCGACGCGTTTCGCTTCACGCTCGCGGCGCTGGGCCAGGGGCGCGACATCCGCATCTCCGAGGACCGCATCGAGGGCTACCGGAACTTCGCCAACAAGCTCTGGAACGCGTCGCGGCTCGTCCTGTCGAACCTGGACGGCTTCGACGCCGCGCTCGCCCGAAAAACGCCGCCGGCGCCCGCCGACGTATGGATCGAGAGCCGACTGGCGGTCACTATCGCCGAGGTGCGGGCCGGGCTCCGCCGCTATCGATTCGGCGACGCCGCGTCGAGCGTGTACCAGTTCGTCTGGCACGAGCTCTGCGACTGGTACCTGGAGATCGCGAAGCTCTCGCTCTACCGTCCGGAGAGCCCGGGACAGCGCGCGCGCACGCAGGCGACGCTCGTGCGGGTCCTCGAGGCGACGCTGCGGCTGCTGCACCCGTTCATGCCGTTCATCACCGAGGAGATCTGGCAGCGGCTCCCCCACAAGGGCGAGTCGATCATGATCGCGCCGTATCCGCGGGTGGCGCGCAAGCAGCGCAATCCCGACGCGGAGCGCGAGATGGCCGCCGTCATGGCCCTCGTCACCGCGGTGCGCAACATCCGCGGCGAGATGCGGATCCCGCCCGGGACCACGCTCGCCGCGACGCTGCGTCCGGGCCGCGACGGCGGGGCGGTCTTCGCCGCGAACCAGACCCTCATCGACACGCTGGCGCGGGCTCGGCTCGTCGTCGATCCGCAGGCGACGCGGCCGCGAAACTCGGCCATGGCGGTCATCGACGGCGCCGAGCTCTACGTCGATCTGACCGGAGTCGTCGACCTCGCCGGCGAGCGCCAGCGCCTCGAGAAGGAGATCAAGCGCGCCGCCGAGAGCGTCGAGTTCCTCAAGGGCAAGCTGGCGCGGCCCGAGTTCGCCGAGCGCGCGCCCGCCGAGATCGTGGCCCGGGAGCGCGAGCGGCTCGCCGAGCAGGAGGCGCTGCGGGCCAAGCTTCAGGCGAGCCTCGCCTGGGTCGACGATGGCTCGCGATAAGGCCGAGCCCGCGATCGTCCGCCTCGACCAGGTCGATTCCACCCAGACGGTCGCCTTCGCGCTCGCCGAGCGCGGCGCGACGGATCGCACGGTCGTGGTCGCCGATCAGCAAGCGTCGGGTCGTGGCCGCCGCGGTCGTGTCTGGCAGGCGCCCGCCCGAACCAGCCTCCTGGCGTCCATCCTCGTCCGCTCCGGGCTGCCGCAGGCGCTCCTGGCGACCCTGTCGCCGACGACCGCGGTCGCCACCGCGGAGGCCTTGCGGCGGGTCGCGCCCCTCGAGCCTCGGCTGAAGTGGCCGAACGACGTCCTCGTCGGCGGCCGCAAGATCGCCGGCATCCTCCTCGAATCGCGCGCGGTGGCGTCCTCGGAGCCGGTCCTGGTCATCGGCGTCGGCATCAACCTCGGTCAGCGCGAATTCCCGCCCGAGCTGGCGGGCAGGGCGACTTCCGTCGCGCTCGAGACCGGACACGCCGTCGACCGCGAGACGATGCTGGCGGCGTTGCTCGAGGAGTTCGACGCGTGGCGTGCGCGGCTGGAAGGGGAGGGCTTCGACCCCGTCCGCGAGCGCTGGAAGAGCCTCAGCGACACGATCGGCCGGCACGTGACGGTGGACGGCGTCTCGGGCACCGCCACGGACCTCGACGGCGACGGCGCGCTTCTGATCGACGTCGGGGACGGAGTGCGGCGCGTCATCGCCGGCGAGATCACAACGGACGAGACGACCGGAGAAGCCCATGCTGCTCGTCGCTGACGTCGGCAACACCAACACGAAGATCGGCGTGTACGACGGGCCCCGTCTCGTCAGCTCGTGGCGCATGACGAGCCGGCGGGAGCAAACGGCCGACGAGTACGGGCTCGTCATCGAGACGTTTCTCCAGACGCGCGGCATCCGGGTCGCCGCCATCCACGGCATCGCCATCTCGAACGTGGTGCCGCCGGTGCAGCAGACGCTCGAGTGGATGTGCGAGCAGTACTTCGGCCGGGCCGCGTTCTTCGTCGATCCCGGCGTGAACACCCGGATGCCCCTCCTCGTCGACGCCCCGCGCGAGGTCGGCGCCGATCGCTACGTCGACGCGTTCGCGGCGGCCGCGAAGTACGGGGCGCCGCTGATCGTCATCGACTTCGGCACGGCTACGACGTTCAACTGCGTGAGCGCGCGCGGCGAGTTCATCGGCGGCGCCATCGCCCCCGGCATCGCCACCTCGGTCGATGCCCTCGTCAACCGCGCCGCCCGGCTCGCCCGGGTGGAGCTCGTGCGGCCCAAGGAGGCGATCGGCCGCAACACCACCACGAACTTACAATCCGGCGCGATCTACGGCTATGCGGGCCTGGTCGACGGGCTCGTCGAGCGTATGCGGTCGGAGATGGGCGGAACGACCCGGGTGATCGCCACGGGCGGCAACGCGGGGCTCATCGCCGACGTCGCGCGCTGCGTCGAGCGGGTCGACGAGCACCTGAGGCTCGACGGGCTGCGCATGCTCTACGAGGAGGCGCACCCTCCCGACCCGCAGCGTTGACAACCCCCGGGGTGGTCGGTATAATCCACGAAATCTAGTAGGTCGAACGGCGGGCTATCCCTATATACGGGACTTGGGCCGAAAAGCAGTGAACGGGCCGACTGGAGGGATGACCGATGGGGATGTGGGTCGGGCGAGGCCGGAAGGCCAGGGTCGCTTACGGGTTCGACGACATCGCGCTCGTCCCTGGGACCGTGACCGTCAATCCCAACGAGGTCGACATCTCCTGGGAGCTGTGTGGGCACCGCTTCGAGCTGCCGATCATCGCGGCGGCCATGGACGGTGTCGTCGGGCCGAGCCTGGCCGTCGAGATGGGGCGTCACGGCGGGCTCGCGGTGCTGAACCTCGAGGGCATCTTCTCCCGCTACGCGAATCCTCACGACGTCCTCGAGCGGATCGTCTCGGCCGGGCAGGACGAGGCGACCAAGATCATCCAGTCGATCTACGGTGAGCCGATCAAGGAAGAGCTGATCCATCAGCGGATCCAGGAGATCAAGAAGGGCGGCGGTCCCGCCGTCGTCTCCTCGATCCCCCAGCGCGCCGAGCGCTTCGCGCAGATCGCCCAGGACGCCGGCGCGGACATCTTCGTGGTCCAGTCGACCGTCACCACCGCCCGTCACCTCGCGACCGAGTACATGCCCGTCGACCTCCGCAAGCTCAAGAAGCAGCTCGCGATCCCGCTGGTCATCGGCAACGTCGTGACCTACGAGGCCTGCCTCGAGCTGATGGACGTCGGCGCC
>WNGN01002013.1_pt1 | contig 13558 bp, 9 predicted proteins | sample 5400561 | NCBI WGS metagenome assembly WNGN01 (sample SAMN13153379, study PRJNA577476) | soil metagenome | isolation source: 115 cm soil or saprolite under Garry oak tree replicate 2 | place: USA:California | collected 2016-06-15
CCAGTGCCCCGGGAAAATCACGAAACGGCAGTTTGGCAGGCCGGCTCAGGCGAGGATGACCAGGACGCTGACTGACCGGCCTGCAGCGATTGGCGCCGCCATCAACCACGAGAGACAAGAGTATGCCCGATCGACGGACGAACCGGCTCCTGTCGCTGTTGCCGGATGACGAATACGAGCGGCTGCGGCCGCATTTGTCGCATGACATTTTCGATTACAGAAAAAGCCTCTACGAGGCTTCGCGTCCGATCGACCATGTGTACTTCCCGATCGACGGGGTGGCGTCCCTGGTGATCACGATAGCCAATGGTGCCAGCGCGGAGGTCGGCACCATCGGCAGCGAAGGATTGGTGGGATTGCCGATTTGTCTCGGGGACCGCAATGCACCTTCATCGGTTTACGTGCAGGTTCCGGGGACGGCTCTCACCATGGACGCCCGCCTCTTCCGCAGCGAACTCGACCGGAGCCCGGCATTGAACCGGATCATGCTCCGCTATGCCCATGCCTTCTTCAACCAGGTCGCGCAATCGGCAGCCTGCGCCCACCTGCACAACGTGGAACAACGCTGTTGCCGCTGGCTGTTGATGACCCGCGACCGGATGCCATCCGGCGACTTTTTGCTCACCCACGAATTCCTGGGGATGATGCTGGGCGTGCGGCGAACCACGGTCACCGATGTGATGGGCGCCCTGCAAAAAGCCGGGCTTGTCCGCTATCGGCGGGGGCACGTCACGATCCTCGACCACGCGGCTTTGCGGCAACGAGCCTGCGAATGCTACGAGATCTCGAAACTGGAATTCGACCGGCTGCTTGGCGATACCGCCGCCGCGCCAAGGACCGATAAGAGGCATCGATTGATCAGCGAAGTCGGATAGAAACCATACATCCGTCATCCGCTGTGTCCACTTTCCGACAATAGATTTCAATCCGCGAAAACGCCCCCTACTGCCAGAAATGCTGCGGCGCAGTTGCCATTCAAACGGGATAACGCGCCCCGGAAACTGACGCTATGACGGCTACCGGACCGACAGCGCCCCATCATTGTTCCTATACATGAGCCTTCCCGCGGATCGCCCTCTCGGAGCGTCGTTCCCACCCCTGCGGTAAATCGGCCCGACCGACCGGGCAGGATGTCGCTGTGGCAGTACCCGTCTCGATCGCCGGTCTTCCCCTGGACAATAAGCTCCTCGCCTCATTGCCGCGCGATCACTTCGATCGGCTGCTGCCGCACTTCACGTCCGTGCAACTGCCGCAGGGGCTGGTGATGTTCGAATCCGGCGACGAGGTCGATCAGGTTTACTTCCCGCATTACGGCATGCTGTCGCTGCTTGCCGTGCTGCGCGACGGCAAGGCGATCGAGACCGCGACCGTCGGCCGCGAAGGCGTGGTCGGTGCGATGGCCGGGCTCGGCCTGTACAAGTCGCTGGTTCGCGTCGTGGCGCAGATGCCGGTGGCCTGCAGCAAGATCGCCGCCACCCATTTCAGGACTGTCGCCGCCGGCAGCGATCCCGTCCGCAATCTCTGCATCCGCTACAACGAGGTGCTGTTGTCGCAGGCGCGGGTGACAGCCGCCTGCAATGCGCTGCACTCGATCGAGGCGCGATTTTGCCGCTGGCTGCTGCAGAGCGCGGATCGGGCCGCAACCGACACGGTCATGCTGACACAGGAGTTCCTCGCCGAAATGCTCGGCGTGCGGCGCACCTCGGTGACGGAGGTCGCGAGCAAGGTGCAAAACGCAGGCGTGATCACCTATTCGCGCGGCGTGATCAAGATCCTGGACCGGCCCGCGCTGCTGCGGATGTCATGCGAATGCTACGAAACGCTGCTGGACCATTCGGCGATGTTGCGCTGATTTTTCCGCGCAAGCCCCTGTTAGGACTGACAAACATCAGCAGCAGGAAGTAAGGCTCACTGCCCGGTCCGAAAGCCGCGGACGCCCCGCAAGCCTCGGCAGCGCTCGCCTCCCCGTTCAAGCATTTCGTCTTAATTCGCGGTGCTGCCGGTTTTGGTCCGCGGCTTCGCAGGGGCCGATGCCTTGGGCGTGTCCACGCTACGCACATTGCCCCAAGGATCCGAAGAGGCCTTGGCGTCCGGTATTTTCTTCAGCGATTCCTTGTAGGCCTTTTGCTGGGCCGCCTCCTGCTCCTTTTCCTCAGGGCTTTTCGTTTGAAACTCCGGCATCATATTGATGCTGGGAGTCTGTGCGTAAGCCGGCGCTGTCAGCAACGCCACTAGCGCTGCTATGCGAAAAACTTTCATGGAACGCTCCCTGCATTTTCCCATCCGTATACCACTGCGCCGGCCTCGACGCCAAGCGTAGCAGCCTGCGCGCCAACATGGCCGGCCTGGTTCCCGCCCCCTATTATTCGGCCTCGAGTTTGGCATTTTCAAGCTACGCGAGGCGGGCATCCGTGCTGGCCGATGCGCGGGTGGTTCGCCTTGGGCGCACCATGAGCTTTGGCCGTGTCACCTTGTCGAGCGCCACTGACAACAAGCCGGTGGCGATGGTCTCGAGCGCCGTTGCGATGCTGTGAGAGTCCCGCCGGTTCCGCAATCAGTATCCGCCCCTCGATCGGCCCTGATAGCCGCCGCTACCGTAGCGCCCCCCGCCGAAACCGCCGATGCCCAGGCCGATGCCAATGGAGGGTCCCGGCGAGGGTTGATAATAGTCAGGCGGCGGCGGACGGCGGTAGACTACGACGTCGTCGTCGTCATCACGCGAACGCCGCGGCGGCTGCGCGCTGGCGCGCTTGGGCTGATCGGGATCGGCGCGCTTCTTGGGCGGCAGATCGACTTTCTTCAGCGGCAGGGGCGGCGCGCCACAGGGGCATGTCGGGGCGGCAAGCGAGACGTTGGTCGGCAGCGCAGTTCCGGCCGGTGCGGACGCGCCTGAGGCGTTCGGCGCGCCGCCGATGGCGGCCAGGCTGGCCGTGGTATTCGGACGGTTGCGCAGGCGATCTTCCAGCTTGCGCGCTGTCGCGGTGAGATCGCTGTCGGGGTACTGGAGAAGGAATGCGCGATATCCTGTCGCCGTGTTGATGATCACCGCATTGTTCCACGCCACCATCCGGCGGTGACGATCGAGCCATTCGCGGGCCTGCGGGCCGAACGGCGGTTGTGCGAACAAACCGACAAACGCCTCATACGCCTCGTCGGTGCCATCGGCCACGATCATTTCATTGGCGATCTCGACCCGCTTGCCCTGCAATTCACGACGCCATTGATCGACGGTGCGCTTGGCCTCAACTTGTTTCGGGGCCGCCGCGCCGGCTCCGGGAAAGAATCTGAAATCGTCGGTTAGCGAGGAACTATCCCAGGGCGTCTGGCGTCCCTCGGTCGCCTTGTTGACCGAAACCCGGACGCGCTTGAAGGTATCTTCGATCGAAAGCCCGGGCTCTTTGGCTGCCGAAAGCAGCGCTGTCGTGTAGGGACTGTCGGCGCCGCTGCCGTCCTCGGCTTCGGCACCAGGTGACGTCGAAAACGACATGAACGTGCCGGGAGCGCCGGTCTTCGCATCGACGATCGCCAGCCCGTGTCCTGCGCTGCGGTTGATCGCGGGGAATGGGTTGTTGCGGCACGCATCGAGCAGCAAGATGCGGGTCTTGCTCGGCACCGACGATAATGTGTTGAGGACGTCGTTGAGACGTATCGCCTGCAGCGGAATGTCGGTTTCCCGCTTCGGATCGACGTCCACGGGCACAAGAAAATTCTCGCCGTCGATCTGGAGGCCATGGCCCGCATAGAAGACGAGCGCAACGGTGTCGGGGCCTTTCGCCGCCACTTTTGCCGCGAAGTCGCCGACCTTTTCACGCATCTCGTTCTGCGAGAGATCGGCAGCATCCATCACTTCGAACCCGGCATTGCCGAGCAATTGGGACATGGCCCTGGCGTCGTTTGCCGGATTGGGAAGCGGAACCACGGCACGGTAATTGGACTGGCCGATGACGAGCGCAACACGACTCTCGGCAAATGCCGCGTGCGAGCCCAATAAAACTCCCGCTGCCATCAGCGTATGGTGAAGGAAGGGACGAAACATGCTGACACCTCCAGGGTAACAGGTTGGTCAGTCGTTATCGTCCGGAGGTTCAAGTCCAGATTCAGAAACCTACCTATTTCGGCTTCCTGGCAGGCTCTGCAGGGCGCATGCTGCCCCACGGGTCGTACTTTTCCTTGGAATCCGGGATCCTTTCGAGCGCGGCCTTGTAGGCCTTCTCATCGATTTTCTTTTCCGGCCGCTCGGTCTTTTTTTCGTCGCCTTGATGACGCTTGGCGTTCATCTGAGCGTGCGCCGGCATTGCTATCAACGCCAGCGTGACCGCCGCGACCGTGAGGGTCTTCGCCACCTCTGCCTCCCCTGCCATTGTGCCGGCACACCTACCGCGCCCCGCCGTCACGACATCGGACAGGCTTCCATAACTTCTCCCCGCGTGCAATTCAGCGAGGGCTAACATCTGGTATAAATGTCCGTGGAGATCGACCGCGGCCGACCGCGATTGAACAAAATCCGGGCGAAAACGACGAAACTGAAAGGGGTACGGTTGAGGGCAGTTCTGAACTCCAGGTTTGGTCCGGCCCATTACCCTGTGCCCATGAGGGATCGAGTTAAATGGATGTCGGAACTTGGCTAGGCGGTCTGGGCTTGGGTCAATACGAAGCCGTCTTTCGTGAAAACGAGATCGACGCCGACGTTCTGACAGAGCTGACCGATCAACACCTCAAAGACCTGGGTATCGCACTCGGGCACCGGCTGAAGCTGCTGCGCGCGATCCGCGAGCTTGCCGGCGATGCTCCGGCCAAGGCGTCGGAACAGCCGAAGCCGCAAGACGCGGCCGATCGGCGTCAATTGACGGTGATGTTCTGCGATCTCGTCGATTCGACCGCATTGACGGCGCAACTCGATCCGGAAGACATGGGCGACCTGCTCCGGGCGTTTCAGCATGCCGTCGCGGCCGCGGTAACCCGCTTCGATGGCCACGTCGCCAAGTGGACGGGGGACGGTGCGAGCGTCTATTTCGGCTATCCCCGCGCCCATGAGGATGACGCCGAACGTGCGACGCGCGCAAGCATTGCGCTGATAGAAGCCGTGGCACGACTTCGGCGCGAGCGCAGCGTCGATCTTGAGGTGCGGATCGGTATTTCAACCGGCCTGGTCGTGGTGGGCGAACTGATCGGCGAAGGCGAGGCGCTCGAGCGCGGCGTCGTCGGGGACACACCGAATCTCGCCTCGCGGCTGCAGGCTCTGGCCGAGCCTGACACCGTCGTGGTCTCTGAATCGACGCGAAGGCTGCTTGGCAGGACATTTGAATTGAAGGCGCTCGGGCCGCTGGAACTCAAGGGCTTCAAGGCTCCGGTTCCCGCCTGGGTGATCGTGGGCGAGCGCGACAATGTGAGCCGGTTCGATGCGTCGCGCTCGGGGGCAATGACGCCGTTTGTTGGCCGCGAGCAAGAGGTCGCACTTCTTGTCAACCGGTGGCGCCGCGCCGCCAAGGGCGAAGGTCAGGTCGTGCTGTTGTCGGGAGAGGCTGGCATCGGCAAGTCGCGCATTCTGGCGGCGCTGCGCGAACGCATTGGCGACGAACGGTATCTTACCTTCCGCTATCAATGCTCGCCGCATCACATCAACGACGCGTTCTATCCTGTCATAGGTCAAATCTGGCGCGGTGCGGGTTTTGTCAGCGGCGAGCCGGCCGCTTCGCGGCTGGACAAATTGGAGATGATGATCTCGCGCGCGGGTCTCGAAAGCGGCGAGATCGCGCCTTGTCTGGCGTCGTTGCTGGCGATCCCGACCGACGGGCGGTATCCGGCACTCGAAATGGCGCCAAGCGAACAAAAGGAGCGGACCATTGCCGCGATGATCGCGCTGGTAGTCGGATTTGCGAAAGCCGCGCCGCTGCTGATGCTGGTTGAAGACGCGCATTGGATCGATCCCACATCGCTCGATCTGCTCGGCCGGATCGTCGACAGAGTGCAGCACCTGGCCGTGCTGTATGTGGTGACATCCCGGGCGGAGTTCACCGCACCATGGGTCGGGCGTCCGCATGTCACCGCCCTCTCGCTCAACCGTTTCGAGCGAAGTCAGGCGGTGACGATGATCGATCGCATCATGTCGAGCAAGGCGCTGCCGGCCGAGGTGCTCGATCAGATCATTGCCAAGACCGACGGCGTGCCGCTGTTCGTGGAAGAGCTGACCAAGAGCGTGCTCGAATCCGGCCTGTTGCGCGAGGAAAACGGCGCCTATGTCCTCGGCTCCGCGCTGACGCCGCTGGCCATCCCCTCGACCTTGCACGATTCTCTGACGGCGCGGCTCGATCGCCTGTCACCCATCAAGGAGATCGCTCAGATCGGGTCGGTGATCGGGCGCGAGTTCTCCTACGATCTGTTGGAAGCGGTAGCGCCGATCACCGGACAGGCATTGCAGGACGCCCTGCGCCAGCTCATGGAATCCGAACTGATTTATGGTCGCGGCGCGCCGCCCAAGGCGACCTACATTTTCAAGCACGCGCTGGTGCAGGACACCGCGTATGTTTCGCTGTTGCGCGGCCGGCGTCAGCGCTTTCATGCCGATATAGCGCAGGCGCTGAAGCAGCGCACCGGCGACGAGGAATGTCCGCCCGCCATCATCGCGCATCATTTCACCGAGGCGGGCCTGGCTGAACAGGCCGCGCCGTACTGGCTCGCGGCCGCAGAGCTGGCGCTCTCGCAGTCGGCGCCGGCAGAAGCGGAGGGTCATGCCAGTGCAGGCATCGCATTGATCCCGCGCGTCACCGAGAGTCCGGAACGCGACGCTCTCGAACTGGGACTTTTGGTCGCACGCGCCAATGCAATGATACCTTTGAAAAGCATTTCCGCGCCGGAAACATTCGAAGCCCTTGCCGCGGCGAAGCGGCTGCTCGACAGAGGCGTCGGCACGGATTTGCAGCGCGTGTCCATTCTGTATGGGCTTTGCTCAGCCAGCACCCTCTCGTCACGATTGAAGCAAGCGCTCGATTTTGCCCACCAGATCATCGAAGTCGCGGAGCGCCTGGATGACCCGACCTATCGGGTCGTCGGATACCGTCAGCTCGGGACGCTTCAGTTTTATGCCGGACAGAACCGCGAAGCGCTGCGGAGCCTGCAAAAGGGTTACACATACCGCGACCCACGCCGGCAACGGGCGCTCAGCTATCGGTTCAGCTGGGATCAAGGCGTCGCTATCCTTTCCTTCGAAGTATTGGTGCGGCTGTCGCTTGGCCTTCTCGACAGCGCCGCGCAAGTCAGCGAACAGGTGCGAATTGAACTGCTAAGCCACGGGCACGCCACGACGATCGCTTCGGCGACGTTTTGCACACGGACCTGGCCCGAGCTCGTGCTGGAAGATCTTGAGGGGCTGGAGCGGGATAGCGCCGAACTCGCGGCTTATTGCGCCGAAAAAAGGGTGGAGCAGATTCGCCTGTTGGCCAGCCTCCACCAGGCCTACGCCCGCGCCGCGCGCGAACCTGTCGCGAGAAACATCGCAACCTTTCGCGCTACGCTCGGCGCGTTACGCAGATCAGGTGGAAATGCCGGAAGCTCCATCACCATATGCAATCTTGCCGAAGCGTTGTTGGCGGCGGGAGATCTTGAAGGGGCCGAGGCGGCTCTGCAAGACGCCTTCGCCTTCGTCGAGCAATCCGGGGAGCGTTACTGGCTCGCCGGTTTACACCGCCTGAGTGGACACGTTGCGCTCAAACGGCGACAGCCGGATCGGTTTCGCGCGGAAGCTTGTTTCAGAAAAGCAATTGAGATCGCCCGTGGCCAGGAAGCGCGTTTGCTCGAACTGCGCACAGCTATCGACCTCGCCCGGTTGTGGCGTGACGCCGGATCGGACAATGATCCCCGCGCACTGCTGGAGCCGATCCTGGCCGCGATCGAGGGCGGCGAGACGACGCACGACGTTCGCAATGCTCGCGCCTTGCTGGCCGAGCTGAGGGGGAATGATTTCAATCATCCACGTGGCAAGCTAGCCTTGGCGCATTCGCGAGCATCTGCCGGATCGACGAAAGATTCTCGATTTTAACTTGATCAATCAAGTGCATCACGACGCGAACTACACCGCGCGATAATTTTACAGGAGAACCCGATGTCGCCAACCACTGCTGGAAAGACCCCCCTCGACGCCCTGCGCTCGTTTGAAAGGAAGACCTCCCAGGGCCTCGGCAGTTTGTGGGGTATGACGCTCGAACACCTGTCCGAAAAACAGGCCAAGGCCGCGGCGGCCTGGACGCCAGATCCGAAAGGCGGCGTGGCGCGAACCCCTGACGGCGTCGTAGTCACCAGCAAGGAACTGGTGATGCAGGTTCTGCTCAACAGCGATGGCAATTACACCATCGAGGGCTATCAGGACCGCATGAATCAAAGCATCGGCCTGATTTATCTCGGCATGGATTGGGGCCCCGAATACGTCAAGCTATCCACCAAGTCCAACGAAGCCATCGGACGCGTCACCAGGAAAGAGGCATTCGACTTTGCCCTGAAGGAGACGCGCGCGGCGCTGGCGGCCTTGCAAGATCCCGGCGCCTTCAACATCGTCGAGGTTTCGGACACCGTCTTTGCGGGTATCTGCAATCACTGGTTCGATATCCCCGATGGCGAGTTTGTAAAGGCCGGCGGGTTTCGGATGTCGAACCTCGTGGGGCCGGCGCGCTGCCCGGGCGATTACACCCCGCCTTCCGGCTACATCGTTCATCCCGACCCGGATCTGTTGCTGACCCACATCGGGCAGCGAACCGGACAGATCCTCCGGGAAGCGGTCGGCAAGCTCGTGGCTTCAATGCGCAAATCGGGAAAATCTCCGGTCGGCTCCATCACCAAGGCTCTGTTCGAAGAATTTCCGAACCCTGAGGATAACGACCTGCTGGCGCGAACCATTGTCGGAGTAATGATGGGCGCACTGCCGACCATCAACGGCAACCTGATCACCATCGTGAAGACCTGGCAGAAAACCGCGACGCTCTACGTCCTGCAAGCCAAACTGAAAAAGAGCGCGCAGAGCGACGAGTTCGCGCGCGCCCATGAGGTGGTCGAGCAGCCGATGCAGGAGACGATGCAGATGACGCCGACGCCGGACTCGCTGTGGCGCCTGGCGGCTAAAGACCACACGCTCGGGAGCAAAGACCCGGTGCAGGTCCGTGCCGGCGACAAGATCTATCTCAGCGTCGTGAAGGCGACCCAGGAAGACCTCCGTGCCGGCATCACCGATGTCTGTCCGCTGTTCGGCGGCAAACGAAGCGTGTCGCCTCATCCGACCCACGCCTGCCCGGGATTCGAAATGGGGTTCGGCATCTTGCTCGGCATCGTCTACGGCGTTGTGGAGTGGCATCCCTAGAGCATGATCCGGAAAAGCATGCCCTCGGGCCACGACCCGATGGGTGGGAACCGGTTTTCCCTCGGGACAAACGCGAAGCGTTTGCCCGGAGATCATGCTCCAACAAAAAGATAGAGCGGGATGACGATTCAAAGAAAAGTCGTCCCGCTCTAAAGGCAGCGCGCTTGCGCTCTTTGCGGGCAGAGCTTGAAGGAGTTCGACAGCGAGAACAGCAGCCTGGCGCTGCGGCTTGAGTTGTCGGGTGCGCGGTAGCCAAGCGGCACGGCCACACCGATGTCAGCCCGTAGATCGCCGCCCAGAAAGAACCGCACGCCGCCGCCGGCCGACGTGAGCGACAGACCGTCGGCGTAGCTGTAGCCGTCGTTCCAGGCCGCCCCGGCGTCGATGAAGCCGTAGAGTTGATAGCCGGTCAGGTACTGAAAACTCAGTTTCTGATCGAAACGCAGTTCCAGCGAACCGGCGACGCCGTTGTCGCCGCTGATCTCGGCGCTGCCATAACCGCGCCCGAAGGCCGCGCCGCCCAGGTAGAATTGCTGCGACGTGAAAAGCGGGCCGGACGCGATCTGGCCAGCCCCTGACATTTTCACCGACCAGGCGTCGGACAGCGTCTGGTAGCGTGTAAACCAGAAATCGATCACCGAGAAATTGCCCGATGCGCCGTCGCGCGACAGAAAATCGTCACCCTTGTGCGAGGCACCCAGGATATCGAGACCCTGACGCCACATCAGCGTGAAGTAATTGTTGCCGCCGAAATTGTCCTGCAGCCGGTAATCGGAGGTCAGGCTCACGGTGCGGATGTGATCGTTGTAGAACGGGCCCAACACATCGCTCTCCGAGACGTTGCTGAAGCCTGCCGCTGCGGTGAGCGTCAGCGTCGAGGCCTGCGATTGCAGCGGAACGACGCTGCCGTGGACCTCGTAAGACTCGGTCCTGGTGTTGTCGTTATACAGGCGCCTGAAGTCGCCCGGCCGAACCTCGCTGTACAGAGCGGACCCGCCGATCCGCATTCCGTCGGTGCCGACCGGGACATCGTAGGACAGCCGGCCGAACGCAAGCTCTCGCGGATCGCCGGGTGTGGTCGACAGATTGAGCGCCAGCGTGTCGCCGGGCAGCAGATAGGAATTGAATGCGCCCGTTGCATAGGTTTGCCAGGGTCCGACCGTCGACGATCCCAGATTGTCCAGCCCGAACGAGGTATAGACACGCCAGGTTTTCAAATAGACGACCAGGCGGAAGCGACCCGTCGCGCCACCGATCTCCTCGAGCGCGGTATCGGCGATGCGTACTCCCGGCCGGCCGTTGATCAGCAGCAGCTGCCGTTCCAGTGTCGCCAGCCGCGAGGGCTGCTCAGCCACGACCGGGTCGAGAACAGGCCGCAGACCGAAACGCTCCACGTCTTCGCCTTTCAGTGCGACTTCGGTGATGCTGCCTTCGATCACCTGAAGACGGAGGTGGCCGTCCCTGATGTCCTGCGGTGGAACGATGGCGCGGCTCAGGTGAAAGCCGGCCGCGCGATAGAGGTCGCTGATAGCTCCGGCAATGGCGACAAGATCGGCCTGGGAGACTTTTTTCCCGAGATAAGGTTGATAGGCCGTTATGAGCTGATCGGCTGGCATCGTCAGGGCGCCGGTCACCGAGACCTCGCGCAGCTTCACCAGCGGTTTCGAATCCGCTCGCGCCTCCGGCCGCGATAGCCGCGGCATCTGCAGCGCGGATCGGGTTGCCGGCGTCTGCTCGGATTGCGATGCGTCGAAGCGTTTTTCTGTCTGTCGCGGATCAAAGCCGGGCTGGCTGGCCTGCTGTGCCTTTGCTGGCACGGACGACACGATTGCCGAAATGATCAGCACCAGGCTCGCGAAAGCGAACGGCACGGCAGCGCGATGCCGGCCCGCGCCCGCTCGGGATACCGATCGTCCGTAGTTCCACGGATGACATAGAGTGAACGACGGAAAAACCATTAGCCTCATGATTTTTCATAGTTTTTTATGGTCAACGAACCGTTAACGCGCGCGTAAATTTGGCCGGCCTTCCACTCATTCAATGTTGAAACATTTCCGGTAAGTCTGCGGGTCAATTGCAGGCTGACGGAGGGTTCAATGATTCGAGCTGGCAGATTTGGGCGCATCCTGGCGATGGCGCTCGCGCTCGGCTCGGCTTCCATTGCGCACGCCGGCGACGGGGAAGCCTGGTCAGTCAGCAAATCATCCGGCGAAGTATGGATGACCGCGACAGGCGCCCAGACGGTTTCGCTGAGCCAGCAAGATGTTCTGAAACCGGGCGACACCATCCGAACCGGCCGCAACGGTCGCGTACTTCTGGTGCGCGGCGCCGAAACAATTCTGGTCTCGCCGAACTCGGCGATCGGCCTGCCCACAGAGAACAAGGACGGGCTGTCGACGACGATCGTGCAGCAGGCCGGCTCGATCCTGCTCGAGGTGGAAAAGCGCAACGTCAAGCATTTCGAAGTCGAGACCCCCTATCTCGCCGCAGTCGTCAAGGGCACGCAGTTCCGTGTCTCCGTCAACGCCGCCAGCACCAGCATCGAAGTCATCAGAGGACAGGTCGAGGTCGCGGACTTCAGGTCGGGCCAGGTCGCGCAAGTGATGCCCGGACAGCTCGCAACCGCCTTTGCGCATGGCAAGCCTGGTCTTTCATTGAGCGGATCCGGCACGTTCGCTCCGATCGAACAGGGCCGGCCGCGCGCATCCACCATCCAACAGCTCATGGTTCCAAAGACCGGACTTTCTGCACCGCGCCACGCGGCAAACGGGCAGCTCAACCGCGCGCTCTGGCACGGCAATCACGCCGCGGCCCGCATCAATTCGAGTTCGCACGCATCGCTGCAGCCCCAGCGGAATGCCGGCAGTCCTGGGCATGGTGCGACGCGAATATCGGCCTCGCTCGGCGAAGTCAGGCTGAATTTCCACAAGGTCACCCACGGTCTCGCCCACGGAGAGATTTCGACGCCCGGTTCGACGAGAAGCGATGCCAACAAGGACACGGTTTGGACTTCGCGCGAAGCCGCCGCGACGGCGGGTGCCGGAAACGGCTCTAGCCAGGGCAATTCAAACGATGGCAGCAGCGCCAACGCCGCGGCCAGCATCAGCGCGGCCGCGACATCGGGCGTGACGGGACCCATAGCTGCCGCCACGGGGGCTGGGAACGGAAATGGCGCAAACGGCAACGGAAACAATGGCAATAGCCACGCCTACGGCCATAACAAATAGGTCGAAGAATTTTTAAACCGCCGGGCCGGGCACGCCGGCGGTTACGGGATGTAAAGGTGGGGACAACGTGAAACACTACCGGCCGCATATCTTTGTCGTCGTCGCACTGGCAATCGTGCTGTCGTCCGGCTGGCACGACACGCTGCGCAATGCACTGACCGATTTGCGGTTCGGCTGGGTATCGCGTCAGGCCACTGGCGATGTTGTCGTGATTGCGATCGACGCCCCTTCGATCGAGAAAATCGGCGTCTGGCCATGGCCACGCCGCCTCCACGCCGACTTGCTGCGGCGGCTGGAAATCGCCGATGTCCGGGACATCGTATTCGACGTCGATTTCAGCACGCCGTCCGACGCGGCCTCGGACCAGGCATTCGTCGAAGCGCTGCGGAGCGCGCGTGGATCGGTGGTTTTGCCGTCATTCAAGCAGCCGGGAGCAGCCGGCGGCAATGGAACGGAGGTCTATATCAATCGTCCGCTGAAGCAATTCGGCGATCACTCATGGACGGCGGTCGTGAATGTCGCCGTCGAACGGGATGGCCTTGTTCGCCGCTACCCGTTTGGCGAGAACCTCGACGGGCAGTTTCTGCCGTCGATGGGCGCTGTATTGGCGGGGCAGTATAATGCGAAGCGCGAGCCATTCCTGATCGATTTCGGTATCCGTACCCAGTCGATTCCGAAGGTGTCCTACATCGACGTGCTGCGCGGTGATGAGGCAACGCTGGCCAAGCTACGGAACAAGAAAGTCATCATCGGCGGTACCGCGCTTGAACTCGGCGACCGTTTCAGCACTCCGAACGGCGGGGTTGTTTCCGGGCCGCTGCTGCAGGCCCTCGCCGCCGAGTCGATATTTCAGGACCGCACCCTGCGCCGGACCTCGGATATCGTCACGCTGGCCGGGCTGTGCATGATCTCGCTGATCATGATGTTCTCGTGGCGCCGCCTCTCCGCCAGCATGAGGGTTGCCTTGCTTGTCGGAATGGCTGCAGCT
>WNGN01008105.1_pt1 | contig 13558 bp, 14 predicted proteins | sample 5400561 | NCBI WGS metagenome assembly WNGN01 (sample SAMN13153379, study PRJNA577476) | soil metagenome | isolation source: 115 cm soil or saprolite under Garry oak tree replicate 2 | place: USA:California | collected 2016-06-15
TCATCCGCTTCGACACAAAGTGAGTAAGCCAGAAACCAAGATTCTCCCGAGTCTGTGCACGATCAATTGCGTACTTACTGGATGGCGCGCAAAACCGATCGTCGGCTGGATTGCCGATCGCTCAAACCTGATAGCTGCTTTGAACGTCCCGATCGCTTGCCAACTCTTTGGGGCCGGATTCTTCGTCCTTGTTGTACAATCCATCCGCCGAAATGGGCTTCGTCATCCAGCGCTTGCCGGCCACTGGCATGAGGAATCATGTCCGGTGTGGCGGCAGGCGATCACTGTGGTTGCGGAGGGCTCAAATGTCTAACCAAGGGAGCGCCAGCGATCATCGAGAAGCCAGGTAAAAGGCTCGCTTAACGGAAGATTCATGGAAGCAGCAGTCCTAGGGTCAGAAGAAATCTCTTCTGGAGGGAGAGAACGATATGGCACAGTTAACCACCATTGGGCAGTTACCTCTCAACCAGCCTCCGGTCCACCATTACACGGCTTATCGGCCCCGGCCATTTAAGAGAGAGGAGCGGGACAAAGTCACGATTCTCTACGGCGGCCTTACCTGGAAGCACGAGCGGCTGATTCAGGGCGCCATGCACAACATGAAGTACAACGCCGAGCCGCTCCCGAACATCGCCCGTGACGACCTGGATGCTGGTAAGGAATTAATCGACGTGGGGGCCTGCTGCCCCACGATTTTCACCACCGGCAGCCTGGTCAACTTCTTGAAGAAAGAAGTTGCGGCTCGCGGAAAAGAGGAAGTCGCCAACAAGTACGTCTTCCTGACGGCGGGGGCCTGCGGACCTTGCCGTTTCGGCCAGTACCACGAGTCTTACTCGATGGCGCTGGATGGCTTAGGCCTGCGCGATTTCCGCATGTTTCTTCTGGCACAGGACGAACTTGACCAAGGGCCCGCGAACGGCGGCGGGCTCGAGATTAACTTGCCGCTGAGCCTCGGATTGATCTGGGGGATTCTCTTCGGTGATCTCCTCAGCGATCTCGAGTACATGACCCGGCCTTATGAAGTCCATCCAGGTGAGACCGACAAAGTTCTCAAAGCGAGCGTTGAATATCTCTATGGAGTGTTCCGCGAGCGGCCCGATCACGGCGCGAAATACGGGACTTTGGCCTGGCACCTGCTCACTAACTATTTCACGCGCGCGCTGCGTGAGGTGCGCAAGATGTGGGACAGCATCGAAGTCGATCGCCTTCGCGTGAAAGCGAAAGTGAAGATCACCGGAGAATTCTGGCTCCAGACCCACGAGGGCGAAGGCAACTACAACATCAAGCGCTGGCTCGAGCAAGAAGACTCCGAAGTAGTTGCTCCTCCCGTTGCCGTCTGGCTGCACTATCTCTTGCATCCGACAATCCGCAAACTGGAACATCGCCATTCGACGAGCAAACACCCGCGCGTGGAAGAAGCCCTCTTGCGAGCCCTCGAGCGGATCTATCGTTGGACCTACAACCGTTTCCGCAACGCGCTGGCGGGTCTTCCAAACGAACTCCCCGACCAGGAAGAGCTTCGCGAGTTGGCCGAACCCTTCTATCACTTCGAGTTGCGCGGCGGTGAGGGCCACATGCTGATCGGCAAAGCGCTTCACGCCTACCACCACAAGAAAGCGCACATGATTTGCGAGCTTTCCCCATACTCCTGCATGCCGAACACGATGTCGGTCGGCTCGATGGCCAACGTGATCGGGAAGTATCCGGATTTGCTCTATGCGCCCATCGAGGTCAAAGGCGACTCGGAGGTTCATGCCCTGTCGCGCTGCCAGATGATTCTCACGGAGGCCAAACGCCGGGCTCAGGAGCAATTCGAGGAAGTACTGCAGAAAACTGGGCTGACGGTTGAGCAGATTCGCAGATATGAGAAGCGCCATCCGGAGATCCAGCGCGCGACGTATAAAGTACCTCACCGCGGCTATTCGGGAACGGCCGCGAATTACGTGCTCCATCTGGCCCAAGACCGAGGGCTGGCCCGAGCTTAACTACAGCGCTTCAGAACAGCGAACGTTAACGGAGTTAAAAATATGAGTACGGACCGGCTGGTAAGTATCGAGCCGCTCGCGGCAGATCCTGTGGCCATGAAGACGGTCGTCGCGGCAGACAGTCCGCGCGGCGCAAGCCAGAACAAAATCTGCGGGCTCGATGTCGGAAGTACGACCTGCAAGTACGTGCTCGCATCTGGTGACAGTCATTCATTGGCGCAGGCCTACGAACGTCACAACACGAAGCAGGCCGAGAAAGTTTTGGAATTTCTCGTGCACCTAGAGGCCCACTATCACCTCACGCCCGGACAAGACCGCATTTTCTTTACCGGATCAGGCGCCGGAATCATCGCCCCTCTCGTCGGCGGAAAGGTGATTCAAGAGGTGGTGGCGGTGGCTTCCGCAGTGGAAAAACTGCACCCGTCCGTGCGCTTCGTCAGCGAAATCGGCGGCGAAGACATGAAGACTATCTTCTTTACGGGTGAGGCAAGCACGAAGAGCAAACAGGTGCTGATGCAGAGCGCCTGTTCCGGCGGCACGGGCACATTCATCGAAAAGACCGCGCGCAAGCTGGAGATCTCGCCCGAGCGGCTCTCGAAAATGCGCTACGAGGGATACACGCTGCATAAGGTCAGCAGCAAGTGCGGCATATTCGCCGAGGCCGATGCCAATACGCTGCTCAAGGCCGGGGTGTCCGTCGAAGAGATCATCGCTTCTTTGTTCGAAGCGGTGGTTTATCAGAACCTGGCCACGCTCACCCGCGGGAACACGCCTATGCCCGAGATTCTCCTGCTGGGAGGCCCCAATCTCTTCTTTACCGGTTTACAAGAAGCGTGGCGGCATCACCTCGCCAAGTTATGGAGGGAACGTAAGGTTGCCATGCCAGAGGGCAAAGACCCCACCTCGATGATCCGCGTCCCCGACGACGCCCTCTACTACGCAGCACAAGGCTGCGTCGAGGTGGGCTTGCGGGAACCTCAATCTACGGGCGTATACCAAGGCACGGACAAGTTGCGCTGGTGGATCGAGGAAGGCCAGCACGAAGAAAAAAAGAAGCTCGGGCGCGGCGGGCTGTGGAAGGACCCGCAGGAATTGGCCGCTTTCAAGGCTCGCTATGGTAACGGCAACGGAAATGACCACAGCAACAGCAATGGCAACGGAAATGGAAGCGCCAAGGACAATCCTTCCGCGATTGCGCAGCACGTACTCCCGCCCATCGGCAAGCTCGGGCCTGTGGTCGTGGGCTGCGATTTTGGTTCGACCACGGCCAAAGCCGTCTGCCTCTCGCCGGAGAAGGATTTGCTCTTCTCCTGCTATGCGCTCAGCAGGGGAAATCCCATCGAGGATGCCAAATCCTTATTTCGCCAGGTTCGAGCGGCTATCGGCGAAGGCGAGATCGTCGCTCTCGCGATCACAGGATACGGAAAGGACTTGCTCAAGGGCATTCTGGGCGCCGATTGTCCTGTCGTCGAAACCATCGCCCATGCCGCTGCGGGGCTGCACTTCTTCCCAGATGCGGACTGCATCTGCGACGTCGGTGGCGTGGACGTCAAAATCATGATTCTGAACAACGGCGCTGTTACGGATTTTCGTTTGAACTCGCAATGCTCTTCCGGCAATGGCGCTTTCCTGCAGGGCGTCGCGGAGCGTTTCCAAATTCCCATGAACGACATGGCCGACCGCGCCTTCGAAGCGCGAGCCATGCCGCAACTCTCCATGGGCTGTGGCGTCTTCCTGCAGAGCGACATCGTCAACCAGCAGCGCAAAGGATGGCAGGCGGACGAAATCCTGGCGGGACTGTGCGCCATTCTTCCACTGAACGTCTGGATCTATGCCGGAGGCTTGAACAACCTTCAACAGGTCGGCAAGAAGTATATCTTGCAGGGCGGAACGCACAAGAACCTGGCGGTGGTCAAGACGCAAGTGGATTTTATTCTGTCCAAGATTCCCGAAGCGGAAGTGGTCGTGCATCCTCACTCGGGCGAGGCCGGCGCCATCGGCGCTGCCCTGGTGGCCTTGGAATGGCGTGAGAAGGGCGGACGCACCGCGTTTCGCGGTTTCGACGCCATCGAGAAGCTCTCCTATAAGACCACGACTTCCGTCGACACAGTCTGTCACTGGTGTCCGGTGACTTGCCAGCGCAGCTTCATTGATGTGGAACTCGAAGGGGCCAAAGGCCGTGAGTGGAGCAACGTTCCACTCAGTTCGGGTTGGGAGCGCGTCATCGTAAACAACTCCTGTCCCAAAGGATTAATGGAAGACCTGAACGAAATGAAAGTAGTCAAGGCCGGGATTGAGAGGACGAAAAATGCCTTTCCAAACATTGCGGACTTGGTTCGAAAAGAAGCCTTCCGTCGAGCCGCCACGTAAGGATCGTTCCCAGCTGCGCGTCGGGATTGCGAAAGTGCTGAACGTGTGGTCGACCCATCAGTTCTGGGTCGGCTTCCTGAAGGAGTTGGGCATCTCCTCGGAGAACATTGTCTTCAGCTCCGATACATCGGAAGAGCAAGGCCGGGAGTTCGGCAAAGGCCGCGGAACGGTGGACTGCTGTTATCCCGTAAAATGCATCAGCGGCCACTATGGGGAATTGGTATTCGGGCAGAAGAAAAAAATCAACATCCTGCTGAGCCCGATGATTCACTCGTTGCCCTCCCTTCTGCACGGCCACGTAGTGGATACGGTCACGTGCACGCGCGTGATGGCTGGACCGGAAAGTATCAAGTCCGGGTTTCTCAAAGAGAGGGACGTATTCGCGGAAAATAAGATTGTTTATGCGTCTCCGTTTGTAAGCCTCGGGGACCGGCACATGGTCACGGAGCAACTCTTCACGCCCCTCAGAGATATTTTCGACCTGACCCTGGAAGAGACAGCGCGTGCGGTTCAGGCGGGGTTTCAGGCGCTCGATAATTTCACTGCCAAGGCCCGCCAGCGGAGCCGCGACATCCTGACGTGGTGCGCCCAGAACGGAAAACCGTGCATCCTTGTGCTCGCCCGCCCATATCACATGGACCCGGGCATCGGCCATGAAATCGAGGGGGAGCTGCAGGCGCACGGATATCCCATCCTCTGGCTGCAATATCTTCCCGGCGACGATGATTTGGTGAACTGGTTGTTCGAAACAGACCTGAAGATGGGGCGCATCAAGAACCCCTTCGATATCTCCGACGTCTGGACTTCGTCCTACAGCAGCAACACAAACGAAATCATGTGGGGCGCGAAGTTCGCCACCCGCTGCCCGTGGATCACTTGCGTCGTTCGGTTGTCCAGTTACGAGTGCGGCATGGATCAGCCAACCTACACACCTTCACAGAAGATCGTGGAAGCCACCGGAACTCTCTACTTCAAATTCGGAGACCTCGATGCGACCAAGCCCGGCGGCAGTATCAAAATCCGCGTCGAAACGATCGTGCACTATTTGTCGAAGTATTCGGAGGAAATCATCCAGCGCAAGCTCAAATATTTGTCGCCGAATTGTCCGCTGGGTGATATAGCCGCAAGGCAGCAGCCTCCCTTTGAAGCAGTGTCCGCGCCCACCGCCGCAGCCGAGGCTTTAACGGCGGAGTGAAACTCGCTCTAGCTGCCCAAATAAACGCGCATAAAGACTGGCGATTCTCACAACTAATTGAAGTTGAGAAAAGTTAAAAAGGGTGGTGCCGGGCGTGGGAGAGCCTCAAGGATTTTTTGATAGCGTGCAGAAGGACTCAGACGGAGTTATAAGGGGCGCGCACGTAAAAGACGGGATCCCATTGAGACCGCCCGACTTAACAGCAACTAGCGCCGACACGTACACGCTGCGGCACGCGTGGGTCAGGTCAGTGGCGAGGGTATAGCAAGTCGCTTCCGGGCGAGCCCAGGCCGCTGCCGGAATGCAGGTAGATCACCTTGCCCTGCAGTTCGCATGTCCTCATTTCGTGCGAGATGCGCAAGCGAAATTCCGTCCCAATGGGAATGGGTACAAGCGTACCCAGATAACAACCTCGCGAGCTCAATTCAGCAATTTGTGTGCGAACTGACGTTCCGTCGTGCAGAGCAATTTCAGCATCCGCGAAGAACGAGAAACGCTGATTAGCGCGTTTTTCTGTGAAGGGGGCGTTGGCGATCATGGCATTTTCGCTTTCATCCTGCTGAATCCTACAAAGGATATTCGTACCCACAGCCACGCGTCTCAATGGGCCGCTGGACCCAAATTTCGGCGTACTGTGGTTTTAGTAGTACCCTCTCTGGAGTATGGGGAAGTACCGCCTGGAACAGGGGCCAAACGGTATGACCTGCCTATCGAATAAAACGACAAGTAGTGATATGCCGGAGCCAGACGCCTACATAGGCGAATCGGAATTGAATCTATCGGCGACGGCCTTCCAGCTTCCGTCGGCCTGCTTGGTGTAGAAGAATTTCCGATTTTAGCTTTCCTTTCCACGAAATCTGTGCCAGTCTGCCTGATCAAATCAAGCTTAACTTGCTAGGGCTTTGGGGCATCGCTGGGGGGCGCTTGAAATCAATGACAAAAAGAATTCTATTACTGACAGCAATTGCCATGGCGGGGTTTGTTGGCTTTCTCACGGGCCAGGTTACCACCGAGAGGAAAGTGGAGATCGTAAAATACCCGCTACCCGGCTCGGAAGATACAGTCGGAGAAGTTGAAACAAAAGAGGCACGAAAAGTACTAGATGACTTTTATCAGTCGAAAGTGCTTCAGATGGGCGCTCAAGCTTCTCCGAGCAACGATGTAGCCGCAAGGGGCCGTCTCATGGCGGACCATTTCATCCAGGTCAGCGAGAGGTTTGGAATAGGAGAAAGACTTACCAAAGCCCAAACTCTGGCTGATACGGAGTCAGGGCATATCCATATGGACCACCTCAAGCATGACCATATTCGACTGATTGCCTTTGGTGACAACGTAGTTATCGTGACTGGACACAGTAGCTCGGCCCTGCATTACGCGGGCAAAGTCGATACTGCTGATCGAGTGTTTGGGGATACCTGGGTTAAGCTGAATGGACGCTGGCAGCAGGTGGAACACTGTGTGGCTAGCGCTCCTAATGGGGTGACGAGAGGTTATGAATAGGAGAGCCCCACGGATAGCGCATTTTCGACTAACGCAAGTCGTTCTAAGTTGAGCGGCGACCTAACTCGCTTTCTGAGTTCTTGCTAGTCGTTCGACAACTTCGCGCGTCAGTAGTTGCGTCAGCAGACACTCCCTGCCGCTGCCTTGGCGAGTGCCACTGTAAGGGGAGGTCCACTAGGCAGTTCTGTAACTGAACAGCTTTTGGCATTCTTTTCGGAGAAAGCCGCCGGTGACTGGGATGGGGTGATTGCCCTTCTCGAAGACGAACTTGCAGGGGATGAGACAGGCTCGCCATTTGTAGTCTTCCGTACCGCGCTTGCGGCCGTAAGCGGCAATGTCTTCTTGGGAAACGCCGTAGACGACCGCGCCAATTCTAGACCAAACGCAGGCACCGGCGCACATGGCGCAGGGTTCATGAGTGGAGTAGAGGACGAAGTCGGGCAAGTAGCGGCCATAGCCGCTTGATACGTATTTTAGCGTTTCCAACTCTACGTGCTTGATGCTTGATCCCGAGGTTTTTACTCGGTTACCCGCACTGGCAATGACCACCTCGCGCTTGCCTGTAAGGCGCGTAATGACCGCGCCAATGGGATAGTCGCCTCGGTCACCGGCGCGTTTTGCCTCCGCGACAGCCAGCTCCATGAACCTCTTACTCGGTTTGTAGGAAGCAGGGATCATATCGGTAGATTATATCGTTTGTCGCGAGTGTTTCTCTGGGATAGCCACACTACTCATTCGTGCTCGCCCCCTTGTTCGGTAGTCTCTTGCGCGCTGAAGAAGAGCAGCGCCATGACGGCGTATCCGGCGGCAAAGGGCCAGGCTGGCGTCAGCTGAAGGGGGACGGCTCCTTGCGGGGAACGCGTCCTTCCGCTATAAATCAGGTTGTGTCGGTGTTTGAGGCACTACCGGCCTACGTGTGTAGCATCGAGTGGACCATCCGAATCTCGAAGGGCTTTAACGGAATCCGCGTGAGTTACTTTGGTGCTTTTTTCGCGGCGGCTTCCGCCTCGGCCACGCGAGCTCCACGGAGCGTATTCGCCAACCCATAATTCGCCTCATGGCAGGCGTACTCGTAGAGTTGACCCGACATCTTCTTGATGGGCACTTCTCCCGACCACGGCTTAATCCACATCCCCGGATCTTCCACCGTGAACTCGTAGAGGATCGTGTCTTCGTCGGCGCGCGTGATGCGTTCAATCACGTGCAGGTTCTGGGCTCCCGGGAAGGGATTCAGATCCGAGAAATTGGTGGTGTCGACCACCAGCGTGTTACCTTCCCAATGGCCGACCGAGTCGCCCATCCACTGGTGAATGTTCTTGGGAAGATGCGGACGCCCGTCCAAGGGAATGATGCGGACGTCGTGGATCTCCTCGACTTCAATGGCCACGTATCCGGGACCCTGTACGATCTGCAGATTGCTGTTGTAGCGGGTGGGAAGCAGGGGCGGTCCCGCGCTCGGCCGAGCAATACACCGCGCGGCCAACGGCCGGTTCTCGGGGCCGTCGAATTCATGCCCCTTTTCCTTAGCCGCGCTCTCGGCGAGTCTCTTTCGAGCCTCCGGCGTCAAGGGAGGAATGGTGCCCTCCGGCCCCACAATCAGCGAGGTTCGCCGGTTCCAGGCAACCCTGGACTGGAGCCAGTCCAGCCCGAACTGGGCGTGATCGTAATGCACATTCTCCGCGGGTGCGCCTTCCACGCCTGAATGGTTAGCAGCCGGCTCGCCCTCCACATCATCCAGAGCAAGGCGCTCGCGTTCCCGCTTTTGAAGCTGCGCCAATTCCGCTTCCGTATAATATTCCTTCCCGGCGAGCTCCTTGGGGCGCTGCAAGGGTGTAACGCTGTTGTTGGTCCATACTCCCTGAAGGTCGGGCTGGCCGTCGGGCGTACGTGGCGGAGTCCACGTTCCCTTCACCGCAGCCGCGGTCTTCGCCTTCTGCGCTGCCGGCGTCGTCTGGCCGGCGGCGGGCACAGTCGCCAGCAGCAGCGCGGCCATTGATGTGAAAATGAGATTTCTCGTTGGACACCTGCCTCGGATACGAGCCAAGGTACAGTCGAATCATGTCGAAGTCAAGGATTGTGGAGGGCATCGCCAGCGTGAAGGCTGTGGCTCAGAAGGGACAATTGCACCCTTTGCAGCGCGGGGAATACGCGCTTATCGCAAACTGGCCCTGAGCAAGGGTATCATCCTCGGTTCAACGAATGCCGCCTGAAGAGAGCCCTCTCAGCTTCAACCATTCACAGTCTGCCGTGCGTTAGAGAGGACGTCGGAAGGGGATAATCAAAACAGCTAGGTTTTATCGGTAGTTTGATGGTGCCGGGCGTGGGAGTCGAACCCACACGAGGAAAATCCCCACGGGATTTTAAGTCCCGAACGTCTGCCATTCCGTCAGCCCGGCACTCTGGCAGATATGCACAAACATTATCATTTCCGCGCTTGGCGACAAAGGCGCGATGGCCGATTTGCTCTACTCTTCTTTGCCGCATAGCTGATCCGCGCAAGGCGTCTTCCAGCACCCATTGGGCGGCAGCGATTGGGCTGCCTGGCCGCTCGGCGTTGCCAGTTTGAAAGCAATAAGCGGATAGCGGGCCAACGAACGCCTCACCTACCCTCCTAACAGTGCAGCGAACGCGCCGAGATGTCTTGGCGCCGCGGCGCCAATTTGGAAGCGCTCCAATTTGGATCGCCAGCCATTTTGGCCGCCAACCAATATGAGTCTTGTTGGTTCTGCCGTGCCAAACGAGGATGAATCGCACAGGCGTCGCAAGGAGGCGACGTGAACATGAGAAAATTGAGTCTGCTAATTCTTATTGCGCTGGCCGTGAATTTATCGGCGTGGGCAAACAACGCTAAGACCCTTTCTCTTCGGACGGAAGTAAGTCTAAACGGGGATAAGCTTACCGCCGGGTTTTATCAGATCAGCTGGGTCTCGCACAGCCCCGAAGCCACAGTAACCTTCGTCAGGGCCGGGCACGTGATGGTGACGGCTATGGGCAAATGGGTGGATCGCGGGGCGAAATACACGTCAAACGCCTTTGTTTACACCAATAACCCCGACGGCTCGCACACGCTGCTCGAAATACGATTCGCCGGCCAGAAGCAGGCGCTTGTTTTCGCAGGTATGAACTGACCGGCCCGGCCGGCGCGTTTTCAGGATGAACCTTGTCACCACCCGAATGAGATATGCGAGAGCTGGCCGCTCAGGGTGCACTGATGCGTCGATTCAGGGCATGTGCTGGGGGTGCGTTGCGGGGCGAAGTCTCAGCGTGTTAGCATCGTGGCCGCGAGAAGTTCCGGTTTTCGAGAGCGGCGCGGCTTGCGCTCGCTTTGAAGGGCCGGGCCTTCGCCCAGCTTCCGCAGCAAACGCAGAACGAGGAGCGAATAACGATGAAATGGCTGCTTTCCAGAATTGTAATGGCCGGCGCGCTGGCGACCCTAGTTATCTCCGTGCACGCACAGACGCGCCCGGTGCAGAACTTTGACACCTCCGCCGGCCAGGTCAAGATTACCCCGATTTATCACGCCACTCTGCTGATCCAGGCGGGCGGCAAAAATATCTATGTCGATCCGGCCAAACCGGCCAGCTTTACGGGACTGCCGCCGGCGGATTTGATTTTGGTGACGGATATTCACGGCGACCATGTCGATCAGGACCAAAGCTCCATCAAGACCATCAGCAAGGCCGGCACGGAGATCTGGGCGCCGTCAGCCGTCCAGAAATTCGTGACCAGCGCCAAAGTGATCTCCAATGGAGAGACGAAAAAGTGGGATAAGTGGACCATCGAAGCCATCCCCATGTACAACATGACCCGCGGCCCCGAGGCGGGCAAGTATTTCCACGACAAGGGCCGGGGCAATGGGTACGTTCTCGCTTATGGCGGCCAGCGCTTCTATATCTCCGGCGATACCGAGGCCATTCCGGAGATGAAGGCGCTCAAGAACATCGATGTGGCTTTTGTTTGCATGAATCTGCCTTACACCATGCCTGCGGAAGAGGCTGCCGATGCGGTAAAGGCATTTCACCCCAAGATCGTCATTCCCTACCACTATCGCGGCCAGCCATCCGGCGATGTGAACGCGTTCAAGCAGAAGCTCGAGGGCTCTGGAATCGAAGTGCGGCTGCTGGACTGGTATCCGAAGGCTTCTTAGGCCCGAGGACGCCATTCCGAGGCAACACGCGGCGTTTCCCAAATCGAAAATCTGTGCTGACCGGATCGCTGAGTAGATTCGAGAGCGGGCAAAATCGGTTTTGCCCGCTCTTTTGTTTTGCTGTGCAGTTTCCGATGGAGTGATACCCCACGCGGGTTTTATTTTCCGCGCGAACCACTACCGTTCGTCTCCGTATTTGCCGGCTCTGGCCGTGAGCGAGCGCGCCACGTCTTCAATGACCGCGCTCGGAGCCCGGTTCAGAATGGTTTCGAGCGCAGTGTAGAGCTCATCCTGCAATTCCTCGGAGACACGGCGGGAATACTGTCGCGCACGCGTACCGTCGAGAAGGTCGCGAAGCGATCCCGCGCGCTTATATTCCTTCCAGGCCCATTCCCAGATCATCCCGATGAGTTCGGTCCTATATTTGCGAACTTCCTTTTTTGCGGCGCGTTCGATCTCTTCCAGATGAGCGGGCGAAACGCGGAAGCTAAGAGGGACACTAAGCGTCTCGGCCGCTTTCGTTTTGGTCATGACAAAGATATTGCCTTAAAGGCTCACAGTTGACAACCGCACGTCTGTAGTGTATACGTCATGTACATTGTATACATAAGGAGAGGACAGTGGTCGAGAAGAGCCGAACTTATAAAAGGGCCACGAACGAGAAGTTTTTCACGGCGCGGCTGGCGTCCAGCAGCGCTCCCGATTTACTGGAAATCAACGCCGATCTGTTATGGTTTCGCATCGAACAGCGCGTTCGCCGCGCCAGTGCGCTGGAGATGTGGAATTCGCTCTCGGTATATTGCGAGCAGGAAGCGAGCGGCGCCCTGCTGGTCCGCGTGGTTATCTTCAACCCGGACTGGGATGGCCCAATGCAAATCGCTGCCGTTCGCTCCTGGCCGAATGATTCCAAGACTTTAACTCCCCTCGCGTGCAATCTCGATCACGTCGCTTCCTAGGTAGGTTTTTAGGTATGGAGCCAGCTGAAGCCTGTGGCCTTTTTGGGATTGCGAAAATGGCGCCATTTCGCAATAATCCATGCGTGCCTGCAAAGGTCGAACTTCCCAAAGGCAAATTCGGCTCCATCCTGATTGACCCACCTTGGCGATTCTCAAATAGCACTGGAAAAGTCGCTCCTGAGCACAAACGCCTTCACCTGGGACTTTTGAAGCAGCCCTCGGTAGAAACAGCCTAAAAAAGTGACCGAGACAAAATATATTAATTACTATCGATGCCCGGACGACGGAAGCGAGTGGACAATGACTTGGAGTTGCATGTGCGACGACCGCTGCCCGACATGCTGGCACGAGATTGTACCCTACAAGAGTGAAGTGGCCGTAGAAGCTGCCATAGCTGATGGAGAGAAAAAAGGCTAAATTCGACCCAAATCATGCTGCTCCAAATGCCCTTCGATCTGGCGGCAAGATATCGAAGCCCCAGCCAGCGGGCTAGGGTCGTTAGTGAGGCCTGGGGCTATAGCAATCTGTACTGCGCTCGTTGTGATTCACCCACACTCAGGCCCTCCCCTCCTAATACGAAAGGCGTTGATTTTGTCTGCCCCAGGTGCGAGGCATCATTCCAGCTAAAGAGTCAATCGCACGCGTTCTCTCGGCGGATAGTTGATTCAGCTTATGAAATAATGCCGGCGGACGCGAGAATCGCACTCATTTCAGACGGCAGTGAATTTAGACCCGTAGCCGTTCGGCGACAATTCAGCCGTTTGCAACCGCTCGAAACATTGGGGCATGACAAGCGTGGCTGGACGCTCGATGTGCTCAAGGTCGTGAGATCGCTTCGTAAGGCCGAATTCTCTCTTGCGGATGTCTACAGCCACACTCGCGAACTAGAAGTTTTACATCCGAAGAACATGCACGTTCGGGACAAGATTAGGCAGCAACTACAGCGTTTGAGAGACATGAGGCTGCTGGAATTCGCCGGCGGCGGCAGGTACCTACTGAAGCCTTAATTGAAAATGCATCACAGCGAAGGCACCGCAGAGCAGGCCCGCAGATTTGATGCCTTCCAAACATACTTTTCAGCGAAGACCTCCGAGATGCTCGTCTCTCGATTTGGAGTTTCCCTGCCGCCGAGAAACAGTCATTTGATTGCCGCCTACGATATGTGGTTAGATGCATTTTTGGCCAAATTTACGCCGCGCGCACGGTGGTCGAGCACCGCGGTTGGGTGCGCGGAAAATGCCCCGCGTCGCTTTTGAGCACCGGGCCGACTCGAGAAGGGACTCGTAGATTATGAGTGAGATCGTGATCAAGAAGGCGATGCGTATGGAAACCGATAGCATGGGACCGATCGAAGTTCCCGCGGATGTCTACTGGGGCGCGCAGACCGCGCGTTCGCTGGTGCATT
>WNGN01003550.1_pt1 | contig 13554 bp, 14 predicted proteins | sample 5400561 | NCBI WGS metagenome assembly WNGN01 (sample SAMN13153379, study PRJNA577476) | soil metagenome | isolation source: 115 cm soil or saprolite under Garry oak tree replicate 2 | place: USA:California | collected 2016-06-15
GAGCCGCTCGCGCAGCAGCGCGAGCAGCTCGACCGCGCGCCGCGGGCTGTCGAGCGCGATCCACGCCGTCGCCGTTGCGCTCGGCCTGGGATGCAGCCGGAGCACGGCGGCGGTAATGACGCCGAGCGTTCCTTCCGCGCCGAGAAACAGCTGCTTGAGGTCGTAACCGGTGTTGTCCTTGCGCAATCCGCGCAGCCCGTTCCAGACGCGCCCGTCGGGCAGCACGACCTCCAGGCCGAGGACCTGGTCGCGCGCGGTGCCGTAGCGCAGCACATTGACGCCGCCGGCGTTGGTCGAGAGGTTGCCGCCGATCTGGCAGCTGCCCTCGGCGGCAAGCGAAAGCGCGAACAGCCGGCCTGCGTCGGCGGCCGCTTTCTGCACCGCGGCCAGCACGCAGCCTGCCTCGACGGTCACCGTGTCATTCAAGGTATCGAGCTGGCGGATCCGGCTCATGCGCGAAAGCGAGAGCACGATCTCGCGCCTGGACCCGCTCGGCACCGAGCCGCCGGAAAGGCCGGTATTGCCGCCCTGCGGCACGAGCGCGACGCTCTCGCGCGCGCAGAGCGCGACCACGCGGGCGACTTCGGCCGTGCTGGCCGGGCGTACCACGCACTCGGCGGCAGCCGAGTACTGCCTGCGCCAGTCGGTAAAGTACGGGGCGGTATCCTGCGGGTCGGTGAGGACGTTGGCAGCGCCTACAATGTCGCGCAGGAGAGCATGCAGTTTCATCCTTGAGCAGGATAAATGACAAGCTGGATTATTAGGGCGCTTTTCGCGCTATTCGTTCTCGCGCCGGCGTTCGCAGCCGAGCCGCCGATCGTGGTAGGCGCGGTAGTCTCGCAGACCGGGATGCTCGCCGACCTCGCGGACGGGTACCGCAAGGGGCTCCTCCTGTGGCAGGACGAAGTGAACGCCGCCGGCGGCGTCCGCGGCCGCAGCGTGGAACTGCGGCTGCTGGACGATGGCTCCGAGGCGGCGCGCAACTCGGCCCTCTACCAGCAGCTGATCCGCGACGACAAGGCCGATGCGTTGATCGGCCCCTACGGAACTGCGGCTACGCTCATGGCCGCAGCCGAGGCGGAGAAAACGCGGCACGTCATGGTAAACGGAGCTGGTTCTTCGGTCGCCGTCCATCGCCGGCTGCCGCGCTACGTGTTCCAGAGCGCCGTGCCCTACGCGGCGTTCGGCGCCGGCGTGCTGCAAATCGCCGGGGAGCAAGGCTACCGCTCGCTGCTCATCCTCGCGCGCGATGACATGGTATCGCAGGAAATGGCCGAAGCGGCGCGCGAGAGCGCGCTCAAGCAGGGGTTCACGGTCGGCCCGGTGGAGACCTACGGCGGCGAGGTGGACAACTATGTCCTTCAGGTGGTCAAGGCCATCAATGCGGAGGCCGATGCGTGGATCGCGTTCGGCCAGCCGCGCGACGCGGCGGACATGGTAAGGACGTTGAAAAGGGTAGGCTTCGCGCCGAAGCTGTTCTTCGCGCGTGCGGCGGCGGATCCGAAGTTCATCGAGCTGGTCGGCCAGGACGCGGAATTCAGCCTCGCCGCGGCCGAATACCATCCGCGGCTGAAGACGAATGGAAATGACAGGTTCGTGAAGCTGTATTCGCAAAAATGGTCGAGCCCGCCCAATACCGCGGCCGCGCAAGGCTATGCCGCGGGAACGGTGCTCGGCGAAGCGCTGCGCCGCGCGGGAAGCGCGGACCAGGAGAAGCTGCGCGCGGCGCTCGCGGCGCTCGAGCTCGACACGGTGCTCGGCCGCTACAAGGTCGACCCGAAGACGGGGGAGCAGACCGGGATCAAGGCCGCGGTCGTGCAGATCGAGACGGGCAGGCCGCTCGCGGTATGGCCGCCCGAGCTGCGGGCGGCGAAGCCGGTGCTGCCTATCCGCAGTGGCGCGAGCGCCAGTTGCTGAGATAGCGGGAAAGGCATGACATGGCGTTGAACCGTTCTTTCCTTTTTGCCCCGGGCAACGTGGCGCGGCGCGTAGAGAAGGCGCTGACCCTGGAAGCCGACGCGGTGATCCTCGATCTCGAGGATTCGGTGGCCCCATCGGACAAGCCGGCGACGCGCAAGCGGGTCGCGGAGGCCCTGCGGCAGCCGCGGCGCGTGCGCGGTTATGTGCGGGTGAATGCTCCATCCACCGCGTTCTGCTACCGTGACCTGGTGGAGACGATCCACGAACGCGTCGACGGCGACGGCGTGGTGCTGCCCAAGGCGGAAAGCGCCGCCGACCTGCATGCCATCGACTGGCTGCTTGCCGCACTGGAGCGCGAGCGCGGTATCGTCGAGGGCTCGATCGACCTGATGCCGCTGGTGGAGACCGCCGCCGGCGTGCAGCGCGTCGACCTCATCCTCCAGGCGAGAAACCTGCGGCCCTATCCCGGCCCCTGGCGCGTCAAGCGCATCGCCTTCGGCGCCGGCGACTACGCCAACGATATCGGACTCGAGCCCGGCCTAGACGAGGCCGAGCTTGCAGATGCCCGCGCGCGCCTCGTGCTCGCCGCGCGCGCCGCCGGCATGGAGAACCCGATCGACAGCCCGTGGTTTCACTTCAAGGAGGCGGAAGCCTTCAGGCGGGCGCTCGAGAGGAGCCGGCGCGGCGGCTTCCAGGGCCGGCTGTGCGTGCACCCCGATCAGATCGGCCCGGTCAACAGCGCGTACCTGCCCTCCGCCGAGGAGCTGGCGCGCGCCGAGCGCATCGTCGCCGCGTTCAGGCAGGCGGAGGCCAAGGGAGAAGCCGCCATCCAGGTCGACGGCCAGATGATCGACTACCCCATCGTTTACCGTGCGCAGGCGCTCCTCGATGCGATGCAAAAAGCGGCGAAATGAACGCAGTGCTGCTGGCTGGCGGGCTGTGGATGCCCGGCATCGCCATGGCGCTTCTCGGCGCCCGGCTGGGCCGCCACGGCTACTCGACGCACGTGTTTCACTATTCCGGGCGTGATTCGCTCGAGGGCAATGTCGAGCGGCTGGTGCGCCACGCAGGCGCTCAGGGAAGGGTGCATTTGGTGGGCCATAGTCTGGGCGGGGTGCGCGCCGCGCTGGGGCGAGCGCAACGCGACCTGGCGGCGCCCAGAACCGCTCGGGATCATCGCCGGTACGCTGCCCCTCGGGCTGGGATGGATGACCGGCAGACTGCCCGGACGGAGCGACGGCGTGGTGCGGGTGGAAGAAACGCTTGTCGAGGGCATGGCGCAGCAGGTCACCGTGCCGGTCGCCCACAGCGCGCTGATCGCCTCCCGGCGCGTCGCGGGGCTCGTCGGGCGTTTTCTTGCCGCCGGGCGCTTCGAATGAGCTGGCGCCACGGCCTTGCGGCTGCGGTGCTTCTGCTCGCCAGCGGCTGCGAGTCGATCGGGTACTACCGCCAGGCTATCGAGGGCCATCTCGGTGTCATGGCTTCCGCGCGGCCGATCGACGCATGGCTTGCTGACCCGTCGACTTCACCCGCGCTGCGCGAGCGGCTCGAGACCGCGCGCCGCATCCGGCAGTACGCGTCGCGCGAGCTCGGCCTGCCCGACAACGGCAGCTACCTTTCGTACGCCGACCTCGGCCGGCCGTTCGTGGCGTGGAACGTCTTTGCGGCCCCGGAGTTCTCGGTCGAGCCGAAGAAGGAGTGCTTCCCGTTCGCCGGCTGCGTCAGCTATCGCGGCTTTTTCTCCGAGGAGGAGGCCCGCCGGCACGCCGCGCAGCTGCGCGAGGCCGGCTACGACGTGCATGTCGCCGGCGTCCCGGCCTACTCGACGCTCGGCTGGTTCGACGATCCGCTGCTGTCGAGCTTCATCCTGTATTCCGACGCCCAGCTTGCGCGCCTCATCTTCCACGAGCTCGCGCACCAGGTGGTTTACGCGGGCGGCGACAGCACGTTCAACGAATCTTTCGCCGTGGTGGTCGAGGAGGAAGGCGTGCGGCGCTGGCTCGAGGCCGAGGGCCGCTCCGCGGAGCTGGCGGCGTTCCGCGCCGCGCAAGAGAGAAGGCGCGAATTCGCAGCCCGCGTCGAGGCGGCGCGCGAACGACTGAAGTCGATCTACAGCGGCAGCCTGCCGAAAGAGGGCATGCTGGAGCTCAAGCGCGGCGAGTTCGCGCGGCTGCGCGCCGAGTATGGCGCGATCGTGCCGGCTGAGCCCAACAATGCGTTCCTGGCTTCGATCTCGCTCTACACGCAGCTCGTGCCGGAGTTCGAGCGGCTGCTCGCCGAAAGCGGCAGTCTCGAGACGTTCTACCTGCGGGTGCGCGAGCTCGCCGCTACGAAAGCGGAATATCGACGATTTTCCGGAACGCAGGACGGCCGCACAGCCGGTCGAACCAGGCCTTCAGGCTAGGCAGCGCCGGACGCTCGAGCGGCAGGCGCATCCACAGCTGCACATGGCAGCCGAGCGGAATGTCGCCCATGCTGAAGCTGCCGGCCAGGTATTGGCGTCCCTGGAGCGCCGCGTCGGGAATGGCGAGCAGCTCGGCGCATTTCTTCCTCGCCTCCTCGATCGCGTTCATGTCCCGCTTCTCCGCCGGCGTGCGCACCAGCCCCCAGAACACGGCGCGGAACGCGGCCTGGAAGGTGAACGCCCAGTCCATCCAGCGCTCGGCGTCGGCGCGCACGCGCAGCTCGTTCGGCCACAGGCTGCCGGCGCCGTGCCTGGCCGCGAGATAACGCACTATGCTGTGCGACTCCCACAGCACGAAGCCGTCGTCCTCGATGGTCGGCACGAGTCCGGTCGGGTTCATCCTGCGGTACTCGGGGGTGTTGTTGACGCCGAATTGCATGCCGGCGTCGATGCGCTCGTACTTGACTCCGAGTTCCTCCAGAGCCCAAAGCGCCTTCTTCACGTTGACCGAGTTCGTCCTGCCCCAGATCTTGAGCATGGTTTCTCCAGAATCAGGGACAGACCACGTTTTTTCTCCGCCCAACTGGCAAAAAACGTGGTCTGTCCCTGTTTTCGGTTTTCAATAGCCTACGGCTTGGCCGTCTCTACGGGGATCGCTGGCGGCAAAATAACCGCCATCGAGCTTCCAGATCAACTGCGCGCAGCCGAACTGGTTGTAGTCATCGGGCACCGAAACGATCTTGTGGCCGCGGCGCGCGAGGTCTTCCAGCACCGCCGGCGCGAAACCCGATTCGACGCTGACTTCCAGGCCCTGCACGATGCGGTAGCGCGGCCCGTCGCTCGCCGCCTGCGGATTCTGGCCGTAGTCGGCGATGCGCACCATCACCTGGGCGTGGCCTTGCGGCTGCATGGTGCCCCCCATGACCCCGAAGCTCATCACCGGCTGGCCGTGCTTCGTGACGAAGCCGGGGATGATCGTCTGGTAAGGGCGCTTGCGCGGGCCGACGCGATTGGGATGGCCGCTCGTCATCACGAAAGTCCCGCCCCGGTTCTGCATCGAGATGCCGTTCACTACCACGCCCGAGCCGAATCCCATGTAGTTGGACTGGATGAACGACACCATCATGCCGGAGGCATCCGCCGCCGTGAGGTAGACGGTGCCGCCCTCGAGGGGCGTGCCGTGGCCGAAGTCCTGCGCGCGCTTCATGTCGATGAGCGCGGCGCGCGATTTGAGGTAGCCCGGCCTCAAGAGCTGCTGCGGCCGCACGTCCATGTAGTCGAGATCGCCCACGTAGCGGCGCGCATCGGCGAAAGCGAGCTTCATCGCCTCGATCTGCAGGTGCAGGCTGTCGGCGCCGTCGACCTTGATCGAGGCGACATCGAAGTGCTGCAGGATGCCGAGCGCGGCCAGCGCGACGATCCCCTGGCCGTTGGGCGGCAGCTCATGCAGCGTGTAGCCGCGGTAGTCGATTGCGAGCGGCGCGACCCAGTCCGGGCGGTGAGCTGCCAGGTCCGCGGCGCGCATCGCACCGCCGTGCTCTTTGGCGTGCGCCTCGATTTTTTCGGCCAGCGCTCCCCGGTAGAACGCCTCGCCCCTGGATCTCGCAATCTGCTCGAGAGCCTCCGCATGCTCGGGAAAACGAAAGCGCTCGCCGGGCCGCGGTGCCCGGCCGCCAGGCATGAAGGCTTCGGCGAACCCCGGTTGCGCTTTCAGCTCCGGCACCTGCTTCTGCCACTGGCCGGCGATGGTCGGCGAGACGAGGAACCCTTCTCGAGCGTACCGGATTGCCCTCTCAAAGAGCTTTTCGAACGGCAGCTTGCCGAACTTGCGATGCAGCTCCAGCCACGCCGATACGCAGCCCGGAACAGTGACGGTATTCCAGCCGCGCGTTGGCATCGCTTTCTGGCCGCCGAAGAACTCGGGCGTCCAGCCGGCCGGAGAACGGCCGGACGCATTGAGGCCATGCAGCTGCCCGCCGTCCCAGACGATGGCGTAGGCGTCGGAGCCGATGCCGTTGGACACCGGCTCGACCAGCGTGAGGGTAATGGCGGTGGCGAGGGCGGCGTCGACTGCCGTGCCGCCGGCGGCGAGCATCTGCAGCCCGGCCTGCGCGGCGAGCGGCTGCGAGGTGGCCACGGCGTTTTCGGCGAGCACCGGCCGGCGCGGCCAGGCGTAGGGATTGTTCCAGGAAAAGGGCGTCATGGTTCGCGTGCGGTCGCCGGAGCAGTGATCACCGACCCGAAGTCCAGCACCACGCGGCCGAGCACCTTCCCGCCTTTCAGGTCTTCGAGCGCGCGGCTCGCCTGGTCCGCGGCGCGCGTCTCGACCGGGATCGGCTTCAGCTTCCCCTTTTTCGCCAGCGCCACCACCTCCTTCAGCTCGCGGAGGTTGCCGACGTACGAGCCGACGATGCCGATGGCGCGCTGCGCGATCGGCGGCAGCGGATGGGCGAGCTCGCCGCCATAGAGGCCGACCAGCACGTAGCGCCCGCCCTTCCGCAGCGCGGCGATGCCCAAGGCGGCTGTTACGGGGCTGCCGACGAAGTCGATCGCTCCGGCAACGCCCTGCAGCTTTTGCGCCGCGTCCGGCGATCGCGTATCGAGCGTCGTCTTCGCGCCGAGCCTGGCCGCTGCGGCGAGTTTTGCGTCGTCGATGTCGCACGCGACGATGTTCTTCACTCCCTTCGCACGCAGGACCGAGATGCCGACCAGACCGACCCCGCCGCAGCCGATCACCGCCACCCGGTCCTTCGCGTCCAGCGCGGGAAGCTTCGCGCTCGCGCTGTAGGCAGTCAGCGCCGAGCAGGCGAGCGTGGCCGCGAACGATTCGTCGATCCCGCCCGCGTCCACCAGGTATTTCGCGTCCGGCACGAGGACGTGCGTGGAATAGGCCCCGGCGCGATTCACACCGAGGAATCTGGATTTCAGGCAGTAGTTGTCCTGCCCCGCCTTGCAGACCGGGCATTGGCCGCAGCCGATCCAGGGATACACGATGCGCCTCTGCCTCAGCTTCACTCCCTTGGCGCGCGGACCCACCGCCTCGACGATACCGAAGGGCTCGTGTCCCGGTGTGAAGGGCGGCACGCAGCCGCGCTCCTTCACGTAGAAGCGCCTGCCGCCGCCGAGCTCGAAATAGCCCTCCCAGATATGCAGGTCGGAATGGCACACCCCCGAGCGCGTAATCCTTACAAGGACTTCTGTCCCCTGGGGCTTCGGAGTCTCTCCGAGTATTTTCTGCAATGGCCTGCCGTGCTCGACGATCTGATAGCTGATCATGCCTTCCTTGCCTCGTGCAGCGCCTGGTCGATGTCCCAGAGGATGTCGTCGAGCGTCTCGATGCCCACCGAGATGCGGACCAGGTCGGGCGTCACGCCAGCCTGCAGCTGGTCGGCCTCGCTCATCTGCCGGTGCGTGGTCGAGGCGGGATGGATCACCAGGGTCTTGGCGTCGCCGATGTTTGCCAGATGGCTCATGAACTGCGCCGCCTCGATGAAGCGCTCGCCGGCCCTGGCCCCGCCCTTGACGCCGAAATTCAGCAGCCCGGACGCCCCCTTCGGAAGGTATTTCTTTGCCAGTGAAAAATACTTGTTGTCCGGCAGCCCCGGGTAGTTCACCCATGCGACGCGCGGATCGTCCCGCAGGAATTTCGCGACGGCGAGGGCATTTGCGCAGTGCCGGTCCATGCGCACGTGCAGCGACTCGAGCCCCTGCAAAAGCAGCCAGGCGTTGAGGGGAGAAAGCGCAGGGCCGAAAGTGCGCATGATCTCCATGCGCGCTTTCATGGTGTAGCCGAAGTCGCCGAAGGTCTCGTGGAAGACGACGCCGTGGTAGCCGGGCGAGGGCGACGTGAACTCGGGAAATTTTCCGTTGCCCCAGTCGAACCTGCCGGCCTCGACGATCACCCCGCCCATGGTGGTGCCGTGGCCGCCGATGTACTTGGTGGCCGAGTGCACGACGATGTCGGCGCCCCATTCGATCGGCCGGCACAGGTAGGGCGAGGGCACCGTGTTGTCGAGCACCAGCGGGACGCCGGCGTCATGCGCGATGGCGGCGAGCGCCTCGATGTCGACGATGTTGATCAGCGGGTTGCCGAGCGTTTCGGCATAGATAAGTTTTGTATTTTTCCGCATCGCCTTGCGGAAGTTCTCCGGCTCATCAGGGGCGACAAAAGTCGTTTCAATCCCCAATTTCTTCAGGTTCACGTGGAGCAGCGTATGCGTGCCGCCGTAGAGCGTCGAGGCCGACACGATGTGATCGCCGGCGCTGCACAGCGTGAGGATCGCCGTCACTTCCGCCGCCTGCCCGGTGGCCGCGGCAAGGCCCGAGCGAGCGCCCTCGAGCGCCGCCATCCGCTCCTCGAACACCGCCACCGTGGGGTTGGAGATGCGCGAGTAGACGTTGCCGAACGTCTGCAGGTTGAAGAGGCTCGCCGCGTGGTCCGCGGAGTCGAAGACGAACGAGGTGGTCTGATAGATCGGCGCGGCGCGCGCGCCGGTGGCGGCATCCGGAATCTGCCCCGCGTGCAGGCAAAGCGTCTCGATGCCGAATTTACGGTCCGCCACGCGAGCAACGCCTAGGCCAACTTCAGGTTTCCGGGTCCTCGGCGATTGGCGCGTCGCTGCCGCGCGCGCTGCGGCGGTACTCGGACGGGGGGACGCCGACCTGGTTCAGGAAGAAGCGCGTGAAGTTGCTCTGCGCCGAGAAGCCGAGCTCCGCGGAGACCTCGGAAATCTTGCCGTCGCCCGAGGACAGGCGCGAGATCGCGGTCTCGACGCACAGCATGTCGAGGTAGGCGCGGGGCGAGAAGCCCGTGCACAGCTGGAACAGGTCGTAGAAGCGCGAGCGCGACAGGCCGACGCGGTTCGCCAGCTCGTCCATGTTGAGGTCCTTGTTCGGCCGCGCGCGCAGCAGCCCGATCGCCTGCCGGATGCGGCTGTCCTCGAAGCGCGAGCCGCGCCACAGCAGCGCCGCGGCGCGCCGCTTGGCGAGGTAGGTCTCGACGATCAGCAGCACCAGCTCCTGCAGCATGAATTCCAGGCGCTCGGCGGACAGGAACCGGTCGTTCAGCACCTCGACAGCGAGGGTCTCGGCGAGCCGGCGGATGCGCGGCGTGACCGGCTCGCGCAGCAGCGCGAAGGGTCGCGGGTCTTCGGGTCCGAACACCGCCGGAAAGCCGGCATGCAGCCAGCCTCCCGCGGCGTGGAACACGAGCGCGCGCGTGGGTTCCTGGTAGACGTGGACCTCACCGGGGTTGAGGAACAGCAGCTCGCCGTCCTTCTGGTGCAGGACGATGACCGGGTCGGCCAGCGCCTCGAGCATCTTGCCTGGCGCGAGCTCCATCAGCAGCAATCGGCCGAACCTGCCTTCGAACAGGCGAACCAGTCTCCCCATGCGGGAAGGATACCTCAGTAAGCCAGCCAGCGGGGACGCTTGGCCGAGATCACGCGGGTGTTCACTCCCACCCAGTTGAGCCCCCCGAAGAGGCGCCCATGCTCGATCTTGACGCAGCGGTCCACCACTGCGTCCAGCCCTGCGGCGCGAGCCTTGACCGCCGCTGCCTCGTTTTTGACCCCGAGCTGCTGCCATAGCACCTTGGCGCCGATGACGATCGCGTCTTCCGCGATCGGCATGACGTCCTGCGTCTTGCGGAACACGTCGACAATGTCGATCTTCTCCGGCACCTCGCGCAAGGACTTATAGCACTTCTGCCCGAGGATCTCGTCGTACTTCGGGTTCACGGGGATCACCCGGTAACCGTGCTCCTGCATGTACTTCGCCGCGAAGTAGCTCGGCCGGTACCAGTCGCGGGAGAGGCCGACGACGGCGATGACGTGGTTCTCCCTCAGGATGCGGCGCAGCGCGTTGATGTCGTCCATCGCCCGGATACTATAATCGAGCCCAGAAACTGCAGGCATGAAATCCGATCTGAAGACGCGCCACGGCGGCAGGATCCTCGCCGACGCGCTGGTGGCACAGGGCGCAAAGCTCGCTTTCGGCGTGCCGGGAGAGAGCTACCTGCCGGTGCTCGACGGCCTGCACGACGTGCGCGAGCAGCTCGCCTTCATCGTCTGCCGCCAGGAAGGCGGCGCTTCCTACATGGCCGAGGCCTACGGCAAGCTGACCGGCGAGCCGGGCGTGCTGTTCGTGACGCGGGGGCCGGGAGCCACCAACGGCGCGATCGGCGTGCATACGGGATTTCAGGATTCCACGCCGATGGTGGTGTTCATCGGCCAGGTCCCCAACGAGTTCGCCGAGCGCGAGGCGTTCCAGGAAATCGACTACCGGCGCATGTACGGCCAGATGGCCAAGTGGGTGGCGCAGATCGACCGCGTCGAGCGCATCCCCGAGTACGTGAGCCACGCTTTCCATACCGCGATGGCGGGCCGGCCCGGCCCCGTGGTGCTCGCGCTGCCTGAGGACACGCTGTTCTCGCAGGCGGCAGTCGCCGACGTGCCGCGATATCACACTGTCCGGCCGTCGCCTTCGCCCGCTGAGGTTTCCTCGTTAAGAGAGCTGCTCTTAAGGGCGCAGAGGCCTTTCGTTCTGATCGGGGGCGGGGGCTGGAGCCGCGACGCCTGCCTGAAGCTGCAGCGCTGGATCGAAGCCGCCGGCCTGCCGGTCGGCACTTCGTTCCGTTGCCAGGACCTGTTCGACAACCGCAGCCCGAGCTACGCAGGCGATGTCGGCATCGGCATCAACCCGAAGCTCGCGCAGCGCGTGAAGGAGGCCGATGTGCTTCTGGTCATCGGCGCGCGGCTGGGCGAGATGACCACCAGCGGCTACACCTTGCTCGAGGCGCCGGTGCCGCAGCAGACGCTGGTCCACGTTCACGCCGGCGCCGAGGAGCTCGGGCGCGTCTATCGCCCCGCGCTGGCGATCAATTCAGGCTATGCGCAGTTTGCCCAGGCCATCGAAAAGCTTTCCTTTTCGAAGCCCGAGTGGCGCAAGGAGACCGAATCCCTTCGGCAAAGCTACCTGGAGTGGACCGAGCCGCTCCCGATGCCGGGAAAGCTGCAATACGGCGAGGTGATCAAGTGGCTCAGCGCGCAGCTTCCCGAGGACACGATCGTCGCCGGCGGCGCCGGCAATTTCGCCGGCTGGCTGCACCGGCACTTCCGCTACAAGGGCTTCCGCACCCAGCTCGGATCGACCAACGGCTCGATGGGCTATGGCTACCCGGCCGCGCTCGCCGCCAAGCTCGCCCTGCCGGAGCGCAACGTGATCGCGCTGTGCGGCGACGGCGACTTCCTGATGACGGGACAGGAAATCGCGACGGCAGTGCAGTACGGCGCGGCGTTCGTGGCGCTGGTCGTCAACAACGGGCTTTACGGCACGATCCGCATGCACCAGGAGCGCGAGTACCCCGGGCGCGTGTTCGGCACCGAGCTGAGGAATCCGGACTTCGCCGCGTATGCGCGCGCATTCGGCGCGCACGGCGAGGTCGCGGAGCGCACCGAGGACTTCGCGCCGGCGTTCGAGCGTGCCCGCGCCTCGGGCAAGCCGGCGATCCTCGAGCTGCGCATCGACCCCGATGCCATCACCCCGGCCACCACGCTCTCGGCGATCAGGGAAAAGGCGCGCAAAGCTCATCCTACGTCAGGGCGATGAACTCGGGATCGTCCTGGTGCGCGCGCTCGAATTTCAGGAAGTCGTAATAGCCGCAGCGCGCGCTGTCGGGATACTCGCGGCAGACCGCGGGACGCGATCCGTATGCGGTGCAGCGGCGCGTCTCCTGGTCGAGCAGGACGCACACCGAATCGAAGATCCGGTCCTTGCGGTGGCGTAGCAGCCGCACGTTGTCTGCCGGGTCGCGCCTGGTGAAGCGCTCTTCGGCCTGCTCGTAGCCGAGGCCGAAGTGCCGGGCCAGGCGCTGGATGTCGCGCGGCGTCGCTTCGATCTCGGGATAGCTGCAGCAGTAGGCCGGGCACTTGGCGCACGAATACTTCACGCGCACCGGGATCGGAAAGGCTTTTTTCATTTCTGCATTTTCTCATTTAACCCTTTGCCATCGCGCTTTCGTTTCACTCTCTATAATCGCGGGCCATGGAGGCCCCGGACGAACAGCTCATGCTCGCCTATCGGGATGGGAACGCCGCGGCCTTCGAAACGCTCTATCTGCGGCACCGCGGGCGGCTCTTCCGCTTCGTGCTGCGCAGCGTGAAGAGCCGCGCCACGGCCGAGGAGCTGTTCCAGGAAATCTGGATGCGAGTCATCGAGGCACGCGAGCGCTATGCGCCGCAGGCGCGCTTCACGACCTGGCTGTACACGATCGCGCACCACCGCATGGTCGATCACTGGCGGCGAAGGGGTCTTTCCCTGGTCGAGCTGGACGAGCAGGATCCGCCGGGCGATTCGCCGGACCCGGCGAGGCAGCTGGAAGCGCGCGAAGCCCTTGCGCGGTTCGCGCAGGCGCTGGAGGCGCTGCCGGTCGCGCAGCGCGAAGCGTTCCTGCTGCACGAGGAGGCGGGACTGTCGATTGCCGAGATCGCGGCCGCTACCGGATCGAATGCGGAGGCCGCCAAGAGCCGTCTGCGCTACGCCGTCGCAAAGCTGAAGGCCGCGGTGGAAGATGACTGACGAGCGCGACCCGAAGGTTTCGCGGCGCTACCGCGAGCTCGGAGCCGAAGAGCCGCCGACCGAGCTCGACGCCGGGATCCTCGCTGCATCGCGCCGCGCTGCCGAGACGCGCCTGGCGCCGCTCGTGCCGCCCACCGGCCGGCGCCGCTGGTATTTCCCGGTGGCCGCCGCCGCCATCATCACGCTTGCCGTCGCTGTAACGGTGCACGTGGAGCGGCAGCAACCCGATGCCGAGTCGATTACACTTCCGCCGCCGTCAGCGCCGGAATCGCGCACGGATGCGCTGGAAGCGAAACAAGACAGCGCTCCGCAGGCAGAGCTGCGAAAAGCTAAACCGGCCAAGCCGCCAGCGTCAGCGCCGGCGCCGGCACCACGGGCGGCTGACACGGCGCGAAACATGGAACAGCCTGAACCTCAAGCGCGGTCCGGGCCGGATGCGCAAGTTAAGGGGCTTGCCATGCGGCGAGCGGAGCGCGGCGCTGTGGAGGAAGCGCCCGAGCGCATTCTCGAGCGTATCGCGGAGTTGCGCCGACAGGGAAAGCAGGACGAGGCGGACAAGGCGCTTGCGGAATTCAGGCGTCGCTATCCGGACTACCGGATAGCGGAGGAGATGCTGAAGAAGGTCGAGCGGCAGCGGTGATCGAAAACGTGGT
>WNGN01002014.1_pt1 | contig 13552 bp, 9 predicted proteins | sample 5400561 | NCBI WGS metagenome assembly WNGN01 (sample SAMN13153379, study PRJNA577476) | soil metagenome | isolation source: 115 cm soil or saprolite under Garry oak tree replicate 2 | place: USA:California | collected 2016-06-15
GGTTTATCGAGCACTTCAACCTGAGAGACTATGAACAAGGCAGGCAGATGGGAACTATATCTTTTCAGCAGCTTCACCAACTCCGGCGCACCACTAATCCTTACTTTTGCTTCTAATGAGCTTCCGATCGTCTTCTGATTTCGCGAAAATTCGAGCTGGGAAAAAACCTGTTCCCGAACGGACACGAGTTGAGCCCAGTCTTCCTGGGCCTGTGTGGAAAGATTTGTTTCGAGATCCGTGGCTTGCGGAAAAACAGAGATGTGGACGCTGTCGAAATCGCCCTTCCCTTTCGGGAGATACTTCCAGATCTCTTCGGCGGTGAAGACGAGGACCGGCGCGAGGAGGCGAACGAGAGCGCTGGTGATTTTGTAGATGGCGGTTTGGGCGGAGCGGCGAGTCTTGCTGCGCGGCGCTTTCGTATAAAGGCGGTCTTTCAAGACATCGAAATAAAAGGCGCTCAGGTCCACGACGCAAAAATCGTGGATGGCGTGATAGACGCGGTGGAATTCGTAGCCTTCGTACCAGCCGCGGCACTTCTTGACGAGCTCGGCGGCGCGCTCGAGCATCCAGCGGTCGAGTTCTTCCATTTCGCCGGGCGGAAGCGCGTCGCGCGAAGGATCGAAATCACTTACGTTGATGAGCGCGAAGCGGAAAGTGTTGCGAATTTTGCGATAGGCTTCGGAGAGCTGGGTCATGACGCGCTCGGACATGCGCACATCTGACTGATACTCCACCGAAGCGACCCAGAGGCGGAGGAGATCCGCGCCCCACTTCTCGCAGATTTCGTTGGGCTCAATGACGTTGCCGAGCGATTTGGACATTGCGCGGCCTTGCTCATCAAGCGTCCAGCCGTGCCCGACCACTGTCTTGTACGGCGCCTGATCCTTGATTCCGACCGCCACGAGCAAGGAACTCTGGAACCAGCCGCGGTACTGATCGGGGCCTTCCGTATAAACGTCCGCCGGCCGCCAGGGCGCGCCGTTTTCCGTGAGTCCCTCCTTCGCCGTCAAGACAGCCAGGTTCGATGAGCCAGAATCGAACCAGACGTCGAGAATGTCGTTCTCCTTGCGCCATTTAGCAGCGCCGCACGAGCATTTTGTTCCAGCCGGGAGCAATTCTTCCGGCGAATGGCGATACCAGGCGTCAGCGCCCTCTTTTTCGAACCAGCGAATAACATTGCGGAGAGCGGCGAAATCCCGGAGCTGCTTGCCGCAGGCGTCGCAGTAGAAAACGATGATGGGCACGCCCCAGAAGCGCTGGCGGGAAACGCACCAGTCGGGCCGGCCAGAGACCATGTCGTGCATGCGCTGCTGGCCCCAGGCGGGAATCCACTTGACCCTGCGAATTTCCTCGAGCGCTTCTTGGCGAAGAGATTTGGTTGCGGCACTTCCCAGGCCCTTTCCGGGGCGCGCGACCTGATCCATTTGGATGAACCACTGCTCGGTGGCGCGGAAGATCACAGGATTGTGGCAGCGCCAGCAGTGCGGGTAGCTGTGGGTATAGTCCGCGGCGGAAAGAAGCGCGCCGCGCTTGCGGAGAAGCTCGACGATGATCGGATTGGCAGTGAAGACGTCCTTGCCCTTGTATTCGGGCAGGCCTTCGGTATAGACGCCGCGGTCGTCCAGCGGAGCGGCAGTCTCGAGGCCATATTTCTGGCCGGTGAGGAAGTCCTCGACGCCGTGGCCCGGGGCGGTATGGACGATTCCGCTGCCTTGCTCGAGCGTGACGTAATCGGCAAGAACGCCGGGGACTTCGATGGGCAGGAAGGGATGCTGGAATTTCATGCCCTCGAATTCGCGGCCTTTGATCGTGGCGCGAACGCGGGATTCCCGGAGGCCGAACTCGCTCCACAAAGCATCGACACGATCGGCGGCAATCAACAATGCGCCGCGCTCCGTGTCCACGACGGCATAGTCGAAATCGGGATGAAAAGCCAGGGCGCGGTTGTGCGGAAGAGTCCAGGGAGTGGTCGTCCAAATGACCGCTTTGACACCGCGGCCGAGGTTCGCAGCACCACCTGTGCCTCCGCCAATCACGTCGAAGGTGACCCAAATCGATGGACTGGAGTGGTCTCCGTACTCGACTTCGGCTTCGGCGAGAGCGGTGCTGTCGTAGATGCACCAATAGACCGGCTTGCGGCCGCGATAGACGCAGCCTTTTTCCATGAAATCGAGAAAGGTCTCAGCGATCTTCGCTTCGTAGGAGAAATCCATCGTCAGGTAAGGCTGCTCCCAGCGGCCGAGGATGCCGAGGCGCTTGAAGTCGCGGCGGTGCTGGTCCACGTAGCGCGTGGCAAATTCGCGGCACTTGCGGCGAAATTCATCGGGAGGAACTTTGCCCTTGCCGCCCAGCTCTTTTTCGACTTGGGTCTCGATGGGCAGGCCATGGCAATCCCAGCCGGGCACATACGGGGCGTAGTAGCCTGCCATGCTCCTGGACTTGACAATCAAGTCTTTCACGATCTTGTTCAAACCGGTGCCGAGATGGATCGTGCCCGTCGGATAAGGCGGTCCGTCGTGGAGGACGAAAAGCGGGCGGCCCTTGCGCGCCGCGAGGATGCGGTCGTAAAGCCGCGATTCTTGCCACGCGGCGAGCTGCTTGGGCTCGTTCTGCGGCAAGCCCGCCTTCATGGGGAAATCGGTCTTGAGCAGGTTGAGGGTTTTCTTCAGTTCCAGCGGTTGTGGCATCGTTGCGCGGGCTCTCGTCCGCAATCTGTGCCGCTCGGGGCTCCGCAATTGACGTTACACAGTGCGAAACATCGGCGGGAAGTAGAATTCCGTATGTTACAATGAACTTCGACCGGTGTCAGCCGAATCGAACGGTGCAACCTTAGCCCGCCCAGTGGAATCTATTCGGGAGGAGACACCCAAGCGGGGAAATTTGCGTCTAAACAGGTGAAGAACGTGCCAGGAAATGTCTACAAACCGCTCCCACCCGATCCTACAAGAGCGGGAGTGTCTCGCCCGAGCGCGCGATCCGTAAGTCCTTTTGCGAATTACGGAGTGCCGAGGTTTGGAGCGCCACCGCATCTTGTCTCCGACGATTTCTGGTCCAATTTGAGGGATTTTTTGACCGAGCGACCGCCGAAGATCGGCCCGACAAAGGCCGGAGCGCCGTTCTCGCGGACAGGCTATCGCTCCGGATTCTGGGAGAATCTCTGGGAGTTTTTCAAGCCGACCCCCCGCATAGCCATGAGGCCCGGGGCAAGCCGGCTCGCAGTGCAATGGGGCGCCAATTTTGGCGGCTTCGGACACCGGCTGAAGGAATTTTTTGCCCCAACCAGGCTGCCGCCACTGCGAGTGACGAGCAAGCCGGTGAAGGTGAGAGACATCTGGACGAAGGACGAAAACTTCGGCTGGACGCAGGCTGTCTCGATGTTCTTGCATGGTGGATTGATCCTGCTGGGGGTGCTACCGATTTGGTGGAACATCATTCCGCATACCACTCAGGCGAACACGAAGACAGGCATTGACATTACACAGATTGAGCTTTCGCCTTACGTATCGAAGCTGCCCGCAGGCGCGAACAAGGCTGGCGGTGGAGGAGGCGGCGGCGACCGGTCACCCACACCCCGCACAAAAGGCCGCGCTCCGAAGTTCAATTGGACGCAGTTCACGCCGCCTTCGGCAACGATCAAGAATCCGAATCCAAAGCTGGCAATGGATCCCTCGCTACTGGGCCCTCCGGAGCTGAAGATTGTGAATCCGGCGCTTGTGAATTTCGGTGATCCGCTGGCCAGCGTGGTCAACGGGTCGAACGGACCGGGCAGCGGTGGCGGCATCGGGAGCGGCTCCGGCGGTGGCCTGGGACCTGGATCCGGCGGAGGCACGGGCGGCGGCGTGTTCCGCGCGGGCATCAATGGAGTGGGAACACCGCAGTGCATCTACTGCCCCGACCCCGAATACTCGGACGAGGCTCGTAAGGCCAAGTATCAGGGCACCGTGTTGCTGCAGATTATTGTCAGCGCCGATGGCCGAGTTATGAAGGCCACCGCTGCGAAGGGCCCGGGAATGGGTCTCGAAGAGAAAGCCATAGAAAAAGTTCTTACCTGGAAGCTAAAGCCAGCGCTTGGCCCCAATGGCAAACCGGTCCCGGTGAGTCTCACCGTTGAGGTTACTTTCCATCTCTACTGATTCCGCATAAGTCTTAGCGGCTCCAGGCGCAGCACGGTCGGGGCCGAGTAAGCTCCTCTGCAAGGCGCGCCGGCGCCTGACGAATTTTCAGGCAACCCCAGCGACACTCCGCCTGCTCGGCCCGCGGGTAATCTGCTAGGATGAAACGCATGCGGAAAGCATGCGGGTTTTTCTTTTACCTGGCAATGTTCACGCTGTTGGGCGGGTTCCCGTGCCGGGCACAGAGCGCATCGGCTACGGGCGCAATCGAGTTCGACGCCCGGGTGACACCGACGGCAGCGCGGCCGGAACCTGTCCGGCTGTTCACTTTCTATTTGCTCAGCAAGAGTTACGCAGAGATCGCGGACGAAGCCGAAGCCGCCGACGCGATGCCCGCGCGGGAGAAGTTTATCGAAGACCTGAAAGTTTCTTCGAAGCTCAAAGAATGGATGAAAAGACACGAGACCATCGATCTGGCTTCGACGGAAATCGAGCAGATGCTGACGCCGGACGACGTGGTGGACATTCCAGAGTTCCAAGATGCTTACATGACAGCGAACACCGGCGGCCTTGCGCCAGGGATGCCACGGCCCAAATACTCGGAGGCGCTGAAAACATCCCATCCCGCCAAATACGAGCGGTTGCGGCAACAATATATTACGGCACTCAAGAAATTCGTGGCCATGAATCCGGGGACCCTAGCAGGGATCGAGGCGTACCTCGACGCCGTGAATCCCGCGCGGGGCTGGAACCAATTGGCTGCGGCGCATCGCAACCGGATGGCCCGGCAAGCGCCAGAAATTGCGCAGACGCGGTATCTGGTGGCGAAGACGGACACGGATTTGAACGGCCATGGTTCCCTGCTCAACGTTCCTCCGGGGATGTATTGGCTGAGCACGCTGAATCTGAATGCCGCGGCCGCCGACCTGCGGCTCCGCTGGAACGTGGAAGTGACGGTGCTGCCAGGAAGGACGACGCGAATCGAGCTCACCAACCTGAACGGAACCGAACCCTCGCAAACGGCGCGCTGACGCGGCGGAGGCCATGGGCACACCCTGGCTGTGGTTCGAATTCAATCTGTTCGTTCTGATCGCGGTCGCGCTGGACCTCGGCATCTTTCATCGCCAGGCGCACAAAATTCGCCTGCGGGAAGCGGCCATCTGGAGCCTGACCTGGGTGGCACTTGCGGTCGTCTTTGGGCTGGGAGTCTGGCACTGGTTCGGAGACCAAAGGGGCCTTGAATTCTTCACAGGGTATCTGATTGAGAAGTCTCTGAGCGTCGATAATCTTTTCATCTTCCTCGTCATTTTCCGCACCTTCCAAGTAGAGCCACGCTATCAGCACCGCGTTCTGGCCTGGGGCATCCTGGGAGCGCTTGTGATGCGCGGCGCGATGATCGCCGCCGGAGCAGCGCTGCTGGAGCGATTCTCCTGGGTGCTGTACCTCTTCGGCGTGTTCCTGCTCTACGCGGGTGCGCACATGCTGCTTGCGAAAGTGAAGGAAGCGCACCCCGAGCAAAACGCGATCTTCCAGTTCGCAAGCCGGCACCTGCCGGTAACCAAGGAGTACCGCGGCGGACGCTTCTTTGTCCACGAGGGAAGACAGCGGCTGGTCACGCCTCTTTTCCTTGTGCTGCTGGTCGTCGAGATTACCGACGTGGCGTTTGCGCTCGATTCGATCCCGGCGATCTTCGGGATCACGCGGAGTGCGTTCATCGTCTACACATCAAACGTTTTTGCGATTTTGGGGCTCCGTGCAATGTATTTTCTGCTGGCGGGCATGCTGGACTATTTCCGTTACCTGAGTGTCGGGCTGGGGCTCGTGCTACTGTTCATCGGCGGGAAGATGATTGCCGAGCCGTGGCTGCATATACCGGTCTACGCCTCGCTTCTGGTTGTGGCCGTAATTCTGGGGCTGGCGCTGGGTGCCTCGCTCATCTTGCGAAGGGCGAAAAAAGCGGATTGATCTTGTGAAGGCACTTGCATCTGCGATTGCTGCGCTGGCCAGCCGAGACGAAGCCCGCCGCGCCGCCGGTGCTGCGGAGATTTTTGAGGCGGGGCGCGCGCTTGCGGAGCCGGTCGTGCGCGCCTGGCGCAAGGATCCAGAATTCGCCGCACTGATTGGCCGAGAAACACCTGCGATCACCGTTGGGCTGGCCGTTGAGCCGGTCACATTCGCGATGATACGCGCCGCGAACAGCTCGCCTCTGCTCGCGCGGGTACCGCCCGAGCAGGATGCCGCAGAGTTCGAGCTGCATTTCCCCAATGACATTTCCCTCGACATCATTACGACAAACCAGCCGGGCGGAATGGGAGCGATCGCGCGCTATCTGACGAAATTCGGCGAGGGGATTCAACAGGTCGAGTATCGAACCGAGAATGTGGACCGAGCGACAGCGATCTTGCGCGAAAAGTTCGGGCAGCAGGCGGTCTATCCGGCGGCGCAGCCGGGCGCGGATGGTACGCGAGTGAATTTTTTCCTGGCGACTCCGACGAGTGGGGCAAAAGTATTGATTGAGCTGTACGAGGCCCCCGCAAGAATTTGACTTCGTTGCCTGATTTCAGCTATCGCCGAAGACGGGAATCGCCGCGCCGTGGATCACCTTCGCTTCATCGCTGCACAGGAAAAGAACTACGCGCGCGATTTCCTCGGGTTTTGGCCATTTCGAGAAGTCCGCGCCCGGCATGGCTTTGCGGTTTGGTTCCGTATCGATGATGCTCGGCAACACAGAGTTGACGCGAACGCCGCGGCCTTTCACGTCGGCAGCGAGGGAATCCATCATCGCGAGGGCAGCGGCTTTGGAAGCTGCGTACGCCGAAGCGCCTGCGGCGTGATCCCACGCGGACTTCGACGCTACGTTGACGATCGCGCCGCGCGCCTGGCGGAGCATGACCGGAACAACGGCGCGCGCCAGCGCATATCCCGCCCGAAGATTGAGAGCGAGCATCTGGTCAAGGGCTTTCTGTTCGAGTTCCCAGAGCTTGATGCCGCCGGTGTAGCCGCCGATCGAGTTGACGAGAATATCCAGCCGGCCGTATTTCGCCGTGATCGCATCCACCAATCCTCGCACGGCAGACTCGTCCGTGGCGTCGACAAGGCGGCCGTCCAATCGCGCGGAGTTTTCTCCGCTCGCGCTTTTGAGGGCCTCGAACTCCTTCTCCTGGCGATAGGTGGCGATTACCGCCGCGCCTTCTCCCAAGAAAGCCAGGCTCACCGCACGGCCGAGCCCGCCGGTTCCTCCAGCGACAAGAGCAACCTTGCCTGAAAAATGGATTTCCATTTCTCGCCTCCCCGCACGCCGCGATACCGGGAGTGTATTCAATCCAACCGTGAAGTTGCTAAAGGATTTATGGATTTCCCGGCCAGCGGAGTTTCGGGGAATCCCCGCGCCTGCTCACGACGAGCTCATTCCCCGCTCTGCTCCAACAATTTCGCAACCAGGCCGGTCCAGCCCGTCTGGTGGCTGGCGCCGATACCGGTGCCATTATCGCCATGGAAATATTCGTGAAAGAGGACGAGCTCCCTCCAATGCGGATCGCTCTGGAAGATTTCGAGACCACCGGCCACCGGGCGCCGACCATCCTTCCCGCGCAAGAAGATACGCGTGAGCCGCCGGGAAATTTCCGCCGCGACTTGCCACAGGTCGGCTTCCCTCTGCGAATGAGCCGGGCACTCGACCTTGAAATCCTCGCCATAATAGTGGTGGAACTTCTGCAGAGACTCGATGAGCAGATAGTTCACCGGAAACCAGATAGGCCCGCGCCAGTTGGAATTGCCGCCGAACAGACCCGTGGTGGATTCGGCGGGCTCGTAATCCACGCGATTGACGTGGCCGTTGACCGAGAGCTCGTACGGATGATCCAGGTGATAACGCGACAGCGCGCGGATACCGTAGGGCGAGAGGAATTCGGTTTCGTCGAGCATGCGCGCAAGGACGCGCTTCAATTGCTTGCGGTTGACGAGCGACAGCAGCCGGCGGACGCCGCGCGCGGACCGCTGCGTCATTTCGATGTGCTCGGGGACATCGGGATGATTGTCAATGAACCACTGCATGCGGCGCTTGAAACCGGGAAGACGATCCACAATTTCGGGTTCGAGCGTCTCGACAGCGAACAGCGGGATCAGCCCCACCATGGAACGGATCTTCAGGAAGTGCTGCTCGCCATGGGGGAGACGGAGGACGTCATAGTAGAAGCCGTCCTCTGCGTCCCACAATGAAACGCTATCCCTTCCCATGTCGTTCATGGCGTGGGCGATGTTGACGAAGTGCTCGAAGAATTTGCTGGCGACATCCTCGTAGGCGGGATCCTCCTTTGCCAGCTCGAGCGCAATCGCAAGCATATTCAGGCAATACATGCCCATCCAGCTCGTACCGTCGGATTGCTCGAGATGCCCGCCGGTGGGGAGCGGCGCGGAGCGGTCGAAAACTCCGATGTTATCGAGGCCCAGGAAGCCGCCCTGGAAGATGTTCATGCCTTCGGGATCTTTGCGATTGACCCACCAGGTAAAGTTGAGGAGAAGCTTGTGGAAGACTCTTTCGAGAAAGGCGCGGTCGGCGGTGCCGCGGAGGCGCCGCTCGATTTTGTAAACGCGCCAAGCAGCCCAGGCGTGCACCGGAGGATTGACGTCGCTGAAGGACCACTCATAAGCGGGAAGCTGGCCGTTTGGGTGCATGTACCATTCGCGGAGAAGCAGGATGAGCTGGTCCTTGGCGAAATCCGGGTCAACGAGCGCCAGCGGAATGCAGTGAAAAGCGAGGTCCCACGCCGCGTACCAGGGATACTCCCACTTGTCGGGCATGGAGAGAACGTCCTCGTTATACAGATGCGCCCAGTCCTTGTTGCGGCCGTTCCAGCGATCTTCCGGAGGGGCGGGGCAGGCGGGGTCGCCTTCCAGCCAGGTGCGCACGTCATAATGATAAAACTGCTTCGACCAGAGCATTCCAGCAAAAGCCTGACGCATGACGTTTTTCGCGTTTTCGGAAAGGTGTCTCGGGATGCGGGACGCGTAGAATTCTTCCGCCTCGGCGATGCGCTTGGTAAAGAGAGCGTCAAAACCGGCGCCGAAGTCGTTGGTACCGGGCACTCCGGCCTCATATTCAGCATGTCCCGGAGCGGTGATGGTGCCGACCATGGGCGAGCCGGGGTCCATGCCCGCGAGCGGTTCCACGTCGCTAAGGCGAAGTTTGATGGTTGCATCTTCGCCTGCCCCCAACTGAAGGCGGTGGTACGCGGCGAGCTTGGTGCCTTGCTGTGCGGGATTGACGGCGTCTTTTCTGTCCCGGATGACAAACTCGTGAAAAGCATCTTTGACGTACGGAGTGCGGTTGGGCGTGCCGAGGACTCTCTGGCGGTTGGTTTCGTTCTCGGTAAAGAGCAGTTCGGGAGCTCCCGCACAGAGCAGCCAGCGTTTTCCGTACTGAAAGTGCTCGAGTTCGACGCAAGCGCACCCGGGCACTGACGCCGCGCGCTTGGCACTGGGCCGGCGGAGGTCTCTTCCCCAGGACCACGTGTTGCGAAACCACAACGAAGGCAGCAAGTGCAGCTCTGCGGATTCCGGCCCGCGATTGAAGACTTTAATGCGGACCAGGATGTCTTCCACGTCCGCCTTGGCATACTCGACGAAAATATCGAAATAATGGTTCCCGGCAAAAATGCCCGTATCGAGCAGCTCGAACTCCGGCGCGCCCCTCCCCCGGCGGCGGTTTTCTTCGACCAGCCACGCGTAGGGATATTCCTTCTGGGAATATTTGTAGAGGTACTTCATGTAAGCGTGCGTGGGAGTCGAATCGAGGTAGAAATAGTATTCCTTTACGTCCTCGGCGTGATTTCCTTCGTTACCTGTCAGACCGAAGAGCCGTTCTTTCAGAATGGGGTCCTTACCGTTCCAGAGCGCAATTCCAAAACAGATCAGTTGATGGCGGTCGCTGATGCCCGCGAGGCCATCTTCGCCCCAACGATAAGCACGCGAGCGGGCATGGTCGTGCGGGAAATACTCCCAAGCCGTTCCGCCCGGGCTGTAGTCCTCGCGCACCGTCCCCCACTGCCGCTCGGAGAGATAAGGCCCCCAGCGCTTCCAGTACTTCTGACGCTGCCGCGCTTCCTCAAGCCGGTGGTCTTCCGTCGTCTGCACTCGAGGCATGATTCACACTTCCTCCGGAGAAAAATCCGATACATGTTCGCATCCGTGAGATAGATGCGCCGAATCTCGTAGGTGGTTCGTGTCGCGAGAAATACCGGCGAGCCAAAATGGCACAATCCATGTATAAAACGCATTGCGGTTTGCATCAAGCGGGAGAATTCCAGGTCCCTCCAGCTCGCGAAGGATGTTCTACGTCGGTAAGTTAGGAAGGCAGGCTTAGGTTCTCACTGCGGGATTTCTCGAAAAGACAGCGCCTTGTACGGGGTAAGTTTCTGGACGGCATTGACCCAGCAACTGTTGTAATGAAAGCCCGAATTTCCCTGGGAATTGAGCGCATTGAACGTCACAGGCCCGAGTTTGGGGTTGCTTGATGTGTCGGTGGTATTGGCCAGCACGACCGCACCGATGATTTTTCCGTAACCATAGGAAGTCATGGTCAACGTACCTTTCCCGATGACAAGGATGATGCCGTTCCATGAAACACCGCCAGATAAGGACAGGTTTCCCGTAACAACCAATAGTCCATATCCGGTAGCGCTACTTGCCGAGACGCCGTTGCAGGAGGGTGGTGAGGGAGAGGCTAGTGGGGGAAAAGAGCTTTCCGTCAGGGTCAGGTCACCTTGGACAACAGTAGTTACCGGTGAGCAAGGGCTGCCGAAACCCGGGAGAGTGCTCACGGCAGTCTGCCCAGAGACGGGTTGCACGACGTAATCGGCGCTCTGCGTGACGTTCTGCACAAGGCCATTCAACGAGTTCACGTCCTGAAATGACCACGCAAGGGAATTACTCACTTCGGCTACGCTGGGAGGAGTGCTGCCTGCGCCCGCATAGTGCGATTGCAGATAGCCGGGCGGAACGGCATTCACGACTGTGTTGTAGTCATTTTGTTTAAGGACGCCGACAGCATACTTAGGCGGTTCAAGCGGTGAGCACGTGGTCCCGGTCCCACCCGACTGGTCCGTGCCGTTGACCCAAAAGTCGGAACTGAGAGGAGGAGCATATTGGCCGACCGGACCGTCCAGAGTCAGGGCGGAAGAAAATGCCAGGCCCGAGGAGCCCAAGGAAGCGGGTGCGATCACATATTGGAGCATTTTCCTGCTTCTGTCCGGGAGGACCGCCAAGGCGGTCAACTCGAACGCCTGACTCCCGTTGTTAGACGCCAGAGTCAGACCACCGTTTGCGGCCTGCGATGGCTTGTAATAATAGAGCGGGGTCGTATTATCGAGCCCGCTGCCATTGACGTTGCCATCGACGTTGATGTTGAGCGCAAATTCCGTGACCGGCGTGATCCTTACCCATTGATAGGACGGGCCGTTTAGACCGGCCACCACTGCGGAGGCATTTGAATTGATGAACGGCTGCACATTCGCTCTGTCGACGGGTTTCCCGAACTCTTGCTGATATTCAGTATCCGCGTAAATATTACCCGCAGCTAAATCCGTGGGGTTGATGCCGTTTCCGTTGACTATATAGAACACCGATGTTACCGGCACTGGGGTCCCCGCCACATTCAACTGAGGGAGGATCGAATCGGGACGCAACGCCCACATTCGCCCGCGAGCTTCTTCTAACCCGGAAAGCGCGGCGTAGTAGACGCGGGTGGATGATCGATAGTTTCTGTTCAGCAAGCTCTCCGTCCCGGCATTCAGCATCATCAGAATGCCGATGGTACAGAGGAGAGTAAGAGAAATGAGAACGATTATGAGTACGACGCCGCGTTCGGATCGCTTTTGGTGTTTGTGGCGCATAGAATCCTTTTTCACGGGCCAGGATTGAGCCGGCGCGCCCGGCCGTTCAGCTCCGCTACGCGCAAAACGCCCGTTCTCGGATCGGCGTCCTTGGCCATAACGACCAGGGTGACGTTGACATCCACGATTCCGGTCGGATCGGTGACCACATTGGACTTGGAGTCGAAGTACGAAAACACGGGAACCGGACCGTTGGCGAACATTCCCGGGTATAGCGCCTGCAAGCGGGCGAGCTGTCCCGGAGGCGGATTGTTCACGACATTTTCGACGTACGGCACAAGCTGGGAATTAGCCGCTATGTATGCCGCCGGATCCGGAGTCAACGCCTTGGGTACAACGCTGCGATAAAGAGTCGTCCCCAACAATTGGTAGCGAATCCACGACACGGTGCGGTTGACGCCCTGCGGATTGAGATCCGTTTCGACGATGAGATCAAAAGATCCGGGGCTGGTGCAGGTGGCATTGATGGCGCAAGGCGCGTTGGGATAATTGGGACTCCATGCGAAGGGCGCGGCGGCATAGAGGTTTGCCGGTGGCACCGCGGGCGGAGTGTACGAAAAAAAGCTCGACGGCGGATAGCCAGCGTTACCGACATCACGGACGATATCGTCCAGGCTCAGGCGGGCGGCTTGAAAAGAATCGAGGAGCTCGGATTCGGTTCCCTGGCGCTGCTGAGCGGCGATGAGCAGTCCAAAAGCGGCCCCGGCAAGAACCATGAAAACGCCTACCGAGACCATCATCTCGATCAGGGAGAAACCTGACTCAGCCGATGCGCGGCGCTTCATTTTTGCACCCAGGCGTCAATCGTCACGGGAGTAGCAAAACTGTTTCCGCCGCGTCGCCAGGCCCCCACGATGAATCGCTTGGAGAGGACACCAGCGCCTTGCGAAACGGTGATCACGGCCCAGCGAATGTCGTAGGAAGTGCCTGTCGGATCGTTTGGGTCGCTGAGTATGAAGTTGTAGCCAGGGGTCGCCGCAGGACCGTAATCAATGACGGGCATACCGTTAAAGGTAACGACCGGGCTACCGACCACGGTGTTCGGCAAATTCGGATCACCCAATTGGCAAGGACTGCCGGGACAAGGAGTACCGTCGGCAGTGGTGTACGTGCTGGTTGAAAGGGGCTGGTCGAGCATGTGTACCAGTTCACGTTGAGCGTAAGTCAGGGCGCTCGAATCATTCCGATTCCGGAGGTTCAAAGTGATTGCGGCCGGTACGAGTTGCGCGACCGCGACAAGCCCGACAAGGAATAAGAGCGAGGAGACCATCATCTCCGTCAGCGTGAAACCGGATTCCGGATCCCTGATGTTCCCAGAAGCTACTTTCATGGCCTTCCTCTCTTACATTCCCCGTCAGGACATCCTGACCCAGCCAGCGCCAGGGGGCGCAAGCCACGCCTGCGTGCTGCCCGCCGGCACCACGGTGACGGCGCGAAATCCACTCTCGTTATCGCCCGCTAAGCCGATGTAGAGGACAAATACGGTTGGGTTCCCCGCGAAGACCACGCCACCGCGCGCATCGAAGCTGATTAACCCTCCCGGCACTTGTG
>WNGN01005114.1_pt1 | contig 13541 bp, 10 predicted proteins | sample 5400561 | NCBI WGS metagenome assembly WNGN01 (sample SAMN13153379, study PRJNA577476) | soil metagenome | isolation source: 115 cm soil or saprolite under Garry oak tree replicate 2 | place: USA:California | collected 2016-06-15
TGCTGCTCGCTCGGGTTCTTGTTGCGCTCGAGGAGCGCGCTGGTGGTCATCAGCATGCCGGGCGTGCAGAAACCGCATTGCAGGCCGTGCTTCTCGGTGAAGCCTTCCTGCACCGGATGGAGCTTGCCGCCCTGCTCCAAGCCTTCGACCGTGGTGATCTTCGCGCCGTCGGCCTGCACCGCGAGCACCGTGCACGATTTGACCGGATTGCCGTCCAGCACCACGGTGCACGCGCCGCAGTGCGAGGTGTCGCAGCCGACGTGAGTGCCCGTCATCCGGAACACTTCGCGGATGAGGTGGACGAGCAGGAGGCGCGATTCGACTTCCGCCTCGCGCGCCGCCCCGTTGATCGTTACGCTGATCTTGTGCTTGGCCATTTAGTTTCCTCCCGCGCGCTGGACCGCCTTGCGCAGTGCGCGCGCAGTCAGAACCCGCGCCATTTCCTTCTTGTACTCGACCGAGCCGCGCCGGTCGGCGGAAGGCGAGCTCTTCGCCGCGGCCATCTTCGCCGCTTCCGCTATGGTTTTCTCGTCCGGCATCTTGCCGACGAGATACTTCGCTGCGTCGACCGCCTCGACCGGCGTGAGCCCCGCATTGGTGAGGCCGATGCCAGCGCGCTCGATCGCGCCGTTCTTCCCGAGCGTCAGCTGGACCGCAGCGGCCGCGACCGCGAAGTCGCCGGTCTTGCGCTTCAACTTGGCGTAGGCCCCGCCGCTCTTGGGCGGCGGCGCCGGAATGCGGATCTCGGTGAGGATCTCGCCTGGCGCGAGGGCGGTGGAGTAAAGCCCTTTGTAGAACTGGCTAGCCGGTATGCTGCGCTCCTTGGAGCCGCGCGCGACGAAGGTCGCGCCGAGCGCCAGCATGATCGCCGGCTGGTCGTTCCCGGGATCGCCGTTGGCCACGTTTCCGCCGATGGTTCCGCGGTTGCGCACCAGCGGATCGGCGATCAGCGGGACGGCGTCCGCGAGAATGGGATACTTGGTCCGGATGAGATCGGAGCGCTCGAGCGCGGCCTGCCGTGTCATCGCTCCGATGCGCAGAGTCCCCTTCTCTTCCTTGATGTAGTCCAGGCCGGGAACGCGGTTGATATCAACGAGATGCGCAAAGGAAGCGAGCCGGAGCTTCAGCATCGGAAGCAGGCTCATGCCGCCCGAGAGGACTTTCGCCTCGTCGCCGTGCTTCTTGAGCAGCTTCAAGGCTTCGTCGAGCGTATCCGGACGGTGATAGTCGAATGCCGCAGGAATCATCGGTCTCCCCTTTCCGCGCCCTTGGGCGCTCCAGCCTCCACAGACCAAATCAGAGCGACGCGCCCGAAACCGCGCGCCGTATCTTCCGGGTTAACGCCTGCCGACGGAATACTATTTCTTGTTCGGCCGACGATACATCAGGCCACGGAGCGGGGCAAGCCCTCGCTGACCACTACGTAGTATCCCTATCTATCAGCCTTTCCTTATATAGGGATCGCTCGTCGACGAGCGGGATTCACGAGCCCTGCGCCCCGGCGCCCGCGGGGAGGTAGCGCGCCGTGTCGGCGAGAAATTTCGTGCGGCAGCCGGCGCAGCAAAAATAGTAGATCGTGTCGCGCACCTGAGCGGTATGCCGCGCCCCTGCGATCGTGACACTCATGCCGCACACCGGATCGACGGCCTCGCGTGCCTGTTCGCGGGGCGGGGCGCCTTCTGGTCGCGCCGCGGCGCGCCGGCGCCGCTCGACGATCTGGGCCATGATGCTCAAGGCAATCTCCTCCGGCGTGCGCGCGCCGATGTCCAGACCCGCGGGCGCGGAAATCCGCTCCAGCGTCTCGCGCGAAATCCCGCGGGCAAGCAGCGCATCGCGAAGCTGCGCAAACCGCTTGGCGCTTGCGATGACGCCGAGATACGTGGGCGCGCGTCCGGCGACCGCTTCGATCGCCTCCAGATCGCGCTCGCCCATGGTGGCGACGAGCACGTGCGCGCCGCGCGGCACCGCGTCCGCCGCGATCGTCTGCGAAACGCGCTCGGCTTCCGGAAAGGACGCATTGTCGGCGTCGGGATCGACGACCTCGACGCGGTATCCCATCGCATGGCCGATCCGCGCGAGCACCCGCACCGCGGGCGAGCTTCCGAAAAGCAGCAGCCGCGCAACCGGCAGCACCGGCTCGACGTAGATTTCCACGGTACCTCCGCTGTCGCAAGTCATGGGAAGCGCAACCATCCCGGGACGTTGCTTCCCGTCCGGCTCGGGAGAGAGACTGAGCAGCCGCGGCTCGCCGTCGGCGATCGCGCGCCGCGCTTCGCGCAGCACGGTCGAGCGCGTGCAACCGCCGCCCACCCAGCCGTAGTAGTCGCCGCCCTCGGTCACCACGGCGACATCGCCGACGCGCGCGGAACTGGGCGGTTCGCGCCGCACGACCGTGACCAGCGCGAAGCGCTCCTCGCGCGCCGCCAAGTTCGAGGCGAGTGTCAGCAGATCGGGACGCATGACTTTCTGTTCTGGAGCGCAACGGCCATTGTAACGCCGCATGAGGAACCTCCGGCGAGGCCGATGCTGGTAGGATAACGGCGATCAGAATAACGCCGCATCAACATCCATCGGAGGAGCCATGAGGTATTCAAGCCGGTTGCTATTGTCGTTTGCGACCCTCGCCTGCGCGGCCTCCCTGCCGTCGAACGAAGCCTTCGCGCAGAGCGACAACCTGCGGGTGGGCTTCCTCACCGTGCGCACCGGTCCGCTCGCCGCGGGCGGCCGGCAGATGGAGGAAGGCATCAGCCTGCTGCTGAAGGAGCGTAACTACGCCTTCGCCGGACGCAAGGTCGACATCATCTTCGCCGACACTGCCGGGCAGCCCGCTCTCGCGAAAACGAAGACTCAGGAGCTCATCGAGCGCGAGAAGGTCCACGTGATCATCGGGCCGCTCGCCACCTTCGAGGCGCTCGCCATCGACGACTACATGCTGCAGTCGAAGGTGCCTCTGATCACGCCGACCTCGGCGGCACAGAACGACCTCGCGCAGAGGAAGATGAGCGACTACGTGATCCACGTCTACGGCACCGCGGCGCAGCCGATGTACGCGCTCGGCGACTACGCCGCGAAGAAGCTCAGGCTTAAGCGCATCGCGATGATCGCGGATGACTTCACTTACGGCCACGAGGGCGCGGCGGGCTTCCACCGCGTATTCGAGGACGACGGCGGGCGTATCGTGCAGAAGCTCTGGCCTCCGCTCAACGTGCCCGACTACGGCTCGTTCATCGGCCAGCTCAAGACCAACGTCGACGGCATCTACGCCGGCTTCGCAGGCAGCAACCCGCTGCGTTTCCTGCGCGCCTACAAGGAATACGGGCTGAAGCTGCCGCTGTTCGGCAACCCGACCTTCGTCGACGAGGGCATTCTCAAGAACATGGGCGACGAGGCGCTCGGCGTGTACTCGGCGAGCTGGTACACGGTGGACCGCGATGCGCCAGACAACAAGCGCTTCGTCGAGTCGATCCAGCGCGAGTACAAGGTGACGCCCGGCTTCTACACTGCCGGCACCTATACCGCGGGCCTGTGGCTCGAAGAGGCGATGAAGCGCGTCAAGGGCAAGTTCGAGGACAAGCCCGCGTTCATCCGCGCGCTGCACGAGGTGAAGCTCGACCACGGGCCGATGGGGCCGATCCGTCTCGGGGAGTACGGCAAGCCCATCCTCAACATCTACATCCGCAAGGTCGAGCGAAAGGACGGCCAGCTCGTCAACACCACCATCGCCACCTATCCCGGGGTGAGCCAGTTCTGGACCTACGACCCGAAGGAGTTCATCGCCGGACCGCAGTACTCGCGCGACGTACCGGCGGCGAAGTACCTCGAATAGCGGGCGTTCAGGCGCGCGCGAGCACGACGACGCCGGCGACGGTCAGCGCGACTCCGAGCAGCACGCGCACGCCGAACTTTTCCTCGCGAAGGAAGAGCGCGGAGAGCAGGAGCGTGAAAAGCGGGTAGGTCGCAACGAGCGGGGAGACCACGCTCACTTGGCCGCGGTTGAGCGCCGCGTACATCGCCAGCACCCCGAGGCCGTTGCAGATTCCGACGGCAATGAACCAGAAGATGCCGCGCCGGTCGATCGCTGTGTTCGTACGCGGCACGAAAGCGCGGTTCGCCGCGAAGACGGTGACGGACGACACGCAGTAGCCGACCAGCGCAGCGATGAAGGGATCGGGCCAGAGCACAAGGCCTCCCTTCACCGCCGCCTGCGCCCCTCCGCGGATCGCGGCGCCTGCGAGCGGCAGCAGGATCACCCACGCCGCCCAGCTGCGCGGTCCCGCGCCGCGCGCCGTCAGCGCGACAACCCCGAGCACGATCGCCGCAGTTCCGGCCGCGGCTGCGGGCGAGAGCGGCTCGCCGAGAAAAAGGATCGCGCCGAGCACCGCGAATAGCGGTGTCGTGCTGGAAATCGTCCCGGCGACCGTCGGCCCTGTCAGGCGGTTCGACGCGAAGTTGAGAAAGGTCACCAGCGCGGGAAAAATCAGCCCGACCACCGCGAAGATCGCAAACGCCGTCGCGTTCCAGCCCTCCCCGCGAAAGAGGAGCACGGCGAGCAGCCAGAAGAGCAGCGTCGTCGAGGGAATGCTGACGAGGGCGCCGCGCGCGGGATCCAGATAGCGAAGACCGACGTTCGCGATCACCACCGCGGTGCCGAGAAACGCCGAGGCGAGGAGCGCGAACGCGGTGCTGATTTCCATTGGCTATTGGGGAAGCCGCAACGGCGGAGACTTGGGACGCGGGCTACGAACGGTCGTCAGCCGGGCGGTGCTAGCTTGTCAAGCGCGGCGGCCACCGCCTTGCACGCCTCGATCAGGCCGGCGACCAAGCGCTCATCGATGTTCAGGTCGCCCTCGTATTCGCCGAGATTCCGGACCTCGTGGCACTTGGTCAGCCAGATCTTGGGTTGCGCCATCACCCGCGTGACGAAGGCCTTGTTCTGCTTCACGCGCTTGGCAAGTTCTTTTCGCGAATACACCGCGGGATTCACCTCCCGGCCCAGGCGCGCGGTCACCTGCTCCATCGCGGCGTAGAGATCGGCGTAGGTGAGACTGTCGCTCACCACCAACAGATCGATGTCGCTCGCCGCGGTGTCGCTGCGTTTGGCCACCGAGCCGTACACGAAGGCCGCCGTGATGCGCTTCGCCAGCGGCGCGAGCGCCTCGCGCAGCGGCTCGGCCAGGCCCACGGTCTTCTGCGCGATGGAGCAAAGCTCGGCAAAGAGCGGCGACTTCGGATTGGCCTGATAGTGCTTCTGCGTGCCGACACGCTTGACCGTCACTAGGCCGCTTTCCGCGAGCCGGGCCAACTCGCGCTGCACCGCGCCGGAGCCGCCGCCGGCGAGCTTGATCAATTCGGTGGCGAAGAAACTGCGCTCCGGCTGGCCGAAGAGATAAGCGAGCACCCGTTGCCGGATCGTGGAAAACAGCGCGTCGGCGAGGCTCGCACGCCGCGGAGGCGGAGTTTTGGATTTCTTGCCTTTAGCTTTCATACCCATATTGGGCATCTTAATGCCCATTTTGGGCATATTCAAGTTCGTTGGAGCGGGAGAACGGGTCATTCAGCAGTGCCGAGGCCATGCCCCTTTACGCGGTTTCCGTGTACAAGCTCTTGCCGTCCCCGATGTACGACTCGTACACGTGCTCGAGGAGTTGGTCCTCGGTGTAGGCGTGGGCACTCATTTGAGAACGCAGCGGCCGTGTTTCAGCGTGCCCACGCGTTCGATCAGTCCGGGGTACCCTTCCGGTCGCTCAATCAGGCTGTGACGCGCAACCTCGATCGTTTCCCGGAAGACTTCGTGATTCAGCTCGGCTGGGAAGAGACGGAATCTTTAAGATCACAAATTGTGATCATAGACAGGGGCCCGGAGCGCGGCAGCGGCCGCGGCATGCACCTCAAGTACCCGCCTCGCGCCTTCACCGAGCAGGACGTCGCCATGCTTTCCTCCGTACTGCGAAGCAAGCGCGCCGTGCGGGTCAAGATCGAAATCATGCGCGCCTTCGTGCGCCTGCGTGCCCTGCTCGCCTCCAACGCCGATCTGGCGCGAAAGCTTGCCGCGCTCGAAAGGAAGTACGACGCGCAATTTAAGGTGGTGTTCGACGCCATCCGGGAATTGATGGCGCCGCCGGAGCCGAAGTCCAGGCGGCCGATCGGATTCATTTCCGGAGGCTAGGCAGTCGCCGTCCGCTCAAGAATCAAGATTGCTTCTTGCTTTCCCACTCGCGCCACCCTTTGAGGAGCGGAAAGTATAGTCCCAGCTTAGAAGGACCCGCCGCGAGGGCCGCGGCGTACCGCTCGAGCTGCTCCCGGTAGCGTTCGCGCTCCCGTTCGAGAAACGCTTCCACGTTGGCCCCCTCGTGGCCGCTCGTCTTGTAATCCGCAATCCATCGCCGTCCCTCCGCATCCAAGAAAGTCCGATCGATAACCAGCGTGCGCCGCTCGCCGTCCATGAACGCGCTCACCCGGTATTCGTTGTGCGGCTCGCGTTGCGGCCCGAGCAACCAGCGTCCGCGCGGATCTTCGAGCGTGGTACCGAGCGCCGCCACCACGCGCGCGGTAGCGGCTTCGAGTTCCGCTTCCTGGACGCCCCGCGCGGCCAGCTCCCGCCGGAACTGGTCGCGCATCGCACTCACTCGCTTGCGATCCCAGCCGCGCAGCTCATCCTCGGCGATGCGCTGCAGCCAGCGATGCACCACCGCGCCGACGTGACGCGCGGTCTCGCCTACCCAGGAGAATTCGATGCTGTCTCGATCGCGCGCCTCTTCTATCGGCGCAGACCATGCTGCGCCCGGCGGGGCGTCCGGAAGCGTCCAGTCGGACGGTAAGCGTCGCAGGTCTTGGTTGACTTCGGCGCCAGCTTGCGCGGACTTCTCCTCGACGACGAGAGGAGACGTACGGGCGGCTTCCACAAAATCGGCCTCGACCGCGGGCCACAGCGTTGCGAGCAACGAGCCCTTCCGGGGGGAGTTGGGCTCGGGCTCTTCCGCCTCCGCATTCAGGCTCACGTCGCCGAGGAGATGCAGATGTTTCTTCGCGCGCGTCGCAGCGACGTAGAGGAGGCGCGCATCCTCGTGGCGCTCCTTTTCCCTGTCGAGCTTGCGGATGTATTCGTACGTGGCGTCCTCGTCGCTCCCGGTCGGATTGATCGGAGCGAGTAGAAGCTGGGATTCGCCTCTCCCGTCCAGAGCAGGGCGCTCCATCCACACGAAAAGCTTGCGCTCGTCGCGGCCGGTGCCCGAGCCGAGCCCGGGCACGATGACGGTGTCGAATTCAAGGCCTTTCGCCTTGTGTATCGTGAGGATCTGGGGCTCGTCCGGCCCGGCGTGCAAGTCGGGCAGCGCGTAGAGCTCGTCGAGCCCGCGCTCGAACGCCGCGGGGTCGGCGAGCTCGCCCGCTTCTTCGGACTCCTCGAGGTAGTCGAGGTAGATCTCGGCGTCCTCGAGGTCGGTGTCGTCCTGGACGCACGCCGGCCCGCCAAGCGCGAGCCAGGAATTCTCGACGCGCTCGCGCAAGGAGCCGCGCAGTCGGTTCGTCAGCACAGCGTTGAACGCTTCCCGGAAGCGTGCCAGACGCAGCCGGCCATCCGCGGAAAGACGGACGAACGTTGCCTCATCGACCACGCGCTCCCAGAGTGTTCTTTCGTCGATCCCGTCGCGAATGCCGGCGGAGGATTCGCGCCTCGAGGCGAGCTCGGGAAACAACTCCTGCTGGACTTGAACGGTCTCCATATCGGACAAGGCGCCTTGCAGGTCAGCGCCGGCAAGCGCGTGCAGGTCGGCGAGCGTGAGGCCGCACCAGGGCGCGCGCAGGCAGGCAAGCCACGCAAGCCGGTCGGCCGGGTGCGAGAGCGCGCGCGTGAGCGCGAGCAAGTCCTGCACCACCTGGCGATGGCCGAGCTCCTCGATCTCGATCGCGCGGAAGCGCAGACCCTGCTCCTTCAGTTTCGGCACGATGCGCGCAAGGTGGCTGCGGTTTCGCACGAGGATCGCCGACGTTCCTTCGGCACGCGCAGCCGCGGCGAGCACCGCCACCTGCGCGGCCTCGCCCTCGGCGTCGCCGTTGAAGAAGGCGTGGACGCGCACCGCGTCGCCTTGAGCCGGGTTCTGCGGCTCGCAGCGCGCATACGGCACCGCGCCCACCCCGATATCCTCGGAGCGCGGCATGATCGCCCCGAAGGCGCGGTTCACCCAGTCGACGATGTCGGCCTGCGAGCGGAAGTTGACCGAGAGCGCGAGCGGCTCGAGCGCCACGGTACCGATGCCGCTCTGGCGCGCGCGCAGGAACAGGCCCACCTCCGCCTCGCGAAACCGGTAGATCGACTGCATCGGATCGCCGACGAGAAAAAGCGTGCGTCCATCGCCCGGCGTCCAGCCGGCGGTGAGCTTCTCCAGCAGCTCGAACTGGGTAAAGGAGGTGTCCTGGAATTCGTCGACCAGGATATGCTGGATGCGATAGTCGAGCGAGAGCAGCAGGTCGGTGGGCGCATCCACCTCACCCAGGGCCATGCTCGCGCCGTGAGCGAACTCGACGAAATCGGCCCGTCCGTGCGCGGCGAAAACGAGCTTGAGCTCGGCAACGGCGAGCGGCAGCACCCGGACTATGGCTGCCAGCGCTTCCCATTGCTCGTCGCTGTAGCGCGGATCCGGGAGCCGCTTCACCACGGCGAGCGCCTCGCGCAGCGGCTCGTTCCCCAACAGCTGCTGCGCCGCTGCGTCGCTCTTTCGCCACTCGCCCCGCTGCGTAAGGAGAGCGGCTGCGAGCGATTTCCAGCGCCCCACGTCTTCCGCGACGGGAAGCCGAACCGGCGGCTTCGCCGGGAAGAGCGCCCGCGCTCTTGCGATCTGCACGCGGCACTCCGCTGCGAGCGCGGCTTCGAGCGCCTTGCGGTCCTGGGCATCCGAAGTTCTGCGCACCCAGTGGTCGCGGCGCGCGAGCATGTCGGAGAGCAGTGCTTCCGCGGTTTCGGCGTTGTTGTCCAGATGCACCAGCAGCTTGGCAACCAGATCGGCGTTGGGGTGGTCCTCCTCGACAAGCGCGAGCGTGGCGCGCGCCGCCTGACGGTAGAGCCGGCTCGCGTCCTCCAGAGGCTCGGGCTGCGCGCCGAAGGCGGCAAGCACCGGCATCTGCCGCGTGAGCGAGACGCACAGCGCGTCGAAAGTCTGGATGCGAAGCCGGGCGGCGTTCTCTTCGAGCCGCCAGCCTTGAGCGCGGTCGCGCTCGAGCGCGGCGCGCGCCTGCTCCCAGGTGAGCGCCAGGTGAGGCTCGGCCGGACGCACCCCTGCTCTAGCGGCTGCGAGCGCTTCCAGCACGCGTGCCCGCATCTCGGCGGCGGCCTTGATGGTGAAGGTGATCGCGGCGATCTCCTCCGGCTGCGCCACGCGCGAGAGCAGAACGAGGTACCGCTGGATCAGGAGCTCGGTTTTCCCCGAGCCCGCGGGCGCCTGCACGATGAAGGAGCGCTGGGGATCGAGCGCTTCCTTGCGTGCTTCGAAATCCGCGACGGGATCGGCGTCGTTCATCCGGGGCTTTCGGTATTGTTCTCGGCGCCGTTGGCCGCGGTCGCCCCGTAGCGCTCGTAAATGCGGCAGAAAGGCTTCACCTCGCAGTAGGTGCAAGTGACAAGGCCGTCCTTGGGGGCGACGCGCGCCTCGCCCGAGGCGAACTCGCGCCCCAAGGCTTCGAGCTCGCGCCGCCAGCCGGAGAGCAGCTCATCCCAGGAACGGTACCGCTTCGCGGCATTCAACCGCTGCTCGGCGAGGGTATCCACGTCGGGAATCAGACCTTTCTTGCGGGCGATGCCCCTAAACGGTTTTTTTTCGCCCGTCCTTACGCGCGCGAAGGCAACGACGGCGACGTCGGTGCCGCTCGTCACCGCGTAAAGGGGAAGCTGCGGCTCGTCGGGACGCTCCCCCAGCCACCCTGCGATGCTCGCCTCCCCGGTCTTGTAGTCGAGGATGGCGTGGGCGCCCCCCTGCAGGCGGTCGAGGCGGTCGAGCTTGGCGTTCACGGTAAGGCCGCCGAGGCTGACCGCGTGCTTTTTCTCGATCTCCGCAACCTCGAACGGCGGGCGCTTCCTTTCCTGCTCGAGCCAGGCGCGGCCGAGTTGCACGAGGCGCTCATTTTCCAGCTTGGCGAAACGGCCACGGAGCGCATCGGGCCGCGACCACTGCAGCCGGCCGATCGCCGAGTCGGCGGCCTCGGCGAGCAACGCGTCGAGATCAGGATCGGAAATCGCGTCGAGGTGCGCCTTGGATCTCAGCTCGGTCCAGACCTTCGCGAGCATCGCGTGCACCAGGGTCCCTCGGTCGCGCGCGTCGGGCCCCGCCGGCGGAACCTCCAGGCCTTCGCCGTCCAGGCGATGAAGAGCGAAAGCGCGGAAAGGACACGCCGCCTGGTCGCCGAATACCGAGGTGCCTCCGGAGCTCGCCGCGTTTTCAGCGATTGCGGGAGCGCGCGAGTCGGGCGCGCGTTCTTCGCGCCGCGCGCGGCGGATGGTCTCGCGAAAGGCCTCGTAGGCCGAGAGCGCGAGCTCTTCAGGCGACGATTCGGAGACGCCGCGGACGAGCGGGCTCGGGACGAGCTCGCGATCTTCTTCGCGCAGCGCGTGCGAGAGCACGACTTCGCCCGCAGCTTTCAGCCAGCCGTCGGTGATGCGCCGGTCGAGCTCGAGCGACGAGCTCCCTGAGGATTCAGGAACGCCCGCAGCGCGCTGCAAGGCGACCGGGATGAGCGGGTTCGGGCGCCCCGGGATAGGCCAGGCCTCATCGGTCAACCCCATGACCCACAGATGGTCGAATTCCATACCCGCCGCCTCCAGGATGCCGAGCACCTGGATCGGCACTTCAGGCGCCTCGGGCTGGAACAGCGTGTCGGCCGTGATTCGTTGCAGCCGCGCGCAGGCGTCGGCGAACCGCGTGCGTCCGGCGACGCGGTCGAGCGCCGCGAAACCGGCGAGCGTTTCGTGGAATTTCTTGAGCGTCTGGTACTCGGATGAGTCGAGCGCGCGCTCGCCGGGAAACCCGAGGAGGTCGAGCAGCGCGGAGATCGTCTTCGCCCATTCGGCGGGTCGCCTTGCACCTGAGAGATCCTCTCTTGCGAATTTCTCGACGTCCGCGAGGCTGCGCGAAAGGATCGGGCAGGCGGGCACACGATAGCGGTTGTCGGGCGCGGTGAGCTTCGTGATCGCGCGGCGCAGGTGCGCGAGGCTCGTCCCTGAACGGCATACCTTGCGCAGTCCGGCGTCGAGCCGTGCGCGGTTTGCCGCCTCCGACTCGGCTCCGGCGATGAAAGGCGAACGGATCAAGCGGCTCGCTCGCGGGAATTCGATCTCCCCGTTCGCGGCATCGAGCGCGAGAAGCACCGCGGCGACCAGAGGATACGAAGCGAGAGGCTCGCCGAGAGAGATGTTGAACGGCATGGCGCGCTTCTCGCCGCCCGGCAGCGGGCGCGCCGGCTCCATCGTCTGCGAGAAGACGCGGCGCACCGCGTCGCGCGACCTCGCCAGATCGGGAACGACGATCCCGATGCGCGCCTTGGGATTCGCCTCAAGGCGCGCGCGCGACCAGCTAGCAGCGACGCGAAGCTCGTCCATTGCCGAAATGAACGGGACGCGCCGCACTTTCGAGATCCGCGGCTCCGGCCCGCAAGCGAAGATCTCGACCCCGGCTGCCGCCAGCGCGGCGAGGAAATCCCCTTGCTGCGGCTTGAGCATATCGAAGCCGTAGGCGACGAGCACCCGAGGTTTCTTGAGCGCAGCGTGCACGAGGTGCGGCGTGACGGCTTCGGGCAGACGCGCTCGGTCGGTGTGGCTATCGCGCCGCGTGATGCCTTCGTAGCGCCAGGCCCACCCGGCAAAGGCCTTGGCGTCGTCGTTCGCGGGATGGCTTTTCAGGCGCGGCGCGAGCTTCCACTCGTGCGCGATCTGCCAGGCTTTGCGCGCAAGCGCCGCCGCGCTCGGGGTCGAAAGCAGCGTCTTGCCCGATTCGCTCGCCGCGATCGCATCTTCCCAGAGCGCCTGCTCCTCGGCGTCCGACAGCAGGATCGGAAGCCGGGTCGCGAGCTCCGAGTAGAGCGCGTCCTCGTAGAGGCGTTCGACAAATGCGGAGAACATCAGGATGTCTGCCGATTCCCAGTGCGGAAGGCCGCGCGCGACCTGACGCGAATCGAACTCGCTCGCGAGCGACGCAGCGAGGCGCTGGTTGGGAGTGAGCACGGTGAGCCCGGAGGCATGGCCCTGCCCCAGGCGCTCGAACAGCTCGCTCTTCTTGAGGACCGGCAATCCCGCGCCCGCGTTCATGGGCGCCTACTTTAACGCGGTTTGTTCAGCGTTCGAGAAGTTGCTTCTTTTCCTTCACCTTCGCCCACTCATCGGCGTCCGCCGGCGCAGGCTTGCGCTCGACGATCGGCTTCCAGACCTTGGAGAGCTCGGCGTTGATGGGAATCCAGTCGCGCTGCGCGGGCGGGACGTCGTCCTCGGCAAAGATCGCTTCGACGGGGCACTCGGGAACGCACAGCGTGCAGTCGATGCATTCCTCCGGGTCGATCACCAGCATGTTGGGGCCCTCGCGGAAGCAGTCGACCGGGCACACGTCGACGCAGTCGGTGTACTTGCACTTGATGCAGCTCTCGGTGACGACGTATGCCATTGTGAGGACGAGCCCGCCTGGTCCCAGCGATTCCCGCGCATTTCGCCAAGATAGGGGGCATTTTATCACGCACGGTCCCGGGCTCCGCCGTTTTGTCCTGGAAAAATAGCCCCTTACGCAAGATGGGCTTGCGCTTTTCCTGACCGTGAAATTCCGCTAGCATAAGCTTGAACATTCGGGCTCGCGCCCAAACATATCGAACGTGCAGCGTCCGCTGCAAACCCCGTCTCGCAGAGGAAGCAATGAACGAATTCATCCACCACGTAAGCGATGCCACTTTCGAGCCCGAAGTCCTGAAATCCGACGTTCCCGTGCTGGTGGATTACTGGGCGGAGTGGTGCGGGCCTTGCAAGGCGATCGCCCCGGTGCTCGATGAGGTTGCCAAGGAGTACTCGGGCAAGCTCAAGGTCGCCAAGGTCAACGTGGACGAAAACCAGGAAATCCCGAAAAAGTACGGAATTCGCGGCATACCGACGCTCATGCTTTTCAAGAACGGCAACGTCGAGGCGCAGAAGGTAGGGTCCCTGTCCAAGTCGCAGCTCACCGCATTTCTTGACAGCAACATCTAAAGTCTCTATTCTGCAGGCAAAAGGCGGGCGGCACGCTTAGCCGCCCTCCACCGGCGCCTGCAAAGGGCTGTATCCAGGCGCAAATCCTCCCCGTTTCGGTTCCCTGTTTTTCCGTTCGAACGGTCTGAGGTCGTTCATCCCGCTTGGGCGCTTTATGCACTTATCCGAACTCAAGACACAGCACGTAAGCCAGCTGCTCGAAATGGCGACGTCGAACGAGATCGACGGCGCCAATCGCATGCGCAAGCAGGAGCTGATCTTTGCGCTCCTGAAAAACCGCGCCAAGAAGGGCGAATCCATATTCGGCGAAGGCACGCTGGAGGTGCTGCCCGAC
>WNGN01006617.1_pt1 | contig 13523 bp, 9 predicted proteins | sample 5400561 | NCBI WGS metagenome assembly WNGN01 (sample SAMN13153379, study PRJNA577476) | soil metagenome | isolation source: 115 cm soil or saprolite under Garry oak tree replicate 2 | place: USA:California | collected 2016-06-15
CTCAACGCGATCCCCGCGGCGGCTATTGAGCGCATCGAGGTGCTGCGGGACGGTGCCGCGGCCCAGTACGGCTCGGACGCGATCGCCGGCGTGATCAACATCGTGTTGAAGCGGCAGACCGAGCACGTCGACGCGAGTGCCACCGTCGGCACCACGCCGGGCGGCGGCGGCGTCTCCGATCTTCCGAGCCGCCACGACGGCGATCAGGTCAAGGCGGACGCGAACTACGGCTTTCCGATCGGCGACCGGGGGTTCTTCAACGTCACGGCCCAATATGTCGATCGCGGCGCGACCAATCGCGTGGCGCCGTATTCGGGCAACGACATCTTCCTCGGGATCACGACCCAGGCCGGCACCGATTCGGCCCTGCGCGCCAACAACCGCACGCGCCAGGACTTCACGATGCGCGTCGGGCAGAGCGCGGCGACCGAGGGAATGGCGTTTTACAACGCGGTCCTGCCACTCGGCGAGACCGCCGAGTTCTACAGCTTCGGTGGTCTCGGGCATCGCGACGGGCTGTCGGCGGGCTTCTTCCGGCTGCCGAGTCAGGAAGGGCGCGTGGTGCCCCCGCTGTATCCCTTCGGCTTCCTCCCCGACATCCATACGATCATCGACGACCAGTCGGCGGCGGCCGGCGTCCGAGGCAGCATCGACGCCTGGGACGTGGACTTCAGCGTCTCGCATGGAAGCAACGGGTTCCATTTCCTCGTGGACCACTCGGACAACGCTTCCATGGGAGCTGCGAGCCCCACGACGTTCGACGCGGGGCGCCTGTCGTTCAGCCAGACGGTCGGCAACCTGGACCTCGTCCGGCCGCTCGGGAGTGTGGGCGGCTTCCGCTCCGTGTCGTTCGTGGCGGGCAGCGAGTTTCGCCGGGAGGAGTACCGGATCGACGCCGGGGAGGAAGCGTCCTGGCAGCTCGGCAACGGCGGCGCCCGGCCGGGCATCGACTTCGACACCACGTCGACCGGCGCCCCCAAGGAATCCGGCGCGCAAGTGTTCCCCGGTTTCCAGCCGTCCAATCAAGTCGACCGCACGCGCAACAGCCTCGGCGTGTACGGGGGCTTCGAAAGCCAGGTGAGCGAGCGTGTCCTGCTCGACGTCGGTGGCCGACTCGAGCGTTACAGCGACTTCGGCGGCACAGTGAACGGGAAGGTGGCCACGCGCTTCCAGGTCATCCCGACGCTCGCCCTGCGGGCGGCGGCGAGCACGGGCTTCCGCGCTCCCTCGCTCGGCCAGGTGTGGTTCAACATTCTCACCAGCAACAACGAGAGCCGGGTGACCCAGACGTTCGGCGTGCCGCCGCTCAAGCAGGAGACGTCCGTCAACCTGAGCCTGGGCCTGGTGGCGCGGCCCGTGAGCAGCTGGTCGCTCACGGCCGACGCCTATCGCATCACCATCGCCGACCGGATCGTGATCTCGAGCCAGTTCCAGAGCTCCGACCCGGCCGTCGGCACCGTGGTCCGACGGCTGCTCGCACCGTTCCAGCGGCTGGGCGTGACGACCGCGCAGTTCTTCACCAACGCCGTGGACACGCGCACGATCGGGCTCGACGTCGTCGTCACGCACAGCCGCCAGGTCGCGGGAGGCACGCTCTCGCTGACCGGATCGGCGAACTTCACGAAGACCGAGGTCGAGCGGGTCAACGTCCCGCAGGCCATGGCGGACACGTTCACCACCGGAAACCTGCCCGCCGTCCGCAACATCCTCCTGAATCGCGAGGACCGGAACCGGCTCGAAGATGCATTGCCGCGCGAAAAAGGCGGTGTGACGGCGCGGTATGCGCGGGGGCGCTTCGCGGGTCTTGCCCGGTCCACCTATTACGGCGCCATCGTGTACCGCCATCCCACCAACCCGGCGAACGACGAGCGTTTCGGCGCCAAGACGCTGTTCGACCTCGACCTGTCGTACGAGCTGGGCCGCGGCGTCCGGCTCGCGGTCGGCGGGGAGAACATCTTCAACGCTTACCCCGATCGCCAGGTGCACCCGGCGAACATCAGTCTCGGCCGGTTCGTCTACAGTCGGCGGGTCACGCAGTTCGGTATGAACGGTGGATTCTACTACGGGCGGCTGCAGCTGAGCCTGTAGAAACGGACCCTTAGGCTTTGTCCTGGAGCAGCTGTCTCAGGACGAATTCGAGAATCCCGCCGTGCCGGTAGTACTGCAGCTCCTGCGGCGTATCGATCCGCAGCGTGGTCCGAAACCGCATCGTCGACCCGTCGGGGCGCGTGGCCGTGACCGTCAACTCCTTGCCGCGCGGGAATCCCTCGGTGAGCAGGGCGGCGAGCCCGGTCAGATCGAACGTCTCCCTGCCCGTCAAGCCGAGCGTCTCGGGAGTCTCACCGCTCAGGAACTGCAGCGGCAGGATGCCCATGCCCACGAGATTGGAGCGGTGGATGCGCTCGTAGCTCTGCGCGATCACGGCCCGCACGCCGAGCAGCCTGGGGCCCTTCGCCGCCCAGTCGCGTGAAGACCCGGCGCCGTATTCCTTCCCGGCGATCACCAGCAGGGGCACCCCCTCGGCCTGGTACTTGACCGAAGCGTCGTAGATCGTCAGCTGCTCGCCGTCGGGGAGATGCAGGGTGACCGGCCCCTCGGTCCCCGGTGCGAGCAGGTTCTTGAGACGCACGTTCGCGAACGTGCCGCGCACCATCACCTCGTGGTTGCCCCGGCGCGAGCCGTAGGAGTTGAAGTCCAGCGGCTCCACGCCGTGCTCGACGAGGTACTTCCCGGCCGGGCTGGTCTTGCGGATCGAGCCCGCGGGCGAGATGTGATCCGTGGTGATGCTATCGCCCAGGAGACAGAGCACCCGCGCAGCGCGAATGTCCGCGACAGGTGCGGGCGTCCTGGGCATGCCGTCGAAGTAGGGCGCCTTTCGGATGTAGGTCGACGCGGGCTCCCACGCGAAGCGATCGCCCGCCGGCACCGGCAGGCCGCGCCAGCGCGCGTCGCCCGTGAACACTTCGCCGTATTCCTTGTGGAACATCGCCGATTTGATGGACGAGCGGACCAGGTCGTCGACTTCCTTGGCCGACGGCCAGATGTCGCGCAGGTAGACGGGTTTTCCGTCCTTCCCCGTCCCCAGGGGATCGGCCTGGAGGTCGAGATCGATCCGCCCCGCGAGGGCATAGGCGACCACGAGCGGCGGTGACGCCAGGTAGTTGGCCCGCACCTCCTGCTGGATGCGGCCTTCGAAGTTGCGGTTGCCCGAGAGCACGGCGCAGACCACCAGCTCGCCCTCCGCCACGGCGGTGGACACGGCCTCGGGCAACGGGCCCGAGTTCCCGATGCAGGTGGTGCAGCCGTAGCCCACGAGGTGGAACCGCAGCTGCTCGAGATACCGCATCAACCCTGCCTGCTGGAGATAATCGGTCACGACCTTCGAGCCGGGCGCGAGGCTGGTCTTGACCCACGGCTGCGACGTGAGGCCTCGCTCGACGGCCTTCTTCGCGACCAGGCCGGCGGCGATCATCACAGATGGATTCGAGGTATTGGTGCAGCTCGTGATCGCGGCGATCACGACCGAGCCATGACGCAGCTTGCATGCGGTGCCGTCGATCGTGAGGTCGACGTGGGTGCGGGGCGGCGGCGCCGCCACGGCCGTGCCGCCGCCGAACGGCTGGCCCCCCTCGGCCTCCCAGTGGTTGCGCACGTCAGTGGGCGGGGCTATCGGCGACGTGGGCTTGACCAGCGTCGGCAGCACGAGCTGGAAGTTGCGCGGCACGTCGCGCAGCGCGACGCGATCCTGCGGGCGGCGCGGCCCGGCGAGGCTGGGCTCCACCGTCGCGAGGTCGAGCGAGAGGGTGTCGGAAAACACGGGCTCGGGGGTCGCGGCCGAGTGGAACAGGCCCTGCTCCTTCATATAAGCCTCGACCAGCTGCACCTGCTCCTTGGGGCGGCCCGTGAACTCGAGGTAGCGGAGCGTCTCCTGGTCGACCGGGAAGATGCCCACCGTCGCCCCGTACTCGGGCGCCATGTTACCGATGGTGGCGCGGTCCGCCACGGGCAGGGCGGCGATTCCGGGGCCGTAGAACTCCACGAACTTCCCGACCACGCCCTTCTTGCGGAGCAGCTCCGTCACGGTGAGCACCAGGTCGGTCGCGGTCGCGCCCTCGGCCAGCCTGCCGGTCAGACGGAACCCGACGACCTGCGGAATCAGCATCGACACCGGCTGACCCAGCATGGCCGCCTCGGCTTCGATGCCGCCGACGCCCCAGCCCAACACGCCGAGGCCGTTGATCATCGTCGTGTGCGAATCGGTCCCGACCAGACTGTCGGGATAGGCTTGCGGCTCGCGGCTTTCGGCTGTGAACACGACTCTCGCCAGATACTCGAGATTCACCTGGTGCACGATCCCCGTGTCGGGGGGAACCACGCGGAAGTCCCGGAACGTCTGCTGCGCCCAGCGCAGCAGCGCGTAGCGCTCGCGGTTGCGCTGCAGCTCGAGGTCGGCGTTCACCTGGAAGGCGGTGGGCGTGCCGAACTCGTCCACGATCACGGAGTGGTCGATCACCAGCTCGGCCGGAAGCAGCGGGTTGACCTTTTTCGGGTCGCCGCCCATGGCCTGCATCGCGTCGCGCATGGCGGCCAGGTCCACGACGGCCGGCACGCCGGTGAAGTCCTGCATCAGGACGCGCGCCGGCATGAACGCGATCTCGTCGTCGGGTGTCTTCTTGGGATCCCAGCGCGCCAGCTGCTCGATGTCCGCGACGCGCACCACCTGACCATCCTCGCGGCGCAGCAGGTTCTCGAGCAGGATGCGGAGCGAATACGGGAGGCGGGAGACGGGGAGTCCGCGCCGCTCGAGCGCGTCCAGCCGGAAAATCTGGAAGGTGCGGCCCCCGGCCTTGAGCTGCGCCAGCGACCCGAAGCTGTTCGCCGTCGTCATTCCACGGCCCTCACGCCCACCACGAAGTACTCGGTCTCACCGAAACAGCTCGTCGGGATGCCTTTGTGCTGGAGGTACGTCAGCGCCACGCGCTTACCGATCGTGCGGTTGATGACCTCGGCGACCGAATCGTTCCGCACGGTGAAGTAGAATTTCTCCGTCATCGTTCCCGGGATGGACACTAGAGCCAGCTCGCCTTCCCAGGTCTTACAGATCCACCCCTTCTTCGAGAACTTCTGCACGTAGCCGGGGCGCTCGCCGCTCGAGTAGGTCCACGTGAGGGCGGTCCAGGTGTAGAGGGCGAACAGCAGAACCGGCACGATCACCACGGCGGCAATGATCAGCTTCTGCGCACGCGAGAGCGTGAAGTTCACGGAGGGAAGTTAACCTCGTAGGTCTCGGTCTTGTACCGTGCGAAGCCCCGCTTCTCGTAATTCGGCAGCGCGGCGGGATGGTCGAGCGTGCAGGTGTGGAGCCACACGCGCGACGGCGCGAGCGCCCAGGCATCGCGCACGGCGCACGACAGCAGGTGTTTGCCGAGCCCGCGGCCGATCGCCGCCGGGGCGAGTCCGAAATACGCGATCTCCACCGAGCGGTCCTCCGGCACGCGGCGCAGCTCGTACCACCCGGCGAGCGCGCCGTCCCGGCGCGCCACGTGCAACGTGATCTCTGGCTGTGCGAGGTGGGCGCGAATCTCGGCGTCGCTCCAGTCCCAGCGGTCGCGCCAATGGTACGCCTCGCCCACGGTGCGGTAGCAATCACGATAGAGGTCGGGGGTGGCATGCAGATACGTCCTCGTCGCTTGCACGTCACCCCCTCGGCGTCTTGGCGTCGCGGCGTCTCGGCGTCTAGTTTTCAGGCATGACCTTCAACAAGATGGGCACCGTCCCCCTGCCGCTCGCGTTGCATCTGGCGGCTTACACCGTCCTGGGTCTGTTTTGCTTCTTGGCCGGCGCGCTCAACCTGATCGATCCGGTGAAGATTCCCCACGGCGTGATGTTCCTCGCGGTCGCCGGGTTCAGCTGGGGCTACGTGTTCGGCATCCTGATGGCGCGCAAGGAAGTCGTCGTGCTCGGCTTCGGCGCCAGCGCCGCCTGGCTCGTGGCGGCGGCGGTGGGCGCGACCCGCTTCAGCTTCGACTGGCGGCTGACGGCGCTGCTCGTCGCGCTCGGCGGCTACGGCCTGATCGTCCTCGCACTGTACCGCACCCGCATTCTGGAGCACTGAGCGGGGGAGGCCGGCCGGCTCAGCCGATGGTGCCCGCCTCGACATGCTCCGGCGCGGCCGGCATCTCGACCACGAACTTGGCGCCGCCCAGCTCGGAGTCCTCGAGCCAGATCCTCCCTCCCACCTCCGTCACCACGCGCTGGCAGATCGCGAGCCCGAGGCCCGTGCCCTCATCGGGGCCCTTGGTGGTGAAGAACGGGTCGAAGATGCGCGCGCGGATCTCCCGGGGAACGCCCGGTCCCGAGTCTTCCACGGTGAGGCGCACCCAGCCCTCGCGCGACTGCGTCGTGAGCCGGATGATGGCCGGGCTGCGGCCCCGGACCACGTGCTCGGCATTGGTCACCAGGTTGATCACGACCTGCTGCAGCTCCTGACCCAACCCCAGCACCGGGGGCGCGGAGTTGTCGAGCCCGGTCCGGAACTCCACGCCTTCGGTGCGCATCACGCGCTTGCGGATCTCCGCCACGTCGTGCACCAGGTCGTTGATCTGCACCCGGGTGGGCGCCGTGTCGGCGCGGCGGGCGAGCCGCAGCAGGCTGCGCACGATGCGCGCGGCGCGGTCCACCTCGCGGGTGATGGTCGCCGCCGTGGTGCTCGTGTCGGGATCCTTGCTGGCGCGCCCGAGCAGCTCCGCCTCCATCCGGATGGCGGCGAGCGGGTTGTTCACCTCGTGCGCGACGCCGCTCGCGATCTCGCCCACCGTGGCGAGCTTCTCGCGCGCGATCAGGTCGCGCTGGGCGCGCAGCTCGTCGGTGCGGTCGTAGAGAGCGACCAGCAGGCTGTCGGGGCCGGCGCCGGACAGGCCCGTGACGGTGCAATCGCACAGGCGGCGGTCGCCGGATGGCCGCGTGACCAGGACGCGGCCGTGCCAGGGCGCGCCGTCGCGCGCCCGCGTGAGCACGAGGTGGAGCGAGATCTCGCTGGGCGAGAGGCCGAGCGCTTCGAGGTGCGTGTCGAGCGCCTGTGCTTCCGAGGGAATGCCGAACAGCCGACACCCCGCTTGGTTGAGCTGTAGGACGCGGCCGGCCCGGCTCACCAGCACCATCGGGAGCGGGCTCCCGTCCACCATCGCGTGGGCGCGCTCGGCCGCCGCGCGCGCGCCGCTCACGGCCTCCGAGAGCTCCAACCCGCCCGCGATGTAGGCGGCCACGGCCGTGAGGTACTGCAGCTCCACCAGCTGGAACGGCGGCGGCTCATCGCCACCGGGCCGCACGTAGCGCACCACGCCCACCGCACCTGCGACGCCGCTCGACGTGCGCAGCGGTGCGATCATCGCCGCGCGCGCCGCCCCGGAGGGAGACAGGACCCGCTGTGCCTCCGGCTCGTCGAGGACATTGTCGGTGAGCAGCGCCTCCCCGGTCCGCACGACTCTCCCGGTGACGCTCGCGCCGATCGGGATCTCGAGCGCGTCGAACTCGGCGCATTGCCCCACCGTCGCCGCCACGCGCAGGGCGTCCGCGCCGGCGGTGCGCAGCGCGATGTAGGCGCCCTGGGCGTCGACCAGGCTGGTCACGCTCTGCAACGTGTAGCGCAACAGCAGCTCGCGCTCCGGCGCCGCCAGCAGCCAGCGTGACAGCTCCACGAGGAACGTGCCGAGCCGGCGCTCGCGCTCGAGGCTGGAGCGCCGTGCCACCATCACGGCGAGATGTGTGGCGATTTCGAGTCCGGAGCGCAGCGCGTCCGCCGGGAATCCCGCGGCAAGCCCCTCGAACCGCGCGCTCACGTGCCGCCCCTCGGCGTCGTGATAATCAGCGAGAAAGGGGTCGCCAGGCTTCCCGGCCGTCCCCGCCTGGGCGCTGCCCGTCTCGCGCAGGCCTCTGTAGCTGAGCTCGACCCGCGCCCCGCCGGCCCACTCGCTCAGTATAGCGGCGGCGGCGTCCCAGAAGCCCCGGAGCTGCTTGGCTTTGCCGGCTTCGGTCAAGAGTTTCCGGATGGGGTCCAACATAACCAAAAACTACGTCACGGAACGACGTCACGGAAAGGCGTCGCGGAGAGACGTCTGGGAGTCCACGGTTTCCCGTGACGGTTCTCCGTGACGATTTTCCGCGACGCCTCTCCGTGACGGTTTTTATGGATTCGTCGGCCGGATATCCAGCTCGCTGATCATCGCCCGGTCCGCCACCGTCAGGGTGGCAAGGATCGCATGCGCCACGTCGTCGGCGGTGAGGACCCGGGTGCGATTGGCACGGCTCTCCCGGAAGCCGGTGTCGACCGAGCCGGGGCAGATCGCCACGACTCGTACGTTGTGGCGCCGTACCTCCAGCATCAGCGCCTTCGAGAACCCGAGCACGGCGTGCTTCGACGCGCAGTAGGCGGTGCCGCCCTCGACGCCGTTCTTGCCCGCGAGCGAGGCGACATTGACGATGGTGCCGCCGCCCGCGTCCAGCATGTACTTGAGAAAGGAGCGGGTGACGAGATACAGGGAGCGCACGTTCACGCCCATGGTCGCGTCCCAGTCCTCGAGCGACAGCTCGGCGATGGGCTTGAAGCGGCCTATTCCGGCATTGTTGACGAGCACGCGCGGGGCGCCGCGCTCGCGAGCCACGAAGGCCGCGAACGCGTCCACGCCGGCCGGGTCGGACACGTCGCACGCCATGCCGAGGGCGTCGACTCCCGCCGCCTTCAAGTCGTGCACCGTGGCGTGCACGTTCGCCTCCGTGCGGGCGCAGATGGCGACCCGGGCGCCCGCGCGGCCCAGGGCGAACGCCGTGGCGCGACCGATCCCTGCGGTCGCGCCGGTCACGACCGCGAGCGAGCCCGTAACGTCCATATCCGGAGCAAATATACGGGGCCCGGGCTCGCTCGGCGCGGGAACCATGCGACGTTCTTCAAGCATATGAAGGAGGCTGCACGATGAGCGCTGTACTGCACCGGGTTTCTGATGAGAGGATACCGGCCGACGGCGAGCTGCTCGACGCCTACTCCCGGGCCGTGACCGGAGCGGCCGAGCTGGTGGGTCCGGCGGTGGTGAGCGTGGAGGTGCGCCACAAGGTCGAGCGGCGCGGCCGCCCCGCCCGCGAGGTGCCCGGCAACGGCTCGGGCTTCGTGTTCACCCCCGACGGGTTCCTGCTCACCAACAGCCACGTGGTCCACGGGGCGACGCGGCTCGACGCGGCGTTCCCCGACGGCCGTCGGGTGCGGGCCGAGCTTGTCGGCGACGACCCCGACACCGACCTCGCCGTGCTCCGCGTCCCGCCCGTCTCGCTCACCGTTGCCGAGCTGGGCGACTCGGCCACGCTGCGCGTGGGCCAGCTCGTGGTCGCAATCGGCAACCCGCTGGGCTTCCAGAGTACGGTCACGGCCGGCGTCGTGAGCGCGCTGGGCCGCTCGTTCCGCTCGGTGGGCGGGCGGCTGATCGACGACGTAATTCAGACCGACGCCGCGCTCAACCCCGGCAACTCGGGCGGCCCACTCGTGGACGCGCGCGGGCGGGTGGTGGGTGTTAATACGGCCGTCATCCTGCCCGCGCAGGGGATCTGCTTCGCGGTGGGCATCAATACCGCGAAGTTCGTGACGGGACAGCTCATCCGGCACGGCAAGATCCGCCGCGGCCGGATCGGCGTGGCGGGCCAGACCGTCCCGCTGCTACGGCTCGCGCAGCGGGCACTCGGGATCGATGCGAAGAGCGGCGTACTCGTGACCGGCGTGGAGCCGGACAGTCCCGCGGCGCGCGCTCGGCTCGCGTCCGGGGACATCATTGTCGAATTCGACGGGAGCGCCATCACCGGCATCGACGACCTGCACCGGGTGCTCACGGCCGAACGCATCGGCGTGGCGACCAAAGTGGTCGTGCTGCGGGGCGCCGAGCGCCTCGAGCTGCCCATCACCAGCGTGGAGTCGCGGCCTTCCTGATGCTCGCATTATCCTGAAAGGAGACCCCATGGCAACACCGTCCCAAGGTCCGGCAGCGCAGCTCCCCGCCGGGACTCGAGCCCCGGATTTCGCGCTCTCGAGCGCACCCGGTCGGACCGTGTCGCTCGCTGATTTCCGTGGCCGGCCCGTGATCCTGGCGTTCTATCCTGCCGACTGGAGCCCGGTGTGCGGCGACCAGATGGCGCTCTACAACGAGGTCTTGCCGGAGTTCGAGCGCTACAACGCCCAGCTGCTCGGCATCTCGGTGGACGGCGCGTGGTGCCACGCCGCGTTCGCCCGCGACCGCAGACTGCATTTTCCCCTGCTCGCGGATTTCGAGCCCAAGGGAGCGGTGGCGCGTCGCTACGGCGTGTACCGCGAGGGCGACGGCTTCAGCGAGCGGGCGTTGTTCGTGGTCGACGGAGACGGGATCGTGCGCTGGAGCTACGTCTCGCCGGTGGACGTGAACCCCGGTGCGGACGGCATCCTCCGCGCGCTCGAGGCGATCGCCGGGGCGGGCGCGCCCGCATGAGCGAGCACGCCCGCATGAGCAAGCGTGCCGCGGCGGCGGCCCTCACGCTCCCGGTGGGCGAGCGCGATCACGCGCTCGGGCCGCCGGGCGCGCCCGTCACGCTGGTCGAGTACGGCGACTACGAGTGCCCCCACTGCGGGCGCGCCTACCCGATCCTGAAGCAGGTGCGGCAACGCCTGGGGGGGTCGCTGCGCTTCGTGTTCCGCAACTTCCCCCTGCGGGAGAGCCACCCGCACGCCGAGCACGCGGCCGAGGCCGCCGAAGCGGCGGGCGCGCAGGGGAAGTTCTGGGAGATGCACGATCGTTTGTTCGAGCGCCAGTTCGCGCTGGACGACGACTACCTGGTCGAGTACGCGGGTGAGCTGGGCCTCGACGCCGCCCGCGTCGGCAGAGAGCTCGCGGCGGGAACCTACGCGCCGCGGGTGCGCGAGGATTTCCGCAGCGGAGTCACGAGCGGCGTGAACGGCACGCCCACCTTCTTCATCAACGGTCTGCGCTACGACGAGTCGTGGGACGTGGAACCCCTCGTCGCGGCCCTGGAGCAGGCGGCTACGCGCTGATCGCGCCGGGAAAGCGCGCGGGGTCGGGTGTGAACCCCGGAAAGATCGCCGACAGGTCGCGCGCGCCGAGGTGACGCGCCAGAACCTCGGCGAACAGGTCGCGGAAGTCGGTGGTCACCGCCACGTCGCGGCCCTCGAACCGGTTGGCCGGATCGAGCCCCGGCCAATGCCCTAGCATCCGACCGCCGTTGACCGGACCGCCCAGCACCAGCATCGCGGTGGCGTGACCGTGATCGGTGCCCGAGTTGCCGTTCTCGCGCACTGTCCGGCCGAACTCGGACATGGTGAGCACGACCACGTCGTCGAGCTTGTCCCCCAGGTCCTGCGCGAACGCCGTCAGCGTCTGTCCCAGCTCGGCGAGCCGTGCCGCGAGGTGCCCCTCGCTCGCGCCCTGGTTCACATGGGTGTCCCACCCCGTGACGTCCGCGAACGCCACCTGCAGGCCGACGTCGGCCTTGATCAGCTGGGCGATCTGGAGCATCGCCTTGCCGAGACGGCCGCGGGGATAGTCGGCGCCGTTCGCGGGTTGATAGCGCGTCGGATCGACCCGCTGCAGCGTCTGCACGGCCTGGAACGCTTCCTGCGACGACGTCGAGAGCAGCCCGGTCGCCGAGCCCGCGTACAGCTCCTCGAACGCGCGGGTGAGCCGGTCGCGCGCGGCGGGCTGGGGGGCCCGGAGGCCGAATGCCTGGAGATCGGCGATCGCGAGGCTGGGCGCCGTGCCCGCGAGGATGCGCGGCAGCTCGGGTCCGAACGCCACGGCGCGGAACGGCGTGTCCTGGTGCTCCCGGTCGTGCTGGCAATAGCGGTTGAGCCACCCGTCCGGCGTCGCCTTTACCCCGGGTGTCCCGGACTCCATGTAGTCCTGGGCGTCGAAGTGGCTGCGCGTCGCGTCGGGGGACCCGATCGCATGGATGGCGGCCAGGCGCTTCGAGTCCCACAGCGGCTTGAGCGCCGCAAGGCGCGGGTGCAGGCCGAAGTAGCCGTCGAGATCGACGACGTCCGATCCGGGGACGGCGATGCGCGGCCGCTCGCGATAGTACAGCGGGTCGCCGTGCGGCACGATCATGTTGAGCCCGTCCACGGCGCCGCGCTGGAAGAGGCAAACCAAGATGCGGCGGTCAGGCGGACGGGCGGACGGGCGGACGGCGAAGGCGGCTCGGGCGAGGAACAACGGATCCAAGCCAAGACTGAACAACGCGAGGCCGCCTGACTTCACGAAGACACGTCTCGAGATCGTCATCGTAATAGCTCCGTCTTTTCGGTCCGCCCGTCCGCCATACCGCCCGTCCGCCGCCTCACTGCCTCTGAAACTCCGGCCCCCCGATCGCGAGCCCCACGGCCAACGCCCGGGCCTGAACGGGGTCCTTCACGTCGGACAGCTGTTCGCTGATGACCCGTTTCGTGTTTTGCGACATCGTCCCACCCAGAATCCGGTCGTCGACGGCGGTGATGAGCTGCTGCACGTCCGTCGTGTCGGGAGTGATGGAATCGAGGGTCGCGACCGCGCCGGGGAGTCTCCCGGCCGCGAGCGCTACCGCGGCGTTCATGCGATCGAGCAATGCCCCGCTGTTCACCCACGCGTCTTCTCTCTCAGGATAGCCATCGGGGGCGACGTGGAGGTAGAGCGGCTCGCCGAGGCGTGCCACCACCTGCGCCAGGCGGGGGGTGGTGTCGGGATCGGCGGCGACGGCCCGCGCTGCGCTCACGACGAACTCGAGCGGCGTCTTGACCTTGGCCCGCATGTTCCCCGCCGCCCAGAAGTCGGGGCCGTGGAAGATGGCGCGCAACACTTCGCGGATGTCGCCGTGGGTGCGCCGCCAGGCGGCGACGGCGTCGTCCACGCAGCCGTCGGGCGGATCGTCGTTCACAAACCGCTGGCACAGCTTGCGGCTGACGTGATGCATGGTGGCCGGGTGATCGGCGAGCAGCTTGAGCAGGCGGACGCCCTCGTCCATCTCCTGGCCGCGCTCGAACTCGATGCCCAGCACCTGCTTGTCGCCCGTGTCGTGCGCCCAGTCGTGGAACTCGAAGTCTCCGCCCTGCTGCGGGCGTCTGATGCTCCAACCGGTGAAGATGCGGGCGACCTCGATCACATCGTGCTGGTCGTAGCCGCCGTCCACGCCGAGCGTGTGGAGCTCGAGCAGCTCGCGGGCGTAGTTCTCGTTGATCCCCTTCGGGGCGAGCCTCACCCCCTGACCCCCTCTCCGCCTTGCGGAGAGGGGGAACGGCGGAGAAGCTCCGGGTGCCACGCTCTCCCAGTTGTCCAAGTAGAAGAGCATGGCCGGGCTCTGCGCGGTCGCGATCAGGAGGTCTGCGAACCTTCCCATCGCGTGCGGGCGGATGGTGTGCTCGATGTAGTCGGGCGTGAGAAAGCGATCGGCGCCCTTGGCGAAGTAGACGTTGAAGTGATTGGTCCAGAAGTCGACCATCACTTCGTAGAGTTGTCGCTCGGAGAGCGCGG
>WNGN01014881.1_pt1 | contig 13523 bp, 15 predicted proteins | sample 5400561 | NCBI WGS metagenome assembly WNGN01 (sample SAMN13153379, study PRJNA577476) | soil metagenome | isolation source: 115 cm soil or saprolite under Garry oak tree replicate 2 | place: USA:California | collected 2016-06-15
CACCTGGCGTCGCTGGAGGTCCGCCAGCACGCCTCGATCCACGCCAGGGCGATCGCCGAGCTGGCGCCAGAGGCCGCCGGTGACCTGGAGGCGCTCGGCCGCCTGGCCAGGGACGGCTGGCCGGGGCCGCCACCTATCGACCCGTCCGCGCTGGTGGCCGAGGTGCTGGCGACCTTCAGGGCCATGGCCGAGCTGCAGCGGCGCTACGGGACCCAAGCGTGCCGCCGCTACGTGGTGAGCTTCAGCCGCAGCGCCGTCGACCTCGCGACCGTACGGGCCCTGGCCAGCCTGGCCGTGCCCGACAACTCGCTGGAGCTGGACGTCGTGCCGCTGTTCGAGTCCCGCGTCGACCTGGAGGCGGCGCCGCGCGTGCTCGACGAGTACCTGGCCGTCCCGGGCGTCGCCGAATGGCTGGAGCGCGCGGGCCGCCGCATGGAGGTCATGCTCGGCTACTCCGACTCCGCCAAGGACGTCGGTTTCATGGCCGCCAACGTGGCCCTCTACCGGGCACAGGGCGAGCTGGCCGCGTGGGCGGGACGCCATCGCGTCGAGCTGACCCTGTTCCACGGCCGTGGCGGCGCCCTCGGCCGGGGCGGCGGGCCGGCGGGCCGCGCCATCCGCGGCCAGGCCCCGGGCTCGGTCGCGGGCCGCTTCAAGGTCACCGAGCAGGGCGAGGTGATCTTCGCCCGCTACGGCAACCCGGCTATCGGCCGCCGCCACCTCGAGCAGGTCACCTGGGCGGTGCTGCTGGCCTCGACCCCCGCCCACGAGGCCATGCTGGCCAGCTGCGAGCGGCGCTTCCTGGGGGACGCGCGCCGCATGGCGGCCGCGTCGGAGGACGCCTACCGCAAGCTGGTCGGCCGCCCCGGCTTCGTCGAGTACTTCATGCGGGTGACGCCGATCGAGGAACTGTCGGAGCTGGCGATCGGCTCACGGCCTGCCCGCCGCAGCGCCGGGTCGGACCTGGAGGACCTCCGCGCCATCCCCTGGGTGTTTGCCTGGAGCCAGAACCGCTGCAACCTGCCCGGCTGGTACGGGCTGGGCGCCGGGCTCCAGGTGCTGGTCGACGAGCCCGGCGGGACCGCGCGGCTGCGCCAGATGTACGCCGAGTGGCCCTTCTTCACCTCGCTGATCGACAACGCGGACATGAGCCTGGCCAAGGCGGACGCCCTGATCGCCGGGCTGTATCTCGATCTTGGTGGCCGGCCGGAGCTGACCAAGGCCATCCGCGAGGAGTTCCGCCGCACTCGGGCGCTGGTCATGGAGGTCACCGAGAGCGACCGCCCGCTGGCCAGGCGGAGGATCCTCCGCAACGCCGTCGACCTGCGCAACCCCTACGTGGACGCGCTCTCGTTCATCCAGGTCCGCTTCCTCGAGGAGCTGCGCGCCGGCGTCGCCGACCACGAGCGCGCCGGGCGCGTCGCCGACCTGGTGCGGCTCACTGTGAACGGCGTGGCCGCCGGGCTGCAGAATACGGGGTAGCCGCACGCAAGCCGCAAATGGGAGGGGTGGAGGCCCTATCGTTGAGCTGCCAGCTAGAGCAGGACGACGCCGAAGATCGTAAGCGGCTCGAAATGCCGGCTGTTCAATGTAACGAGCGGAAGCCCATTCGCCGACGCGCAGGCCGCGATCCAGAGGTCATTGTCAGCGATGGGCCGGCCGACCGCCTCCGTGCTGGCACGCAACCGCCCGTACTCCGCGGCGGTTTCCTTGTCACCAGGAATGACATCGAACATTTCTTCATAGAAGGCAAGCATTCGAGCGCTTCGCTCTGGTGCCCACTTGCGCTTGCGCGTGCCGTAATGTGCCTCACCGAGCGTGATGAGACTGATGGCCAGACGGCGATTTGCCAGCAAGCGCCTAGCCGGGATGGTACGCGGCGGTCGAAGTAGCGTTCCCGATAGAGGGTGGATGCGACATCGGTGTCGACCAGCGCGGGTCCTTCAGGCACGGTCGCGGTCCCGATCGCGCGCCTCGTAGATCACCTCGATGAAGGAGTCGAGCTCCTGATCGGTCGGCGGGTCGGGATCGTCCCGCCGTTCGGTGAGAATTTCCGACCCAGTGCGCAGCCGGCGCCCTTCGGCGCGGACGCGAGCCAGGTAGCGCGCGCGGCGTTCCCTGGCGCGCTTCGACTCGGTACCGTGCTCGAACGCAGCCTCTGCCATCCGGTCAATCTCCTTTGCCACCGCGATCTGGCGCCTCAAGGATGCCTCATCCATGTCTTGCTCGCCAGCACATATCGGTTCCTCCTCCGGCCTGTCACCCGACAAGGAAATCGCTGCCATCCTGCGTTGGTGGGACCTACTGTGCCAACCTGGGTAGGGGAGGGAGGAGGCCATGCCAGCGACGGTGCTCAAGGGCTCCAGGGTCCCGATCCACCTGTGGGCCGACCCCCGCGAGGTGGACTCGGTCGCCCTCGACCAGCTCGAGCGGATCGCCGCGCTGCCGTGGGTGTACCACCACGTCGCGGCGATGCCGGACGTCCACTTCGGCAAGGGCGCCACGGTCGGCTCGGTGATCGCCATGCGGGGAGCGGTCGCGCCTTCGGCGGTCGGGGTCGACATGGGTTGCGGGATGGCGGCCATGCGCCTGGACCTGCGCGCCTCCGACCTGCCGGACGACCTCGACCCGATGCGTGCGGCCATCGAGCAGGCGGTGCCGGTGGGCTTCGCCATGCGCCAGGAGCCGCTGGAGGAGGGCGAGCGGCTGTGGCGGGAGTTCGACCAGCTCAGCGGACCGGTCAAGGACCTGTTCGGCCGCGCGAGGCGGCAGCTCGGCACGCTCGGCGGCGGCAACCACTTCATCGAGGTTTGCCTCGACGAGGCGGGCCGCGTGTGGGTGATGCTGCATTCGGGCAGCCGCGGCATCGGCAACGCGATTGGATCCTATTTCATAGAATTGGCAAAAGGCGATGCGCAGAGAAATCAAGTCCAGCTGCCCGACCGCGATCTCGCCTACTTCCCCGAGGGCGCGCAGCACTTCGACGACTACGTGGCGGCGCTCGGCTGGGCGCAGGACTACGCGCGCGCCAACCGCGCCGAGATGATCGACCTGGTGCTCGAGGCGATGCGCCGGCACCTGCCTTCGTTCGAGGCGACCGGCGAGGCGGTCAACTGCCACCACAACTACGTCGAGCGCGAGTTCCACTACGGCGAGCACGTCTGGCTGACGCGCAAGGGCGCGATCCGCGCCGGCCGGGGCGAGCTCGGCATCATTCCCGGCAGCATGGGGGCGCGCAGCTACATCGTGCGCGGCAAGGGCGCGGCCGAGAGCTTCCAGTCCTGCGCCCACGGCGCGGGACGCCGCATGAGCCGCCACGCCGCCCAGAAAAGGTTTTCCGTTGCAGACTTGGAGCAGCAGACGGCAGGAGTCGTGTGTCGAAAGGACAAGGGCGTGCTCGACGAGATCCCCGGCGCCTACAAGGACATCGACGAGGTGATGGCCAACCAGGCCGACCTCGTCGAGCCGCTGCACACTCTCAAGCAGGTGCTGTGCGTGAAGGGATAGCCCGGCTCACGCTCGTGCTCGGGGCGGTCATGGCGACCGGTCCGCTCGCCCTGGACATGTACCTGCCGGCGCTGCCGACGCTGGAAGCCGAATTCGCGGCCAGCACCGCGCGCGTGCAGCACACCGTGTCGGCTTATCTGTTCGGCATGGGGCTGGGGCAGCTCGCGTTCGGCCCGCTCACGGACCGCTTCGGGCGCAAGCGGCCGCTCCTCGTCGGGCTCGGCATCTTCGCGCTTGCCTCGGCGGGCTGCGCGCTCGCCCACAGCATCGACAGCTTCGTGCTGCTGCGCTTCGCCCAGGCGCTGGGCGGCTCGGCGGGCATGGTCGTGATCCGCGCGGTGATCCGCGACCGGTTCGACGCCCTGCAGTCGGCCCGCGTGCTGTCGCTCATGATGCTGGTCATGGGCGTCGCGCCGATCCTCGCGCCGCTCGCCGGCGGCTTGCTCCTGGTGAAGGGCTCGTGGCACTGGATTTTCTGGGTGCTCGCCGCGTATGCGCTGTTTTGCGTCGCGGCGGTATTCCTGTTTCTCGAGGAATCACATCCGCCCGACGCGCGCGCTCCCTCGGTCGGCCGCGCGCTGGCCGGCGTGCTGCCGCTGATGCGCGACAAGCGCTTTCTCGGGCCGGACCTGGTGTTCATTGCGGCGTTCGGCGCCTTCTTCGCCTACCTTGCCGCCGCGCCGTTCGTCTTCATCCGGTTCTTCAGCGTGCCCGCCGATCGGTTCGGCTGGTATTTCGGCGCGAACGCGCTCGGCTTCATCACCGTGTCCCAGCTCAACCGCAGGCTGCTGGCCGGACGGGGGCCGCGCCGGGTGCTGGGCTGGGGCGTATACCTCCTCGGCGTGGCGGCGCTGTTGCTGCTCGCCTGCGCGCTGACCGGCATCGCCGGCTTCGCAGGGGTGTTCGGGGCGCTCTTCCTCGTCGTCGCGAGCCTCGGGCTGATCGCCTCGAATGCCTCGGCGGTCGCCCTGGCGCCTTTCGGCGATCGCGCCGGCGGGGCGGCGTCCCTGCTCGGCGCGAGCCAGGCGCTGACCGGCGTGGTGGCGAGCGCCGCGGTGGGCTGGATCCACGCGCAAGGCGCCCTGCCGATGGCGGTAGTCGTCGCCGCCTGCGCTGCGATATCTTTCGTCTCGTACGCTCTGCTGGTCAAGACCGAAAGGACCTCTGCATGATCCTGTCGCACCGCCGCCGCCTGCTGGGCGCCGCCCTGGCGCTGCCCTTTGCAGGAAGCGCATTTGCGCAATTGACTTGCGGCCGGCTCACGGCACGCCAGACCGAAGGGCCGTTCTTCAAGACCGATACGCCGCAAAGAAGCTCGCTCCTGGAGAAGGGCGACAAGAACGTGCTGGTCGTGAGCGGGCTCGTCCTTTCAGCGCAGTGCAAGCCCGTGACGCACGCACTGCTCGATTTCTGGCATGCCGACGAACTGGGCGATTACGACAATCAGGGCTTTCGCTACCGCGGTCACCAGTTCACGGACGCGCAGGGACGCTTCCGCCTCGAGACCATCGTCCCGGCGGAATATCCGGGCCGCGCACGGCACATCCACGTGAAAGTGCAGGCACCCGGCAAGCGCCTGCTGACCACGCAGCTCTACTTTCCGAACGATCCCGGCAATGCCCGCGACGGCCTGTATCGGCGCGACCTGGAGATTCGCGATTTTCGAAAAGGCGAAGGCAAGTTCGACTTCGTGGTCGAAGCGTGAAAGGCGTCGCGCTGCTGGCGATTTTCGCGCTCGGCGGCTGCGCGGCCGTCGAGCCGATCAAGGCGTACGAAGGGCCCGCGCGCCCCAAGGCGGAGCTGGCGATCGTGGAAAGCGCCTTCGAGCGTGACTGGGTGAGCGTCGCCGACGTCCAGATCGCCGCGGTCGACTCCGCCCAGCTATCCGAGCCCGGCGCTCCTGCGCGGCGCGGAATCCGAGTGGCGGCTGAGCCTCGCCATGCAGGTGAGCGTCCGCTGCTCCGGCGTATCGGTCGATATCCGGGTGCCGGCTGACTGTGCCGCTCGCGCTGCCGCGCTGGCTCAACGCCGGCCGTCGTACCAGACGGAGCATTGATCGCGCCGGCGCAGCGTGCGGCCGGCGCTTGCGCAGGTCCTGAGCAGGAACGCGAGGTGCTCGCGCCACGTGTAGAGGCGCAGCTTGCGGTCGCTGGTGTGCAACGGGTGGCGGTGGAGAATCACCACCGTGCGAGCCTTGCGGCGCGCCAGGCGCTTCAGCCTGCGGAACAGGTCGATTTCCTCGCCGGCGTAGAGCTGCTGGTTGAAGCCGCCGAGCTCCCGGAACGCAGCAGCCTCGCAGAAGACGAAACAGCCTGCCGCCCAGCGCGTCATCCTGCTTACCGCGTTCCAAAGGGCGAGCCATCCCCGGGCCATCGCAGCGCAGCCCGGGAACGCCAGCGTTGCACCCCCGGCAAGGCAACGGCCGCCCTGCATCGCTTCGGCGGCCTCCGCGAACAACTCCCGGCTCGGATGCGAATCGGCGTCGATGAAGATGAGCCATTCGCCCGCGGCATGAGCGGCGCCCGTGTTTCGCGCACGAGCGATCTGGTTGACGGGCTCGAAGACGACGCGCGCGCCTGCGGCGCGCGCAATCTGTGCCGTGCGGTCGTCGGAATTGTTGTCGCAAACGATCAGCTCGACCGGCCAGCCGCGCTCGGCGAACGCCTCCATGGCGGAGCGCATGCTGCGCAGCGAGTCGGCAAAAAGCCGCTCCTCGTTGAAGGCCGGGACGACGATCGAGATGCGCACGCGGACCTAGTACAGGGCTGTCGCGAGCTTTCTACGGTACTCCGAAACCAGGTCGGGTTCGCCCGCCGCCAGAGTAAAAAGCGTGAGCAATTGCCTGCGCGCCTCGCCGTCGCGCCAGTTCTTGTCTCTTTGTACGATCTCGAGCAGCTGGTCCATGGCCTCGCGGTAGCGCCGAGCGCCGGCATGGAGCTGCGCCAGCTTGAGCCGCGCCTCGTGATCATCCGGATTGGCGGCGAGCTTGGCTTTCAGCTCGCCGTCGTTCGCCCCGGAGCGCGCGAAGCTCACCGCGGCGCGCAGCGCCTCGAGCCGCGTATCCCAGTCGATGTTCGGCGGCACCCCGGCCAGCAGCTTTTCCGCGTCGTCGACACGCCCTTCCTCGATGAGCCTTGCCGCGCGATCCATCACCTCGATGAAGGGCGAGGGCAGGGCGCGCTCGATGAAAGCGCGCACTTGCGATTCCGGCAGGGCGCCGAGGAATTGCCCGAGCGGTTTGCCGTCGCGGAACGCGAACACGGCGGGAATCGAGCGCACCTGCAGGGCCTCGGCGAGCTCCTGGTTCTCGTCGACGTTGACCTTGGCGAGCTTGAAGCGGCCGGCGTATTCCCGCTCGGTATTCGCGCTCGAGCTCTTCCAGCACCGGGGTGAGCGCGCGGCATGGCGCGCACCACGGCGCCCAGAAATCGACGACCACCGGCTGCCTGGCCGACGAGTCGATCACTTCCTGCTGGAAATTGCTTATTCCCACTTCCATGACATGGCGAAGGTGGGGGCGCGAAATGCGATAATCAATGCATGACCTACGTCGTCACCGAAGACTGCATCAAGTGCAAGTACATGGACTGCATCGAGGTCTGCCCCGTCGACTGCTTCTACGAGGGCGAGAACATGCTGGTGATCCACCCCGACGAGTGCATCGACTGCGGGGTCTGCGAGCCCGAGTGCCCGCCCAAGGCGATCCTTCCCGACTCGGACCCCAAGGCGGAAAAGTGGCTCAAGATGAACGCCGATTTCTCGGTGAAGTGGCCGAACATCACGCGCAAGGGAACCCCGCCGCCGGATGCCGATGCCTACAAGGATGAGCCGGGCAAGTTCGAAAAGTACTTCACCCCGGAGCCCGGCAAGGGCGAATAGCGCTTGGAATTGACGGCCGAGGAACGCGAGATCCTCGCCGGCAAGCTTGGGGAGGCGACGAGGCGCGCGCTCGAGTACCAGGTCGAGGTCGGCCGCTTCTGGCAGGCTAAGCGCATGGTTCCCGTCACGAACGTCCACCTGATGGGCGACATCGAGGTGATGGGCGACGGCGGCCTCGAGTTCCTGCGCGAGGAAGTGCGCCTCGGGGCGCGCTGCCGCGTCGGCGCGACGACGAACGCGCGCTGCATCGATTTCGCGCACTGCGAGCGGCTGGGACAGGACCCCGCCGAGGTGGCGAAGGAGCGCGAGATCATCCAGTGCCTGCGGCGCATGGAGGTCGTCACCACCGACACCTGCATCAACTACCAGACCGGGTACCAGCCGCGCCTCGGCGAGCACGTCGCCTGGGGCGACACCGGAACCGTGATCTATGCGAATTCGGTGCTCGGCGCGCGCTCGAACTTCGAGTCCGGCCCTGCGGCACTTGCCGCCGCGCTGACCGGCCGTACCCCGGAGTATGGATTTCATCTCGACGACAACAGGAAAGGGACCTTTTCAGTCGAGCTGCATGCAACGCTCGACGATCTGGCCGACTGGGGCGCGGTGGGCAAGCTGGTGGGCGAATCGCACCAGAATTACTTCGCCGTGCCGGTGTTTCATGGCTATCGCGCCGCGCTCGCGAGCTACGGCTCGATGGGCATGTTCCATTTCGTCGGTGTTACGCCCGAAGCGCCGTCTGAACTACCGGAAGACAAGTCCGCAAGTTCCGAAAAAGAAATCCAGAGCGTGTATGCCAGTTACAGCCTCGGCGACGGCGACGCGCGCCTGGTGGTGTTCTCGGGTCCGCAACAGTCGCTGCTGGAGATGAAGCGGCTGGCGCAGCTCTTCGACGGCCGCAAGGTGAAGGAGGGGTCGTCCTGCTTCGTGACGACCAACGCCGCGGTGCTGGCGCGCTCGCGCGCGCTGGGCTACGCGAAAGTCCTCGAGGGCGCCGGGGTGACGATCCTGGAAGGCGTGTGCTTCTATATCCTGCAGAACCTGTCGTCCCTGCGCCGCGCGAACCGCTGGACCAACATGGTGTCGAACTCGGCGAAGATCGTGAACATCATCGGCGCGCATCGCTTCAACACGATCCTGCGCCGCACCGCGGACTGCGTCGAGATCGCCTGCAGCGGGGAGTTGAGGTGAGCATTGTCAGGGTTCAGCAAGCTTATGGCGCGATAGTGGAGGGCGAGGCGCTGCTCTCCGAGGAAGGCTTCTCGCCGCGTTATGATCTCGATCGCTGGTCGGGAATCATCACCAGGCCGGGCCACAAGCTCGAAGGCATGAGCATCGTCGACAAGGTCTGCTTTTTCCCGACCGCGAAAGGCGGCATCGCCGCCGGCTGGGCCTTTTACGACATCAAGTGGAAGAAAATCGCGCCCAAAGCGTTCATATTCGGTGTGACCAATCCGGTGATGGTGCAGGGCGCGGTGTTCGCCGGCATCCCGATCACCGCAGGCTGGGCGCCGCATCCCGGCGAAGTGTTCCGCAGCGGCGACTGGGTGCGGGTGGATCCGGGGCGCAGGCTGATCGAGACGATATGAACGCGATGAAATCGCTGGCACTTGCACTGCTTCTCGCCGGTTGCGCGGGCTACTCCGGCAGCGGCCTGGTGCAGGGGCGATCGAACCGTGCTGTGGTTTCCGCGGATGCCTTACGGCGACGGAACCTACGCGGCGCGCGTCGGCGCCGACGGCAGGCTGGTTGCCATCGAGCAACGGCTCACCGAGGAGAACATCGCCAGGATCGAGCGCGGCAAGACCACCGCCGATCAGGTCCTCGACCTCGTCGGGCCGCCGTACCGGGTGGACCAGTTTGCCCGCATGGAGCGCGAGATCTGGACCTACAAGATGCAGGTGTTCCCGTTTCCGAAAGCGCTCTTCGTTCAGCTCTCGCCCGACCGCGTCGTGCGCGAGGTCTACTATATGGACGATCCGGAAATTCCGCGGCTTGGCGCCGGCCACCGCACAAGCTTCAGGAGATGAGCATGAAATTTCTGCTGACGGCAATTGCGGTCCTAATCCTTGCGGGCTGCGCGAGCTTCGACGGCCGTGGCCTCGCGCCCGGCACCCCCGCAGCCGACGTCGAGCGCGTGATGGGTCCCGCAGCCGACAAGCGCGTCCACGACGGCGAGACCTGGCTTTACTTCCCGCGGCAGCCCTATGGCCAGGCAACCTACGTCGCGCGCTTCGGCTCGGACGGACGCTTGGTCGCGATCGAGCAGCGGCTCACCGACGACAACCTCGCGAGGATCGTTCCCGGCAAAACGCGGGTAGACGAAGTGCGCGAGCTCTTCGGCCCGCCGTATACCGACACGAACTTCCAGCGGATGCAACGCGAGATCCTCGAGTATCGTATGCGCAGCGACTCGAGCCCCGTTCCCTATGCGGTGTATGTCCAGGCCTCGCCGGACGGAATCGTGCGCGAGGTCTACAAGATGAGCGACCCGGACTACCGTTTGGGCGACTGCTGCAATCCATAGGCAAGCTGCGCGCGCAGCTCGGTCTTGAGCACCTTGCCGTAGTGGTTCTTCGGCAGGCTGTCCACGAAGCGGTACTCGCGCGGCCGCTTGAAGCGGGCGATATTCTCCCTGCACAGCAGATCCAGGTCCTCGGGGCTGACTTGGGCCGTTGAAACAATGAAGGCCACCACTTCCTCGCCCCATTCGGGGTGCGGCCTGCCGACGACCGAGCACTCGGCGACCGCCGGGTGCCTGAGCAGCACTTCCTCGATCTCGCGCGGGTAGATGTTCGAGCCGCCCGAGATGATCATGTCCTTCGAGCGGTCCTTGATCGTGAGAAAGCCCGCGGCGTCGAGGCTGCCGAGGTCGCCGGTATGCAGCCAGCCGCCGCGCAGCGTCTTCGCGGTGGCGTCGGGGTTTTCCCAGTAGCCGGCCATCACGCAGTCCGAGCGCGTGACGATCTCGCCCACTTCCCCGGCGGGCAGCTCGTGCTCCTTGTCGTCGAAGATCTTGACTTCCACGCCGCTGCGCGCGAAACCGCAGGTGGAAAGGCGCTCGACAAAATTCCTGCTGTGAAGCTCCTGGGGTAACCCGGTAATGGTCATGGGAGCTTCCCCTTGCCCGTAGAGCTGGTAGAGGCGCGGCCCGAACAGGTCGATCGCGCGCAGCGAATCGGCGACATACATCGGCGCGCCGCCATAGATGAGGGTCTTCAGGTGGCGCGGCGTGCGCGCGCCCGCGCTGGAGAGCAGCCGGACGATCATCGTCGGCGCGGCGAAGAACGACATGTTCTGCCAGTGATCGAGCAGGTCGAAAATCTCCTGCGGCTCGAAGTGGCCGCTTTCCGGGATCACGTTCACCGCGCCGGCGGCGAAGTGCGGCAGGCCGTAGAGGCCGGAGCCGTGGGACAGCGGCGCCGCGTGCAGCACCGCGTCGCGCGGCCCGAGCTTGTCGATGTCGGCGAAATACGCCAGGGTCTGGGCCCACAGGTTGCGGTGCGTGAGCACCGCGCCTTTCGGCACTCCCGTGGTGCCGCTGGTGTAGAACAGCCAGGCGGGGGCGTCCGGGCGGACGTCGGCTGGAACCGCTTCTTCATCCGACTCCAGTTCGCTCGCCAGGACGCCGCGCGGAATCGCCGCCTGCAGGTCCGGGCTGACGACGCAGAGCCGAGCACCTGCATTCTCGAGGATGTAGGCGAATTCCCTGGCGTGGAGCTTGGCGTTCATCGGCACGGCGGCCAGGCCGGCGTGCCAGCAGCCGAAAAGCACCTCGTAGTACTCCGGGCAGTTCTTCATTGCCAGCGCGACGCGCTCGCCCTGCGCGAGCTTGAATCTGGATTTCAAGGAGAAGCTGATCCCGCAAACGCGCGCTGCCAGGTCGCGGTAGCTCCGGACCGCCTGGCGCCCTATGGCGAGCGCTGGCCGCTCAGGCAGCCGGCGGGCGCTTTGCAGCAGAAGATGAGCCAGGTTCATCGATCGCGAAAAGCGTACGCGCATTGCGCGAGGTCTCGGCGGCCACTTCTGCCACGGGGCGGCCGACCGCGCGGGCAACAGTCTGCGCGATGTGCGGCAAAAAGGCAGGCTCGTTGCGCCGACCTCTGGGCTGGGGCCTGAGATCGCGCGGCGTGAGGTACGGCGAGTCGGTCTCGAGAAGCAGCCGGTCGCGGGGGATCTCGCGCACCAGCTCGAGCAGGTGCCGGCCGCGCCGCTCGTCGCAGATCCAGCCGGTGATGCCGATGTAGAGGCCGAGGTCGAGGTAGGCGTGCAGCTCCTCTTTGCCGCCGGTAAAGCAGTGCGCAACCGCTTTTTTCACCTTGTGGTGCTCGAGGATCTCGGCGAACCGCGGATGCGCATCGCGTGAATGCAGGAACAGCGGCCTGCCGAGCTCGATGCCGAGCTCGAGCTGCGCGACGAAGCATTTCTCCTGGTCGGGACGGGGGGAGTAGTTGCGGTTGAAATCGAGCCCGCATTCGCCGATCGCTACGACCCGCGGGTGCTTCGCCAGCGCGCGCAGCGCGGGGATGGTTTGCGCATCGCATTCACGGGCGTGATGGGGGTGGACGCCTGCCGTAGCGTAAAAGCCATGCTTGTCTGCAACTTCTTGCGCGGCGCGGCTCTCGTCCACGGTGGTACCTGTCACCACGACGGGCGCGACGCCGGCATCGCGCGCGCGCGCGACGACCTCGTCGAGATCGCCGCGGAACGCGGCGTGCGTCAGGTTGGCCCCGACGTCGATCACTGCAGTTTTTTCAGGCGGTAAAGGAGCTCGAGCGCCTCGCGCGGCGAAAGCTCGTCGGGATTGAGCTTCGCCAGCTCGTCGCGCAGCGCGTCCGGGGAGGGTTCCGGCTCTTCGGGCTTGCTGCGTGCAAACAGGTCTCTCTGTTGCGACGACGCCAGGCTCGAGTCCTCCAGAACCTGGAGATAGCGTCGCGCCTGCCGGATCACCGACTTCGGCACGCCGGCGAGCCCGGCGACCTGCAGGCCGTAGCTCTGGCTCGCCGGTCCTTCCTCCACCGCGTGCAGGAACACCACGCTGTCCTTGTGCTCCACCGCGTCGAGATGGACGTTGGCGACCTCGTCGTAGTCGAGCGCAAGGCGCGTCATCTCGAAGTAGTGAGTGGCGAACAGGCTCAGGGAGCGGTTCTTTTCCACCAGGTGCCTGGCAATGGCCCAGGCGAGCGCGAGGCCGTCGAAGGTCGAGGTCCCCCGTCCGACCTCGTCCATCAGCACCAGGCTTTTCTCGGTGGCGTTGTGCAGGATGCTGGCGCTCTCGGTCATTTCGACCATGAAGGTCGAGCGCCCGCCGGCGAGGTCGTCCGCCGCGCCGATGCGGGTAAACACCTGGTCGATCGGGCCGATGCGCGCCGCCCGGGCCGGAACGAACGAGCCGACGTGCGCCATCAGCACCGTGAGCGCCACCTGCCGCATGTAGGTCGACTTGCCGCCCATGTTGGGGCCGGTGATGAGCAGCAGCCGGCGCGCCGGGGACAGCCGGCAGTCGTTGGCGATGAAGCTGTCGATCTGTCCCTCGACGACCGGGTGGCGGCCGGCCTCGAGCTCGATCAGGCTGTCTTCCACGAACACCGGGCGGCTGTAATTGCGTTTCGCCGCGACCGAGGCAAAGCTGCACAGGACGTCGATTTGCGCAAGGCCGCGCGCGATCCGCTGCAGGACCGGGACATGGGCCTGCAGCGACTGAAGCAGCTCTTCGTAGAGGGATTTTTCGAGTGCCAGGGCGAGGTCGCGGGCGGACAAGGCCTTGTCCTCGAACGTCTTCAGCTCCGGCGTGATGTAACGCTCGGCGTTCTTCAGCGTCTGGCGGCGGCGGTAGTCGTCCGGCACTTTGCCCGCGTGCGCGTTCGTCACTTCGAGGTAGTAGCCGTGCACCTGGTTGTAGGCGACGCGCAGGTTGGGAATTCCCGTGCGCTCGCGCTCGCGAGCCTCCAGCGCCACCAGAAAGTCCCCGGCGTTGGTCTGCAGCTGCCGCAGCTCGTCGAGGTCGGCGCTGTGGCCGTCGGCGATCACGCCGCCGTCGATCACGCGTGCCGAGGGCTCGGTTTGAAGGGTTTTCTCCAATAGACCGAGACAGGCGCCGGGCAGCGCGAGATCGGCTCGCAGCTCGTCAAGCAGGCTCG
>WNGN01002022.1_pt1 | contig 13521 bp, 6 predicted proteins | sample 5400561 | NCBI WGS metagenome assembly WNGN01 (sample SAMN13153379, study PRJNA577476) | soil metagenome | isolation source: 115 cm soil or saprolite under Garry oak tree replicate 2 | place: USA:California | collected 2016-06-15
CCGGGAACATTACATACTGTGTTGTGGTATGTTCGTCCATGCGAAAGCCTCCCGATTGGTCTAAAACCGCGCAGACAACGGCTTTTACCATGAAAGAGGCTTTTCGTGTCTTAAAAACATGAATTATGCGGGCTAGGGCGCTTACGCGCGATTCCAGGTCCAAGCAGATTTGGACCGGTAATTTTTATGCAAACAGGAAGTGATCTGATGCCAGCGTACCGGGATTAGTAATGACAAGTCGGCAAGTGTTTACCGGAGATTCGGCAGGGTCCAATCTGCGATTGTGGCCAGTTATGTCGGCAACCCTTCCCTTACAGGACTACAGAAGGGTTGCTCCGTCATCCGACCGGAACAGCAGAGAACGGGGTCAAATCTACTACTCTTCCATCGGGGCGCTTAGCGTTCAGCTCGTTTTTTCCACAACCGAATTGTGGCAATTGACGGTTGAGTGTACCCCAGCGGATCTGTCTCCAGCCCCACGTCCTTGAGTGATTTGATCGAGTTGGTCGTTAACTGGCCGCCAACATACCGGCCAAGAGGGTCCGACAAATTAAGGAAGCAGTGCAAGGCGATCAGGCCTCGTTCGGGGAAATCAGACTTCGCTTGGCGGCAGTCGCCAATCCCCCTGAGTGCTGTGTGCCCAAGCTGCAAGTCTAAGTAGAAGCTAAGAATTGCCGGATCGGCAGTCCGTCCGAAGCATCCATGACCACTACCAATTGTTTTAATGTTCGCCTCAACCATACGGCCGTCAGAGGCTCTGGTGGCTGTCGAACGGAAGGTGTATTGATCCTCGAAGTAGTCGGAATTAAAACCAGTCTTTGTCTGGGCGCAGTACTTGGTCGGCGCGACGCGGGATTCACGAACGGAGCGCGCAATGTAGATTTCCTCGACTTGAGATGTTTGCGCAGTCCGTCCGGCTTTTTGAGTGTTCTCGGCCCGAGCCAGTGACTGAGTTCCCAGTAGCACACCGAGGGCCCCTAGCATGCAACCGAAAGCGTTAACGTTCATCCAGCGCGGAACACGACAAGAGAGCATTCAACCCTCCACGAGATTCGCGTTGAATCCCAGTGATCCGAGCATGTCGGCCAACTCCCATGTGTCGATTCGGAAGTAATCCAGTTGGGCATCGTGCGGATAAGTCCCGGGAAGTTCGCGTAGTGCTTACCGATGGAAAGTGCGGGCGATTGCTAATTCAGCCGAGTCACGCGCCAGAATCCTAGAGGCCGGGAGGAAGCTTGACAGGAACCCCGTTCACAATGTCGAGAAGAATCTGCGGGTAGTACTTCTCGTTTTCAAAGCGTTTGATATCAAGGGCGCGAAACTCCGCTGTAATCAATCCTCTGCGGAACCACTCATGGCGGTCAGCGATTCCATCCTCAGCCATCCTGATTTTTTTTCGGCGTACTCAGTGTTAACGACCATCGAATCCTCCTCTCCAACCTGGTCCAAGGATAGCAGAGAGGCCGCGTAGATGCCTCGGAAACACCCCTTCCTCGGTGGGGCCAAGAGTCTTGTTGGTCCTGTTGCACACTTTCCCAAACGTTGCACAACCTGTTGCACATTTGCTTTCAAATTCTGGCCTTTTGATGCCTAAGATAGGTACTATAATGCAGCGTAAGTTATTGAACAGATTCGAATAGTAGTACTACCTAGTGGTTTTCAAGACCGCCGGTTTCAACCGCTCACCCACTCCTCCGCTTGCGATTCTAACGCACTTGTCGGGCGAGTGTGCATCTTGCTGTTGCCCAGTCGTTGCTCACTTCGTTGATGATCGAAGTCCCGGCTCATTCGAAGCTGTTCAGGGGATGATGTGGGTCGTACTCGTCCGTGAAGACGGTAAACACCAAAATCCTCGCGGTCTACCGTGAAGATTTTTCGGATGCCTTCACGCTCAGCAACCCTAACGATTGCCGCATCAGCAAGGTCCATCGGACGATCGGCGTACCTGCTCATCAGCTCGCGCATTCGAGGAACGTCAGTGAGATCGAGCGGCAGGAGCTGCAACACTCCTCGCGCAAGCATTTCCCAAAGAGCTTCCTGGGCTTTGCGCAAGTCACCTAGCAAATACATCGCTTCCGTCACTGGAGGCCAAACCGAGACCAAGGGCTCTCGCAACACTTTCAAAGCGGCAACGCACTTCTTGTGATAATGATCATCCGCATCGACCAAAGCAACGAGCGGCCCAGCATCCACGAGAATCACGGGCGTTTCCGTCGACTCTTCAACACTTCTCTGAAGCTACGACTGGTTTCTGCCGAACGCCCTGGCTTCCCGCCACTATTGTAACAACAGTCGCCGCCCTCGGCCTCAGCAAAAACATCCTCTTCGTCGCCGACCGCCCGCTTAACCTCAGTCCGCCAGCTTCTGCCTCAACCGCCGAAAGCCTGGGCTGCAAGACGATAAAAAAAAGAACGCAACAAAGCATCGGCGAACTTCATCTAAGGCTCGTGTCGCCGGTTGGCGGCTAGATGGCGACTTGGTGCGGAGCTTCTCCAGGGGTGGGGAGTGCGCTTCGCCCTTACAAGCGGAACGCAGGTAGTGCGGATGTTTCGCCCTCCGCGATTCCGCTCGCGCCCCTTCAGAGGACATCGGCGGTGCCAGCCAGCCCTCACTCAGGCGCTGCTGCCCGACACGTACTCGTCGAGGACAACGCTACTGTCTTAAACGATAGCGGCGGGATGTATATCTCTAATTGTGACCAGAGGGAGGATCCTGCTTATGCACAGTCCCCAGACGTTGCGTTTCGTGGTTGTATGTCTCACCCTACTCAGCGTTGCGTCTTCACTCCGCGGCCAAGCTGATACGGGTCGCCTTCAAGGTACCATTACAGACACCTCGGGAGCAGCGGTCTTAGGCGCCAACGTCTCGATCACCAACACAGCTACGGGCTTCGCTCAAAAGACTTCGACCAATGAATTGGGTTACTACGCTGTTTCCGCCTTGTTGCCGGGGCATTACCGCATCGAAGTAACGCTGCAGGGCTTCAAAAAAGTTGTTCGTGAGCTTGATCTTCAGGTTGCGCAAATTGCCGTCGCTGACTTCACGTTGGATGTGGGTGAAGTCACGCAGTCCGTCACGGTCGATGCGGGCTCTCCTGTTATTAATCCCGCCGATTCCGCGATTGGCGAAGTTGTCGAAAGCCGCCAAGTCACCGAGCTCCCGTTAAATGGGCGCAACTTCACTCAGCTTGCCACTCTGGCCCCAGGCGTGACCCGCGGCATTCCGACTGGTTCCAATTCCGCTACCGGCGCCAACAACAACGCCGAGACCTTCCGCTTCGGTCAGGAAGGTGGTGCGTCTCTCGCCGTCAATGGTCTCCGCCCTCAAAACAACAATTTCGTCCTGGACGGCATTGACAACAACGAGTCCCTTGTGAACACCATCGTGTTTTTCCCTCCTGCGGACGCCATCGATGAGTTCCGCGTTCAGACCAACGTTGCTCCTGCGGAATACGGTCGCGCCGGGGGCGCCCTGGTCATCACTTCCCTCAAATCCGGCACCAATGCGATTCACGGCAGCGCTTTCTGGTTTAACCGCAACACCAATTTGAATGCCAAGGACTTTTTCTTCACCGGCAAAACACCCAGCTTCAATCGCAACCAGTTCGGCGGCGCCGTGGGCGGCCCGGTCATCAAGAACAAACTCTTTTACTTCGGCGATTACGAAGGCCTCCGCCTGCGCCAGCCGGGTCAGGTCGGCTTTGCCTCCGTGCCCACCGACCTGATGCGCCAGGGTAACTTTTCCGAGTTGCTCTGCACCGGCAATCCGGGGTGCGCCGGCACAGGCCTTGCCGGCCCCGTTACCATCATCGACCCAAGCACCGGCTTGCAATTCATGGGCAATGGCTCGCAACCCAACGTCATTCCAGCGGCGCGCATCAATCCTGTCGGCCAAGCCTATTTGAAACTCTTCCCGGAACCTAACTGCACAGCGGCCATCAACAGCGATTGCCACAACATTCTTCAGAACTACACCAGCGCCGCAAGCATTATCGAGAATTGGAACGACTTCGATATCCGCGCTGACTATCTCCTCAATTCCACGAACTCCATTTTCGGCCGCTTTAGCCGCGGCCGCACCGACCAGACTCACACCACTCTCTTCCCTGATCTGCCCTCTTGTGCTGGCTTTGGATGCGGCACGAACTTCAATCATCCCTATGGAGCATCCATCGGCTGGACCGATACGCTCGGAACGGGTTTGATCAACGAAGCCCGCATTGGTTTCGTTCGCACCTATTACGGCTTTTTGAACCCGAACAACGACACCGCCATTTGCAGCCAGATCGGCATCGTCAACTGCAATACGCCTCTCCTCGGCGGCATCGCGCTCATCGGAGGCTATAACAACCAGATCCAATACACGGGGGACTTCGGGCCCTATCTCATTCCGCAGACCGGCTATAACGTCAACGACGCGCTTACCTGGAACAAGGGCAGGCATACTTTTAAGTTCGGGGGAAACATCATCCGCCGTCAGCTAAATCTCTATCGGCCCAACGCCGGGAAAGGTTATTTCGCCATTGCTGGTAATGGCAGCGGAGGCTGCTGCGGTGCGGCTCCAGGACAAGGGCATACCAGCACCGGCTACGAGGTTTCCGACCTGCTTGCTGGCTTTGTCGACGGCTATGCTCACGGAACGCAAACCGGCATGGTCGGCACACGCAGTTGGGAGAACGGCTTTTACGCCCAGGACGACTTCCGCGTCAAACCGCGGTTGACTCTTAATCTAGGACTTCGTTATGACTTGCTCACTTGGCCCGTGGAAGTGGATAATCGCCAGGCAAACTTTGATCTCGTTACTGGCGCCCTGATTGTGGCTGGGAGCAACGGTGCTTCTAATTCTCTGATTCCCAATGACTACCATAACTTTGGTCCTCGTCTTGGCTTTGCGTATCAGCTCACGGGCGATGGCAAGACCATCGTCCGCGGCGGTTACGGCCTCTTCTACTTCCTGGACCGCGGCGGCATCAGCAATCAGTTGGCTCAGAATCCTCCCTTTGCCGGCACCAACGGCGTCAGCTATGCTCAGGGGTTCCGAATCACCCTTAGCGGCGGTCTTCCGTGTGAGCCCAATTGCACCACATCGCAGTTGATTTCGACGAACGCCACTGCTCCTCTGCCCAGCGGCAATTTCACAAATCTCAATCTGGCTGCGCCCGCGGGCGTCAGCGTCATTGCCTACCTTACCACCAACCTTACTCCCAGGGTCTCTCAATGGAACCTTCAGGTGCAGCGCGAGGTCGGTAAAAATACGTCGGTCAGCCTAGCCTACGTCGGCACGCATGGGGACCGCCTCACTCGCAACTACAATGCGAACCAGCAGTTGTACGGCTCTCCTTCGGGCACCAGCTTGTTTCCGAACCTGGGTTCCATCACCGCTCTGGATAACCGCGGAAAATCTTACTATCACTCCCTGCAAGCCCAGTACGAGCGCCGCATGACCAACGGCCTGCAGTTCCTGGGCGCCTTCACCTGGTCAAAGACCATCGACGACGCGTGCGGCCTCGATAGCTGCGCCCCGCAGCTTTACACCAACTTCAATCTCGAGCGCGGCCTCTCCAATCAGGACCAGCCCTACCGCCTTGTCCTCAGTTCGCTCTACGAGCTCCCCTTGGGCCGTGGCAAGCGCTGGGGCCATGACTGGTCGCGCCCCATCGATTGGGCCCTTGGCGGTTGGCAGTTGAATGGAATCTATACCCTACAAGCCGGGCAGCCCTTCAGCGTCACTGTTGACGGCAGCCCGAGCAACACCCGAGCCGACCTCAATGGCAAGCCGGTTGTTCAGCCCGGGAATCTTCTCCACTACGTAACCGCGTCCGCCTTCGCCATTCCCGCCAAAACGAGTGGCGTCTTTAATGCGCCCGGCACGTCCGGTCGCGATATCCTCCGCGGGCCCGGAAGCTCAAATATGGATATGGCCCTTTTCAAGAATCTCCGATTTACAGAGAGCGTTAAGGGCCAATTCCGCGTCCAGGCTTACAACCTGACCAACACTCCCCATTTCCCCAACCCGAACAGTGATCTTTCTCAAGGCAATTTCGGTCAAATCACTTCCACCATCCCGTTCACCTTCCGGCAGGTTGAACTCGGCCTGCGGGTCACCTTTTAGCCGCATCATGTCGCGGGGGCAGCGTTTCATCATCTGCCCCCGTTCTGCTCCTGCTGCCTTTTGTTTGCGAAACTGACCGACAGCAGTCCTCTCTACAGTTATTCCTCGGAATCCAAGTACTCACTATCACTCTCTGTGTTTGGCCCCGAATAAAATGGAAATGTGATACCTACGGCCCTCCCTAGGTCCAGGTCTTTTTGTCTGCGTGCGTGCGCTCCGGCAGGACCTTCGACCTCAGTGACCCCCACGGAAGGAAAACAGCAACACGATATCGATGGCAACAGTCGTCGACGAACCCCGCCAGCTTGCTCGATCCGCCCCGGGTTAGCCTTCAACAACCTGGTAAAGCCAGGATGCGTGGGCGATGACTCTTTAGCCGGCCGCATCGACAGAGAAAGTCGCAAGGATCGCCTCTATTCCGTTCTCTGACTTCCATACGACGTGGTTTAGCGTATGTGTTTTGGCAAACACAACGTGTAAGGCGATACACGAACCGAAACTGTGGGAAGGCGCAAGAGAACCTCATTGCATTGAAAAAAGGAGAGTGGCACGCCATCTGCGTGCCATTCGCGCGAGCCTATAGTTCGTTTTTCCGAAGGAAAGTCATGGGGTGGCCCAAGAAAATCTTCGCGTGCCTGGCCGTAGGTGCCGCACTACTTGCGCTTGCAGCCGCGGTTGTTGGCTGGCGCGCATCGCAAGCAGTCCGGCTTTCGGGCGAAGAGCTACGGGCCGAGCGCGAGTTGCGCCTTTTGGTGCGTCCGCTGGAAGTCCCGCAGAACGTAGGCTTTGAAGCGGTAAGCGCGCCGGCAGCATTCGTGCAGGCGGTGCGCTTTCAGGAGCATCTTTATATTGCGAGCCCGGCAGGGCTGCTGGAATACGATTCGAGCGGCACTCCACTCCGGCAGTTTTTCGTTGGGCGGGATCTTCCTTCCTCACCTTTAGTTGCCCTGGCCACGGCAACGCTGGCGGATTCCCATGAAGCGGAGCTCTTGCTGGCTACCATGAAGGATGGAGTGCTGGCCTTTAAAGGTCGTGGCTTCCGCCAGATTTATCCCCAGGATACGGAAGCACGCGGCATCACTTCTATTCTCCCTGTTGCTTCTGGACATCTGCTTATCGGAACCAAGAAACGGGGTGTGCTGTTGTACGACGGGCAACAAATCACGGCACTGCACCCAACCTTGAGCGGCCTTTATGTGCAGGCGCTGGCAGGAAACGAGTCGGATTTGTGGGTGGGCACCCTGGATCGAGGCGTTCTGCACTGGCATGCCGGAACGACGGAGGCATTCGGGGAAGGAGAGGGGCTGCCCGACCCGCAGGTACAGGCCATCGTTGCTTCAGACGAGAAGACGTACGTTGGGACGGTGCTGGGTGTGGCAGAGTTCCATCGCGGGCGATTCTCACGAGTGCTGGCGCCGGGGGTCTTAGTGACTTCTTTGCTGCTGCGTGGCGACAACCTGATTGTGGGGTCCGAAGACCAAGGAGTGATCTCCGTGCCCTTGACGGGCCGTCGTCTGACTTCGCGTTCGGGAGGCGCACCGGAATTGACGGAAGTACGGCAGTTGCTGGATGTCGGGGATTCCGTGTACGTGCTAACGCGGAACGCGCTGTTTCAAATGAATGCGCGAGGGTTTGGCTGGAAACAGGTATTGCAACCCGGGCCGGCGATTCTGAGTGACCGCAATGTGTCAGCGCTGGCAATGGATGGCCGAGAGCACTTGTGGGTTGGCTATTTCGACCGAGGGCTGGATCTTCTGGAAGCGGATGCCCAGCGAAGCACGCACGTCGAGGACGAGCATGTCTTCTGTGTAAACCGAATCTGGCCGGATGCAAAGACGGGAACCATCGCAGTGGCCACGGCGAACGGGTTAGTTCGCTTTGGAGAAACCGGTAGGCAGGAGCAGGTGTTGACGCGAAGCGACGGCCTAATCGCCGACCATGTGACGGATGTCGTAGCCTATCGCGACGGTCTAGCCATTGCCACGCCGTCAGGGCTGACGTTTCTGGATGCGAACGGCGCGCGAAGCATGTACGCATTTCAGGGATTGGTGAACAACCACGTCTATGCACTGGGCGTTTCGGGAGACCAACTGCTGGTGGGGACGCTCGGAGGCTTGTCCATGCTGGGCCAGGGAGAAATTCCCGTCAACTATACCTCTGGAACGTCGGGATTGCAGCATAACTGGATCACCGCAGTAGTGCCGGTAGGCGAGGAGTGGATGGTGGGCACCTACGGGGCAGGAATCCTAGGGCTGGACCGCGCGGGCCATTTCCGCAGTTTCGACAAAGCCTCGGGCGAGATCGTAGTGAATCCCAACGCCATGCTGGTGACGCCGCGACACGTGTTGGCGGGGACTCTCGGTGAAGGATTGTACCTGTATGACCGGGAGACGCAGCGATGGACGGAAGTAAAGGACGGACTGCCTTCACTCAATGTGACGGCCCTGACACGCAAAGGCGACACGGTTTACGTCGGAACAGACAACGGGTTGGTTCGAATTCAGGAACAGAACCTACATCCATGAACAAGACACTGGGCGCATTCCTGTGGTTGCTTGCCGCACCGGCGATTCTGCTCGGTGACGGGGGCGTCTTGATCCCGCGCGATAAGGCGCAGCCCGACCCGGCGATTCTGTCTCTGGAAGAGATGGAAATTACGATTCGGATCGACGACGGCGACGCGCGCGTTTACGTGCGGCAGGTCTTTGCAAATCACACCCCGAGGATTGAAGAAGGAAATTACGTTTTCGCGCTGCCCGCGCGCGCGACGGTCTCAGATTTTGCCGTATGGGACGGACCGACACGAATTCCCGCGGCCATTCTGGAACGCAAGCGAGCCGAGGAGATTTACAACGAGTTGAAGCGACAGCCGATCGATCCAGGACTGCTTCAAATGGGCGAGCGCGGCGCGGAAGAAGCAAAGAGAAGCGCGGTCTTCAGCGCAAAGATTGTGCCGATTCCGGCGTATGGAACAAAGCGGCTGGAATTTGAATATCACGAAGCCATTCCCGTGGAGAACTTGAAATCCTATTTTGCGATACCGCTGCGGCCGGATGCGTATCAGGCGCAAGCCGCGCGGCGCCTGTGGATTAATTTTGAGCTCCGCTCGGAGCATGCGATTGCGAATTTTCAGGCTACGGCGAAAACGTTTCCGCTGACCCTCGATGAGAAGGGGGCGCACCTGGTGCGAGGGCATTTCGAAGGGCAGGGCGTCAATCTAACGGAAGACTTTGTGGCCACCTACAAAATGGACCGGGCGGCCAGCGACACGCTCCAAGTGTTCGTCCACCGGATTCCGGTTCGCGGGCAGCCGTCGCCTACAGAAACCGCTCCGGTCCGAAGCATGAACGAGCCGGGATTCTTTGCGGCGGAGGCTTTGCTCGGAACGGGACAACGAGCGTCCGCTGCAGAAACTGGCGGAGGCCCAAACAGCGGGCCTGCGAAGACAGTCGTCATTTTGTTCGACACTTCGTTGTCCATGCAGTGGGAGAAGCTGGAGCGCAGTTACCAGGCGCTAGAAACCTTGCTGCGTGCGCTTCACCCGACGGACAGCTTCAATCTGCTCTTGTTTAACAACCAGACTCAGCTTTTCCAGCCCGCGCCGATTGTTGCCGACGGTCGGGGAATCCAGCGGGCGTTGGCCTTCGTGAGGGCAAGCCGCCTTCGCGGCGGAACGGACCTGCAGCATGCTTTGGACGCAGCTCTCCAGCAATGTTCGGGAAGCGCGAGTGGAAATCCTTATTTGGTGCTGTTCAGCGACGGCGGCGCAACACGTGGAACAATTCAAAACGGCAGGTTGGCCGGATGGTACGAAACGAGTTGGAAGCGTTTGCCGGAGGCGCGACGCCCCAGGACCTACATTTTCGGCGTGGGAGATGACGCCAACCTTCCCTTGCTGAAAATGCTGGCGCGGCAGGACGGTTTGCTTGAAAACGTTGTTTCGACCGAACCGCTGGACTTCAAGCTCACCACTTTTCTCTCGAAGATTGGCAGAAGCCCCGTTGGCCGGCTACGTCTGGACGTTTCGCCGGAAAACGCCGTTGACCTGGTTTATCCGCTGCAGGACGGAGTGTTTTCCGGGTCCCTGGCAACGTGGGTGGGACGCTACCAGAAGCCGCAGCAGGATGTCGCGTTCACCGTGCGCGGGGTGAGAGACGGCACGCCTCTGGAAATGAGCGGGAAGGCCAACCTGCCAAAGGAGTCGACGGAGCATCCTCAGTTGCCGAGGATTTGGGCACGCGCACGCGTGGCTGCACTACTCGAGAAAATCCAGCGCGAAGGAGAAGATCAGTCGAGCGTTGACGAAATCATCCGCCTGGCACGGCAATACAAGTTTGTGACGCCGTACACATCGTTCCTCGCCGTCCCGCGCGCGCTGCTAAGGCCAAGGGTGATCCGGCCCGGAGATCCGGTGCTGCGCGTGAAAACCGATGAGTCGATTGTTTCCGTGGTGGCCCTGTTTCCGTTCGGACTGGTGCAGACGCTTCGGTATCTCCCCGACGAGGACACTTGGCAGACGCGCTTCTTCGCGCCCAGCGACATGCAAGACGGAACCTACTCGGTGCGGCTGGTATTGCGTGACCGGCTGGGGCACACCTATAGGGAGTCAAAAACGTTTGTGATCGCGAGCAAACCTCCCATCGTGCAAATCAAGCTGGATTCGAAAAGGTGCCGGCGTGGCCAGCTTCTGGACTTGAAAGTAACCGCGTCGCAAAGCACGCGCACACTGGTAGCGCGCCTGGACGGCGCCGTGCCGGTCGGGCTGAAGTGGGACGCTCGTGCCGGGGCAAACACGGGCCAACTGCTCGTTCCCGAACAGGCGATCCCCGGAATTTACAAGCTCACGGTTACGGCCGAAGACTTTGCCCATAACACAGGGTCGCAGGAGATGGACATTGAAATCGTTCCGTAAGTTCTCGCGCAAGACCCTGTTGCACCTAAGCGCCTTCGGCCTCGGGATCGTTGCTGTCGGCTGGGCCCTGACGGCTAGCGGTGCGCTGCCGGATTGGATTCGTAACACCGAAGCCGGCACGGAAATCGAGTCGGTGTTTTTCCGGCTGATGTCGCTCCCGGGCGGAGACGTGTTATTCCGCCGTCCGCCGCGCGAAACGCGGCCGGCGTTGGCAGAACTCATCAAGAAGGAGCCGAAAAGTGAGGAATTGTATTCGCTACGAGCGCTCGAAGACGAGCAGCAGCTTGATTTCGCCGCTGCCGAAGCAGACTGGAAGCTCTATGTGGAGAATTCTTCAAGCAAGACGGTGGCCGAGCTTGCCCTGGCGGATTTCTACCACCGCCGCCTCAGACCCGACGATGAAATCAAGGCGCTGTCGGCAGTAGCGACTGCACCGGCCCAGGCAAACGAAAAGTTCGCTCCTCCCAACGAGCAACGCTCGTGGCAGGCTTTCGAGCGCATCTTCCGCATCATCCACGCGCAAGCTTTGCCCAAGGAAGTCTCGATCGCGCAATACCGGGCGTGGATCGCGCGCTATCCGCATGAAGAAGCGCTCTATGGACGCTTTCTGGAGTACCTGATTGCACAGAAGGATTTTGACGCGGCTAACCAGCTGACCGCCGAATACCACAAACAGTTTCCTCGTGACGACATCTTTCCGGTGAAGGCCGAGGCACTCGTGGAATACCGGCAAGGATCGCTCGAGCAGGGATTGTCGGTCTATGAAAAGAGTTTTCAGCCCCTGTGGGCCCCGGAACTGGTCAAAAGCTACTTTGACCTACTGGCGCAAACACATGGGCTAAGAAACTTTCTGGATCAAGCGCGCGCCGCGGTCAACGCAAATCCGGAAGATTTGAAAGCTACCGCGCGCATTTTTTACTACTACCAGCAGCAAGGAAAGCTCGACGCGGCCGAGCAGGCCATCGCCAACTTCCGCCTGCACAAGGATGCGGTGAAATCGGCGTGGACCGCGCAGGAACTCTATGTCTGCGCGAGACTGCTCGAGGAAATGCATAACTATCCGGAAGCCGCTCGCTACTATTTCGCGCTGTACAACAGCAAAGGCATGACTGATGCGCAAGAGCGCGCTATCAGCGGGCTGGCGGATCTGTTGTTAACCGCGCCGGAGACGCCCATTCGAATCGGCAGCGGCGAGCTCTCGATGTACAAAGACATCGCTACCCTCGACCAAGGGCCCGGTTACCTCAACGGGATCCTCTCGCTGATTTTGAATTCGACCGCGCCGGCTTACGAATATCCGCAGGAAGAACAGCGAGCGGTTTCCTATTTTCACCGTTCCCGAGCCGCCGAGCTGCTGGCCCTGCTGGATGCAAGATTCCCCAATTCGCCACATCGGGCAGACTTGCACGCAAAACTGCTGGAGTTTTACTCGAGCAGCGGCGAAAGCGAGGCGGTGCTCAAAGGCGGGCAGGAATTTCTTGCGGCCTTTCCAAAGGCTCCGCAGCGCACGGACATGGCACTGCTGATGGCGGATGCCTACGCCCGCATGCGCCGAACCCAAGATGAATTTGCGATCTACGACTCCGTTCTTCAGGAATTAGCGGCCAAGGCGGATCGGATGCCGCTCGGCGAGCGCACGTCGGGGACCGAGGATGATTCGCTCGCATCTACAAACGAGCCGGAAGGGCAAGGAGAAGAAGAGAATCCCGAGGACCCCGGGGTGAGAACGGCGGCCCGCATCCGGGAGTTGCAACTGCAGCGGCTGGCCTCTCAGCGAAGGGCATTTCAAGTGAAGGCCGCCGCCGTAACGACCGAGACCGGGGCGCGGTCGCCGGAATACGCTCGCGTCCTGGAACGCTATCTCGCCCGGCTGGTGGAAGTGAAGCAAATTCCCGCAGCCTTGGATGTGCTGCGCCGGGAGATCGAACACAATCCCGACGACCCCGGGCTGTATGAACGGCTGGCCGCTTTTCTGGATCAGAACCGTTTGGGAACGGAGCTCGAGGAAGTATACCGCCGGGCGATGGCGCGCTTCTCTGACCGCACTTGGTATCACCAGCTCGCGCGCTATTACCTCCGCGAACGCCGAGACGCGGAATACGAGAAACTCACCCAAGACGCTGTGAGAGTCTTCAGGGGCACAGAACTGGAAGCCTACTTTCAAAACGTGGTTGGCGGGAGTCCCGCACTCTATCTCCGCGTGAACCGATACGCCAATGCGCGATTCCCGCACAATCCGGTTTTTGTGCAAAACCTGCTTGGCGCTTACCGCAACCCTGCCACGTGGAATCCGGCGGCCTGGGAGGCGCTCGTGCGCCAGCACTGGTTCGAAGAAGAGTCCTTGCGCAGCCAATTCTTTGAGTTTCTTTCCAGCTCCGGGAAACTCGAAGCCGAACTGCGCGCGCTGCAACAAACCGCGCACGCGGACCAGAAAGGCGGCTGGGAGGAATTCGTTCGCGGGAACCCGGCTGCGGGGGAGTTCCTTGCCGAAGCAAATC
>WNGN01004633.1_pt1 | contig 13517 bp, 7 predicted proteins | sample 5400561 | NCBI WGS metagenome assembly WNGN01 (sample SAMN13153379, study PRJNA577476) | soil metagenome | isolation source: 115 cm soil or saprolite under Garry oak tree replicate 2 | place: USA:California | collected 2016-06-15
ACCGCCCGAGCTTTGCTGATGCGTCGTGTCGTTGCGGGTGAGATCGGGACTGATCACTTGCCAGCTCGAGCCGCCGTCCGTCGTGACGTGCACGACCTGGCTCCCCACGTACACCTTCGTGTGCTCGTGCGGCGAGATGGCGATGGGAAATGTCCAATTCCATCGGTATTTCATGTCCGCGGGCCGCCAACCGTAGCCTGCCTCGGGCCAGACGCGCACGTTGCGCGCTTGATCGGTCCGGACGTCGTAGACCTCGAGCCCGCCGTCGTAACAGCCTGACCACACCGTCGCGTTGTCCACGGTATCGGGGTACGCGAAGCCGCTTTCGCACCCGCCCACGTGACGCCACTGGCCCTCGCTGAGCCCGCCCGACAGGCTGCGGCTCGGCATGCGATACGAGGAGCCGTCCTGCCGGTTGCCGTAAAGATTGTAGGGCACGCGCGTGTCGGTCGACACGTGGTACATCTGCGCGATCGGGAGCACGACGCGGGTCCAGTTCTTGCCGCCCGTGAGCGTGATGCTCGCTCCGCCGTCGTGCGCGATCATCATGCGGTCGGGGTTCGACGGATCGATCCACACGTCGTGGTTGTCCCCGCCGGCCTGGAAGCCGGAGCGCCCGAGCGTCTGGCCGCCGTCGCGCGACATACTGAACCGCACCGTCACGAAGTAGAGCCGCTCTTCATCGTCGGGCGCGACGGCGAAGCGCACGTAGTACGGCGCGCGCTCGGCCATGTCGTGGTTGCGCGACATCACGCGCCAGAAGTTGCCGCGATCATCGCTGCGGTAGAGCGTCGGGTCGCGGTCCTCGACGAGCGCGTACACGGTGTTGGGGTTCGAGGGCGCGACCGCCACGGCGACTTTGCCGACGACGTGCTTGGCGTCGGGCAATCCGTGACCAACCAGGCGCTTCCACGTGACACCGCCGTCGCGCGATGCCCAAAGCCCGCTCCCCGGCCCGCCGCTCTGCAGGTGCCAGGTCTTCACTTCGAACTGCCACATTCCGGCGAACAGGGTGTTGGGATCGCCGGGATCGATCGCGAGGTCCGAGCATCCGGTGTTCGGGTCCACGAACAGCACGCGGCTCCAGGTCTTGCCACCGTCCGCGGTGCGGTAGACGCCGCGCTGTTGCGCGGGGCCGTAGGCGCGGCCGAGCGCGCAGACGAGCACCACGTCGGGATTCGCGGGATGGATCACGATGCGGGCGATGCGCCCTGTCGAATCGAGGCCCATGTGCTGCCAGCTCCGGCCACCATCGGTTGAGCGGTAGGCCCCGTTGCCGAGCGCGGTCATCGACCGGATGAAGAAGGTCTCGCCCGTGCCCGCCCACACGACGTTGTGCGCCGAGGGCGCGATCGCGAGGGCGCCGATCGCCTGAGCCGGCTCGCTGTCGAACACCGCGCGCCAGTGCACACCGCCGTCCTCGGTCTTCCAAACCCCGCCCGACGCGGCGCCAACGTACGCGACGAGCGGGTTCCCGGGCTCGCCCACGACGGCGATGGCGCGGTTCCCTTCGGGTCCGACGAAGCGGTAATGCAGCCGCGTCCACAGCGTCGTATCCACCTGCTGTGCGGTGGCACTGCGAAGGGGAGAGGCGGCAAGCAAGAACGCGAAAGTAAGAGTTCTCATGACCCATCCCAGTGTTCGCTGTTTCATCTGACGTCAATGCGTACGGTAGCGGGCGCGACCCCGCCCCCGTCGGCCTCTGCGGTTAGAGTGGCAGTCCCCGGTCGTCCGTTCGATCGGATGATCACGACTGCTCTTCCATTAAAGAGCCGCACCTGTTTCGCCTGAAACGACGTGTGGCTGATCTGGTCGCCGTTGTCCACGCCGACGATCCGCGCGGGGCCGCTGACCCGGAACCGGATGAGCGGCTCCGCCGTGGGCACCTCGACGCCCGCCCGATCTTCGACCCTCACCGTCACGAAGCTCAGGTCCTCGCCATCGGCGCGGATGCGCGCCCGGTCGGGCACGAGCGCGACCCGCGCGGGCGCGCCGGCAGTTTTCACCTCTGCGGTTACCCAGACGCGGCCGCTCTTGCGCGCGACGGCGCGGAGGGTCCCCGGCGCGTAGGCGACGCGCCACATCAGATGGCTTACGGGTTCCGGTTTGCGCTTCACGCCCAGTGACTTGCCGTTCAGGAACAGCTCTACTTCATCCGCGTTGGTGTACGCCCACACATCGATCGACTCGCCCGGCGTCCAATTCCAATGCGGGAGTAGATGGAGCATCGGCTGCTCCGTCCACACACTCTGGTATAAGTAGAAGGGATCCTTCGGAAACCCCGCCAGATCGGCCACCCCAAAGTAGGAGCTGCGCGCCGGCCACTCGTAGGGCGTGGGCTCGCCGAGGTAGTCGATGCCCTGCCAGACGAACATCCCCGAGAGGAAGGGATAGCGCTCGAACAGCCGCAGCGACTCCTCGTGCAGCGAGCCCCAGAACGCCTTGCGATTGTCGTAGGAGGAGAGCCGGTAGTTTTTGTTGGGCTGCGGCCCGTGGTTCTTCACGTAGGGCGTCTCGTAGCTGGCCACGCTGTCGGAGGGCTGCTCATAGACGCCGCGGCTGTTGAGCGCCGACATCGCCTCGGTGATGAGAAACTTCGCGCCAGGGTATTGCACTGGAAACTCGGCCCAGACCTCGTGGTGATAATTGTGGCCTAGGAGATCGAGCGCGCCGGCGTGAAAGACGGGGTTTTGCGGACTGCCGTTATTGGCTGCCTGCGTGATCGGCCGTGTGGGATCGAGCGCGCGAACGATCGCAGCCAGCTCGCGTGCGATGGGAGCGGCGGTGCTGTCGCCGTTCGTCCACTGCTCCATGACCTCATTGCCGATGCTCCACATGAAGACGCTGGGATGATTGCGGTCGCGCAGCACCATGTCCGACAGGTCGCGCACATGCCAGGCGTCCCAGTCGAGATGGTAGTCGTACGGCGTCTTTTCCTTCTTCCACATGTCGAACGCTTCGTCGAGCACGATGAAGCCCATGCGGTCGGTGAGATCGAGGAGCTCTGGCGCTGGCGGGTTGTGTGACGTCCGTATCGCGTTGACGCCCATCGCCCGCATGATCTCGAGCTGCCGTTCGATCGCGCGAGTGTTTACCGCGGCACCCAGTGCACCCAGGTCGTGGTGCAGGCACACGCCGCGAATCTTTATGTGCCGTCCGTTCAGGAAGAAGCCTGAATCGACTCTGAAGACGAACGACCGCACGCCGAAGGGCGTGGTGTACGTGTCGCACACGCTGTTCCCGCACCTTACGCGCGATACGGCGCGATAGAGATACGGCCGCTCGAGCGACCAGAGGACCGGCCGCGAGATCGTCAGATCTTGCGCCAACTCGGCGACCGAGTCGCCTGGGATCCGGCCCATGGTGGATACGGCCGCCACCTCCCTGCCGGCGGAATCGTACACGACCGTGCTGAGCACAATCGGCTGCTCGACCCGCCGATCGTTGCGGAGGCTCGTTCGAATCGTGACGTGGCTGGAATCGACGCTCACCACTGGAGTCGTGACGTACGTCCCCCACTGAGCGACGTGCATCGGATCGGTCGTGACGAGCCGAACGTGGCGATAAATCCCGGAGCCGGAGTACCAGCGTGAGTTCGGCTGCTGGGAATTGTCGACGCGCACGGCGATGACGTTGCGGCCCGCCCCGAAGCGAACGTTGGGCGTCAGCTCGTAGCGGAACGAGCTATACCCGTACGGTCGTTTCCCCAGATACTGGCCGTTGATCCACACTTCGCTGTTGCGATACACGCCGTCGAATTCGACGAAGACGACCTTGCCGCTGTCCGCCGCGGGGACGGTGAACGTCTTGCGATACCACCCAACGCCGCCCGGCAGCGCACCGCCCGCCACGCCGGCGGGGTTCTGCTCGCTGAACTCCCCTTCGATACTCCAATCGTGCGGCAGGTCGAGCGTGCGCCAGACCGAATCCGCGAACGCGGGGGCTTGTGCCCCTGCGACGTCGCCGAGATGAAAGCGCCAATCATGGTCGAAGTTCGACATTTGGCGTTGCAGCAGGAGCAGCAGGCAGAGCGCGATCACGAGCTAGCCTCGGAAGTAGAGATACGCCGCGACGATCAACACGAGCACGACGGCTGAAGCAAGCACGTCGCCGCGCGTCCAGCTCGCGCGGGACTGCTGGAGCCCGGCGTGTAGCCATGGGCGAGGGTGCCGAGCTGGAGGCTGACTGGCGTGTCCACGAGGAGGCGGAAGACGCCAAGGAGAAAGCCGACGACCAGCGCCGCGAGCGCTCCCTGCGCGTTGAGACGCTTCATGAAGACACCAAAGAAGAAGACGGTGAAGATCGGCGGCGCGAGATACGCCTGCACTCCCTGAAGGTAGAAGTAGAGTCCCCTGCCGCCTTGGATGACCGGAATCCAGAGGAGCCCGATCAGCACCATCACCGCCGTCGCGACTCGGCCCGTCCACACCAGTTGATGCTGCGTCACGCCGGGTCTCAGCTTCTGGTAGATGTCCATCGTGAAGAGCGTGGAACAGGCGTTGAACGCACCCGCAAGCGAACTCATTAATGCCGCGAGCAGTCCCGCCACGACGAGACCGCGTACGCCGGCAGGCAGAATCGTCTTGACCATCAACGGAAATGCCGCCTGCGCCGCATCGGGAATCGGGTTGCCGGACGCATCCACGATCGCCCCCAACGCCGGCGCTTTGCCTGTGCGCGCCAGCGCGAGCGCGATCATGCCAGGGATGATGAAGATCCAGACGGGCAGGAGCTTCAAATACGCGGCGAAGATCGAGCCGCGACGCGCTTGTTGCTCATTGGGCGCCGCGAGCGCGCGCTGCACGATGTACTGGTCTGTCGTCCAGTACCACAGCCCGACAATCGGCGCGCAGAACAGCATGCCGAGCCAGGGGAAGTAGTCGTTGAAGTACCAGGCGATGCGCGACGGCTCTTTCACCGGCGCCCAGGTGCCCTCGAAGCCAGGCGGGATCAGCGGCTTCCAAAGATTGAACATGTCCGACGGCAACGCCGCGCGCAGCTCGTGCCAGCCGCCGAGCCGGACTAGCCCGAACACGGTGATCAACACGGATCCGGCGATGAGGATGATCGTCTGCGCGGCATCGGTGTACGCGACGCCGCGCATCCCGCCCGCGACCGTGTACAGCCCCGTCAGCGCGACGACGGCGACCGACCCCACCCAGAACGCACTGAGCGTCGTCCCAAACAGCCGCAATTGCACGTCGGGGAGCAGCGTGGCGAACACGACACCGCCCGCATAGATCCCGACGGCGAACTTGGTGAGCACGTAGGCCACGAGGGAAATGATCGAGAGCACCCAGCGCCCGCCCGGCGAGAAGCGCTTCTCGAGGAATTCGGGCATCGTGTAGACCATCGAGCGCATATAAAACGGCACGAACACCCACCCCAGCACAAGCAGGCACCACGCGTGCAGCTCGTAATGCGCGAGCGCCACGCCGCTGGTCGCGCCCGCACCGGCGAGGCCCACCAGATGCTCGGAGCCGATGTTGGAGGCAAAGATCGATGCCCCGACGATGAACCAGCCGAGGTTGCGGCTCGCGAGGAAGTAGTCGGCGGCCGTATCCTTACTTCTCCGGATCACCCACCACGTGATCCCGAGGAGCAGGCCGAAATACAATCCGATGAAGACCCAATCGAGGCCGGCCATATGAGCGACTCAATTTCACGTCGAGATTGGCTGATGGCTATGGGCGCCGTTGGCGCAGGAACGATGCTCCCTGCTTCTGTCCCCCGCCCCGCCTCGCTCGCCATCCTGCCGCTCACCTCCACCAGCGACGTCCTTATTCCGCCGCGCGGGCGGGCGTTCATGAAGTTCAGCTTCGACTTTCCCGAGCCATCGGTTGAGTTCGCGGGGTTGCGCTTCGGCTTTCTCGTGTTCACCCGCGAGAACGCGTACGCGCTCGACGCTTCCACAATGAGCGCCGACGGCACGGCTGACACGGTGTCGCTCACGGCGACGGGACTCACGTGGGCCGGCGGCCAAGTGAAGGCAACCGGACGCCTGGACGCACGTCTGCATAAGGACGGCGATGCGGTGCTCTGTGATGTCACTGCGCAGATGGATCAGCCGATCAAGGCGGTGACGATCGTGGTGCGCGGGATTCCACGCGGCAAGCTCTCCTCGGGCGGCGCCGAGCCGTTCGACCCGCACGACGACGAAGTGCTGTGGGGATATCCATTCGGCGGCGGCGATCTGTTCGGCGACAACACGGCCTGGGGAATGGGGACACCGCTCACCGTGGTGCAGCACGGCGTTGCGGGGTTTCTCGCGCTGTCCTCGCTCGACGATCGCGTGCGCACCAAGCGGTTCTACTTCCAGCCGGGCGAGCAGGGATATCGAGTCGAGTTGGTGCACGAAGTGGAGGGCTGGCTCGACCGGCGCTCAGTCCGTGTTCCTACCTGGCGCATCGGCCGGGCGACGTCCCTCGAGGCCGCAGTGGCGCCGCACTACGCGCACTTGGCGAGCGCGTATCACTTCCCCCGCTGGGAAACCCGGACCGACGTCCCGGACTGGCTGCGGCGCACGCAGCTCGTCGTGACGCTGCACGGCATGCACTTCACCGGCTACATGTTCAACGACTACGCCCGCATGCTCGAGATCCTGCGCTGGATCGCGACCCAGATTCCGGCCAGCGGCGTGCTCGCATTCATTTCAGCCTGGGACGGGCGCTACTACTGGGATTATCCCACCTACCAAGCCGCGCCGCGCATGGGCGGCGAAACCGGCTTCAAGAGACTCGTGCAGGAAGGACAGCGGCTGGGCTATCGGATCATGCCGATGTTTGGCGCAAACGCATCGAACCGCAAGCTCGCGAATTTCGCCAACTTCGCCGACGGGGCGACCGCACGCATCGACGGCGATCCGTTCAACTTGAACTGGGTGGACTGGGACAACGATCGCCATCAGGAAGGTTTCGGCGTGTACATGAACCTCGGCGTCGAGTCCTGGCGCCGCTGGCTCACCGGCCGCATCGTCGACGTTATCGACCGCTACGGCGTCGATGCATATTTCCTGGACATCATTGGCGGCTGGGTGAACAACACGAAAGCCGACATGCACGAGGGTGCGCGAGCGCTGATCTCTGACCTCCGGACGCGGTACCCGCAGGTGCTCGCCTGCGGTGAGTTCCTGTATGACGCATTGCTCGAGTTCATTCCACTGTATCACGTCTACTCGCCGCACGGCGTACCCTATGCCCGCTTCTTCTCACATCTCTCGCATCCTGCACCGGGGCGCGGCTCGTCCGGTGTGCACGAGTCGGGCTTCAACAAGTGGGACGCCACGACGCTCTCACTGTCCAAGCGGGAGGGGCTGATACCGACTCTGAACGTGGTGGACGACACGTTTACGAAATACCGCGATCAGATGGCCGCCGTGATCGTGCAGGCAAAGGCTTGGGGAGGGGGGCCTCCATGAAACGTCGCGACTTTATTTCGTCTCTGACCGCAGTTGCAGGGCTGGCCGCGGTGCGCGTCCCGATAATCGACGGATCGTCCGCGCCGCTCGCCCGCCCCTTCGATCTCGATCGGGTGCGACTCCACCCCGGACCGTTTCTCGATGCGCTCGAAGTGAACCGCCGCTTCCTCCTCGCCCAGGATGAGAACCGCCTGCTGCACATGTTCCGCAGCACTGCTGGCCTTCCCTCGACCGCGGAGCCGCTCGGCGGGTGGGAAGCGCCGGTGAACGAGCTGCGCGGGCATTACGTGGGCCACTACTTGTCCGCAGTCGCAAAGATGTCACAAAGCTTGGGCGATTCCGTCCTCAAGGCCCGCGGTGACCGAATCGTCACTGAGCTCGCGAAGTGTCAGCAACAACTTGGCAACGGCTACCTGAGCGCGTTTCCCGAGGAGTTCTTCGATCGCCTCCGCGATGGCAAGCCGGTCTGGGCGCCGTTCTACACGTTGCACAAGATCATGGCCGGTCTGCTCGACATGCATACGCTCGCAACCAACGCGCAGGCGCTCGATGTGCTTCAGGGCATGGCGCGTTGGACGGGGCGCTGGGCGCAGCCGCTGGGCGATGAGCACATGGCCCGCGTGCTCGAGCGCGAGTACGGCGGCATGAACGAGATGCTCTACAACCTCGCCGCGGTGACGGGACATGATGGGTACAAGGATCTTGCGCACCGCTTCGATCACGAGCGCTTCTTCGCCCCACTCGGGCAAGGACGCGACGAGCTAAAGGGGCTCCATGCCAACACCAACATTCCCAAGGTGGTGGGCGCCGCGCGCCGCTACGAGCTCACGGGCGAGCTGCGCTATCGGCGCATCGCCGAATACTTCTGGCGGCAAGTCACGACGCAGCGCGCGTACTGCACCGGCGGCACGTCGAATGGCGAGGGCTGGAACGCGGAGCCCGGTGTCTTGTCGACCGAGCTGTCGGGCTATACGCAGGAAGACTGCACCACCTACAACATGCTCAAGCTGACCCGCCACATCTTCGGCTGGACGGCGGACCCAGCCTGTGCCGACTTCTACGAACGCGCGCTGTTCAACGGCATCATCGGCAGCCAGCATCCCCGGGACGGCGAGAAACTGTACTACGTGAACCTCGCCGCTGGGCTGTGGAAGCTGTTCGGAACACCGGGGCAGGACTACTGGTGCTGCACGGGAACGATGAGCGAGTCGTTCTCACAGTTCGGCGATTCGATCTACTTCCACGACGACGCCGGCGTGTACGTCAATCTCTTCATTGCGTCCGAGCTGAACTGGTCAGAGCGCGGTGTCCGGCTGGTGCAGGAGACGGAGTTTCCTGAAGAAGAAGGCACGACACTCCGAATTCAGACCGCGAAACCAGTCCGGTTTGCGCTCCGCATCCGCGTCCCGTATTGGGCAACGCACGGCGGGACAGCCGTACTGAACGGCCATGGCCTAGATGGCTTCGCGGCTCCCGGCGGTTACTACGTGCTCGATCGCACCTGGCGCAACGGCGACACGGTTGCGGTCAAACTGCCGATGAGCCTCCACCTGCACGCGATGCCGGACGATCCGACACTGGCGGCCGTGATGTACGGGCCCCTCGCCTTGGCGGGACGCTTAGGGACAGAAGGCCTGACTCCAGACGTGCTGCGCGCCGAGCCGACGAAGCCGCGCACGATCCCCGAGTACAAGGGTCAGCCGATCCCGGCGCCGGAGCTGCGCGCGCAAGGCGCTGAGCGCGTAGCGGGACGGGGTCTCGAGTTTCGAGCCGCCGGCGAGAAAGGCGCGGTCACGCTCGTGCCGTTCCACACGATCTTCGATGAGCGTTACGCCATCTACTGGAGGCTCACGACCTGAATTCTGCGCCGTAGGCGGATATCGGCCGATGACGCACCGACGGCCAGCTCGACAGGTTCCTGTTCCACCACCCAGCGGTGCGTAGCGGAATTCCAGTACGCCAGCGAGGACGCTGGAAGAGAGAATGCCACTGTGTGCGTCTCACCCGGCTTGAGCGTGACGCGGCGGAAGCCACGGAGATCCCCAGTCGGTCGCTCGACCCGTGACCCGAGGTGGCGAACGTAGAGCTGCGCCACCTCGTCTCCGGTGCGCCGCCCGGTGTTCGTCACATCCACTCGAACGATCAGCGTGTCCGCGGCTCGAAGTCTCGCCGAGCTCGTGCGCAAATTCTTGTACGCGAATGTGGTGTAGCTCAAGCCGTAGCCAAACGGGTACAGCGGCGAGCCCTTGAAAAAGCGGTAAGTGCGTCCTGCCATGCGATAGTCGTCAAAGGCTGGCAGGTCGTTCACGCTCTTGTAGAACGTCACCGGCAATCGCCCGCCTGGGTTGTAATCGCCGAATAGCACGTCGGCGAGCGCGCTCCCCGCCGCCTGGCCGCCGTACCACGCTTCGACGATCGCGGGCACGTGCTCTTGCGCCCAGTTCACGGCGACCGCGCTGCCACTCATCAGCACGAGCACCGTGGGCTTGCCGACCGCAACGATCCGCTCGAGCAGCCGTTGCTGCGCGTCGGGCAGGTCGATGCGGGTGCGATCGCCGCCCCGGAATCCGGGTGTCTCGACTGACATCTCCTCGCCTTCGAGCTGCGCCGTGAGGCCCAGACACAGCACGACCGCGTCAGCCTGCTCCGCCGCCCGCACCGCCTCGGCTAGCCCCGAGTCGCCGGGCACAACCCAATCCGAGCCGCGGGCGTAGAGTACGCGCGTGCCGCGCGACACGGCCTCGCGGATGCCGCGCAGCGGTGTGATGGAATCGGCCGGCGCTCCCTCGTAGTTGCCGAGCAGCATGCGCCGGTCGTCGCAGTTCGGCCCGATGACGGCGATCGTGCCGATGTCTTTGCGGAGCGGCAACATGCTGCCGGCATTCTTGAGCAACACGATGGACTCGCGCGCCACCTGGCGGGCGAGCGCGCGGTGCGCCGGCTGGTCGAGCACGCTGATCGGGATCTGCGCCCAGCGCACGCGCTCCGGCGGATCGAACATGCCGAGCCGCATGCGGGCGAGGAACAGCCGCTTGACGGCGGTGTCGATCGCCTGCTCTGTGATCAGTCCCTGTCGCACAGCGTCGACGAGGTTCGCGTAGACATTGCCACACTCGAGATCAGTCCCCGTTTTCACGCCTAGGGCCGCGGCGGCCGCCGCGGTCTGGACGACCTTGTGGCGCTCGTAGATGTCGTTGATGGCGCCGCAGTCCGACACGACGTAGCCCGAGAAGCCCCATTCGCCGCGCAGGATGTCCTTGAGCAAGACGTCACTCCCGCACGCTGGGCTGCCGAGCACGCGGTTGTAGGCGCACATCAGGGAGTACGCGCCGCCCTCGCGGATGCCTGCAGCGAAGTGCGGCAGGTAGCTCTCCCGCAGATCGCGCTCGCTCACCACGGCGTCGAACGTGTGGCGCTCGGGCTCGGGGCCCGAGTGTACGGCGAAGTGCTTCACGGTCGAGACCGTCTTCAGGTACTTGGGATCGTCGCCCTGCATTCCGCGGACGAACTGCGTAGCGAGCCGGCCCGTGAGGAACGGATCTTCCCCGTATGTCTCCTGACCACGCCCCCAGCGCGGATCGCGGAAGAGATTGATGTTCGGCGACCAGAAGGTGAGCCCCTGATAGCGTTCGCGGGAGCCCTGCCGCACGTACTCGTGATGTTTGGCGCGTGCTTCGTCCGAGATGACGGTCGCCATGCGGAAGACCAGCGAATCGTTCCACGTAGCCGCGAGGCCGATCGCCTGCGGAAACGACGTCGCGAGCCCCGAGCGCGCGACGCCGTGCAGTGCCTCGTTCCACCAGTTGTAGCGGGGAATGCCGAGCCGGTCGATCGCCGGCGCGACGTCCTGCAGCTGCGAGACCTTTTCCTCGAGCGTCATACGCGACACGAGATCGGCCACGCGACGCGCGAATGGCAGGTCAGGATTCTGATAGTCCGGCCCCCCCGTCTGCGCGGAAAGCTGCGCGCCGAGGAGCGCCACCCACGCGAGGTTAAGGGCGCGCGGCGACCAACTGTTTGCGGAAGCGGTCATAGATGGACTCGTACGTTCTGTTCATCTCTGGGTTCGGTGGCGTGGGCGGCTGGCGCGCGAGTGTCCGCTGCGCCGCCGTCTTGAGATCGGGAAACGCGCCTGCCCCCACTGCCGCGAGCAGCGCCGCGCCATACGCCCCGCCCTCTTCACGATTAACGGTCGTCACCGGAAGACCAAACACATCTGCCTGCAATTGCCTGATGAATGCGTTCTTCGCGCCGCCGCCCGTCAGGAGTAGAACAGCGGGCGCGAGGCCGAGCTCTTTGAGAATCTCGAGTGAGTCGCGCAGTGCAAAACACACCCCCTCGAGCACGGCCCGCGTCATGTGGGCGCGTGAGTGCGCCAAGCTGAGCCCCGTAAACGCGGCGCGCAAAGACGCGTCGCGATGGGGCGTGCGTTCTCCCTGGAGGTAGGGAAGAAACGTCACGCCGTCAGCACCGGGCGGCACCGTTGCCGCCTCCTCGACAAGCTGCGCGTCTCGAACCGCATCCGGCAGCTCGCGCGCGCACTGATCACGATACCAGGCAAACGCTCCGCCGGCCGACAAGACGACGCCCATCACATACCACACATCGGGCGCGACGTGACAGAATGTGTGCGCTCGCAGTTTGGGGTCCACGCGCGGCTGCGCCGTAGGAGCCAGCACGGTTCCCGATGTGCCCCAGCTCGACGCCGCTTCACCGGGCGTGATCACGCCCACGCCGGCGGCGCCGCAGGCGTTGTCCGCGCCGCCGCCCACCACGGGCGTGCCGGCTGGCAGTCCCGTCAGCGCTGCGGCCGCGGGCGTGACATGGCCGAGCACCTCTCCTGATCCGCCGACCTCGGGAAGCAGCGACGCGGGCAGCTCGACTGCCGCGAGCATCTCCCGACTCCAGCGCATGTGCACGGGATCGAACATCAGCGTACCGGACGCGTCGGACGGCTCGCTGCGCACGACGCCGGTGAGGCGCAGCCGCACGAAATCCTTGGCGAGCAGCACTGTAGCGAGCTGCGCGAACGCCTCGGGCTCATGGTTGCGCAGCCACAGGACCTTCGGGAGGGTGAAGCCTTCCAGCGCGGCGTTGCAGACCCACTCGCGCAGCCGCGGCTCGCCTCCGGCGCGCCTCTCGATCTCTCGGCACTCGGCCGTCGTTCTGCCGTCGCACCAGAGCAGCGCCGGCCTGATCACCGCACCGCGCTTGTCGAGAAAGACGGACGAGTGCATTTGGCCGGAGATGCCAATCGCGGTGACGCGACTACCAGCGCGCTGCGCCAGCACATCCCGGATCGCCGCGCGGGCGGCATCCCACCAGGCCTCGGGATCCTGCTCCGCCCAACCTGGTTGCGGCGTGTCGAGCGAGAGCGGAGCGCTCGCCACGGCCGCGACGCTGCCGTCTGTACTCATGAGAATGGATTTGACGCTGCTCGTACCGATGTCGAGGCCGAGAAACAGATCAGCCGCCACGTCTACCGCACTCCCAGCAACAGCTCCATGGTGAGCTGATCGAGTCGCTCGTAGGCGTACCCACGCGAGCGCAGCGCCGCGAGATCGAACTTCATGTTGCGAAGCTCACCGAACGTGACGCGCGCGCTGCTTTTCCCACCGTCGCGCTCGGCGAGCAACTGCTGGATTTCGGGATCCGCATTGAAGCGCGCGACCTTGTCCTTGAGGATCAGATAGGTCCGCATGCTGCCGGCGGCAAAGTCCCACACGCCCGCTTCATCCTCGGTCCGGTAGGCATGGCTATCGAAATGGCGCATACCCGGCCATTTGGCCCATCCGTTCGTGCGCGACTTCAGGGTTGACGCCCACCATCTCGGGATGATCGAGCGTATAAATGAAAGCGAGCATGTGCCCCGTGGTCGGCAGGAAAATGTCGCCCCGCGGTTCGTTCGGCTTCGCCTCGAGCGCGAAGCGCAGATCGTAGCGCTGTGACCGCACGTACTCGCACAGGTAGTTGATCGCGTCGCGGTACCACCCGAGTGCCGTGCGCGGATCCTTGGCCGCGTTGGTTTCGACGCCTTCTCTTCCGCCCCAACAGACATAGGTGCTCGCGCCGAGCTCGACCGCGAGGTCAATTGCGGCCA
>WNGN01005836.1_pt1 | contig 13509 bp, 12 predicted proteins | sample 5400561 | NCBI WGS metagenome assembly WNGN01 (sample SAMN13153379, study PRJNA577476) | soil metagenome | isolation source: 115 cm soil or saprolite under Garry oak tree replicate 2 | place: USA:California | collected 2016-06-15
CCTTGATCACCGGCAACTCGGTGATCCGGTAGGCCACCGGCCCGGCTTCCGCCTCCACTTCCCGGTACCCGAGGCCGCGGTACGGCTGGGCCGGGTCCCACTTGATCGGCTCGCGCTTGGGCATCGAGCCCGGCGCCGGCAGGGGGAAGATCAGCGACTTCGCCGAGTGGTGCTCGATGTGCCCGGTCTTGTAGTGGTGCTCCTGGTGGATGTGGCCGTAGAACACGACCACGTTGCGATACGGCATCAGCAGATCGATCGCCTGCTCGCCGTCGCGCGTCGCCCAGTCCCATTGCGGATAGAGCGGGAAGAGGGGCCGGTGCGCCAGGACCACGATGCGGTCGTCGCGCTTGCGCTTCTCCAGGTCGGCCTTGAGCCAGCCCAGCTGCTCGTCGCCGATGCGGGCGGCGCGATCCGACACGTTGTCGAGCGCGATGAAGTGCACGCCCTTGTGATCGAAGGCGTAATGCGTCGGCCCGAAGAGCTCCTGGTAGGCCGCCCCGTCATCGAGCGCCGCGTCGTGCTCGCCGGGCATGAAGCGGACATTGCGGATCTTCAGCCCGCGCGCCAGGTCGCGGAATTCCGCCAGCCGGCGGCGGCGCTCGCGGGGGTCGTCGGTGGTGTGGGTCAGGTCGCCCGTGAAGACCACGAAGTCCGGCTGCGTCTCGAGGGCGTTGACCGCCGCGATCGCCTTCGGCAGGGTGCCGGCGGCATCCGGATTGACGGCGGGGCCCTGGAATCCCCAGTGGGTGTCGGAGAGCTGGACGAAGAAGAACTCGTCCTGGCTGGAGCCGTACGTGCCGGCGCCGCGCGCCAGCCCCGAGGTGAACACGACGCCGCCCAGGCCGGCGAGCTTGACGAAGTTTCTGCGGTTCATGCGATGCAAGACCGCCGGGAGCGCGTTTTTATTCCCGGAGAAGGGGGCGGGTGTGGCTTACTGCTCTTGATTCCGTTCTTGCGGCTGGCGTAGGCTGTTGCGCCGTCCCTTTCAAAGGAGCTCAGATGAAGAAGATTCTCGGAGGGTTGTTGCTGGCGTTCGCGTTTGCCCTGCCGCAGGCCTACGCCGGGCTGGTGCCCACGGAGCGCGAGCGCGTCAAGGCCCTCATCGAGCGGCCGGAAGTCGCGCAGCAGATGGAGAAGATGGGCATCCCGGCGAAGGAGGCCCTGGCGCGCGTCGACGCGATGACCGACGAGGAGGTGCGCAGCCTGGCGGGCCGGCTCGATGCGCTGCCGGCGGGCGGCCAGATCAGCAGCCAGACCCTGCTGCTCATCTGCCTCATCATCATCCTGCTGCTGCTTATCTAAGAGGTTAGTTCCAGCGGTTCGCCGCGCTCGTTCACCGTGTGCAGGCGAACCGCGCGCCGCCAGGCGCGGCGCGTGTACTCGAGCACCTTTTTCGCGCGGGCGGCGTCCAGGCCCCGGCCGTCGCTCGCGTGCTCGTGGGTAAGGACCAGCGTGCCGTCGCTCTTCAGCTCGGTCGCAGCGACGCGCGGCGCGCCGTAGTTGTACTTCGGCGCGAGGATCGCCTCGCGGATCGCCTCCAGGTCGCGGCTCGCCACGCGCAGCTCGCCGCCGGGCCGCGCCTCGTAGACGAACAGGCCGGCCTTCTCCGCCAGGTCGCGGTCCAGGCAGTTGCGGATGAAGCCGAAGTCGTCCTCGTCGCGCATCACCTCGCGCGCGCGCTCGAGGCCGTGCTTCTCGACGATGTGCTCCCAGAGGGTGAAGCCGAGATGGTAGGGATTGACGGCGAGCGCGGTCTGCTCGCCGGAGGCAAACGGCCGCACCACGTCGGAGTGCGCCTTGATGGCCGACAGATAGAGCGGCTGCGGCAGGAAGTCGGCCTCGCGCAGCAGCCGCGCGTGCCAGTACGAGGCCCAGCCCTCGTTCATGATCTGGCAGGCGAACACCGGGTAGAAGTACAGCGACTCGGCGCGCACCGCGAGGAAGATGTCGCGCTCCCACTGCTCGAGCTCGGGCGCGTAATGCGCGATGAACCACAGCAGGTCGTACTCCGGATGCGGCGGGATCCGCGTGCGCAGCCGCCCGGCTGACGGGCTCGCCTTCTCGGCCGCGCCGGGGAGCTGGCCGAAGCGCTTCTGAAAAACGGTCTCGGTCGGCGCCGTTTTCTCCGGCACGAACTCGGGATAGGGCGGGCGATGCAGCTCGCCGCTCACGTCGACGTGCGACTCGAGGGCGAGCGCCGCGTCGAGCACCGCCTCGACGCGCTCCAGGCCCGCCGCCTCGATCGCCTGCTGGATGCGCTGCGCGTGCGCCGCCGCGTGCTCGACGATGTTGCCGCCGGCCATGGCGTGGAAGCGGGCGAAGAGCTGATTGTTCCTGGAGAAGTCGGCATGGCCGAGCACGTGCGCGGCGACCAGGGTGTTCTCGGCGAGGGAGTTGCTGTCCATCAGGAAAGCGCGGCACGGGTCGCCCGGAAACATCACCTCGAAGATCTTCGAGTGGCCCATGCTCTGGCGGACCAGCTGGTGGATGTAGCGCACGCCGTAGGACCAGTGCGGCATGCGGATCGGCAGGCCGTACACCGCGATCTCGGTCATCAGGCTCGCCGGGGCGAGCTCGAAGTCGACCGCGTAGTGCTGCAGGCCGAGCCGCTGCGCCAGCGCTTCGAGGCGCCCGGCATAGTCCTCGAGCTCAGTCATTCTTCGCTTGCTCGCGGAACAGCTCGCCGATGGCGCGCCAGACGTCGTCCTGCGAGCCGAGCCGGGTCGCGCCGACGGGCCGCCCTTTCGCCTTCATCTCGCCGAAGATCTCGGCGAGCTGCGTCTCGCGCGGCCGGTAGGCGGCGCCGCCGCCGGTCTCGACGTAGCCCGCGTAATTGGTCTGCCCGGTGAGATCGGCGAGGAGCGAGGCGGCGCCCTCCCGGTCCTCGGTGGCGTTCTCGCCGTCGGAGGCGTAGAAGAAGTAGACGTTGTAGCGCGACGGGTCATAGCGCGCCTGCATCACCTCGAGCGCCAGGCGGAAGGCGCTGGAGGCGAGCGTGCCGCCGCTCGAGGCGGCCTGGAAGAACTGGCTTTCCTCGAATTCCCAGGCCTGCGCGGCGTGCGCGAGGAACACCGTCTCGACCCGAGCGTACTGCCTGCGGATCCCCTGCAGCGCGAAGAAAAAGAAGGTCTTGGCGAGCCGGCGCTGCGCCTCGTCCATGCTGCCCGAGACGTCGAGCGCGAAGATGACCGCGGCGTTGATCGAGGGCGTCGCGCGCTTCACCAGCTGGCGAAAGCGCAGGTCGTCGTTGGTGAAGGCGACCGGGTCGTCCTGGATGGCGCGGCGTTTCACCGCTTCCTTGACCGTGCGGCGGCGATCGAGCCGGGCGCGCGCGCCGTGCCTGTCCCAGCCCTCGCGCACGTAGTCGGGCTCGTCGAGCGCCGCCGCGCGCCGCGGCTTGAGCTCGGGGAGCTTCAGCTCCTCCCACAGCCAGTCGACGATCTCGTCGATCTTCAGCTCGACCACGAAGCGGATCTCGCCGTCCTGGGTGCCGCCCGGCTGCGCGGCCCGCTCGCCTTCCTCGCGTCCGGGCTGCAGCACCTCGCCCGGCTCGCCGCGCCCCTGGCCCGCGCCCTGCCGCACCTCGGGCTCGAGCAGGCGCAGCCGCGCGTGCTCGAGGATCTTCACCGGCACCAGCACCGTGCGGTGCCCCGGCTGGCTCATCAGGTCCGCGCCGGCGAGGAGCGCGGGCAGCGTCTCCTTCACTGCCTCGCGCACCTTCTGGTTGTGCCGCAGCCAATCGCGTGCGCCGCGCGAGAACAGGTCGTACCAGGGGGTTTCGGCAGCGATCCTGATCAAGGCTATTCCTGGGCGAGAAGGCTGGTCACGTAGTTGAGCGCCTCGCGGGCGCTGTGCGCGTCGTAGCCGTACTCGTCTACGAGCCGCTTCTCGACCACCGAGATCTTCTGGCGCGTCTCGTCGTCGGGCCGCGTGGTGGAGCTCACCAGCCGCAGCACGTCGCGGCGCTGCTCGAACAGGTACTGCTCGACCGCGTCGTGCAGCGGCGCATGGCTGTCGAGGGTGAACTTCTCGCTGCGCTTGTAGGCGCCCATCGCCTTGCGCACCACCTCCTGGCGGAACGACAGCTTGCCGGACTCCGAAATGCGGATCTTCTCCTCGACCGAGCGCAGGAAGCGCTCGTCGGGCTTGCGCTCCTCGCCGGTGATCGGGTCCTTGACGCTGCGGTTGTCGAGCGTCGCCTCGACCTCGTCGAGGTACTTGTCGAGCAGCTGCTGCGCTTCCTGCTCGAAGGACACGAACAGGGCCTTGTGCACGTCCTCCTTGACCCAGCGGTTGTAGAAGTCCTTGCGCACCATCACCAGGAAATCGACCCACTTGCGCTTCTTCTTGCCGTCGATGCGCACGTCGGACTCGATGCCGTCCTTCAGCGCGAGCAGCACGTCCATCGTGGTCAGGCTCTTCGCGTGCGACTGGATGATGGCGTTCGACAGCGCGTTGATCACGAAGCGCGGCGACACGCCCGAGAGGCCCTCGTCCGGGCTGCGCGCGCGCATCTTCTCGATCTCGGATTGCGGCACGCCCTCGACGTCCTCGCCGGCGTAGACCCGCACCTTCTTGACGTTGTCGGCGTCGCGCTCCTCGCCCTCCTGCAGCCGCGTCAGCACCGAGAACACCGCCGCCACGTGCAGCGCGTGCGGGTCGAGGTGCACTTCGCGGAACGCCTGGGTCGAGGAGGTGAGCTTGCGGTAGATGCGCGCCTCTTCCTTGTAGGACAGGGTGTAGGGCACCTGGATGATGACCATGCGGTCGAGCAGCGCCTCGTTCTCCGCCTCCTGCAGGAACTTGCGGAACTCGGCGAGGTTGGTGTGCGCGACCACGGTCTCGTCGAGATAGATCAGCGGGAAGCGCGACACCTTGACGTTCTTCTCCTGCGTCAGCGTGAGCAGCAGGTACAGGAACTCGCGCTTCACCTTCAGGATCTCGATCATCTCGAGCATGCCGCGGCTCGCCGCGAACACGGCGCCCGACCAGGACCAGGCACGCGGGTCGCCCTCGTCGCCGTACTCCGAGACTTTCGACAGGTCGACCGAGCCGACGAGGTCGGCGATGTCCGCGGTGGTGGGGTCGTGCGGCGCATACGTGCCGACGCCGACGCGCCCGGCCTCGGAGATGAACAGGCGCTCGACCGGCATCTGCATGAAATCGCCGGAGAACTCCTGGGCGAGCCGGCTGACGCAGCGCGGGCAGAGCTCGCCGGCGATGTCGATGCCATAGCTGTTGCGGAACTGCGCGCGCAGCGTGTGCGGCACGAGGTGCAGCGGCGATTCGTGCACCGGGCAGCCGTGGATCGCGTACATCGCCCCGGCGTCGGTGTGGCTGTACTCCTCGAGGCCGCGCTTGAGGAGGATCACCAGGGTCGACTTGCCCCCCGAGGGCGGGCCCAGCAGCAGCAGCAGCCGTCTGCCAACTTCCGAGCCGGCGCTCGCCGCCTTGAAGTAGTCGACCAGCCGCTCGATCGTGTCGTTGATGCCGTAGAGCTCGTCCTCGAACAGTTGACAGCGCAGCCGGCCCTTGGTGTCATCGAACCCCTCGGCGCGCATCATGTCCCAGACGTACTGGTGGCTGCTGCGCGCAAGCCCATGAGGATCGGCGGGAAATATGGCCTCGAGAAACTTGGCGAAGGACCCGGTCCAGTGCGCCGCGCGATGCTGCTTGCTGTAGTCGCTGAGCGACCGGAGGAGACTCGAGCGCCGCTCGCTGCTATCGTTGAAGCTCGATGCCGGAATGTTCATGGCCGCACCTCCCGAGGACATCATATGCCCTCTGACCTGTTAGATCATGATTCGGTGCCCGCGATCCATCGTGATTCATGTCTTACGAACGGTCCAATGGGTCTATGGTCAAAGAGTTGACGCCGCAATGCTGAAAGAAATCCTCGGAGTGGCCGACGACCCGCCGGCCCGCCGGCGCTGGTTTCACGACGATTATTTCGATCTGTTCGTGTGGCAGGCCGGCGGCGAGGTGACGCTGATCCAGGTCTGCTATGGCGCGGACGCAACAGAGCGCGCCCTGGTCTGGGACAAGGAACGCGGCTTCTTCCAGGACGGCCCGCCCGCGCCGCAGGAAGTGTTTTCGCGCTTCGAAGACGCAGCGGCCACTCTGCCCGAGGAAGTGCGCCGCGAAGTAAGAGAAAAAATGCACGAATTCGCCGGCCGGCGCCTGGCGGTGCTCTCCCGGCGCAAGCGCTTCCGGCGCGCCTCCTGGCAGCGCTCGGCCGGCTAGCGACAGCCGGTCGTTTATCGGCGACAATGCCCTTCCCAGGGGAGGGGACACCACTGATTGCGCTGTAGGCTGCTAAGCCTGACGCTGGCGCTCGCGGCGCCGGCGGCGAGCGCGAACAGCGACTGGCTCAGCGGCATCGCGGCGCCGGACAGCGCGGCGATCGGCGCGGCGCGGCGCTTCGAGCAGTCGCCTTACCGCGGCGCCGGCAGCGGCACCGACTTTCTGCCGCTCTACCTGTACGAAGGCGAGCGGTTCTACATGCACTCGTACGCCGCCGGCGCCAAGTTCGGCGAGCTGAGCAGCGGCCGGCGCTTCGACCTGTTCCTCAGGTACCGCTTCGAAGGCTATCCCAGCGATCGCGTGCCCGAGAGCCTTGCGGGCATGCGGCCGCGCGAATCGGGCATCGACGCCGGCTTCAGCGCGCAGGCGGGCGGCGGATGGGGCATCGCCTATGCCGAGCTGCTGCACGACATTTCCGAGATCTCGCGCGGCAGCGAGCTGCGTTTCGGCTACAAATATCCGTTCCGCCGCGGCCGGCTGTGGCTGCAACCGCAGGCGATGCTCGGGTTTCGCGATGCGAATCTGAACAACTATTACTACGGCGTGCGGCCGGGCGAGGCGACGCCGCTGCGGCCGGCTTATTCCGCGGGCAGCGGCGCCATGACGCAGCTCGGCCTGTACGGCGCCTACCGCCTGACCGAGCGCTGGCGCCTGATCGGCGGCGTCACCTGGGTGCGCTGGCCGGACGTCGTGGCGCTGAGCCCCGTCGTGGAGAGCCGCGTCCAGCGCGGCGTGACGCTTGGGCTGATGTACGACATCTCCCCCGACCACCAGGCCTGGCCTGAGCACGCCCCGCTCATTGCGCGCGCGTATTACGGCGCGTCGAGCGACTGCAACGTCACTCACATCATGCGCCTGGTCTGCACCAGCACGCACACCAGGGACCAGACGAGCATCGCCGCGCTCGAGGTCGGGCGGCCGTTCATCGAGCGCCTCAACGGCTGGCCGCTCGATTTCGCCGGCTTCGTCGGCCTGGCGCGCCACAAGGAGGCGGGCTTCCAGCCCGATTTCTACCAGATCAACGCCTATATCAAGGCGTACTACTACGGCTTTCCCTGGGACTCGCACGTGCGCACGCGAGTCGGGCTCGGCATCGGCCTCGCCTACGCCCGCAGGATTCCGCTGATGGAGGTGCGCGACCTGGCCGATCGCGGCCGCCCGACGTCGAAGCTGCTCAATACCTTCGATCCGACCGTGGATGTCAGCGTCGGCGACCTGCTCGGCGCGCGCTCGCTGCGCGATACCTACGTCGGCCTGGGCGTCGCCCACCGCTCCGGCATCTTCGGCTCGTCGCGCCTGCTCGGCAACGTCAGCGGCGGCTCCAATTACATCTACGGCTACGTCGAGACGACCTTCTAGCCCTGCGCCGAGTAGCCGCCGTCCACCGGGATCGCCACCCCGGTGACAAAATCGGAGCTGGAGCCGGACAGGAATACTGCAACGCCGGCGAGATCCTCCGGCGCGCCCCAGCGCCCGGCGGGCGTGCGGGCCAGCACCCGCTCGTGCAGGCCCGGCACGTCGTTGCGCGCCTGGCGCGTGAGCGCGGTATCGATCCAGCCGGGCAGCACCGCGTTGACCTGGATGTTGTCCTTCGCCCAGGCCGTGGCGAGCGCCTTGGTCAGCTGCACGATGCCGCCCTTGCTGGCGCCGTAGGGCGCGACGAACGAAGCCCCGAACAGCGACATCATCGAGCCGATGTTGATGATCTTGCCGCCGCCGGCGCGCTTCATGTGCGGATACGCCGCCTGCGAGGCGACGAACGCGCTGGTGAGATTGGTGTCGAGCACCAGCCGCCATTCTTCCAGCGTGTAGTCCTGCGGCGCCTTGCGGATGTTGGTGCCGGCGTTGTTGACCAGGATGTCGAGCCGGCCGAGCTTCTGTGCCGCCTGATCCACCGCGGCGCGGCAGGCGTTCTCGTCCCTCAGGTCCACCTTGATCGAAATCGCCCGGCCGCCCAGCGCTTTGGCCGCGGCGGCATTCTTCTTCTCGTCCCGTCCTGCGATCGCGAGCGTCGCCCCCGCTGCGGCAAGTCCCTTCGCCATGCCCAGGCCGATGCCGCCGTTGCCGCCGGTGACCAGCGCCACTCTTCCCTTGAGCTCGGTTGGCCAGGATGGCGGCATGCACATCGACGCGGTGCGCCGCTTCAACCGATTCTACACACGGCGCATCGGCGTATTGCGCGCCGGCCTGCTCGGCAGCCCTTACCGGCTCGCCGAGGCGCGCCTGCTGTACGAGCTGGCGCAGGGCGGGCAGGCCACGGCGAGCGCCCTGGGCAGGGACCTCGGCCTCGACCTCGGCTATCTCAGCCGGCTGCTGCAGGGCCTCAAGCGCCGCGGCCTGGTGCGCGCAAGGCGTGCAGCGCACGACGGCCGGCAAAGCCTCCTCGCCCTCACCGCCAAGGGGCGCCAGGCGTTCGCCGTGCTCGATTCGCGCTCGCGCGACGCGACGGGTGCGATGCTGGCGCCTTTGCCCGAGCATGACCGCGAGCGCCTGGTCGGCGCCATGAAAGCTGTCGAGACGTTACTAGGTGGAGAAAAAAAAGAGACGCAGATCCTGCTGCGCGAGCATCGTCCCGGCGACCTGGGCTGGGTGGTGGAGCGGCACGGCGCGCTCTACGCCGAGGAATACGGCTGGGACGAGCGCTTCGAGGCGCTGGTGGCCGGGATCGTCGCCAAGTTCGTCAAGCACTTCGATGCGGCGCGCGAGCGCTGCTGGATCGCCGAGAGCGGCGGCGAGCGCGTCGGCGCGGTGCTCGTCGTCAAGCAGTCGAGATCGGCCGCCCAGCTGCGCTTGCTGATCGTCGAGCCCTCGGCGCGCGGCCGCGGGCTCGGCAGGCGGCTGGTCGAGGAATGCATCGCCTTTGCGCGCGCCAAGGGCTACCGCAGGCTCGTGCTCTGGACGCAGTCGAATCTCGCCGCGGCGCGCGCGCTCTACAGGCGGTGCGGATTCAGGCGAGTGAGAAAGCAGCGGCACTCTAGCTTCGGCTACGATCTCGTCGGCGAGTTCTGGCAGCTCGCGCTGTGAGCGGCCCGGGCTACTCCGGGCGGTATCTGACCACGCAGTTGCGGCCTTTCTGCTTGGCCTCGTAGAGCGCGCGGTCGGCGCGCGTGGCGAGGGCGTCGAGCGTGCGGCCGTCGTCCGGAAAGCAGGCCACGCCGATGCTCACCGAGGAGGCGATTTTGCCGACGTCCATGTCGAGCGGCCGGTCGGCCACTGCCTTGCGGATGCGCTCGGCGACGTCGAGCGCGCCGCGCGGCGGCGTCTCGGGCAGCAGGACGATGAACTCGTCCCCGCCGTAGCGCGCCGGCAGGTCCGTGTAGCGCAGCTCCGCGCGCAGCGCGTTCGCCGTGTGCCGCAGCAGCCGGTTGCCTGCGTCATGCCCGTGCGAGTCGTTGACCGCCTTCAGGTTGTCGAGGTCGACCATCAGCACGCTCGCCGGGCGCGTATAGCGCAGCGCCTGCCCGAACAGGCGGTCGGAGGCGATCGCGAAGCCGCGCGTGTTGTACAGCGCGGTGAGTTCGTCCAGCTCCGACAGCAGCTTGGCGCGCTGCAGCACATAGCGGATGTCGGCCGCGAACATGGTGGTGATGTAGGCGACCAGCACCACCGGCGCGAACTGCGCCGCGAGCGCGCCGACGAAGGGGAGCGAGGCGAGCTCGACGTACGACGTGTCGGCCAGGAACACGTAGCACGCGGCGATCAGGGCCACCTCGATCAGCGTGGCGAGCTTGCCGAGGGTCAGCGCCGAGGTGATCACCACCAGCAGATAGGCGTTGAGCAGCGGGCTCTGCAGCCTGCCGGTGAACCACAGCGCCCAGGTGGTGACGGCGATCATCGCCCAGGTCTCGACCGCGATCTTCCAGCGGCTCTCCGTGCGGAAGAAATTCGCGTAGCGGAACGCCATCACCAGCGCGGCGTAGAAGAACAGCGAAGATGAGATCGCCGGCTCGTTCTCCTTCGCCACGCCGCCGAAGATCAGGTACACCAGGATCAGGATCAGGAGCAGCCAGTGGATCTCGGCGACGGTGCGCGAGATGCCGCGGAGTTCCTCCTGCTCGATCGAGACGTGGACGGGCATGCGCGATTATTGTTGCGTGTATTATCCATCGCCATGGAAACATCCGCCAACGGGCTGCGCGTGCTGGTCACGGCGGGCGGCGCAGGCATCGGCCGGGTCATTGCCCGGACCTTCGCCGACCACGGCGCGCGTGTTCATGTGTGTGATATTGATGGGGAAGCTCTGAAAGTACTTCCAAAGGAAATGACGCGCACCGTCGCCGACGTGGCGAAGCTCCCCGACGTCGACCGGCTCTTCAGCGACGTCGAGCGCAAGCTCGGCGGCCTCGACGTGCTGGTGAACAACGCCGGCATAGCGGGACCGACCGCCAGGGTCGAGGACATCCGCCCGGAGGACTGGGACCGCTGCATCGCGGTGGACCTGAACGGCATGTTCTACTGCACGCGCAAGGCGATGCCGATGATCAAGGCGGCGGGCGGCGGCAGCATCATCAACCTGTCGTCGGCCGCCGGGCGGCTCGCCTTCCCGATGCGCACCCCTTATTCGGCGGCAAAATGGGCGGTGGTCGGCTTCACGCAGAGCCTGGCGGCGGAGGCCGGCCCCGAAAAGGTGCGCGTCAACTGCATCCAGCCCGGCGTGGTCGAGGGCGAGCGCATCGAGCGCGTGATCGAGGCGAAGGCAAAGGGCCTCGGCGTGGACAAGGAAGAAGTGCGCCGGCGGCTGCTGGAAGGCGTGAGCATGCATACGACCGTTACCGCGCAGGACATCGCGAACATGGCGCTGTTCCTCGCCAGCGATGCCGGCAAGCACATCTCCGGCCAGGCGCTCTCGGTCTGCGGCGGGGCGCGCTATCTGGTTTAAGATTTCCTCGTTCCTCGGAGGAGGGATATGAAGACGATTCCGAGCGTTGCGGCATTGCTGCTGGCAGCTGCCCTTTCCAGTGCCCACGCGCAAAAAGTCATCCGCGTGTGGCATACCGAGACGCAGCCCAATTCCCAGGAAGCGGTCAGGAACATCGCCAAGCGCTTCGAGGCGAAGCATCCCGGCGTGAAGGTCGAGGTCGAGGCGCTCGCGTGGGGCGACCTGGAGGGCAAGATCATGGCCTCGCTTGCCGCCGGCACGCCGCCCGAGCTCTCGCACGGCCAGCCGATCACCTGCGCGGCGCTGCAGTCGAAAGGGCTGCTGCTGCCGCTCGACGAAGTGGTGCAGGCGCTCGGCGAGGCGAACATCTGGGACCAGGTGAAGCGCGTGTGCCGCGTCGGCGGCAGGCAGTACGGGCTGGTGCACGCCGCCGGAACGTCGCTTCTCATTTATCGCAAGGACCTCGCGCAGAAGCTCGGCCTCAAGCCGCCGCGCACGTGGGCGGATCTCGTCGCCAACGCCAAGGCGTTCACCACCGGCGGCATGTACGGCATCACCATCCCGGGCGACAACCTCTTCATCAACATCCTGCTCGGGGAGCTGCTGAAGGCGAACGGCGGCATCTTCTTCGACCAGCAGAACCGGCCGCAGCTCGGCTCCAAGCCGGTGCTCGAGACGCTCGAATTCATCCGCGACCTGACCCGCTACGCGCCGCCGGGATGGGAAGGGCACGGATATCTGGAGACCTTCACCAACCTCTACGGCCAGAAGGCGGCGATGATGTACCAGGGTTACGGCCGCGGCGCGGGTCTCATCGAGAAGGGCGCGCCGCCGGCGATGGCAAACGCCGAGCACTTCGACGTCTGGGTGAAGCCGGTCGGGCCGAGCGGCAGGGAGCCGGCGGCGCAGGTCGACGAGGAGCCGTGGATGCTGTTCAAGGGCTCGAAGAATCCGAAGGAGGCCGTCGAGTTCCTGAAGTTCTTCTACCAGAAGGACAACTACCTCGAGTACGTGCAGACGGTGCCGATCCACCTGTTCCCGATCACCAAGTCGCTGCGCGCGGACCGGGACTACCAGGCGACGCCGATGATCCGGCGCTGGAAGAGCTGGATCGAGGTGCAGGAGGGCTATCTCAACAACGACCAGGGCAAGCCGACGCTGGTGATCGACTGGGATGACATGAATTCCAAGCCCTACCTGATGGAAGTGCTCGGCAGCGGCATCCTGCGCGACATGGTGATGGATGTGGCGCTGGAAAATAAGGCGCCGCGGGAGGCCGCGTCGCGGGCGCAAAAGCGGCTCGAAGAGCTCCTCAAGTCCAAGGGCTATCTGAAGTAATGACTGCGGCCAGGACGGGGTGGCTCCTCGTCCTGCCGGCGCTGCTGCTGCTCGCCGCGCTGACGGTGTACCCGGTCGCGTATGGCATCTGGATCAGCTTTTTCAGCAAGCATTCGTTCTTTCCCGAGCAGCAATTCGTCGGCCTCGGCAACTATGCCGCGGTGCTCGCCGACGAGGAGTTCTGGCGCTCGCTCGAGCTCGGGCTGATTTACTCGCTGACGACCATCGCGCTGCAGCTCGTGATCGGCGTGGCGGCGGCGCTGCTGCTGAACGAAGCCTTCCCCGGCCGGGGCCTCGCGCGCGCGGTATCGATCTTTCCTTACGTGGTTCCCACGGTGGTGGCGGTGATCATCTGGAAATGGCTGCTGAACAGCCAGTTCGGGCTGGTCAATTATCTGCTGGGTATTCCCGTCAGCTGGATGGGGCGCGACTGGATCATGGTGTCCCTGATCATCGTGAGCGTCTGGCAGTTCTTCCCGTTCGTGCTGCTCGCCGTGCTCGCCCGGCTGCAGACCATTCCGCCGGAGCTCTACGAGGCGGCCACGGTCGACGGCGCAGGCGCCTGGCGGCGCTTCGTTCACGTCACCCTGCCCCAGCTGCAAAGCGTGCTGTTCGTGGTGGTGCTGCTGCGCTCGATCTGGATGTTCACCAAGTTCGACACGCCCTGGCTGATGATCCAGGGGGGCGGCGCGGAAACCTACATCCGCACGCTGCCGATCTACACCTATCAGCGCACCTTCGCCTATTACGAGGCGGGACGCGGGTCGGCGATGGCGGTGATCATGTTTCTCATGCTGGTCGCGGCCGCCGCGCTGTATTTTCATTTCTGGCGGCGCGAGGAGCAGCTGTGAGGCGCGGAATTCTGTTTTCAGGGGTAAGCGTGCTTCTGCTTTTCACCGCGTTCCCGTTCGCCTGGATGATCGCTACCGCCTTCAAGCGCTCCCACGAGATTTTCACCACACCGCCCACTTTGCTGCCCGGATCGC
>WNGN01002026.1_pt1 | contig 13508 bp, 15 predicted proteins | sample 5400561 | NCBI WGS metagenome assembly WNGN01 (sample SAMN13153379, study PRJNA577476) | soil metagenome | isolation source: 115 cm soil or saprolite under Garry oak tree replicate 2 | place: USA:California | collected 2016-06-15
TCTTGTATTGGACGACGGCGTTCGCCTTCCTCAGGATGTACGTGTCCTCATACTGTTCTGTCCAGGAGGGATATCCTCCCATCCTTTTGAGAAATTTCGTGGAGTATATGACAGCGCAGCCTCTGGCTCTCACGCGGCTAAGACGGAGCCAGTAGGTTAGCGTTTCCCATGTTCTGTATATCCTGGAGCTTGGAAGAACTCTCGGAACTATGATGTCCGCGTCCGGATATTCCTCCGGTAGTTGGAAAAACGCTTCAGGAACGGACGTGTCGTCATCGACTATGGCTATGTGCGTGTAGCTGTCGAGGACCGGATTGACGATTCTCGCGACGCTCTCGGAGTATGTTTCCGGGGGCCTGAACTTCGGAACAACTCTCAAGACTTTCATTGTTCTTGTTCTCTACATATGAGACTGAAGGCTCCGATAACCAGCCGCAGAAAGAGGCGAAGGATAGCGGTCTCGATTTCGAGAGCCACTACGTCGGGGGCTGCCATTTCCTCGCTCTCTTTCGTATCATACGAGTGACGCTTTTTCAGGGTTGAAAGTCCTTGCTGCATTTGAGACTTCTTCAGTGTGGGGCTCTAGGTAGGCTCAGGATTCCTTAAGGACAGGTGTAATACATAAAAATGAGTCAGGGTGCACGACAGCTATGTCGAACGTGAATAGTTTGGAGCTTGGACCATCTGGTAAAGCGGGCTCTTCGAGTGACACATCCTGATGGAAGATAGATTCTTCTTGATTCCTAAGCAACCCTCGCCATCAATAATACCCGCGACGTAGGCAACATCCTTCTCATCGATGTCCTCAGACGCATCATGTTCAACTCTGCTCAACTATGTATGGTGGTCAAGATTTATCCGATTAACGGGCCTATTCTCGAGAGTACGCGTTGAACTGACAATTCGAGACCACTACTCGAATATCGGAAACATCAGCACTGTCTCCTGTCCGCAATCTAGAGTGTTTTCGTAGGTCACCAATGGCGAGTGGTGATAACATTTCATGGGTCAAACTGATAGTCGGGAACGCATTGACAAGTTTGCAAGGAATGGACGGTGAATCTGTGAATCTGATCAAGACCAGCCCTCTATACAGCCCGGGCGGGGCTTGGGAGCGAAGAGATTACGAGTTTGAAGGGAAGGTTGGGCTGAGCAAACCTACCAAGAATATGTCGACCACATTCTTGCCATGCTTCAAATGCTATTCGTGCGCAGGAATCAAGTCTATGGAATATTTTTCTGTCTCGGGTTGCCTATCATCTGGCCTCTAAGGAGACTCTCGGCTTTGGCGAGGACAAGATCGAACTCCTCCTTATCCTGCATTGTGAGTGCGTTCTGCTCCCGCATTACTTTTGCCAATCCCTTGGCCGTCAGAACCATCAGCGGTAAGAAGACCTCCCGCTCCTTTCCCGGAATCACCTTGTACACGTATGGGTTAGCTTCAGTTGAAAGGGAGGCATCTGCAGCATAGGCTCCGGTTCTCTTCACGTGAAATAGCCCCAGAAGAATGGCGGTCGGCACGGAAATAAGCACACCGAATATTGCGAAAACTGTCAAGGAGTAGAAGACGACCTCCAGATACTTGTTGCCGACCACTGCGAGCTTGTAGATTACGACCAAATTGCCAGCATAGCCCATAAGCAGAGCGATATACGTGCCATACCCTGCCCTGAAATAGAACCAGCTTCGCCAGATTGACCTTATCAACCAGTGGAATAATTTCATGGGGCTGCTGTGGCCTCAAGGTATATCAATGTCTTTCCGGAAAGCGGGACGAGAAGTTACTGGATATCGCATTCGCGAGTCGCATTCTGGTTACAGCGAGTAGCTAGTCCAACATTGACTCACCCTTGCATTGAGAGGGTTTGGGGTTTTCTACGTGACCATACGTTTCAATTTCGGGATCATGGAGAGCTTTCTCCTCAGATAGGTTGCATCTTTGCGGCTTATACCGGCTGGAAGTCGGACAACTGTTGTGAAGATGAAGGCGAGAAATGGCATGACCCCGAAATATCTGAATTGTATATATGCGAAGTAGACTTGCCAGGGTGAGATCTTCACCACGGTGGACGCGGAACCGTGTCTGACGTGATATACAACACTCTTAGGACAATATACTATTCGCCATCCCTGTCTGGCTGCTCGAAGGCAGAACTCCATGTCCTCGCAGTAGAGGAACATCTTCTCGTCTAGGAGACCCGATGTTTCAAAAACTCTTCTCTTTACAAGGACCGAAGCGAATGTGCAAGTCTTCAGTTCGGTCTCAGAATCATACTGGCCCCTGTCGACTTCTAGAGCCCCTCTATCGCCGGGCATATAGACCCCGTATACGAAAGTGTATCGATGACCTGTGCTATCGAGGAGTCCGTTTGGACGAAGGGTTTTTGATTGAACGACACCTATCTTGGGATCCGATTGAGCCGTCTCGATGAGCTTTTCGAGCCAACCTTCAGTTACCCAAGTATCAGGATTCAAGAGAACAATGTGGTCGCCTCGGGCTTTGCGTATGAGTAGGTTATTCGCTCTTGCAAAGCCCAAGTTGGGATTAGGGGGACTGTTGTCGTGAAGGAGGACCTCATAATCACTCGTGTGCTCGCGAATGCTCTGCAAGCACTTTTCCAAAAGGTCCGGGACCTTATAATTGACGATTATGATGCTTGTCTTCAAACTGAAGATCCAGGACACGGGATTGCTTTAATCCTTGAGTTCTAACGACGTAGGCTGTCGAACTGTCTGCAACCTCGCAATGAACTCTTGAAAATATCACTCATAAACAGGTGATCTATAGATGAGGATTCTTGTTGTTCATCCTAGAATGAGTATCATGGGAGGCGGTGAACGTGTCGCCATTCACTCAATGCTTGCTGGAATGAATATGGGACACGAGGTCACGCTTTTGTCAGAAGAATTCGACGTTCAGCGGTTTGAGGATTTTTTTGGATGCTACGGGTTATTTGAAAAGGTCCGGCAGCTCTCTTACCCAGAGTTCAAACCATTGGTTCGATCGTGGGCTCTTCTTTACCAGAGGTTATATTACTACCAGAACCAATTTCGAAAGGTTCTGTCAGGAAAAAAACAGTTCAGTCTAGTTCTCGGTACTCAAGATGTTGGATATGTTCCGAGTATCCAAGCCCCGATAGTTCAGTATTGCTATTTTCCTGAATACTTTAGGCACCTGCAATCCGCGCCATCATCGCCCCTGTGGAGGCTATACTATTCGCCAGCCAGACTTTTTTATCGGAACCGGGCTAAACACGTAGACAGGTTCCTTGCTGTCTCTGATTATTCACGAGACTTTGTGAGGCAAATCTGGCGCAGGGACTCGGCTACCCTCTATCCGCCATGCCCCATAGAGCTCTACAAGTCATCTAACAGCGATCGGGAAGAGATAGCGATAGCGATTGGCCGGCTAGTGCCTGAGAAACGATTTCATCTTCTCGCAGAGATAGCTAGGAAACTTCCGAAGACTCGATTTTTGATAATCGGAAGCGTAGAAAACACAGATGACCCTTACTATAAGTCTCTCGAAAGGAATGCGCCCCCCAACCTTTCGATGGTCTTATCACCGCTAAGAAAGGTAAGAGACGTTGTTTCAAGGGCAAAAGTCTACGTCCACTGCGCTGAGAACGAACACTTTGGAATCACGATTGTCGAAGCCATGGCCGCAGGCTGTGTCCCGGTCGTGCATGACAGTGGCGGTCCACGTGAAATAGTGACCGAGGATGTGGGATATCGATGGAGGAATACCGACGAGGCTTCTCAACTAATCTCGAAGGTTATGGGGAACGAAACGTTGCGGGCTCGGCTTTCTCACCATGCTTCGACACGAGCAGAAGTGTTCAACACGAAAGCTTTCGAGTCGTCTCTTGCGAGTACGTTGAAAGAATATGAGGTGTGAGGGTCATAAGATTACTTCGGATGCAAGGCTCCACTTGAACGCCTCCTCAGGTATAGATACCCCAAAAGAAGAGCCCATGCGAATCCAAACGTGACTATGGATAGATCACGGATCGCCTGAAGGAAGAGATCGAAGAAAACAATCAGCCAGAGTGTTCCGAGCAGGCCATAATAGATGTAGTTGTGTTGATAGAAAAGCCCGCGGCCAGTGTCCCCGAACGCGTGTAACGGCAGACCTATCGGCAGCTTGGCGATTGGCGCAATGATTAGGAACCACCAGGCGATGGGTCCCAAGACAACAATCCAGTCTATCGTTACATTCCAGGGAGCGCGAAGGAGTTGGAAAGTACCTATGAACAGGTAAGCGGCGAATCCTAAGAGACCCAAGGTCTGGCTTAGCCAGAGAAAGAGGCTGTCAACGAGCGCGAGTGCGATCATCCATCTTCGACCGTCATAAGCGGCAAGTTTGGCGAAAGGTAGATTGATCCCATACCAGACTAGGCCATAAGGCGCATTCCCTTCGACCTTGACCTCGCCACTAAGAACCCGCCGAATCCTTTGCAATCCTGACATGATGGCCGGCTGCACATCGTGCGGGAGTGGACGGGTGGCGATCCAGAACGTTCTTACCGCCGTGACGATTGCTATCGTTGCAAATATGTCCCAAGTCATTCACATGGACCTACATTGGCAAGTAGAAGTAGGGCTTAATTCAAGATTCTTGGTTCTGGAAAGGGAATTATGAACTTTCCGCCTAACTTGAGGTATTCCTGCTCCTTCTGAACAATCTCATCCTTGAAATTCCAAGCTAGGAGAAGGGCGTAATCAGGCTTTGATTTTCCCAATTCGTTTGGCGAAACTATGGGGATGCGTACTCCTGGAACGAATCTGCCCTGCTTCAAAGGGGTGGTATCGGTAACGAAGTCGAGCACAGACCTGTCTATGGAGCAATAGTTCAGCAGGATTGTCGCTTTGGCGGGAGCCCCGTAACCAACGATCTTCTTTCCTTCTTTTTTCAGCCTATGAAGCATCTCTAATAACTCAGTCTTGATGGAGTAGACGTGGTTCGCAAATTGTTGAAGCGCTTGAAAGCTTGCTCCTCCTTCTTCATTGAGGAATGCTTTCTTGAGCACGTCAGATCGCTTCGGGAATGCATGAGTATGCGAGGCCAATCCTCGTAGAGTACCTCCATGGATTTCTGGGAAATGTTGCAGGTCGATCAGTTCCAGGTTGTGACTCTCCAATACTCGTGCTAGAGGCTTGAACCCAAAATAAGAGAGATGTTCATGATAGATGATGTCGAAATTATAATTGTGCATGACATCGACCACCCAGGGGACCTCGAACGCAAAGAGCCCTTGGGGGGCCAGAAGCATGGATACTGTTTTTATGAATCCGTTCAAGTCGTTGACATGCGATACCACATTGTTTGCTGTTACTAGTCGTGACTGATTTCTCCCAATTCGTTCCACCGTTTCCGGTCCAAGATATTCGTTAAGGGTGGGTATCCCTTCTTCTATAGCTCGGCTTGCTAGGTTGTGGGCTGGCTCTATACCCAAGACCCGTGTGCCACGTTGTTTGAAGGCTTTCAGGAGGGTACCGTCGTTACTTCCTACGTCGACCACTAGATCCTTCGAGTTCAGAGAGAGTCTCTTGGTCAGTTCCTCGGAATAACGATCGAAGTGAAGCAATGTCGTTCTGGCAGTGGATGTTAGGAAGACGTAATCGTCAAACATCTCTTTCTTGTTGACTACGTCAAGGAGTTGAATGAGCCCGCAATTCTCGCAGCGAAATACTCTTAGCGGGTATAATGGATCAGGGGTCGGGTCGCTGGCACGCTGAGGCGACAGGAACGAGTTCGCTAGAGGGAGTCGACCCAGGTCGAGGCCAAGTCTCAGCTGAGAGCTACCGCAAGCTCTGCACGCTGATAGTTTCGAGATAACCATCATCATTGTTGGGTCGTTTCACAAGGTGAGATCATTTGAGGTTCGATCATTTGAAAACGTCTTTGATCCATTAGCAAGGTTGATCAGACATCAAATTAGATTCTGTATTGTTTGCTGGAATACGATTAGATGCTTTTTAATAAACACGGCTCGGATCCCAAGTCATGCTACCAGGCGTTAAGGTTCAGGACGTCAACAAATCAGTCGACGAACGCGGTTTCTTTGCAGAAATAATGAGAGAAGACTGGAGGTCGCTATTAGGAGAGGATAGAGTCGTCCAGGCGAACATTTCTTTTACATATCCTGGAACGATCAGAGCTTGGCACAGACACGAGAAAGGCCAGGTGGACTACCTGATTGTCCTGAAGGGCACGATGAAGATATGCGCCTACGATGATGAGGAAGACTCCCCGACTCAAAAACAATTATCGGAAATCATCGCAAGTGGCGAGAAGCTTCAGATGGTTCGAGTGCCGGGACACTATTGGCACGGTACCAAGACGCTAGGGCCAAAACCCTCGTTTACGCTGTACATGGTGACTCGCCTCTATGATGCCAGTGATCCTGACGAACAGAGAAGGCCGTGGAATGACCCTCGGATTGTCGATCCGAGGACGTCGAAACCTTTTGACTGGAACTCGGCGCCGCACAAATAGTCAAGAAAACTCGGGGAGAAATCAAGTCTATGGCTTCCACTTACAGACTTTCTGAAATTTCTGGAATTAGGGAGCATTGGAGGTGGGGTCTCCTAGTCTGGGCGGGTCTTATGATCGGTTCCACTGCCTCATTTTTAGTATGTCAGAACCCACTCACGCTTTATTGTGGGAAAGGCGAGGTCTCGAAAATAGTGGGCCTTCCGGCCGCTGATCGGAGCGAATAGGAAGTGATGGTTCAGACTGACTTTGCAACCATGTGCTAGCGAGTCTGGATGAATCTTCCAAAGATGGGCCCTTACGATGCGGGTCTTCATGGCACCCCAGACTATCATGGGCTGAAGGATGGAGATTCCCCAAATCGCTTCCCTCTTGAAGCCGTCATCATACGGAAACCTAATTTCGCCGTGACTTGAGACCCTACGTATTTCTCTCAAAGCTTGATGTGGATTCTTCAAGTGTTCCAAGACATGCCAACAACGAGTAAACTCAAATGAAGCATCTCGAAAGGGCAGGTTGTGAGCATCGGCAATCACGTCTGGATGCGAGGGTGCACCTGTCTGAGTCCTGAAGGAAATGTCAACCTTGACATCTCCCCAGGGGTCGTTCGCGCATCCCAGATTCAGGGTAGTCAAGCTAAACGGTTCCCCTTCGAACCTGCAAATCGAGTCTTCATGCAAATAGTCGATGAATAGTCAAATTCAATTTGACTAATTTGCGAAGTCTTTGCAATTGTATTCTGCCCCAACCGGGCAATGATCATAAGGACATGGGATAACGTGAATACCATGAGAGATCTCGATCCAGGCTTCAATAGTTCATGGAAGCCCCAAACTAAAAAATGACACTGTAAAATCATGGCGAAACCTCGCAAAACCTCAAGCGAATCCCCAATCGCCCGACAGCTAGGCATGGTTTCAATATTGATCGTCACGTGGAATTGCAGAAATGAGATTATGACTTGTCTCATGTCGCTGGCCAGGCTTAAGGATCTTCCTATTGAAATAGAAACTCTGGTAGTGGACAATGGCTCAATGGATGGTACTGTCGAGTACCTTCAAGAAAACGAATTGACCTTCAAGGGTATAGGGCTAAAGGTAGCGTACAATTCGAAAAATGTGGGTCTATCAAGGGCCACAGACCAGGCGTACCAGAGAGCAAGAGGAAATTGGATCTTGCTGTGCAACCCTGACGTTGCTTTTAACAGAGGGTTCCTGGAATTATTGCGTTACGGAACCTCTCACACGGATGCAATCATGACGACAGAGATGGTTCACGAAAACGGTAGGGCCCAGAGGGTAGTCACGAGGCGTTTTCCCACCGTCACACGAGTCTTCTTCGACTTCGGCTATGTAGGGTCTTTTCTAGATGGGAAGCTGATGAACCATCTCGTCCGACGAAGATACACCTATCAGGACGAGAAATTTCCTGAAACAGTTTCCGTCGAGTCACCAGGAGCAAGCTTTCTACTTCTAAACCGTCGCGCGATTGAGAACCTCGGGATCATCTTTGACCCCCGTTTTCCCGTCTGGTGGAACGATGTAGATCTTGCCAAGAGGGCTGAAAGAGCAGGAATCAAAAGAATCCTGATCTCTAGCGTTAAAGTGGAGCATCGTCAGGGTCATGGAGGTGTACTACAGATGGAGAGCGCAACGAGAAGGTATCTCTTCTGCAGGAGTATGATCCTATACGCTCGTAAATGGAATATGCGTCCGAACCTTCTGCAGTTCCTCTTCGTTGTCGATGCCATTCTTGGGCTCCCTCTATCCACAGTGGTGAGGCAGATCAGGAACCGCGGCTTTAGGGTGGCGATAAGGAAGTCACTTCAAGACTCGGCATTGCAAATCAGAGGTGTAATCAGTGTGTAAGGAAGTAACGCCGAGAACAACCAAATTCTTCTTTCCTCGCCTTCGGATATGCATATTCATGCGGACGTATGTTTCCCGCTCCGACGCTGCTCATCCGAACCAGCAGGCATTCGATTCAATGGTCATTGGACTTGAACTGGGCCTGCTTCTTCATCTCCATCAATCCCTCCTGCGCAGTTAGAAAGCGCATTTTTAGGGTCTTCTCTGCCTTCTCGACTCTGAGGCAGCAATTCTTTGGCCTTTGGGCGACCTGATCGAATTCACTGCTAGAGACAGGTTGCACAAGATCAGGCGGGTATCCGAAAGTGCGAGCCAACTCTAGGGCAAACTCGTACCTGTTGAGACATGATCTCCCCGCGGTATGAAATATCCCATTTTCGGTTAACCTTGCGAGTCTGAGGAGTGCGTGAGCCAAGTTGTCTGCAAAGGTGGGGGAATTATACTGGTCTCTAATCGCCCTAAGGAGCTCACTCTTACCTAGCTTGTCTAGAACAAACATTCCAAAGTTCATCGCCTTCGTCGAACCGGATGGTGTTCCACCAGCCCGAACGTGCCAACCATAAACGACGCTGGGCCTAGAAATCGCGTAGCTCGAGAGCTGAGAAACACTGGTCTCAGACTCCAGTTTGGTCTTCGAATAGTAGTTGATCGGATTCGGTAGATCGTCTTCAGTATAGCGGCCTCGCGTTCCATCGAACACCGAGTCGGTCGAAACGTGAACGAGTCTGCTGCTGTTCTGTTGCGCCGCCCTAGCTAGGTTCCTAGGTCCGCCAACGTTGACCCTTTCAGCTTCTTCCTTATGAGTCTCACAATAATCTACATTTGTCAGGGCCGCGACGTTGATTATCGCAAGGGGATGGATTTTGGCCACTAAAGCCAGAGTGGCCTCTAGGTCCGTTATGTCGAGCTTTGCAGAGTTTGGAAAGTGCGAGGGTCTGGCGTTATGTGTGTTATATGTCTCAAATTCATAAGCATGAGCCAAAGAGGCGATTTTCGATCCCACTAACCCAGTGGAACCAACGACGAGAAGCTTGTCCAAGAGCGAAACACAATGAAAGGATGCATGCCTTTTCAAGCTTGAGTGAAAGTAAGCGGGTAGCTGAAAGTGCTATGACCGGAATGATAGAGGCCACCGTTATTTGACGGATCAGATCGTTGTAACTGGAGGTCTAGGTTTTATCGGAAGCAATTTCATTCATTATCTGCTTCGATCCTCTCGTAAGAACTTCAGGGTCACTAACATCGATAACGAAAGTCTTGGAAGCAACCATGCAAGTCTTCAAGACATTAGCGAAGACAAGCGTTATCATTTCGTCAAAGGTGACCTCGCCGACTATGAGTTCACTCGGCGAGTCGTGAAGAATGCTAACATAATCGTGAACTTTGCAGCACAGACTCACGTCGATAGGAGCATCGCGAACGCGGAGCCGTTCTTTGAGAGCAACGCTAGGGCAGTCTTCAACCTTGTTAGAGCCGCTAATGAGGCGAACGTTGACAGGGTAGTGCATATTTCGACGGACGAGGTCTACGGATCGATCGACCATGGGTCTCTTGACGAAGAGAGCTCCCTCAATCCGTCCAGCCCTTACTCAGCAACCAAAGCCGCGGCTGACCTATTCGTGGGTGCCTGGACCGCGACCTACAAGCTTCGGACAGTTATTCTTAGGTGTACGAATAACTTCGGCCCGTGGCAACACCCTGAGAAGTTCATTCCTAAAGCCATCATCAGATCCATACGAGGAAAAAGTATTCCAATCTATGGTGGAGGAAGACAAATCCGAGATTGGATATATGTGGATGATTTCTGCGCCGCAATAGAGCTCGCGATAGAGAAAGGAGATCGGGGGCAGATCTACAACATTTCGGCCGGAAATGAATTGTCGAATAGAGATCTCGCGCAACGTTTGCTTAGGCTTCTCGATATTCCCTTAGCCGAGTTAGTTGAAGTTGATGACAGGCCGGGACACGATTTCAGGTACAGCCTTAACTCCGCAAAGGCACGTCGCCAGCTCGGATGGAAGCCCAAAATCGAATTCGACGCCGCATTGACGAGAACTGTGAATTGGTACCGTGAACACACGTCTTGGTGGCGGCGGCTGGCGACTGAGAAGGTTCTCTCAGAGCTTCCATGGAAGGAAAAGTGGTGAATTTCTGTCCACATGGCGGCTGTCAGAAGGGGAGGTGGAAAATGCCCGGCGGACGAGTATGGTTCAAAGTGTAGTTTCAAGCAGCCTGCCCATTTCCACCAACTTGGAAAATGGCGAATTAGTCACCTATGAATGCCCATGGACAAAACGCTCGGTGGCAGGACCACCGGTCCACATCCGTGCTCCTCCCTATGGGGGGCGCGAGAGATGCCCAATTTCCGAAAGCAAACAGCTTCGAAAACGCTGAGCCGCTCGCGACAATCCGAATACTATATCAATATCTCGTAGTAGACTCCGATTGAAGATTCGATGCAGAAGCGAATCGCCCTTTTACCAATTATTTGGGGCTCATATGGCCTCGGAGAGGTGGTAATCGTCAACTATCTCCTAGGACCAATACTCAACAGCCTCCCCACCATTCCCAACGATAAACCGATAGGAGGCTCATATTTTCCCGTTCTGTTTTTCAACATGGCTGCCCTGTTGGCAATGATTGGATTCAGTCTTTGGGCTCTAGGTGTATGGACGATTGATCTAGCCAATCCGAAGGCGAGAAGGGACATAGCAGCCGTAGGAGTAATGTTCGCAAGTGGCCTCCTGGTCTTCTACTACGCGATATTCCTCTTTCCTCTCGCAATTTCATTAGTGTATTTTCTGGCGACGAACATAGAGTAACCTTGATTGAATTCTGCGATAGTCCTCGTCTGCGCACATAATGAAGAGGACTACAAAGGCGACTGTCTAGAATCAATTCTAAAACAAAAACCACCGCCGGGCTAATCATCGTCGTTGCAGATCGATGCACCGATCGAACAGTGGATCCTGCGAAGCATCAATTGGAGGGACGCCCATCCCTGATGAACAGGCTCGTTTCATTCTGGGAACTCACCTACACATTCTCTCCTTTGGGAGAACAGCCACGTGGAGGGGCCCGAGCTATCTCGATGGAGGCCCTCAAGGCAGTAGGAGGATTCAGAGATGTCTACGCGTGGAGACCGACCTTGACCTACGGCTCCGGAAAGCGGGCTTCAAGGTGAAGCTCGACAAAGGAGTAATTGTGTTGCATCGACGACGGATGACACTTGCTAAATCTATTGCTTGTCAAATACAAGCCGGACGAGCGCGAAAGGAGCTTGGTATTTCTCCAGTACGAACTCTGCTGCACTCGATCATCAGAACGCGCCTTTCGTTTTAGTAGGATATCTCACCATGTGACCAAGCCGGTTAACGCCGCCCCAAAGGGATCGGGGCTAGAGGCTCACAAAAGTGCTTTCGCCCACTACGAATTTTCTTCCTGCCGACCGATGAGCGGGATCTGAAACAATCCGTGAATTCTTTCCGATGATGCTATCCGTAATCCGTTCCCTACAATTCACTAATGTTCCGTCGAGAACGATGCTGTTCTGAACCTCGGCTCCAAGAATCTTTACTCTGTTCCCAATGGAGGTATAGGGTCCGACGCGTGCCCCGTCTCCGATCTCAGAATTCTCGCCTACGATGACGGGTCCGTGCAGTGCTGTGTCAGTGTGTACGATGGACCCTTCGCCGACTTCCACGTTTCCCGAAACGGAAACGCCCTTCTCGATTTTGCCCTCGACGAGTGGTTTCAAGTCTTTCAGTACAAGCTGGTTGGCTTCCAGAATGTCCTCTGCCCGTCCCGTATCTTTCCACCAGCCTGACACCTCGTGATAGCGAATCTTTCCCCCCATATCCAACAGCTCTTGTATCGCATCGGTGATCTCCAACTCATTCCTCCAACTCGGCTTCAGCTTCTCAATGGCCGCGAATATGCTAGGCCGGAAGAAGTAGACTCCCGCCAAAGCAAGGTCGCTAATGTATTCCTTCGGCTTCTCCACTAGCTTAACGATTTTTCCGTTCTGTATCTGGACGACGCCAAACCTGCTCGGATCCTTCACCTTGGCTAACACAACAGTCGCATCAGAGTCTGACTTGAGAAATTCCTGCCCTAGTTCCGGAACACTGTCCTTCAACAAGTTATCGCCAAGGTGCACCACGAAAGGAGAGTCTCCCAGAAAGCCGCGTGAGATCAGGACTGCATGGGCGATGCCTTTCGGGTCAGGCTGGTCGATGTAGGTGATCTTGACATCATACTTTGAGCCATCTCCTAGAGCGTCCACTATGCCTTCTTGGAGGGGTCCGAGTATGACTCCGATCTCTTTGACCCCTGCGGCTCTGATCTGGTCGAAGCCGTACATGAGCATCGGTTTGTTGGCGATGGGGAGCATGTGCTTGTTTCCCGTATAGGTCAAGGGGCGAAGTCGGGTACCATGCCCCCCGGCTAGCAGTAGTCCCTTTAGTTTCGTCAGGTAGCCGTGCCTCCAATGTTGTGCGCATTTATCGCCTCAATAAATGAGTTCATGTTCACGTATGGCTTGCCATTACAAGACAAGAAGCACTCTCCTTTTGACTCGGGAGGCTTGAAACCAATCCTCAGGCGAGGCTGATCATCGACCGAAGCTCAAAGGCCTCAGGGGGGTGTGTCGAGACGCTGGCTAAGCAGAGTCGACGCTGAGGACACTAGCGGAGTAGACTCCAGGGGTGTCTGATTTGAGGAAAATAGCTAGCGTGACTTGCTGGGGCGTGTTCCATCCTTGGCTTTGCCAGATCGATGCAGGGTCGATCCTCACGGTGTTCCACGCAGATGCCTTTGTGGGAACGACGACGGTAGTGTTGGACGAGTATGTGGTTATGCTCTCCTGGTTCGTCCGGTTCGAGAAAACGAAATACAAGCTGTGAGTTCCGTCCGTCACGCTGGCGGCGAACATGACGTTCGCCGCAACGCTCTTCGTGCCCCGAGGCTCGAAGTTGATGTTTACGCTGGTGGCGTTGAAGAGGACCCTCTGCGAGAGTGCCAATTGTTCAATCCCGATACCGGTATTCGTATAATTCAAGATCATCTGTAGCCCGTCCGTTCCGTTCACGCCCAAAGGAGAGATTCGTGATGTTGCAAGGTCAGTGTTGATAGGGGAGAGTTTC
>WNGN01003152.1_pt1 | contig 13494 bp, 18 predicted proteins | sample 5400561 | NCBI WGS metagenome assembly WNGN01 (sample SAMN13153379, study PRJNA577476) | soil metagenome | isolation source: 115 cm soil or saprolite under Garry oak tree replicate 2 | place: USA:California | collected 2016-06-15
TGCCGGGTGGGCGAGTAGATGGGCGTGAGCGAGGAAGGTGCGAGCAAGGCGCATCCGGAGCCGATCCGCTGGCGGCGGGTCGCGGTCGCGGCGGTGCTCGCCTTCGGGATTGCGGTCGGTGCGATCACGGGTGTGGAGGCGGTCGCACGGCAGCCGCTTGCCAGCTTGTTCGGGAGCCGGTCGCGGCAGGGGGCCAGCACATCCGTCGGTATAGTCGTCACCGGAGCAGACAGGTCGATCCCGCCGGCGACCCGGGCGCCGGGGACGTCGACCACGTCGGCGTCGGGGCCCGCACCGACGACGACGGCGCCGGTCGCCGTTCCCACAACGACCGCGCCGGCGGGGACGGTCTCCAGCACCACGGCCGCAACCACCACCACGCCCAGCACAACCCCACCGAGCACGCCCAGCACAACCCCCCGACCACCCGGAGGCGGTGACGCGGGGCTCGTGGCGTCCCTGGAGCGCGCGGCGGCTGCATCCAACACGCACGAACTTCCAAGACGCAGTGGGCCTGTTGCGTTGCGCCAACCTGCGGCATGCTGAAGCCCCGGCGTGCCCGGGATCAGACGCGAGGGCGAGTTCGTCGAAGCGACCGCCACTCGCCGGATCGCCCCGATCGGGTCAGGCATGGCAGGCGCGGGAGGCTGATCGGCTGCTCCGACCACCGGCCAGCGCATGTTGGCCACCTGGGGCGTGCTTGGTGCGGTGCCAGGGCGCGTGGGCGCGAGGCGCGCCGATGCCACACGAGGGGTAAGGCCGGAGGGCCGGCCCTGTCGGCAACGCTGGAGACGAGCGCCGAAGCCATCCGAGGATAGAGCATGATTCCGGTTATGCCTCTTGGCGGGATAGGTAGGTAGAAGTAACCATGACGCGTGTTGTGCCTGTCGGTCACGGGTAGGTCACAGCCCGAACACGAAGCAGCAACGGAGGTACGAGGAGGTGCGAGATGACCGCAGCCACGCTCGACCTACCTGTCTGCACCGATGGCCAGCTCGACAGCGATCAACCCCTCCAGCAGTTCGCCGATGCGGTGGCGGCGCTATGGTCGGCAGGTACCGGCCTGGAGCTGCAACCCGCCGCTGTCGCGCTGGACGACACCCACGCCAGGGTCATCCTCGCCGAGCCGTCGCCGCCCGACGCGCTGGAGGAGCCGTCGGAGGTTGTACTCAGCCGCTTGGACCGACCGTTTGGCCGGCGTGCCTGCGACCTTGCTTGCGTGCTGGACGCGTCGGCCCGCCAGCTGCTCGGCCGCCCGCTCACCCGGGTGCACGCCCACGACCACCGGGAGCAGGGGCGGATTGTCGTTGAGCTGTCGCTGACACAAGCCTGAACGGGCGGGAGCGATCCCGCACAACCTGCCCAGGACCGACCCCACCCATGCGGGGAGTCTTACACCACCGTTGCGAGGTCCCGCCTGGACGGCAGCGTCCGCGACCGATCAGCACCTCCGCGTCGATCGGCGCTGTAACGACTGAAGGTCGTGGTTCGGCCTTCCCAGAAGTCCGCGATGCCGTAGACGCGAGCGGCCCTGGACCGTCCCCCCGCCCCGGGCCGCTCGCCCCCAAACAAGGATCGGGCCGAGCGGGGGATGTTCTGCCAGCCCACTCGGCTACCGAGAAGGGATCCTGCGGTCGTGGTCCGGCGGTGCATGCCGACCGGGCGGTCAAGGCCAACCCAACGCTGGGCCGGCAGGAATGCCGGAGGCGCCCTTGATGGCTGCCCGGCTCTGATCACGTCAGCGGTTGGGCGTGCGTCGGTCAGATTGCTCGCCGCGCGGACGTCCGGCTTCCGCGGTGACCATCACCTCGGGAACAGACCACCAGGCGCGTTGCGGGCCTGCCCGACCCTGCCAGCTGGGCGGGCGTGGGCGAAGCAGGCCTCTACCGCCCCGTAGGGTTCAAAAACCTGAATGTCATGCCGCGGCCTGGTAGTACTCCGCTTTGCGCTGTCGTACCGCGATGTCGAGGAGCTCCTCGCCGAGCGCGGCGTGGAAGTCGATCACCTCACCGTCTACCGCTGGGTCCAACGGTTCACCCCACTGCTCGCCGAGGCCGCCCGGCCCTGCCGGCACGCCGTCGGCCAGCGCTGGTTCGTGGACGAGACCTCCGTGAAGGTGTCCGGCCGGTGGCGCTATGTGTACCGGGCGGTCGATCAGTTCGGGCAGGTCATCGACGTGTTCGTCGCTCTGCGGCGGGATACGGTGGCAGCGCGACGGTTCTTCGAACGAGCGATCGGTACGACCAGGATCACGCCCAGCGAATTCGTGACCGACCGGGCGCCGACGTACCCGGTGGTGTTGGAGGAGCTGCCGGCAGCCTGGCACCGGACCGATCGGTACGCCAACAACCGAATCGAGGCCGACCACGGCAGGCTGGAAGCGCGGCTTGGCCCGATGCGAGGACTCAAGCAGGACTGCAGTGCCAGGGTCGTGATCGCCGTGCAGGCCTTCGTCCACAACATCGGGCGAGGGCACTACGAGCTGGCGGTCGAGGCGCCGGTGCACCTGCGGTTGGCGGTCGCGTTTGACGAGCTCGCCTTGGCGATCTGAAGCCAGCCCGTAGTTGCGGCTTCAGCATGCCGCAGGTCGACCAGACGCAACAGCGCCGCTCAAGCTCAACGACGAGGTCGAGGTCGACTTCGACGTGGCCCCCACGCCGGACGGTTGACGGCGCTTCGGCGTCGTGCTTGCCGGTCTTCAAAGTCTGTATTCGCAGTTCAGAGCCGTTCGTAGGCGTCTTTGACCCGGGCGCCTCCAGCGCAGCCGCTCGCCGCCGACCCAGCCTGCCCGTATTGCTGTGGTTGCTGCTGTCGGGCCGTCCACCACAAGGTGGTCGAGCAGCTCTACAGGTGCACCACCGGACAGGTGAGGGTCCTGGTGATGCCGTCGACCGCCTGCACGCGCGCGACCACCAGCCTGCCGAGTTCGTCGATGTTGCGCGCCTCGGCGCGGACGATCACGTCGTAGGGGCCGGTCACGTCCTCGGCCTGCTGCACGCCCTTGATCTCGACGATGTCCCTGGCGACCTGAGACGCCTTGCCGACCTCGGTCTGGACCAGGATGCATGCCGTCACCACAGTTACCCGACCTCCTTTGCGTGATGCCGCCCGCGGCGCCCTGTAGAGACTGGTGCCGAGGGGATGGTGGCATGCGGCGGCTGGTCAGGCGAGCACGTGGCTGCACGCGACATTGTCGGCCTGCCAACGGCCGGATGGGCGGTCGGTTCCCGGAAGGCAGCCCGGTCTTGCTGCTCATCGCCACGGCTGTTTGGCACTGGGGACAGGGATGGTGTCGGACATCGGGGTCCCTTTCCCGGGTCGGACGGCCCGCGATCCCAGGTCGAGCTGCGGCGCCATCGTTCCCCCGCTGGCTGCCGTCTCCGCCGCAAGGATCGGTCGTGCCGGGGTGGGCGAGCAGTGTCGCAGGGCGCATGGACGCAGTGCCGTGCGTCACCATCGGCCGTGGACTGCCTCGTGGCCAAGCCCGGAGACGGCGCGGCAGCGCGCCGGTGCCTTAAGATTTAGGACAGGATCGCGGGCCCTCCTGCAGTACGGGTCGCCGCTTCGGGCTTGACAACAATAGAAAGCTTCAGAGAGCTTCGCTCGCCTTGCCTGCCTTGCTTGCCTGCCCTGCCCTGCGATCCGTCCGACACCTGCGCGGGCCCAAGCCGTAACGATCCGATCGTCCTGGATGTGAGCCGGATCTCTACGACCGTGTGGCAACGCTGGCCCGTCGGATGCCCCTTGACTCCTTCGACACCTCCATGTCGCCGGGTCCTCTCCCACCACGTGGCGGCCTCAGCCCGGGTTGGTGTTGGGAGGCCGTGCAGCACAAGCGCCGCCCCCTGCTGCCGTCAGGGCGCGCTGGCGCATGTCCGTGACGTGCTCAGCCAGCCACGGCGGACGCGGATCATCCGCAACCCGGGCCTGCAGCTGCTCCAGGATCTGGTCCAACCGTCTGTTTGGGCCGTGGGTGGCAAGCAGCACCGACAGGTAGATCAGGCGCCAGGGGTCAGTGGGCCATCCCAGCTGTGGATCATCGAGCCACTGGCACAGCGCCGCGTCGGTGAGATGGTCACCCAGCAGGGGAATCGCCCGGCCGCGAAGCGCCTCGACGACCAAGGCAGCCACCGGCTCAAGCCGCATCCCGGTGGTGATCGTCCACCACCCGTCCCCCCCGAGCCCGGCGCCGATGCGACGCCACAGCGGGCAGTCGTTGGCATACAAGGCCGAGGGCCTGGCGGCCGGTCCACGCCCCGGTTCCCGCGTCAGCTGCCAGTCCCACACGACCTTGGACGCGACCGCCAGGTTGATCGTGAACTGCACGCTGTCGGCGGTGTTCCACCGGCTTCGTTGCACCTGGATGAGCGCGGCGTTGCCGCTTGGGTGCTCAAGCCGCCAGGACTGGCCGGCGCCACCGAACCCCTCTGCCCGCAGCAGCGGGCCAACCCGGTCGCGCAACAGCACCCAGAACAGGTGCCTGGCCTGCATGCGCCACCTCCCAACTGGACCGCGCGGTCTGGCCAAAATCCCGTGCTACACCCTCCGGCGGAACCGCAATGCTCACAGCGGCGACGGGGAAATCGCGAACCGGGCAAACGTTGCCTGCTGCGGCACTAGCCGACTAGTTACACCGTTCGATCAGGGCGAGCCGCTCCTCGAGAAGCTCATCAATCCGGTTCCGTACCTGCTCGTTCTCGGCCTCCCTCGCGCTCCGGCTGTGCCAGGTGATGGGCTCGGCCAGGACCTCGACGAGCCTTGCCAGCTCGGCGTCAATCTCTGCCAGGGTTGACATCGTTCAACCCTCGGTGCCCAGATCCAGCGGGCCATCGGGAGGAACGGCTTGAGGACCCCCGGTACACCCCGGGACAACCTCCTTCCCCGAGCGTCGAGCGCGTTCAGGGCAGTGGTCACCAAGGCCAGCAGGACGGCCGAGGAGGCGCTGTACTCCTCCCCGGGTCTGCAGCAGGCCGTTCTTCAGGACCGTCACGAGGGCGCCGGTGCCCAGCAGCGTGATGGTGCGTTGCAGAGCAGTACCGAGTCCTCGGCGGAGGGGATCGCTGCCCTTCATCGGGTCACGCTCGCAGTCCGGGTCATCTGCCAGGTGCGAGGCCGACTACACCATCTGGGGTCGGACCCTTCTCGCGCTGGAAGGCCACACACAGGTCATTGCTGGCCAGACCGTAGATCCCGTCAACGCTCGACCTCCAGGCACGATACGCCAGCTGGGCTTGCCACTGCTTCACGTCGGTAGCACCGGCCTCCCGCTCCTCGGCGGCGCCGCCCTCGGCCAGGCCAAGTGCAGCGAGGAGATCGACGGCACCGCCGCCAACCAGTGGCAGCCGGCCCAGGTCGCAATCAAGCCGGGCGGGACGGTGACGTTCAGGATCGCCGGTGGCCAGACCCACCCGGTCGGGTCCGCGTTGGGTACGGAAACTCAGACGTGACCGGTGAGTTGCGGGTCCGCACGTAGGTGCGGCTCGGTATCGTGAGCCTTCCGACGGCCGGACTGTTGGAGGCTCTCCCCTTGCTGCCGAAACTCGCCTATCTCGCGCTGTGCCGCTGGATCCAGGCGCTCGCGCTGCTCGCCCGCAGCGACGCCGCCAAGGACCTGGAGATCCTGGTGCTGCGTCATCAGCTCACTGTGCTCCGCCGCCAGGTCCCACGCCCCAAGCTCGAGGCCGCCGACCGCGCCCTGCTCGCCGCGGTCAGCCGGGCGCTCCCCCGAGCCCGCTGGTCCTGGTTCTTCGTCAGGCCCGAGACGCTCCTGCGCTGGCACCGCCGGCTCGTCGCTCGCGCGTGGACCTACCCACACCGCCGACCAGGGCGGCCTCCACTCGACGAGGACGGACGCCCAGCAGTTGATCGTCCGTCTGGCCAGGGAGAACCCTCACTGGGGCTACCAGCGCATCAAGGACGAGCTGCAACGGCTCGGCGTGCGTGTCTCGGCAACCGCGATCAGCACCACGCTGCGCCGCCACGGGCTCAACCCTGCCCCACGGCGAACGCCCACGACTTGGCGGGCGTTCCTGCGCCGGCAAGCAGCCGGCATCGTGGCATGCGACTTCTTCACCGTCGACACGGTGTGGCTGCGACGGTTGTACGTGCTGTTCTTCATCGAGCTTGACACTCGACGGGTCCACCTGGCCGGCGTGACCACCAATCCGGACGGCTCATGGATCACCCAGCAGGCCCGTACCTCCTGCTGGTGCTGAGGGAACAAGACCGGCGGCTGCGCTTCCTGCTCCGCGACCGGGACGCGAAGTTCTCCCGCAGCTTTGACGACGTGTTCTGCTCGGAGGGCGCCGAGGTGCTGGTCACGCCGGTGCAGGCGCCCAACGCGAACGCCTACGCCGAACGCTGGATCCGCACGGCCCGCGCGGAGTGCCTCGACTGGCTGCTGATCATCGGGCGAAGCCACTTGGAGCAGGTCCTTCGCGTCTACGTCGACCACTACAACCGGCATCGCCCGCACCGGGCGCTTGAGCTGGAACCGCCGGATCCACTTGCCGATGTGATGACCGTAACCGAGAACGGGCAAGGCGCAGTGCGCCGACGCGACCGGCTCGGCGGTCTCCTCCATGAGTACCTGCGAGCTGCATGAACGCGTTTGCGTACCCTACGGCCGGGGAATTCGGTCATCTCAGGCGGCCTGCACGTACTCATGGATCAGCCCACCAAGGCGATCTCGCCGCATGACGCGCCCAGCCGGCACGACGACAGCTGATTCGCCAGGCTCGAGTGGCGGCACCTGTCCCAAGGCACGGTGTGGACGGTGAAGGTTGTAATGGTCGGCGTACTCGGCCAACACCGATCGGAGCTGTCGGCATCCGAAGATGAGCAGCCGGTCCAGCACCTCACGCCGAACGGTGCCGACCCACCGCTCCGCGTAGGCATTCGCCCGAGGTGCCCGCACCGGCGTGCGCGGCACCTTGACCCCCTCGGCGGCAAGGACCGCGTCGAACGCGGCGGTAAACTTCACATCTTGGTCGCGGATCAGAAACCGGAAGCGGCCGAGGTGGTCTGCAAGCTCCATGAGCAGGTTGCGGGCCTGTTGTGCCACCCACGCTCCGACTGGATGCGGTGTGACACCTTGGCGTGGGCCCGGAGGAATTGTCGCCAGGAGACGGCCGACCGCGTCGGTGCGGGGTCGATGCCAGCGCGGTGCAGGATGGTCCACACCGTGCTCGCCCCGATCCTGCCCGTGTACCCGAGGCAGCTCGCCATGGATACGGCGGTACCCCCAGGTCGGGTTCTCCCTGGCCAGCCGCAGCACCAGTCCGCAGAGCTCGGCCCCTACGCGCGGGCGGCCACGATGGTGCGGGTAGCTCCAGCGGCGTCGGATCAGGTCTCGATGCCAGCGCAGCAGCGTTTCGGGCCGGACGAACAACCCACGCCAGGTCGGGCGGGGCAGCAGCCGCGCGAGTCCGGCAAGCACGGCTCGGTCGGCCCAGTCCACCCGCGGCCGGGTCCCTTGGCGCCGAAGCACCGCGACCTCGTGGCGCAGCATGAGCAGCTCAGCGTTCTTCGCGGCCGAGCTCCTTGCCAGCAGCGCAAGCCACCGCAGCACCTGGCAGAACAGCAGATAGAGCAGTCGCAGGGTCATGCGCCGATCATCGCGGCCAGGTGACCCGCACGGCGAACTCGCAGCTCAAGACCCATGTCTGAATTTCTGGCACCCACACCTTCGACACCGGCGGCGACGCCGACAGCCGCATGGCGGTCGGGTTGGGGTCGCTGTGGGTGACGCGCCCCTCCACCGGCGACCTGCTGCACGTCGACGCGGACGGGTAGGCCGAAGCTCCCCAGTCACCAAGTCTGGACGAATCGACGGCGCTGGCACGGGAGGGGAAGGCAGACTGATCGACCATAGGTCCCTTGTCACAGGGAGTGGGTGCTGTCAGGCTCCGGCTATCCGACCAAGGGGGGTCCGATGGCAGCAACGGCCACAACCCGAGCACCCGTCGGCACGCTTCAGGTCGTCGATCCGCACCCGCTGAACTGGCTGTTCATCACGTGGAACACGATGGAGGAGCCGGTCCGGACCGACGAGCGGGGCCACATCGTCGGAGCGGCGATGGAGGACTCCCGCTGGATCGACGAGAGGACCTTGGAGGTCCAGCTCCGTAAGGGGATGCGCTACCAGGACGGTGAGGAGCTCAGCGCGGAGAGCTTCCGGCGCGCGTTCGACGAGGTCCAGCGCTGGAAGGCGCCACACCCGCCCGGCACCTACCTCAACTTCCACCCCGACACCCGACTCGAGGTCGTCGACACCCACACCGTCCGCATGCGCTTCCCACAGCCAGACGGACTGGTGCTGGGCAAATTCCGCGGTTTCCACATTCCGAGCACGCGCTTTTGGGAGCAGGAGGGCTTCGGCTACCGCAAGCGCGGCACCGGTGAGGGCCATTGGTGAGTGATCGACGCACCGGGCCCGTGGGGCACCGGACCGTTCACCCTCACCGAGGGCTACTCGTCGCTGGAGGTCGAGATCGCCCTGGTGCAAGCCGACCCGTTCACCTGCGCCTGGCTGCCGACCGCCACGCCGCGCAGTGAGCGATTGGTGCTGGAGGCGAACCCCGACCATTGGAACGTCGAGCGCGGGCCGCGCCTGGAGCGGGTCGTCTTCCGCAACGACCTGTCGCCTGCCGAGGCCCTCGAGCTGGTGTGCACCACCGAAGGCGAGGTCGACCTCGTCACCGAGATCTCCCCCGCCGACGCGAGACGGGTCAGCGACTCCGAACACGCCAAGCTGGTCAGGGTCGATGCGATGCGGGTGCTGGTCGGAGTGATCAATCGCGACGCCGAGGGCGCGCCACTGCACGACCCGCGAGCCCGCAGGGCGCTCAACCTGGCGGTCGACCGCAACCGGCTCATCCATGAGGCGTTCGCCGGTCATGCCTACCCGCTGGCGGGGCTGACCCCCCACTACGCGGCCGGCGTGCCCAGAGGCCAGCAGCCCTACCCGCACGATGCGGATGAGGCGCGCCAGCTACTGGCCAATGCGCGCTGGCCGGTCGGGCGGGCACTGCGTCTGGCCGCCCCTGCCGCCCTCGAGGGCGTGGCTCGCTTGCTGGCCGACGACTTCACGGCGTCCCTCAGGATCGACGTCGACCTGACGGTCATCCCACCCGAGCGGCTGCTGGCTGCCCAGCACGCGCTGATCGAGAAGGTGCTGCCGCTGCCGTTCGACGTGCTCGTCCACGCCTGGTTCGACCTTTCCGCGGACGCGCCACCAGCGGTGCTGCACCGGGAGTTCTTCCACTCCACCGGCGCGTTCCGGGCCGGCCCGCCGATCGCCGAGCTTGAGCAGCTGCTCGCACGGTTCGCGGTGACGACCGATCAGGGCGCGCTGGGACCGCTCGCCACCGACATCGACCGGTTCGTCTACGACCAGGCGCTGGGCGTCTTCCTGTGCGCACCGCAGGCGCTCTACGCCGTCAACCGGCAGGTCGCCTTTGACGGCTACGCGGCCACCTTCGAGTTGGCCGAGACCGAGGTCGCACCCCAACACTGGTCGCGACGCTAGCGCTCGCCGGCTGCCGACTGGGCTCTGTCATCCGACCCGGGAGGTCGACGGCGGGTCTCGTGGTCGCAGACGACGGCGGCCTGGTGAGACGCCGCCCACCGGTGATGCGGCCTACCCGGTCGGGGCCGGGGCGGACGGGTCGTTCTGCCAGAGGCCGAACTCATTCCCCTCGGTGTCCCTACAGACCGCGAACCAGCCCATGCCCGGCACCGGGCCCGGCTCGTTCGCCTGGCCGCCGAGCTCCCTCACGCGCGCGGTGCCGACGTTGATGTCGTCCACGTCGAAGTAGGCGCGAATCCCGCGCTTGCCGGGCTCCATGTTGGTGATCGCCGCGCCCGTCTGGTCGCTGATTCGGGTCATGTGGTACTCGAACGGGCCAGGGAAGGCCTCAAACTGCCATCCGAACAGCGAGCCCCAGAACTCACGCCCCTTCGCGGTGTCGTCCGCCGGGATCTCGAAGTGCACCGGTTGGCCGGGCATAGCCCCCTCCTCTCGCATCGGCCGTTCGGCGAAAACCTCGCTCCGCCGCCGTCATACGATAGACCTGTCGGTCGAGGAGCTCATTGCGACATCCGCGGCGTCCCACCAGCTGGTGGGCGGCGACTGATGGAGCCCCCTGAGATCGGCCGACGGTAGCGAGCCGGGCGGACTGCATGCTCGGGCCACGGGCGACTCCTTCGAGCCCGACTCGTTAGACCCTACGCGTGCTTTGCCTGACTTGGTAACGTCCTTGGACATGGCCCATTCCGGAAGGGCTCGCGAAGCTCCTGCTCCCTCTTGCGAGAGGCATGTTCGGGCGTTGGTGCAGACCGCGACGATGTCGGGGCCCTGAAGCTCGGGGTCGGCTACCCGGTGTTGGACATCGGTGGCACTGGCCCGGGCCAGCGCCCGGTTCGAGCGCGGCAGGCCGGTCGAGCGACCCAAGGAGGAGCCTATCGAGGAGACCGACAATGTCGCCGCGTGATTATGCAGCCTGAAGTTCACGCACTGGCGGTCGCCAAGGCGACGGGCGGGACTGTGACCGTCCAGCCGCCCGCCGCCATGGCGCCGAACCGCGGCCCCACGCCGTTTTGTGCGCGGGGCGCGGTTCTGCTCAAGCCGACCCGGCCTTGCAGCCCCGACCGAGTAGCTGCCTTGTGACTGCTCAGTACTTCTGGAGGAAGACGTCGGCCTGGTTCTCGGTGACCCCTGCTGCCGTGGTGACCACGTTCCGGTGGTCGCCCCAGGTGACGAAGCGACGAGACCCGTTCGACGCGATCTGGTTATAGTCGCCCAGGTAGCACGCGGCGATGATGGGATCCTGATTCGGGTTGGTCTGGTAGATCGGGAACGGCACGGTGCTGAGCGCGACCTCGCCCGAGCCCACCGGCGCCGCCGTCGGGGTCGCCAGCGTCAGGTCTTCCTTGTCGGTGCGAAGCAGGTCCGGGCCGCCGCTCGGATGCTGGACCCGCTCATACCACATGGCGTGCAGCCCGGCGGCGTCCGTCACGATGGCCGGCTGGTAGCGGTCGCTCATGAACCCAGTGCTGATCGGACCGCTGATGACCTGCGGCGGGCTGAAGGTCTTGGCACCGTCGGTGGAGTAGCTCAGGAAGATCCGCCGCCCGTCCCGGCGGGCCGGTCGTTCCACGCGAGGTACAAGGTGCCGTTGGCGTCGAGGGTGCTGTTGGGAGCCTCGAACTGCCGGGAGTCGTGGCCCGGAGCGGTCTCGATTATCCCCAGGGCAGCGAACCCGCAGAACCGTAGGACGCCGCCGGCGCCCTGCACGCGAGCCACGGAGGTGATCCGGGTGACCGTGGCGTTGGCCACGTCCACGGCGGCCACGAACTGCGTGCCGCTGGTCACGTCAGGGTTGGTGGTGCACGCGGCCAGGTCGAACTGCTCCCAGGTCACAGACACGGTTCCGCCCGCAGGGACGGGATGCGACCCCGGCGTGGTCGGCGCGCAGGTGTCGGGAGCGGAGACCTGCGTGGTCCGCCAGTGCACCCCATCGGTGGAATCGGACAGCATGACCGGGCCCTGCACAAACCAGTGCGCATAGAACGTCCACGTGAGGTAGAAATGCGTCTTGCCCTGGGCGTCCTGCCCGATCGACAGCAGTTCCTTATCGGCGAAGAACGAGGTGGCGTTGCCCACGTTCACCGGCACCGACAGCAGGCGGAAGGTGTTGGTGCCCGCCGGCATCTCATACAGCGCGATCAGCGAATTGCTGAAGTGGCCCTGGTAAGCCAGGCTGGCGTCGTAGACGGTGCCTTGGTCATCGGTGGCAAGTGAGGGGTCCCCGATCGGCTGGACGCCGCCGCTCCAGGGAAGGTCTCCCATGTCGGTGAAGCGCTTGCCACCGTCGGTGGACACCGAGTAGCCGCTGAGGTTGATGGCCGGCACGCAGCACACCAGAGCGTCGTTGAAGCCGGCGACGACCTTCTTGCCCACCGCCACCACGGTCGTCTCGCTCTGGGTGTTCTGGGGTGAGGCGTCGTCCTCGGCCAAACAGGTCACCTGGACGTTACCGGTGAGGCTGGGCTCGGCCGGACAGGGCGTTCCCGCGTTGACCGGCGACGGCTGGCGGAGCCGCCCGCTGAACACGCCAGCGAGCACCTCCCCGGCCGCCGACACGTGATTTTGCGGGAGCTACCACTCCGGGTTCGAATTGGCAGCCACTGCAGGTGCGATGGATGCGGGTAGCACTCCTGCTGCGACCAGCGTGAGGGCCAGCAGGCTGACGAGCACGCATCGCCCCATTGCGACACCCTCTCTCCGCGGCTATTCGCCATGGGGGAACCCGGGATTGGGCCATGGCCAAAACACCGAGGGGTCGGCCTACGCGGGGTTCGACCATGCTCCGGTCGGCTCGGTCTGTCAATCCCGACCGGCCAGGGCAGCATCCTGGGCGGTATGACCGACTACTTCTCCAGCGGTTCGGCAACGTCGGCGTGTTGCGGGCCGATCATCCTGATGACCATCCGGACGATCCAAAATCTCTGATCATCACGCTGCGACCGCACGATATTCGTGGATCAGGCCACCGAGCACATCGCGGCCAGCGCCAGGCCACGGTGCGGCCGCTGCCGGTCGTAGTGGCGGACGTAGACGCGCAGGAGCCGCAGCAGATGCCGGCGGCCCAGTTCTTCGGGGGGATGTCGCCAACGTATGATGCGGGCAACGGCGAGCTCCTGGCCGGGTGGCCCACTCCCGCGCCAAGCCAGCGGGCCTAGGTCGCTGGCAACACGGATTCGAGGCGACCGGTCATCGGTGACTGCGAGGGCGGGGGAAATGAGGAGACACCGACAACCGCTCGAGGCGGCGATCAGCGAGCTGGCCAGCCTGGACGTGTGGCTCGCTCCCGACCTCGGCGTGCAGCATCCGTCCTACGGTGCGATACATGGCGCGCTGAATGACGTTCGGAGCGCATTGCAGCGCGCTCTTGACAACCCTCGTGGCGACGCGGCCGACGCTGAGGTCGCATCGAGGCAAGTCCGAACCTTGATGGCGCTACGCGCGATTCTGCGGGACCTGGCCCCGAAACCGGCTGAGCTGATCGACCTCGAGGACAGGCTCAGTTGGCTCTGCGATCGACTGGTTCGCGCCGGCGGCATGGCGGATCCACGCTGAACTCCCGCGTTCCTCGGCACTCGCCCCAGCCCTGACCGCCGGTGCGGGTACCGCGAAGAATCGAATTCAAGGAATGTAGCCGTAGGAGACCGCGCTGGCGCGGTGGCGCCGGCGATCGGGGGCGGCCGGGGTCACCGCGCGTGGACCCGTGCCTCCAGGCGCCGCAGCACCATCCTGCCGACGCGGCGCTCCAGTGGGGCCAGGAACGGCCGCAGGAGTCGCAGCCCGGGCACGCGGAAGCTGCCCAGGAACGCGACCCTGCTGCCCTGGCCGTCCGGCACGGCGGCGAGCCCGCCGATGAGGAAGCGGCTTTGCAGCACGCACCAGCCGGGCCGCAGCACCCCGTCGAAGCG
>WNGN01002032.1_pt1 | contig 13491 bp, 15 predicted proteins | sample 5400561 | NCBI WGS metagenome assembly WNGN01 (sample SAMN13153379, study PRJNA577476) | soil metagenome | isolation source: 115 cm soil or saprolite under Garry oak tree replicate 2 | place: USA:California | collected 2016-06-15
TACTACAGCCGCACTTATGTGATATAATAAGAGGGAACAAGGAGAAGGAGGAAGAGATGGAAGTGTTTCCCTCAATCGAAGATCTGCGCAGTTGGGCAGATCGTCTAGAAGAAGTGCAAGGTCGTTTAGCACCCTACTTTGAGCGCGCCGAGCCACGCCAGCGAGCGATGGCCTATATCCGTGGCCTGGTAGGAATCACCGAACGAAAAAACGGATGGCAGTTAGCTGAATTGGCGGGAGAAGGGACGCCAGATGGGATGCAACGCCTGCTCAACACGGCGCATTGGGATGCGGACCAGGTACGCGATGACTTGCAAGAGTACATCTTGACGCACCTGAGCGACCCCGAAGCGGTGCTGGTGGTGGATGAGACGGGCTTTGTCAAGAAAGGCACGAAGTCAGCGGGCGTGGCAGCCCAATATACGGGAACGGTAGGCAAGATCGCCAACTGCCAGATCGGGGTCTTTCTGGCCTACGCCAATCGGTATGGAGCGGTGTTGCTCGACCGGGAATTGTATCTGCATGCCGACTGGGAGAAGGACCCCGAGCGGTGCCAGGAGGCAGATATCCCGGAGGAGCGACGCACCACGATTCCCAAACCGACGCTGGCCAAGCAGATGCTCGAGCGCGCCTTTGCCCATGGAGTGAAGGCCGCCTGGGTGACGGGTGATACCGTTTATGGCGGGGACTACAAACTGCGCAGCTGGCTGGAGGAGCGCCTGCAGCCCTATGTGTTAGCGGTGCCAAAGAACCAGCGGATCGGACTCACTCACCGCGCCGATGAGGTCGTGGCGAGTTGGCCTGCCGAGGAGTGGCAGCGTTTGTCGGCAGGAGAAGGCAGTCAAGGGCCGCGGCTCTACGATTGGGCCTGGCAGTCCCTGGATTTCCGCTGGACCGAAGCGGGGTGGAAGCAGTGGCTGCTCGCCCGGCGCAGTCTCTCTGATCCCACCGAGATCGCCTACTACTTCGTCTTCGCACCAGAGACCGTGAGCTTGCAGCAGGTCGTGCTGGCAGCGGGAAGCCGCTGGCAGGTAGAAGAAGCCTTTGAACTGGCCAAGCAACAGGTCGGATTGGATGAATATGAAGTGCGCCATTGGCACGGGTGGTATCGGCATATCACGTTGGCGATGTTTGCTCTGGCATTTTTGACGGTGGTCAAAGTGGCAGGGCAAAAAAGGGGGCCCAAGTTCAGGAGCACGAAGCCGCTCAGTTCCTCCCTTTGACGGTCCCCGAAGTGCGCCGACTGCTCTGGCGACTGGTCTGGCAAGCTCCTGCGACGCCAGAAGGAGTTCTGTACTGGTCTCGCTGGCGTAGGCGACATCAAGCCAGGGCCAAACACTTCCATATTAAACGGCGAGCCACTCGTTTAGCCGCATAAGTGCGGCTGTAGTATTAGTGCCTATCCGAATAACCCGAAAAACGTGGTAAAATAGGAGGTATGAACAAACAAGCAACCAAGAAGCGAGAACGAGAGCGCACCCCGAATAACCGTACCACGACGGGATTTCGCATCTCTGATGAGTTATGGGCCGTATTAGAACCATTGCTGCCGGAGCATGTGAACACCCATCGCTTTGGAGGAGGACGCCCACGCGTGTCCGATCGTGAGTGTGCCGATGCCATCTTCTATGTCTTGCGCACGGGCTGTCAATGGCAAGCCCTGGATCAGACCGAGTTATGTGCGCACTCCACCGCCCATGATCGCTTTCAAGAATGGGTACAAGCCGGAGTCTTCTTCAAACTCTGGCAAGCAGGACTGGAGCAGTTTGATGAGCTGTGCGGCATTGACTGGCAGTGGCTCTCGATGGACGGGGCGATGACCAAAGCCCCGTTAGGCGGGGGAAAAAACCGGTCCCAATCCGACCGATCGGGGCAAGAGCGGGGTGAAACGCAGCCTGCTCACCGAGGGGCACGGGGTGCCAATCGGTCTGACGATTGAGGGCGCCAATCGCCACGATATGAAACTCGTGCGTCCAACCATCGAAAGCATCATTGTCGAGCGTCCTGAGCCAAGCGAGGAGCAGCCGCAAGGCATGTGCCTGGACAAAGGGTATGACTACGACGAGGTGCGCGAGATCGTGCGTGAGTTCGGCTTTACCGCCCATATTCGCCCACGAGGCGAGGAGGCCAAAGCCCTCAAGAGAGAAGCAGGTTTCAAAGCGCGGCGTTGGGTCGTGGAACGGACGCACTCGTGGATGAACCGCTTTCGCCGCCTGCTCGTCCGGTGGGATAAAAAGCCGGAGCACTATCTGGCCTTTCTTCATTTTGCTTGCGGCTTGATCGCTTTTCGGGCCTCAGGGTTATTCGGATAGGCACTTAGTATCCCCCTCGCGTCAAGACAGGCTTGCCATCCTAGGTTTTTTACGTCTTTTCTTGGTTCATTTCAACAAAAGGTGACCGGGTAATGAAGAACCGAAAAAGATAAAGATAGTATACAATAGCTACACAAATTTGGCAACTGTTAGCAACCCTCTGACAACAAATGCCCCAGCAGTAGGATAGGAAGAACTGGTGGTGTATTCACGTAACAGCCTCTGATGGCAAGTTGGGATGCCAGTTTGAGCAAGCACCCTATAGGCGCCTGCCCTATGAGAAAAGGTATCGCTGTGAAACGTATCTGTACGCACCTGGAAGAAGCGCGAGGCCGCTGCCCAGAGCCGCGCGAATTTCCCTTTCGTATGCATACTACCGGTTCCCTCACACTCTCTCGTATCTCGCCTATCTCGTGATGAGCCATTGACGCCAACAGGAGAGGTCTGGATCAACCAGAGGCGGGTACATGACGCGAAGAAAGGGTCGAGGCCTCAGCTCCAACCCCTGTTCATCGCTCCAGGACGGCTTATTTGGCGGTCTTGGATGTCGCGTTGTGAGGAGAGCGTGCCGCCTTCTCTGTCGCGGAGGCAGCCTGCCGGGTTGTCTTCTGGAACTGCTCCATCCCCTGCTGGGTCATCTGCTGGAAGTTCTTCATTCCCTCCCGCGTGGTCGCCTCAGCAGCATCCATGGCCTTCTGGAAGAAAGTCAGAGGGGCGAAGAGGAAATCTCTGTACGTCTCCATCGACTCCTGGGCCAGCGCCTGGAAAGCCTCTTGCTGGTTCTGATACTGCTGTCCCAGCTCCTGTATCAGCGTCTGAGTCACTCCTACCTGGCTCTTGAGCACGTCGATACCATTCTCAATGATACCCTGGGCGAGCTTCGTATTGCGCTCCTGGGCTGCGATAGCACTGTCCACGACTGCCTGGAGTCCCTCTGGACCCGCCTGCTGCTTCTTAGCTTGCTCTCCCAACTCCTGTATGAGTGTACGACTGCTCTCAGCGTGGCTCCTCAGCACCTCGATGCTGTTCTCAAGCACACTCTGGGCAAATGCCAGGTTGCGCTCCTGGGCTGCGACAACTGTATCTGCAAGAGCCTTGCTGGTCTCCTGAACGGACCCAAGCACCTTTTTGGTGGCCTCACTGGCCTTCATGTCTGTCATGATCTTCTTTCCTTTCTCGTACCTCCTGCGATAGTTCACAGGGACGACGCTTGTTCGACAAAAGCATCTATATGCATTTTACACTTATATGCAAAGATTGTCAAGGGTACAATGAGAGCATGGTATCACACTATAGTCACGATGTTTGAAGAGGGCCCCTCATTTCACTTAGCTCTTTCTTACTGGGATGATGGTGTGTGGTTTTTGTGATAGCCAGCTTCTCAATTGTGATGGCCGTGTGACTCTAGGCCCTTATTCTTAAGAAAAGGAGTGCTCATATGGAAATGATCGAAAACCGGACCTTTGATGAGATCAAGCTGGGCGATACAGCTAGCCTGGTGTGCACGCTGAGCAGAGAGGATATTGACCTCTTCGCGATCATAGCGGGCGATGTGAACCCCGCCTATGTCGACGAGGACTACGCTCAGAGCGACCTGTTTCACACGATCATTGGCCACGGCATGTGGGGCGCCTTGCTGATCTCAACGCTGCTGGGCACCAGGCTGCCTGGCCCTGGCACGATGTATCTTGCCCAGACGCTGTGCTTTCACCACCCGGTGACCGTCGGCGATACCATCACGGTCACCGTCACGGTGATGGCCAAGGAAACAGAAGAGCACCTGGTCAACTTCGACTGTCACTGCGTCAATCAACGTGGCGACATGGTCATCAGTGGCAGTGCGAAGGTCATCGCGCCGGCGACCAAAGTGCAACGGCCACGGGCCATCCTGCCCGAAGTGCATCTGCACCAGCACGGCGCCTGGTACCGGCATCTGCTCGATCTTGCCAGCGGGCTGCCCCCGATCCGTACGGCTGTGGTTCACCCTGTGGATAGCAACGCATTGCTTGGGGCCATCGAGGCAGCCCAGGCCAACCTGATCGTGCCCGTCCTGGTCGGGCCAGCCGACAAGATTCACGCGGTTGCCGCCGCGCAGGGTGTGGATCTATCACCGTATACACTGGTCCCGACGGAGCATAGCCACGAGGCGGCTGAGAAAGCGGTCGCTATGGCCCGTGCGAGCGAAGTTGACGCGCTCATGAAAGGCAGTCTACATACCGATGAGCTGATGCACGCTGTGATAGCTCCTGGCATTGGCCTTGGCACTGCTCGCCGCATGAGCCATGTCTTTGTGATGGATGTTCCGGCTTACCCTCGACCGCTGTTCATCACCGATGCGGCACTCAATATCTACCCCGATCTGGAGGCGAAGCGTGACATCGTACAAAACGCCGTAGACCTCGCCCACGTTCTGGGCATTGAGACTCCCAGGGTCGCAATCCTCTCGGCGGTCGAAACCGTGAATCCGAAGCTGCCCTCGACGCTGGAAGCGGCGGCGCTGTGCAAGATGGCGGATCGTGGTCAAATCACTGGTGGCGTGGTAGATGGTCCACTGGGTTTTGATAACGCCGTTTCGCCAGAAGCCGCCCGTACGAAAGGCATCATCTCCCTGGTCGCAGGTCAGGCCGACATCCTGGTCGTGCCCGATCTGGAAGCTGGCAATATGCTGGTCAAGCAGTTGGATTACCTGGCCGATGCGCAGAGTGCAGGTATCGTGTTGGGTGCACGAGTGCCGATCATCCTCACCAGCCGTGCTGATAGCCCCCTGTCGCACACCGTCTCCTGTGCAATCGCCGTGTTGTTGGCGCAGAGCAAACCGAAAGCGAAACCATGATCCAGGCGCTTCGAAGTGGGGTGATGCTTCCCGCCAGTACTCCTCAGTTACGCGCTGATCAGTACCTTCTGAAGGACTGCTCCAGCAATCGTTTGTGAGACGATCTTTGTTGCCTTTCCCCCGATGGATACAGATTTGGCAGCGCTCAAGGTCCACGTCTTCGTTTTGCCTCACTTGACGGCACGCGAACTCTTTGCTATACTGTTGTTAGCAAAATAACAACATAGAGTGTGTGATGGAACAAGAGACCTTGATCGAGACCTTGCAGCAGCTTGGCTTTACTCAATATGAAGCGCAGTGTTATCTGGGCCTTTTGCGTCAACATCCCCTCAACGGGTCACAACTCAGTACCATCTGTGGCGTCCCGCGTTCCATGGTCTACCAGACGCTGGGCCGCCTGGAAGAGAAGGCAGCGGTCGTGCGCCTGAGAGGAGAAGAGGGGAAGCCGCAGCAGTACGAACCGGTTGCGCCCACACTGGTGATTGCTCACCTCTCCGCACGTTTTCAAACCACTTGCGAGCACCTGGAAGAGGAACTTAACGCGCTCGTGAAGACACCTCCTGCAGAAGTTGTTCTCAACATTGTGGGCACGGACGACATTCTCAGACGCGCTGCGACCCTGGTACGTCAAGCACAACAGCATGTTTCCTTGATGGGGGGATCACAAGAACTCGTAGCACTGGAACGTGATCTCCATGCTGCAGTTGCACGCGGTGTGTCTGCGCGCATCGTGAGTCTAGGGACTGCTCCAGCGGTTCAGGGGCAGGTTGTCACCTATCTTGGGGCGAATGTTTCTGCACCCACACGCTTTCTGATCCTCGTCGTAGATCAAGTGCGCCTGCTCGTCGCCACCTTCTCCCCTGAAACGACAGCCACAGCACTCTGGACAGAGAATCGAACGCTGGCTCAGCTTCTCCGGGCCTTTCTCAACACCGAATACTACCTCGTCCGTCTGTCAAACCAGAACCCTGCACTGGTCGGGGAGTTGCTTTCCCAGATTCTTGAACCGGACGATCAAGAGCGCTATGCCCGTATCTTCCATTTCCTTGAACAACAGGAAGCTCGGCAAACCAGGAGCAGAGCCGAAAAGGAGAAATAGACATGAAGAATATCCTCTCCGAAACATGCTACAAGGATGTCCCGGCAGAACAGCAAGAGCGTCTGCGAACATTTTTCCGTCAGCCGTAAATGGCGTACTACCACCGCTCTCATTGGCTCGAAGCCCTGAAAGGAAAACGCATGTCTACATCAAACACCCTCACCACAGATTTCACCCTCCGGCTGCACGATGGACGAGCCATAGGCGTCGCTTCAGTAGGAAAGAGCGATGGCTTCCCCATCTTCCATTGTCATGGATCGGGCAGTTCACGCTTGGAAGTGAATCTGCTCGCTGCGGCGGCAACTGCCCAGGGAGTGCGACTGATCGGCCTGGACCGACCCGGCATTGGACGCTCGGATGCGAAGGCGAGCTACCAACTGCTCGATTGGCCCGATGATGTAGGAGAAGTGGCCGACCGGCTTGGCATCGAGCGGTTTGCGGTTGAAGGGATCTCTGCCGGTGGACCTTATGCCCTTGCCTGTGCATACAAAATCCCGCACCGGCTCATGGCCTGCGGCCTGATGAGTACGCTCTCTCCAGGCAACCTCATCAGGAAAGCTGGAACCGGGTGGATGCGTGCCATGTGGTGGATGGGAGCGCAGTTTCCCTGGCTCTTGCGGCGCTATGCTCGCCTCGTCACCCGTATGATGGGATCAGATGAAACCAGCATCGAGAAGTATCTCGTCCGGTATGCAGCGCGGCTCGGAGCGGCAGATCAGCAACTTTTAGGCATCCTTGAGACCCGAAGGCTTCTTGTGCAAGCCATGGCCGAGAGTTCCCGGCAAGGAAGAGAAGCGAACCTGGTTGAGGTGCTGTCCGGGGTGCAGCCCTGGGGCTTCCAGGTCGAACAGATTACCTTCGAGAAGCTATTCGTGTGGCATGGAGAACAGGATCGGATCATGCCAATTGCTCCGGTTCGCCTGCTGGTGCAAGCCTTGCCGCATTGCACGGCCACCTTCTATCCTGACGAGGGGCATTTCTCGACCGTGGCCAACCATGCCCAGGACATCTTGCACACGCTGAGCGTCTAACAGCTCTTATATAAACGCGTTGGTTTTGGTAGCTGATGAGTTGCTAAAGAAACGAATGATTGGCTCAGCAAGCAGGATTGCATGATGGGTATCATTCCCTCTGTTCCCCACATCAGTGAAGTTGTGCAAGAACTATCGAATGGTAACGATTACAATTTGAGGATCGACTGTCTCTTCTTTCAGTGCTACAACTGGTTGGCTGACAAATTTAAGGCACCTTAAAAAGCAATAAGAGTCCTCGAAAAGAGGAATAAGAGTGCATGACCGATTGTAGATGCCATCGCGAATGTTGTGTAAAGGCGTGCAGCAAGGAAACGTTAAAGCCTGTCCAGACCTGGCTTCTGGGGGTTTCTGCTATGCGCCATTACACAATATTTGGTATAGCACCACAGCGCGTTCAAATAGAGTTTCAGCTTGGCTATATTGGCGTCGTTGCCGGTATATCGGTGAAGGTGCCCCCGATATCGACGCCGACGGTGCCTGGTATTTTTCGCTCGCTCTCCATAACAGTGTTTCTCAATAGAAGACGATGGATGTATCTGTATGGTGATAGCTTAGCGAAAATAAATGGTTTGGACAAGGGCCAATGCTCGCCATAGCGCCTGAGCAATTCGTCACGTGACATCCAGCGCATAAAAAAGGGGCTCGGGGAACATTCCCGAGCCCCTGCTGCAAGCTCCCATTTCCAACAGAGTGGAAGAAGTTCACGCATACCCCGTTGGAAACGGCATACACCATGATGGCGCTCATTCCTCAGGCACTGCTGCAAAAACGGCAATCTCAGGCTCGCCCACATCCGCAGCAGCGGCCTTGCCTGCATACTCCCTTCCCAAAAAGGCAGTGGAGACGAAGGAGACCACAGCCATGAAAATGATGTAGAGAGCGATCAAGGTGTACGCGGGCGCGCCAGCACCAATGAAGGCTTTGGAGTTTGCCAGCAGGTACGTCGCAATAATGGGAGCGGGCCCACCGGCGGTGATGGATGCGAGTTGATAGCCCAACGATGCACCACTGTAGCGTAGCTTGGTACCGAAACGCTCTGAGATCAGAGCTGCCTGTGGCCCATACAACCAGTCGTGGAATAAGCTCACGGAGAGCACTATCGCGATGACGACGACCACAGGATTCTTCGTTTGCAGAAGGAGGAAGTATGGGTAGGCAAAGACTGCCATCAGCACAGCCCCAATCATATACCACCGCTTGCGCCCAACGCGGTCAGAAAGGGCACCGAAGGTTGGCGTTGTCACAAGGCTGCAGACGGCTGTAACGACGAGGCCAGTGTACAGTAAGTTGACGCTCAACCCCAAGGCCCTTACACCGTAGGCAAGGAGAAAGGTCGTGAAGATATAAAACGGAGCCTGTTCAGCCGAACGCAACAGGGCAGCTAGAACAATCTCGCGCCAGTGGTAGCGCACCACATCCTGCAACGGAGCACGGGCGATTCTGTTCTCCTCTTTCAACTTGGCAAAGGAAGGAGTCTCCAGGATGCGCAACCGGATGTAGAGACCAACGAGAAGCAACACGACACTCAACAAGAGGGGAATACGCCACCCAATGCTGTCGAAGGCGGCACCTGGGAAGAGAGCCCGAAAACCTAACACCGCGAGAGCGGAAAGGGCCAAACCGACGGGCACACCCGTCTGTGGCCAACTGGCCCAGAAGCCACGACGCCGATCATCACCATACTCCATAGACAGCAGTACCGACCCACCCCATTCACCACCCACACCTACGCCTTGCAGGAAGCGTAACAGGGCGAGCAGGAGAGGACCAGCCAGACCGATCTGGGCATAGCCTGGTAGCAGACCCATCAACGCCGTTGCGATGCCCATGAGCAAGAGGGTCGCAATCAAGGTCGATTTACGCCCAACGCGATCACCAAACCAGCCAAAGAAGGCACCACCGATGGGACGTGCAAGAAAACCCACAAAGTTGGTCGTGAATGCCAGGATGGTCCCAGTGACCGGATCGAACGTTGGGAAGAAGAGTTTCGGGAAGACGGTTGCGGCAAGGAAACCATACAAGAAGAAATCATACCATTCGATGGCCGTACCAATGGTACTGGCACTAAGGATAGGGAGCATACTCCGTACCGTAACGGGGCCCCTTGCTGAGATAGTTGCCATGACGCCTCCTTAAAAAAATAATGAGAGCCGCGTAACTAAGGCAATGCACTAGAAAGCCGCGCAAAGGGTACGAGCGATGGGGATACCAGGATAGTCGAACAATGAGGAGCCACAAGCCAGGGCGGGGGCAAGCCCCGCCCCTACCTGTACGGGCGACCCTCGCGGTCGCCCTGCGGTCCCGATCACACCGTGTTTCCTCTGCTCGAAGGCAAAAAGCGGTCATACGTTTGTAAGGTACTTTTGTGACTCCAAGAGGCACCCGAGACAGGATTGTCCAGGCTAGTATATCCAGGTATCAAGGGCAGTGGGTATCCTCTGTAGAGAGTATGTGCCAAATCTTGTTATTTTGCAAGGGTACCAACAGGTCGGGTAGGGCTTTTCGAATTGGAAGAGCGTCGTGAAGCCTATCGGATATCGGGGGTCACTATCTCCCATCACATGCAGGTAGGGCAACCTTCGCGGTCGCCCACCTGATTGGCTGACAAATTTAAGACTCCTGAAAAAAGGAATAAGCGTGCTCGACCGATTGAATGGATTCATGGAGGTGCCACCATGAACGAAGCTAAACAGATACATGACGATCTCTTGAATGGGTTGCTTCCCATCGTACCTCGAACGACCTACCATGATATTCGCCGCCTGAGCACTCTGGCCTGGGCTGTTGTTGGCGTTTGCCTGACCCACACGGTGCGATTGAGCGCGTGGGCTGAGGTGCTTGAGGGCCGCGCACGGTATGCCGCCAGCCGTGTGCGCCGGTTTTCTCGCTGGTTACATCATCCCGCTATCTCTCCACCGCAGTGGTATAGGCCTGTGTTGCAAGCCGCTCTCGTTGACTGGCCCTCCAAGAGTCGCTTGTATGTCGCCTTGGATAGGACTGCCCTCCCCCCTTTTGTCCTGATCCGTGCCTCCCTTGTGTATCGTGGTCGCGCCATTCCTCTCACTTGGCGAGCATTCCGTCATAGGAGTACCCAGGTCAGTTTTGAAGCCTACCAGCCAGTTCTCAATCAGGTGCGTGCCATCATGCCCCCTGATATGGTGATCACCCTGCTTGCAGATCGCGGCTTCGTGCATGAGCAACTGATTCACTACCTACGTAAGCAACAGTGGCACTTTCGCTTGCGGTTGCCAGGCGACACCCTGGTCCATCTCGAAGCTGGGCCAGCCTCTCCCGTCAGGGATCTCTGTCCACCTGCTGGAGAGAGCCGGTTCATTCCGCAAGTGGCACTTTTAGGAACAGCCGTTGGGCCAGTCCACCTGGCTGTGGCCTGTCTCGTAGACGCTCCAGATGATCGCCTTTATCGTGGTGAGTGACGAGCCCACCGATGCACAGACGTTGGACGAGTACGGCTTGCGCTTCGACATTGAGGAAGCCTTTCTGGATGAAAAATCTGGCGGATACCAAATTCAAACCAGTGAACTCGCGACACCTGAAGCTCTGGAACGCCTGATCTTGATCCTGGCCTTTGCCACCCTTCACTTGACGAATCTCGGAGTAGGGGTCGTCCGGGTCGGGAAACGTCGCTGGGTGGATACCCATTGGGATCGCGGTCTGAGCTATCTGAAAATTGGGTGGCGGTGGCGACGGCAGCAGTATCAGCGTGGATGGCAGGCCTTTGCACCTTTTTGGCTTGATCCTGCATCAGACCCACTCTCAGCTCTCGCCTCGCGTCGAGCCGTCGTCGGAGAGCGGAACGGCGTTGACCTCCCAACTGCTGTGTAAGCTAAGAGGCTGTGTGCAAAGGCCTCAGGTCTTGGTTTGCGCCAATCGTCGCAGCATGATGCGGATCATGGCCAGATAGATCCAGGCTTCTTCACTGCTGGGAAGCACTTCATAGTCCTTGGCAAGCCTGCGCCAAGTGGAAAGCCACGCGAACGTGCGCTCCACGATCCAGCGCCACTTGAGCACGTGAAAGCCGCTGGGCCGGATCTGCTCCCAATCGATGACGGCGTCCTTTGGAGCCCAGACGCCGCGCAGGCCGCTCCAAGGATGCTCCACAATCTCCACGTCCCAGCCCAGCGTCTCTTTGACCCACTCGACGAAGCCGCCCTTCTTGTACGCACTATCTGCCCAGATGAGCGTGAGACGGGGCAAGCAGCCCTTCAGAGGCGCCAGCAGGGATTTGCCGCCGTGATGATCCTGAATGTTAGCTTCGTGCACCAGCACACCCACGATCAACCCGGTCGTATCGACGAGCAGATGCCTCTTGCGACCTTTCACGCGCTTGCCGCCATCGTAGCCGCGCCGCCCCCTTTTTGGCTGGTTTTCACTGATTGACTGTCGATGATGGCCGCGCTAGGGGTCGGCTCACGCCCCTGCTTCACCCGCACCTGTTCGCGCAGTGCCGTATGCATCCGCTTCCAGATCCCATTATTGCGCCAGGTGCGGAAGTAGCTCCACACCGTCGACCAAGGCGGAAACTCATGCGGCAAGGCTCGCCATTGGCAACCGGTACGATCCAGGTACAAGATGGCATTGATCACTTCGCGCATGTCAGCGGTGCGCGGATGCCCACCGGGCTTGGCGGGTGGAATGAGCGGCTCGAGGATGGCCCATTCCTGCTCACTGAGATCACTTGGATAACTTCTTCGCTGCATCTCCCACCTCTTCTCTCGTTGCCTTCTCGGGTTTCTCTTTCCTGTTTCACTCCTCCTGTATCTTATCACTCAGCACACCTCCTTGCTGAGCCCCTCACCAGGCCACTTTATCGGCCTTCTCCTCCCTCGTCTGGCTTCTCACGCCTTTGCACACAGCCTCTCACTGCCACTACCGATAACGATTAAGTTGCGCCCCAACAAGGGAATCTTCCTTTTGGGAACAGGGGGCGATACTGCTGATGGCTATGCTTTTTGCAGGCTGGCTAACCTGGGTCTTCAGCTATCAATTGCTGCTGGTTCCTAATCATCTGCTGATCTTTCTTGTGGTCTTCTCGATAGTAGCCGTTTTCATGCTGACCGGCTTGTTTGCCATATTTCTCTCTCCTCTAGGTCGTCCGCGGATCACGGTGACGGAAGGAGGGCTGATCTTAAATCATGGTACGAAGGTTATTATGCCCTGGTACGAGGCGCGTCTTTTCGCTATGTATGGGACATTTGGCAAGCAGAAAAGCGGGGCGTCTATCACCTTTGAGCTTTCCAGTGCAAGAGCCATCCTGCGCTGGACGTGGGTCCTGCGCAGGACATTGTCTCCAGGCATGGAGCCAGTGATACCATATGACGAGTATAACCGTCAGATGCAGGCGTTACTCTCATTTGTTGTGGCCAGGACGGGGCTGCCGCTTTATGATCTTCGGGAAGACTTGCCGAAGGGAGGACCGAAGGATTGAAGGGGCATTGGTGGCAAGATAACGGAACGAAATGAAGGCGTTGTCGCGCGATTCATGGCGCAGGGTTGGGGAGAGGTATCCCAGGCGAGGCCGTGCCCCACCCCAGGCGCCATAAATGTCGCGGCTGCGCCCCTCCCGGTGCGGTCTACCACAGCGCTACGATTATCCACCTTATTGTGTGAAACCTTATAATTGCGGTCCCTCGATAATGAGTTTTAATACATTAACCGGATATCGGAACAGCTACCGAGGGCCGATACATCGGCGCTAGCGGCGATCAATCGCGCCCTACGTCCTTTTACCGGAGTATTTCGTTAAAGTTCATCATCGGGGACCTACAACGCCCCTATGAAATGTGTTGGGGAGAAAGCGGGCGGCCATAAAGGCCCCCACTCCGCTCCACACCACTCCCGCCCCTACGGACTGACGAGCACATTTCCAAAAAACCTACCTACAAGAGCAGGAATCGAGCCCCCCACGGGAATCAAATTTCCCCCTCGGAAGGATGGAGAGCCCAGGGTTCTTGCCTCTTGACAAAGTCATTTTTACAGGTCATAATAGGTCATAGAGTACGTCATTATGACATGTCTATGTGACACTCTCGATGAGATATACCGTGCTGGTGGCACAGAAAGGATGTGTGCGTGTACGAGCTTCTCATACAACGCTACAAAGAAGACTACCGCCGGCCACAGAAAGGATGTGAGTGTGTACGAGTATCTCATATTGTCTCAGCTGATGAAAAATTCAGCCCACGGTTACCTCAT
>WNGN01009488.1_pt1 | contig 13486 bp, 12 predicted proteins | sample 5400561 | NCBI WGS metagenome assembly WNGN01 (sample SAMN13153379, study PRJNA577476) | soil metagenome | isolation source: 115 cm soil or saprolite under Garry oak tree replicate 2 | place: USA:California | collected 2016-06-15
ACTGGCTTCGTTGCCCGAGAATTGATTGTTGTTCAACTATGTCCGCAATTTATTTCGAAATTGGAACAAGAGTGAAAACCGTGGATGAGAGTTTTGAAGTTTCACAAAAAGCCGAAGCCGATGGAGATCTCCTCCAGGTTATCGGTCCCAACACTGCTCTAAGAAGGAGCGGCCGGTTGCTCGATCGCATGGAGCAAACGCGCGACGAGACCATCAAACTGGTGCAGCGGCTGTTCAGCTCGAAAAGCACCGACATACCCCAGGTTGTGATTTTTTCGGGGGTGGCGCCCGGCAGCGGGTGCAGTTGGGTCTGTGCCCGGGTTGCCGAAATTGTAGCTGCGCATGTGGAAGGTTCGGTCTGTTTGGTCGACGCGAACTTTCACTCGGATTCGATACATCGACACTTCGAAACGGGAAGGCCCAGAAAAGTGTCAGACGAACGGAGCCTGCTCTCCCCTGTCCGCCGGAATGGTCAATCGCCAAAGGGAGGGAAACTTTGGCTGCTATCGCTCAAACCGGCGGGAGAATGGCAGACACCAGGGAGCCTGGATCGCTTTCAGTCGCGATTGTTAGAGCTACGAAAGGACTTCGCCGTGATCTTGATCGACGCTCCTCCGATCAATGCTTACGTGGATGCCGCACTGCTTGGGAGGATGGCCGATGGATTAGTCATGGTATTGCAAGCGGACCACACACGGCGTGAAGCGGCCCAAAGGGCCAAAGAGATCCTCGATGCCGCCGGCGTTCGGGTTTTGGGAGCGGTGCTGAATAAGCGGACCTTTCCCATACCGGAGTTTCTGTATCGCCGGTTGTAGCGCGGTGACATGAAATGCAAGAAGCATTGAACTCTAAGAAAGGGAATGAAGCCTGATGATAACAAAGCAAGTTCAAGAAAGACGTTACAGACAGACACGCATCAATGTGCCATTCATGGAATTGAAGCGTGAACATGAGATTCTTCGCAAAGACCTTCAGAAGGTTTGGGATGACGTTTTAGATAGCACTGGTTTTATTGGGGGAGCGGCAGTTGAAGGATTTGAGACAGCGTTTGCAGCCTTCTGCGAGGTAAAACACGCAGTCGGTGTCGGTAATGGTACCGACGCGCTGTTGCTTGCTCTGAAAGCTTTAGGTATTGGTCCGGGCGACGAGGTCATTACCGCAGCGAACAGTTTTGTCGCTACGGCCGAAGCCATTGTGCATTGTGGCGCGACTCCGGTATTTGTGGATATCGATCACAAGACCTACAACATTGATGTCAATCAAATCGAAGATCATATTACGACGCGAACCAAGGCGATTATACCTGTCCACCTGTACGGCCAGCCTGCGGATATGGACGCGGTTTTGAGTGTTGCCAAGCTATATGGCCTCAGAGTCATCGAAGACGCCGCCCAAGCCCACGGCGCGCGATACCACGGCCGGCGAGCAGGGTCCATGGGTGATGCTGCGTGCTTTAGTTTCTATCCCGCCAAGAACCTCGGAGCTTGCGGCGACGGAGGCGCGGTCGTTTCCAACGATCCCACTATCGCAGAGGCCGTAAGGAGACTACGGGACCACGGTGGACTCAAGAAATACGAGCATGATGTTGTGGGCCACAATAGCCGGCTCGACAGCTTGCAAGCGGCAGTGCTCCAACTCAAGCTCCAGCATTTGGAAGGACGCAACGAGATGCGGCGCCAGCACGCACGTGCGTACGGTGAACTTCTCTCCCAGACCGATGGAGTTGTAACTCCATTTGAGCCAACTGGAGTCGCTGGGGTCTATCACCTTTATGTGATTCGGACTGAGCGAGGAAGCCGAGATCGGCTGCAGGAATTCTTAAAAAACAACGGCGTTCAAACCGGTATTCACTATCCGGCGCCCATCCATCGCACTCCTGCTTTTGCCAGCTTTTGTGAGTACGCATGTCCAGTAGCTGAAGGGTATGCAAAACGGATTTTGTCTCTACCCATGTTTCCGGAAATCGAAAGAAAACAATTGGAATATGTCGCAGATTTAGTGTCCATGCGGACATTTGAAGGGAGTCAATAAACGTATGGTAAAGGTGGGTGTAATCGGCTGTGGATATTGGGGTCCCAATTTGATTCGGAATTTTTCGAAAGTCCCAGACTGCCGTCTGGAGGTGGTCGCTGACCAGAAGCCGGAAAGGCTTGCGAGCGTCAGGCACCTTAATTCCGAAATGAGAACGACGACGGAAGCTAACGAGTTAGTGGAATCCGACTCGATTGATGCCGTTGTGATTGCGACACCCATTTCGACTCATTTTGATTTGGCGAAGGCGTGCTTGAATAACGGTAAACACGTCTTTATCGAAAAGCCAATCACAACAACTTCAGCACAAGCCCGGGAACTGATTCATCTAGCACAGCAACAGCATAAAGTGCTGATGGTCGACCACACGTTCATATACTCGGGCGCTGTACGGAAACTTCGCCAGATCATCGATTCCGGAGAGCTGGGCGAGATCTACTACTACGACTCCGTTCGGCTCAACCTGGGTTTGTTTCAGCATGACGTCAATGTGCTTTGGGATCTCGCTCCTCACGATTTTTCGCTGTTGACGTACCTGCTCGACAAGAAAGCGATTCGGGTTACAGCTTCGGGCAGTTCTCCAGTCCGCTGGAATGGATGGAAACAGGAGAGCATTGCGTATGTCAACGTGGAGCTGGAAGGGAGGGCAAACGCGCACTTTCATTTGAACTGGCTGTCACCGGTGAAACTGCGCCGGACGCTGATTGGGGGAAGCCGCAAAATGGTGATCTACGATCACCTGGACACAGAGAATCAGATAAAGATTTTCGATAAAGGCATCGAGGTGCGGGAGGACCTGGATCGCTACAAGGTACTCGTGCAATATCGGATGGGGGATTTGCTGGTTCCGAAAGTGGACCAGACCGAGGCTTTGGAAGTCGCCTGCAAGCATTTCGTCCACTGTATTCAAACAGGTGAACAACCTATCACGGATGGGCACGCGGGCCTCCGCGTTGTCCAACTGCTGGAAGCAGCGGAGCGATCCATGAGAAAAGAAGGAAGGAGCCCAGACATATGGACACCAGACAACAAAGTGGTCTCTGCCAGAGTATAGCCGGCGATGTGAAGCTGGGCGAAGATGTAAAGATTTACAACTTCGTCAACCTGTACGGCTGCGAGATTGGAAGCCGTACAAAGATTGGAGCGTTCGTCGAGATCCAAAAGGGAGCAAAGATCGGAACGGACTGCAAAATCTCGAGCCATACATTCATCTGTGAAGGCGTGATTGTAGAAGACCAGGTGTTTATTGGACATCAGGTGGTTTTTATCAACGATCGTTATCCGAGGGCGGCCAATGGGGCAGGTCAACTTCAGACAGAGGCCGACTGGACTGTTGAATCGACCCTGGTCAAGCGTGGAGCGTCAATCGGCAGCGGCAGCGTCATTTTGTGCAGTGTGACCATAGGCGAGAACGCCATCGTGGGGGCAGGTAGCGTCGTGACAAAAAACGTTCCGGCTAACGCGATCGTCGCCGGAAACCCGGCCCGCATCATGCGGTATTGCGAAGCGAGTCCAGTCCATGAACAGACGGCACAGGAAGTCCCAGAGCCGATGGTCAAATTGAGTTGAAACCAGGAAGGTGAAACTTGTCTGTAGAGCCAATTTTTAGTGATCTTAGCTGGATAGCCGGCCCCCGAGCAACCGTTGGGAATGGTGTTCGATCCCGTGAAGAATTTCACGCTCGGCTTGCACGCGAGCGGTCCTGCTCCGATAGAAACGAGCACGAGTTTTCGCTCCTGGCTTTTCACGAAAAAACTGGTGCAGCGGAGGCTGAACACTTGCTGCATGTGTTGACTCGGAGGGTCCGTCAGATCGATGAAATCGGATGGCTGGATCCGCAGCGCATCGGTGTTCTGTTGCCCTATACCTCGTCGAGTGGCGCGAAGACACTCGCCGAAGATATCTGCCGCATGATGGCCGGGTCGCCACCGAAGTATACGATCTACACATATCCCGGTCCGGGGTTTCCAGCGGAGGGGGGCAAGCCGCCGGGGGTCTCCAATGCAATGCGAAGTTCTGCTTCTCCGGCCGAAGGATCTTCTGCCGCGCAAGCGAGTCCAAAGGAAACGTCAGTCCGATGTAGCGACTGGTCCGATGGTTTGTTTGCCGATCGGATTCCAGTCTGGAAGCGAGCGATTGACATCGTTGGCGCTCTGGTAGGACTCGTATGTCTTTCCCCGCTGTTATTGCTTACAGCCATTGTGATCAAAACGGTGTCGCCTGGTCCGGCGTTTCTAAGGCAGAAGAGACCTGGACGTCACGGAAAAATGTTCACGATTTGGAAATTCCGGACGATGCGGGTCGATGCGGACGTCACGGCGCATGAAAATCACCTCAATAATCTGATCACAGGGGACAGTCCGCTGACGAAGCTGGATGCAAAACGTGATCCTCGGATTTTTCCCTTCGGCCGCATTATTCGCCGATGCTACATCGACGAACTGCCGCAACTGATAAATGTGCTTTGCGGTGAGATGAGTTTAGTCGGACCTCGACCATGTATGCCGTACGAAGTGCAGGAATACAAATTGTGGCAAACGCGGCGGTTCGATGCGGTTCCAGGTATGACAGGACTATGGCAGGTCAGCGGAAAGAACAAGACAACATACAAGGAAATGATACGCCTTGACATTACCTATGCGAGGCGCAGCTCTTTTTTGCTGGATGTGAGGATACTTCTCAAGACAGTCCCCTCGATAGTTGGAGAAATCATTGATGCTTTGCCTCGTCGACAGGTCAGCGGCACTTTGCCGGAGAGGCACTGACGACGGATTGCCGGCAGCAGTCCGGACGAAGAGAATCTTGGTGGCGTGAAATGAAAAATGTTGAGAGAGGAGGTGTGCGTCCATGAGGATGTCATCGTGCCAGGTAGCAGTCATTGGTGCCGGCCCCTATGGATTGGCGGCGGCGGCTCACTTAAGGTCGGCCAGGGTGGAAACATGGGTTTTCGGAGATTCGATGGAGTTCTGGCGCAAGCGGATGCCAGCCGGCATGTTTCTACGCTCAGGGTGGCAGGCATCCTATATTTCGGCTCCCGACAACGCTTTCACACTGGATGAATACCAGGCGGCACAGTCTGTTCGATTGTCGGTGCCTGTCCCGCTCGAAGATTTTGTGAGGTACGGCCAATGGTTCCAGCAAAGGGTAGTGCCCGATCTGGACACGCGCCGGGTCCTGCGAATCGAGCGTTCATCCAGGGGGTTCAGACTGCACTTGCAGGATGGCGATGCGGTTGAGACCGAGCGCGTGGTTATTGCAGCGGGCATTGGATCATTCGCTTACGTTCCCCGGGCCTTCGAGGAACTGCCACAGTCGTTAGCTTCGCACTCCTCGGATCACACCAACTTGAAGTGCTTTACGGGGCGCCGGGTGCTGGTCGTTGGTGGGGGGCAGAGCGCCATCGAATCCGCGGCGCTGATGCACGAAGCCGGAGCAGATGTTGAAATCGTGGTGCGAGCGGAGCATGTTCAGTGGCTTCGAGGCCATACCTGGTGGAAGAACAAGCACAACCCTTTAAACATCGTGTCAAGGCCAGACCTATTTAGACTATTGCCGCCCAAGTTGCAAGAAAGGGTGGCCGCTCGTTCGATCCGGCCGGCGGGTGCTCGGTGGTTAGTGCAACGAGTGGGAGGGATGCGGATAACAACGGGGCGTACCGTGGTTTCTGCAAAAGCGAAAGGGAACGGGCTCAGCATCACGCTGGACGACTCGAGCACGCGGTCGGTGGACCACATCTTGATGGGGACGGGCTATCGTGTAGACATTGCCCGCTACGGTTTCCTTCATTCGGACATTGCCGCATCGCTGCACTGCTTCGACGGATACCCTCGACTTGTTGCCGGATTTGAATCGTCAGTTCCTGGATTGCACTTCATGGGCGCGCCCGCCGCCTGGAGTTTTGGCCCCCTAATGCGCTTCGTGTCAGGTACTTCGTATTCAGCGCGTGCGCTCGCTCGCGCTGTACTTGTAGCTAACTCGGGGCATCGGTACAAGGAGAAACGTGCATGGATCACAATGGCCAGCCCGTCCCAGAATGGTTAACCGGATGTGCTGAGTGGCGGGGGCAGGGTTCGGGTGCGATCGTCATTGGCGGCAGTTACGCAGCGCTAGGTGCTGTTCGAAGCCTCGGCAGACACAAAATACCCGTCTGCGTTTTGACCGATGAGCGCCTCATTGCCAGGCTCTCGCGGTACGCCTGGCGAAGCTTTCGATGGCCGGAAGCCGGTGACGCTGGTCAAGTCGAGTACCTCTTCAACCTTGCCAAGCAATACGGGCTCCTTGGGTGGGCCATTTTTCCTATCGACGACGAGTCTGCGGCCATGGTGGCACGCCAGCACGCACTATTGAGTCAACGGTTTCGCCTGACCATACCGCCCTGGGACACTCTATGCTGGGCATACGATAAACGGCTCACCTACAACCTTGCTTCGGAGCTTGGCGTGGATTCCCCTTGGACGGTCGTCCCGGGGAGCCGCGAGGCGGTTGCCGGGCTGGACTGCGCATTTCCAGCCATCTTGAAACCAGCCGTCAAGCAAAGCTTGAACGAGTTCACGCAAGCGAAGGCCTGGCGGGTCACGGACCGCAGTTCGCTTCTGGCCCGCTATGACGAAGCGAGTGCATTGGTGGACCCGAGCGTGATCATGATCCAGGAGATGATACCTGGGGGTGGCGAGGAGCAGTACTCCTACGCCGGCGTATGTGTGGATGGCCGGCCGGTGGCCTGGCTTTCCGCCCGGCGTACTCGTCAATATCCGTTGGATTTCGGACGATCTAGTTCTTATGTGGAGACCGTTGAGTGCCCGGAAATCGAGAAGCCTACTCGGCAAGCGCGATCGGCGCAACGGTCTCTACAAGCTTCTCGACATCAATCCAAGGGTATGGGGTTGGCACACCGTGGGTCGGGCTGCAGGTGTAGATTTCCCGTACCTGTTGTGGCGAATAATGCAAGGTGAACAGGTGCCCGAAGTGTGTGGGCGCGCGGGTGTTCGATGGATTCGGATGGCGACGGATCTTCTTGCGGCATCGGCCGGAATCCGATCTGGCCATCTATCCCCGCTTGCCTATCTCCGGTCGCTACGAGGTCCGATCGAATCCGCGGTCTTCGCCGTTGATGATCCCTTACCAGGCCTGCTCGAGCTGCCGCTACTCGTCTATCAAGAGTGGAAGCAGCGTCGACGCTACGGGCGTGTTCAGTCCAGTTCACATTCCCTCGAGAGCCGCAGTGGCAGTGAGTTAGAACGAATTAGCAGAGGAGTCCCTATCCCTTCGAGAGACGGTGTTCCGAAGGGAGAGGCGAAGGCTTAGAAATTTGGCCCGACCCGAACGGAGGTGAATTGCCTTATGCGAACAGATGCTGTTGTCAAACAAACCGCGATGGATAGCAAAAAGGAGTTGCCGGTGAAGATCTTCTCCACGGCTCCGCAATCCGTAGACGGTCCCCAAGACACGTATCTCGAAAGAGTCGTCGAAGCGGCCAAGTGGAGCGAGGCGGCGGGATGTACAGGAATGTTGGTATACACCGACAACGGTATCGTGGACGCCTGGCTTGTCGCTCAGATCGTCCTCGAAAATACACAAACGTTATGTCCTCTAGTGGCGACGCAGCCGGTGTATATGCATCCGTATTCGGTAGCGAAGATGGTGACCTCTTTCGCCTATCTCTACAAGAGGAAGATCTACCTCAACATGGTTGCAGGCGGATTTAAGACAGACCTGCTTGCGTTGTGCGACGAGACTCCGCATGACAAGCGGTATGACCGCATCCTGGAATACACGACCATCATAAAAGAGCTGTTGGTTGGGGACTCTCCGGTGACATTGTCAGGTGGCTTCTATCGCGTAGAAAACCTGCGTCTCAAGCCCGCACTGCCGTCCCATTTGCTTCCAGGAATCTTCCTTTCGGGCTCCTCCGAGGCTGGAATGAAGACGGCAAGAGCGCTGGGAGCCACTGCCGTTGAGTATCCGAATCCTGCTGAAGAGTACGAGTCGAATTCCAGGGTGGACAAGGATTCCGGAATTCGGATTGGCATTATCGCGGATGAGACTGAGGAAGGGGCTTGGCAGATTGCTCACGAACGCTTTCCGCCCGATCCAAAGGGACAAATCGCCCATAAGCTGGCGATGAAAGTGTCAGATTCAGTTTGGCACAAGCAGTTGTCGAGTCTGGATCAAGAAATTGGCGGCGCTCCCAGTCCTTATTGGCTCTGGCCGTTCAAGAATTACAAAACGTTCTGCCCGTATCTGGTCGGAAGTTACGAGCGGGTTTCAGCCGAGCTGGCGAAATATGTTAAGGCCGGCTTCGTGAACTTTATCCTGGACATTCCCGCCGAGAAACGTGACCTGAAAGCCGCTGGAATCGTTTTCGAACAGGCAGTGAAAAGAGCATGAAGGAGGTGCGCGAGTCGAATCGAACGCTGCGGTCCGGGTTCCTTCGGTCCAGTGAGGCTTTCCCGAACCGTCCAGCCCTGGAAGTAGGAGGAGAAGTTTGGTCTTATCGGCGATTGCACGATAGGGCCGCCTCTATTGCGGCAACCCTGATGCGAAGAGCCGCTGCTGATGGCCCGCCATTGACGGCCGTCTTTGCGTATCGGTCACCTACGGCGTTTGCCGGAATCCTGGGGACGCTATTCCTTGGCCACGGATATGTTCCTCTAAACCGGAACTTTCCGGCCTCTCGAACGCGGACCATGCTGGAGCGTGCGGGATGCCGGGCGTTCATTGTGGATTCGGAATCGGCGCAGCAACTGGATCACGTGCTCGATGGGATAGAGCGGCCCTTGCTCCTCCTCTTGCCCGAGGTGATCGATGTGCGCGCGATCGCAGAACGATGGCCGCAGCATACTGTACTCGGGTCTGGCGACCTCGAACCGCCGGAGGTCTGGGAGCCGAGCGGCGTTTCTCCAGACGCCATTGCATACCTGCTTTTCACCTCCGGTAGCACGGGGGTTCCCAAAGGCGTGATGGTCGCGCATCGAAACGTGGTTGCTTTTATCGATGTGGTGGTGGATCGCTACGGGATTGCGGAGGAAGATCGATTTTCCCAGATGTTTGAAATGACCTTTGACCTTTCAGTCTTCGACATGTTTGTCGCCTGGGAACGCGGCGCCTGCGTCTGCTGTCCTTCTCAGAAGACGCTCATCAATCCGGGAAAATTCATTCAGGAAGCTCGGCTCACGGTCTGGTTTTCGGTGCCATCCGTAGGCGTGCTCATGAAACGCTTGGGACTGCTGAGGCCGAACCGGTATCCCCAGCTCAAGTGGAGTCTGTTTTGTGGTGAGCCCCTCCCTCTAGAGATTGCACAGGCATGGAGCGACGCGGCTTCGCAATCCGTCTTGGAGAATCTCTACGGACCTACCGAGCTGACTGTTGCATGTGCGGTCTATCGCTGGGACCGGGAGACCTCCGCCTCACAATGCGAATTCGGCGTCGTACCCATTGGTCAACCTCTTTCGGAAATGAGCACGCTGGTAGTTGATGATGCACTCATGGAAGTTGCGGAAGGAGGAGTGGGTGAACTGCTCATGGCTGGACCGCAACTTACTCTGGGCTACTGGCAGGACCCCAACAAGACGGCAGCGGCTTTCGTCGTCCCAATGGGACTGAATAAGGTCTATTACCGAACTGGAGATCGGGTCCGCCGGCCGGTCGGGGATCAGCCCCTGATCTACCTAGGACGGCTCGATCACCAGATCAAGATACACGGCCATCGGGTGGAGTTGGGAGAAGTCGAGGCGGCTCTGCGCGAGGCGGGAATCGATGCTGCCGTTGCTTTGGCTTGGCCGATGACATCCAGTGGCGCGGAGGGCATTGTGGCTTTTCTTGGCGACAGGAGTGCGGATGTAGAGGCCATCCGGGAAAGGCTCAAGAGGAGGCTTCCCGGCTACATGGTCCCTAGCGAGTTTCACGTGTTGAACGCACTTCCGCTGAACTCCAACGGTAAGGTGGATCGTAAGAGTCTTCTCAAAATGCTGGAGGTATCCGTATGAGCAGGGTCATGGCTGAAGACGTGAGGTCTTTTGTGCTCACGCGCCTGGCGGGCCCACTAAGGGCCAAGGGATTGATGGTGCAGGATGTGCCCGATGACTTCGACTTACTCACCGAGGGTGTTATCGATTCCTTTGGGATCGTTGAGTTGATTTCATCGGTATTAGAGGCGTTTGGGAGTGACGTGGATTTCGAGGATCTGAACGCGGAGGATTTGACGATCATCGGCTCTTTCTGCCGTTACGTTGCGGAAAAAAGCGTACCCGTCAATAGACAATGATAAACCAGTTGCCGGAAGAATCTGTGCTTGGGGGGATGATCAACCGGATCCTTGCCGTAGTCGCACGCTTTGCGCCAGGAATTACGACCTGGCGGGTGCGTCTTCACCGATGGCGCGGCGTACGAATCGGAAAGGATGTGCACATTGGCGCCGATGTCCTGATCGAGACCGGATTCCCCAGTTGGATTTCTATTGGAAACAATGTGCAAATTGGCATGCGGTCCACCATCATTGCTCACTATCACGGGCTGCTTCCGAAGCAGGAAGACCTTCGGGACTACGTATCGGTTCGGATTGAGGACGATGTGAGCATAGGCGCAGGCGTGATTATCCTGCCGAACGTGACCATCGGCTACGGTTCGGTGGTGACGGCTGGAAGCGTTGTTAGCTCGTCGGTACCGCCGCTGACACTCGTACAAGGCAACCCTGCCCGGCCCATCGCGCGCTGCGGTATCCCCCTCAGCTTTACGACTCCTCTGAAGGAGTTCTATCGAAAGCTGAAACCCTTACCCGCAGGGGACTCGACTTTTGTATCAAGGAGTGGAGATGGCTAGGATTGGTATGATTGTCTTTGGTAACTACTCTTCGGACCAGCGCGTCCGGCGTGAGGCCGAGGCGCTCGTGAGCCGAGGAGATGAAGTCGACTGCATTTGCCTCTATCAGCATCCTGACAAGAAACGGATTGTCAAGGGAGTGCGACTGTTTTATCCGCCGGCCCGGAAGTATAGAGGGGAGCGTGTTGTCTCATATTTGATCGAGTATTTTGCGTTTTTCTTATATGCCTTTGTCAGGTTGTCTACGCTGCACTTCAAAAGGCGCTACGATATCGTGCAAGTTCACACGATGCCCGACTTTCTGGTGTTTGCGGCGCTCATTCCCAAACTTCTCGGGGCAAAAATCATTCTCGATGTGCATGACCTCATGCCCGAACTGTATGCCGCGAAATTTGGTGTGCCCCAGGAAAACTGGCTGATTCGTCTTATTACGTGGGTGGAGCGGCGGAGTGTCGCTTTCGCCGATAGAACTATGGCCGTCCATGAACCCCACCTGGCGATTCTGGCCGGACACGGAAATCCGAAGGAGAAATTTCTCGTTCTGTTAAATCTGCCGGATTCCGCTGTCTTCACGCGGGCCGATAGAATCCCCAAGAAATCGAATGACAACAGCTTCATCGTGGTCTACCACGGCGTGATTGTGGAAAGGAGCGGCATCGACGTTGCGCTGCGTGCCGTCGCGCTCGCCCGCAAGGAGGTCCCGGGGTTGAAATTTCGAATTATCGGTGCGGATGAGAGTTTGCCGTGTACGGAACTGGTGGATCAACTGCGTCGAGATGGGTCCTTGGAGACATTCAGAACCGTTCCGACAGAAGGTCTGCCGGCCCTTTTAGCGGATGCAGATGCAGGTATTGTCCCTTATGTGAAGAATGAGTTCACGCGCTGTGTATTACCCGTGAGGTTGATGGAGTACGTGGCACTGGGAATCCCGGTCATCACGTCCCGGCTCGAAACCATTGAAGCGCATTTCGACGACGACATGGTGCGGTATTTCACGCCTGGCAACGAAGTGGAACTCGCTCAGCAAATCATAGCGCTCTATCGTAATCCACAGGAGCGGGAACGTCTCGTCAAGAGCGCCGACAGGTTTCTTCGCGAACACAACTGGGAAACGGCAAAAAAGTCTTATTTTGACCTCGTCGATTCGCTTTTAGAGGCTAAAGGTCTGGGCCGGTTGCATCGAGAACCAGGAGAACGAATTACATGAACCTTTCGACTGTGTGGGTAGGATGAGCCAGGTCTCGGATGCATTTACTGATCATTATCGGTTTGCCGAGGACTACTCCGGAATAGAACTGTCTTCCGTACTCCTGGAGCCGGCAGAGTCTGTGGACAATCTCCGGTATGAGCGCTACACGACCGATTCGCCTGCTAACCGAAACGGATCGCACGCGAAGAGATTGTTACGCAGTGCATACTATCTGATACGTCCAGCGTTGCCCGTATCCGTACGTAAACACCTCCAAAGGACCGCGCTAAGAGGCTGGGAGAAGTTGCCCTTCCCCCGATGGCCGGTCGATTGCAGTGTGGAAGAAATTTTTGAGCGTCTCCTGAAGGTCTGTCTCGAATCGCACGACGGAGCAAGGATGCCATTCATATGGTTCTGGCCGGACGGATATCAGGCGTGTACCATTATGACCCATGATGTCGAAACGGCAGCCGGTCGTGATTTTGTACCGCGGCTGATGGATATTGAGGAATCCTTTGGAATTCGATCGTCTTTCCAACTGGTACCGGAGCAGCGATATGAGGTGCCGCAAGCGTATCGAGACGATATCTCAGCCAGAGGCTTCGAAGTGAACATCCACGGCCTTAACCATGATGGCCACCTTTTTGACGAGCGGCTCGAATTTGAACGCCGAGCTCGCCGTATCAACGAATATGCAAGGGAGTGGGCTGCTCTTGGTTTTCGATCTCCGGTGCTCTACCGGAAGCAGGAATGGTTTAGCGCCTTAGAGTTTTCCTACGACATGTCCGTTCCGAATGTAGCGCACTTGGACCCACAGCGCGGCGGATGTTGTACAGTGTTTCCGTATTTCATCCGAGACATACTGGAACTGCCGCTGACTACGACGCAGGATTACTCACTGTTCAACATCATAGGCGACTTCTCGATTGAATTGTGGAAGCGGCAGATGGATTTGATACTACAGAAACGCGGGCTGGCTACCTTCCTGCTTCATCCGGATTACATTCGCGGAGCAGACACTTCCAGCGTGTTTCAGTCACTGCTGGAATACCTCACCCGCATTTGCGCCGATCGGCACGTATGGTGGCCGCTCCCGAAGCAAGTTGATGCATGGTGGACACAGAGAAATAAGATGAAACTGGAATGCCGAGACGGGAAATGGCACGTTGTCGGTCCTGGAAGCGAACGGGCGAGAGTCGCATATGCGTCTTTAAGTGGGACGGATGTCGTCTATCAACTCGAGGAAAGTCAAAGATCCAGTGCCACGGATGGTTGATGCCTATCTGCTGATCGAGATGAAGCACGGGGAATGAAAGTTATGGATGCTTTTTTCAAAGGGCCTGTGACTCGCACGTCGAAGATAGGAGTCATTTGCAAAGAGCAAGAGACGGCTATTGTCGAAGAGTTCTTTGAGTTTTTTAAGACGCCGTGGGAATTCTACGTTCCCGG
>WNGN01002040.1_pt1 | contig 13480 bp, 12 predicted proteins | sample 5400561 | NCBI WGS metagenome assembly WNGN01 (sample SAMN13153379, study PRJNA577476) | soil metagenome | isolation source: 115 cm soil or saprolite under Garry oak tree replicate 2 | place: USA:California | collected 2016-06-15
GAAAAGCTGATAACAGACGGGAGCGAGGCCAAATCTTTCTTCGTCATGTTTCGCTATTAGAGGAGGTTGCGATGCCCAACGTTGATCCGAGAATTCTTGTGCGAAATGCGGCAAGGGGAGTCATCTTGGTGCTCTTGGCGAGTATCGGGGTACTCGCGCAGAGCAGCGGCCCGCGTACTCTCGAAGAACTCAAGGCCGAAACACAAAAGCGCGTCGATCGCAATGTTGCGCCCGCAGGGGGACTCAAATCCGAGGATGCACGCGAGGCGCTGGCGAATATCCACAGCCTCGATCGCGATGAATGGGCTGCCGCCTGGAGCGCGATTGCCGATCGCTATGCAAGTCGCGCCGCAACTGAAGAATCCAGCGACAAAACCAAGGCACAGCAGGATTATCTATCGGCCTGGCGCTACTATTCCTTCGCCCGTTGGCCCACTCCGAATTCGCCCGGCAAAGCGAAGGCTTATCAGAATGCCTTGGCCGCATTCAAAAATTATGCGCGCTTCCTTGACCCGCCCCTGGAAACGGTGCGCATCCCATTTGAGGGCAAGGAAATTGTCGGCTATCTGCGGTTGCCAAACGGCGTTCGTCCCGCGCCTCTGGTCCTCACGATCAGCGCTCTCGATTCGCGGAAGGAAGAGAGCGCTCAGGGAGACGCCGGCTTACTACGTAACGCTATCGGCTTCTTTGCCGTGGATATGCCCGGCACCGGCGAAGCGCCGATCAAGGTCGATGTCGGAGCCGAGCGAATGTTCTCGCGCATTCTCGACTACGTAGCGACGCGGCCCGAGGTGGATAGTAAACGCATCGCGGTTCGCAGCATAAGCTGGAGCGGTTATTGGGCCGCCAAACTTGCTTACCTCGAGCGAGCGCGCATCCGCGGGGTCGTGATCCAAGGCGGGCCGGTCGATGGCTACTTTACGCCGGAATGGCAGAAGCCCGGCCTCAACACAGACGAATATCTTTTTGACTTATTTCCTGCGCGTGCCGCGATTTACGGCGTGAAGACTCTGGACGAATTCATGGCCTATGGCCCTCGTCTTTCACTGAAAACTGAGGGCTACCTGGGTAAGCCTTCTGCTCCCATGCTCATTGCGAATGGCGTGAAAGACACGCAGGTTCCGATCGCCGATCTCTACACCCTGCTCCAATCAGGAGGGTCGGCCAAAGAAGCCTGGGTGAATCCGGATGGCGGGCACACGGGGAGATCAGAAGAATGGCCGAACGCGAGGATTTTCCAGGAAATAATCCTGCCCTGGATCAAGGCCCGGCTCGCGCCAGACACTCAGGTTAGCCGGGCCCAAGCTGCCCAACGCGAATAGGCCCTTAAGGATGTCTTCATGGAAATGGTTTTTGCTGAGTTTTTTCGGCGGCGGGATTGCCTTCTGGATTCCGGACTTAATAATCCCAGCTTTGGATCGTACCGAGCAACGAGGAGCTGTAACAATTGCATGCCCGATTGTGCTAGCTCTGTTCTACAGTCTGGCGCTACGAATCAGGAAGGGTGATCGCACGGGACCTTCCACGGCGATTTTTGCCATCTTGGGGATGTGGGTATTGGCGCTGTCATTTACAATGCTAGCGCAGGAGATTCGGTCAGAACAGGGGCTTGGTGAGTTCACCTGGGGCGATCTCGGCTTCCTTGTGGTTTCGAGCTTCCTGCCGACACGAGTGTTTGTGCTTGTTACCCTGGAGGGCAGTATCGTAGCCCTATTGTTGGGAACTGTCGCCATGATCGTCTGCCATTTGTTATTCGAGATGGAGCGTTGGATAATTCCTCCAAGCCTTTGGGCCGTGCTCCGTCACTCGAAGCAATAGCTGATAGCTTCGCCAAGCCAGCTAAGTGCCGACTAATGCGCTAACGGGTCGGTTCGCAACTGGAAGTGGACCACCTTGGGTAGCGTCCCTTTCCCAGTCTCACTATGGAATGGCGTGCGGGTGCCCCAAGTCGTCCAGACTCCCTTACCCTTCCAGCCGGCCTTCGGATCATCGAAGCGGCCGTCCATACCCTTGGCGAAGAAACCCATTGGATAGGGTATGCGCATGACGACAAACTTCCCGTTCACCAGGGCGATCAGCGAATCCGAGGAGTTGCCGGTAATAATGGGTGTGTTCTTGCCCAGACCCAGCGTGTCGAACGTATCCACCCAGACGTAATAGTGAGAGTCGGCGCTGCCGGACTCGGTGACATTCTTGAACTTTGGTCCCGGCGTCTGATAGAGCGTCCACCCTTCCGGACACTGCCGCCCCGTGGCTTTCGGCCCATTGAGCGGCCCTTTGCATTTGCTCCGATCGAAGCTGGCAAGATGTCCGCTGGCCAACGCCACCCAGACGATGCCATCGCCCCCGACGTCCATCCCGCGGGGAGAAAAGCCCCACACGGGAGCCCTGGGATCGTTCCAAGGCACCTCGTAGTATTCTGCCAGCGCGGTTTCCGGAGGATTCGGGCCTGGATTCAGCCGAACGAGCCCGCCGGGAAAACCCAGCACCGTGCCCCAAATCATCCCGTCCGGACCGATTCCTATGCCGTAGAACGCCGCATTCAAGCGGGTGTCCTTGGTCGAATCGGCGTTCGTGTTCACAGCCTCAGAAGTGCCCAGGCTTTCGCCGCTGGGCGCGGTCGTGACCTTCTGTTCGCCTTCCACATAGGCGTCCCGTTTGCCATTGCCGTTGGTGTCCAGCACCAATGCGGTCCAGCCCTGCGATTTCTCGGCGTCGTGCGTCCGATCCCACATCTTCGTGTTGAGCCAGCCCACGACTCCACCGCCGCCGCCGCTACTGGTCCAGAGCGTGTCATTCGCATCCTTGGCGAAGAGGAGGTGGTGCGTGCCGAAGCAGGTGTCGATCATCTCCGTCTTCTTGGTCGCGGGATCGTACATCTCCAACTGGCGGCCGGATCGCTCGACCGGAGTGAGCTCAGCCGAAGGAACGCTCGATCCTTTCTTGCAGAACTCCGGATCAGCGGCCGCGCGGATTCGCCCGGTGTACCAGACGCGCCCGCGCTCGTCGAACATGGGATTATGAACCGTAGTGTGAGTGTCCCAAATGGGCTCGTCGCCCCAAAAGTTTGAGGCTGCCAGAGGCTTGGGCTGTCCGGGTGTGTCCGGATCGCGATAGGGGACCTTCACCTGAGCGATGGTGTTGTGCACCGGGTCAAGCACCGGCAGGTAATCGCGGCTTTCCTCAGGCGATCCGTAGATGAGCCCGTTCGCATTGAGCTTTGGATTGCGCTTGTCCGTGGCAATCTCATCATGGAGATAGGCCTTCGGATCGGCCCAGTCCCACTGAGTGATGACGATGTTGCGCTCGACGCCCTGCGGCCGTGGCGGCGCCTCGGCAGGTAATTCGCCGTTCTTTATCCGCGTGGTCCAATCGCCAAACAGCTCCGTCGCTCGCTTCGGGCCAAGCTGGCCCAGGCCACCCATCATGGCCGTGCCGGCCTGTCCGGACTGCACGCGACGCAACCAGGCTTGGGGCGGATCGAGGTTGCTGAACATAGACGGAATCGTGCGCGTATATTTATTGCCGAGCTGGTGGCACGATTCACAACTATCCGTCTTGATCAGGTGGATCCATTGGGCCTGGCTCTTTACGCCCGGCGAGATGCCATTGCTACCGGTGCCGGGAAATTCGTTCTTCGCGGGTACCTGCAGGAGGGCATACCAATAGTTCCCAGGATAGTATTCCGCGGCGCTCTTCGCGTCAGGTGCCACGCTGGGCTTTAGATCAACCGTCTTGCCCGGCTCGCATTGCACTTTCGGTGAATCCAGTAGTCCGTAGCCACGCGCCCACACGTTGTATTTGGCCTTCGGCAAGTCCGGGATGAGGTAACGCCCGCTGTCGTCGGTAACCACTTCCTTGATGTAGCGCGTCGGCAGGTCCGTCGTCTCCGCGATGACCCACACTCCGGCTTCCGGTCCCTTGCTGCTGGAGACCACGCCGCCGATATCGTTCGCGCCGACTTGCACCGATGCGCGCTGCTGCTGCGCATGGAGACTGGTCCGGGCAGTAATCAGGTATCCGGCGATGGCGATGAGCACTGCGCCGCCGAAATAGAGAACTCTGGCCCTCCGCATGGCAGACCTCCTCACGTAACCCGCACGATTATTGTGGCAACCTAAGTCGGGCGGATCGCTAACTTCTGTTCTGAGCCACCTCGATAGTCCCCCTTATACACCCCAAGCATCTTCCGAGTGAATCAGATTATTCTCCATAGCCTTGGAGTTCGGCATAACCTTCCAGTTCGGGAATCCGCCTCCGAAGGTATATACTCCCTGGAACCGAAAGGCTGCAGTATGCGAATCGATCTTCCCAAGCAAGGAGCGATGACGATGAAAATTATCTCCAATTCAGTGGGGCGGGCAATGCTGGCGATTTTTGCGGTATTGGCCGTGGCGGCATATTCCCAAGCTCAGGGCCAACCCGATTTCAGCAAGGTGGAGATCAAAACCACCAAACTCGGCAACAACTTCTACACCCTCGAAGGTCAGGGCGGCACGATCGGCGTGCTGACGGGCCCGGATGGCATATTCATGGTGGACACTCAGTTCGCGCCGCTGAGCGCGAAAATCGCGGCGGCGATCAAGCAGATTTCAAACCAGCCGGTCCGATTTATTGTCAATACGCACGTACATCCCGACCACACAGGTGGCAACGAAAATTTCGCCAAGATGGGCGCGGTGCTTATTTCTCGAAATCAATTGCGCGACCGGCTGATGCACCCGGTGCCCGCGGCAAATGGCACGCCCGGTACCCCGGCTCCTGCAGCCGCGCTCCCGCTCATCACCTACGAGGGGCAGCTCACGTTTCACATGAACGGCGAAGCGATCAGGATGATTGCGATTCCGCGCGCGCATACTGATGGCGACACGCTCGTCTATTTCCCCCAATCTGATGTCATCATGTGCGGCGATTACTATCGCTCGATCCAGTACCCCAATATCGATCGCGCGAACGGCGGCAGCCTCAACGGCATGGTGGATGGGCTCGGGCGACTGATCGGCCTCGCGGGTCCGAATACCAAGATCGTTCCGGGCCATGGCCCCGTGGTTGGCAGGGCAGAAGTCATGGCGCACCGCGATATGATCCTGGCCATTCGCGATAAGGTGTCGCAACTAGTGACGCAAGGCAAGACGCAGGATGAAGTGATGGCCGCGCATCCGACGGCCGACTTTGATGCGAAGGTCCCCAATTCCAAGGAAACCACGGAACGCTTCGTGAACCAGCTTTACGCCGAGCTAAAGCCTGCGAAGTAGATCGGCGCTGAGCGTTCCATACGAAACGATCGAGGAGGAGTTTGCCTGTGAGAGTCGCAACGTTTGCTCTGGATGCGTGTATTCTGTTGCTCATCGTAGGCGCTGCGGCGGCGCAGGATCGCATGCCGCCTATCCCAAAGGACAAGATGACTGAAGCGCAAAAGAAAGCCTTCGACGAGGTGACCTCAGGGCCGCGCGGAGCAGGGGGAGCGGAGGGTCCTTTCGTTCCGCTCCTCCGCAGCCCTGAGTTCATGAGCGTGCTGCAAAAGACGGGCGAGTACGTTCGCTTCCACAACAGCATCGGGCCGAAGCTCACCGAATTCGTCATTCTTTTGACCGCGAGGCAGTGGACGCAGCAATACGAATATGACGTGCACCAAGTCAATGGATTGAAGGCCGGCGTGAAGCAAGAGACGATCAGCGCGATAACCGAAGGGCGCCGCCCCACAGGAATGGCAGCGGACGAAGAGATTGTCTACGACTTCTGCACGGAACTACGGCAGAACCAGAGTGTCAGCGACGCGACCTATGCCCGCGCCGTAAGCAAGTTTGGCGAGCAGGGCGTAATCGATATGACCGGCCTGGTTGGCTACTACACGACGCTGGCCATGATTATGAATGTGGCGCGCTCGCCCTTGGCGGACGGCAAAAAAGCTCCGTTAGCTCCGTTTCCCCACTGACGATTTTTTCGGCAAAGGACTTCATACAGTGACTGATTTCCTGCGAGGCAAGCGGCGGAAGCCGCCTCAGCTGGCCGAAATGGTCCGCGGCCCGGAACCCATTTTGGCGCCGGGTGCCTACGACGCCTTGAGCGCGCGGATGATCGAACAGGCCGGCTTCCCCGCGGTTTATATGACCGGGTTCGGCACTTCGGCATCTTTGCTCGGCCGGCCCGATGTTGGTTTGCTGACGATGTCGCAGATGGTGGATAACGCGCGGCGAATTGCTCAAGCGGTGGAACTGCCGGTCATCGCCGATGCCGATACGGGTTATGGAAATCCACTTAACGTGATTCGCACGGTCCGGGAGTACGAACTTGCCGGGGTTTCGGCGATCCACATTGAAGATCAGGCCATGCCCAAGAAGTGCGGGCACATGGAAAATAAACAGGTCGTTCCCACCGCCGAAATGACGGAAAAAATTCACGCCGCGGTCGAAGCGCGCCGCTCCAACGATTTTCTAATCATCGCGCGGACCGACGCCCGCGCCGTGGAAGGCCTCGATAGCGCATTGCGCCGGGCGAAAGCCTACCGCGAAGCCGGGGCCGACATTCTCTTTATAGAAGCGCCGCAGGATAAGGAAGAAGTCGCGCAGGTTGCTCGAGCTTTCCCAGATGTGCCCCTGCTCTTCAACTGGGCGGAGGGCGGGAAAACTCCGCCGATGCCGCTGCAGCAGTTGAAGGAACTCGGTTATCGCATCGTTATCTTTCCGATCAGCGCGCTCCTGGTCGCCGCCAAAGCGATCCGTGCGGCACTGGCAGAGATCAAGACTGAGGGCACGCCCGCGCGTATTTTTCCCGACCGCACTTCCTTCCAGGAATTCAACGAGATGATTGGACTTGCTGAGATTCAGCAACTGGAGCGGCGGTTCGCAACCAAAGCGGGACAATACGCCGGGAAGACCAACGACTGAGGTTCGAAGATCCCGCGGTTATTCAGCCGCTCTACTCACGGTCTCGCGCACTGACGCATCACGGAATGACCGGCGGAAGATAGGTCAGCGTGCGAGCGAAGAACCACACCAGGAAAAGAACCAGTATGGAATTCACCATGAGCTGAAGCGCGGTAAACCCTACCAGATCGCGCGCGCGTACCTTCAGTATTCCCAAAATAGGCAGCATCCAAAAAGGGTTGATCAGATTGGGCAGCGCTTCCGAAGAGTTGTAGATCTGGACTACCCAGCCGAGATGAACATGCAGATCGTTGGCCGCCTGCAAAACATAAGGCGCCTCGATGATCCATTTGCTTCCGCCCGATGGGACAAACAGCCCCAAAATCGCGGAGTAGATGGACACCAACAGCGGGAAAGTTCCGTGCGAGGAAATGCGCACGAAGAAATGAGCCATGTCTCGCGCGATGGCCGACATGGTTACGATGCCAAAAATCCCGCCATAAAACGGGAATTGAATGAGCACGCCAGACGTGGCCGGGACGGCATTGTTCACGGCGCGAGTGAAGGAACGCGGCCGCCAATGCAGCAGCAATCCGGCCATGAGAAATAGAAAGTTGTAGCTGTTCAGGTCCAGCGCCGCGAGCGGCCCGCGCGCGGCCAGCAGCCGCGCAAGATAAGCCAAGCCAATCACGCCGATAATGAGAGAAAGCAGTGGAAAATATTCCAGCCACTCGCCCTTTGTTGCAGGCCCGGCATTCTCCGGCGGCGCCTCCTCTGGCTCGGCCACTCCGAACCATTCCGCTGTCTTTACCGAGCGCGCCGGAGCGGAGAGATAGGCGACCAGCACGGTGGAACAAATCAGGACCAAAGCCATAATCATGCTTTGCGGAAGATAGAGCGTTTGCCCCAGAGGGATCACCCCGCTGATCTTGAGCAGGTTCGCGGGAATCGCCGCCGGGGTGGCCATCAACAATGCCGCAGAAGAGGAAAAGCCCAAGGCCCACACGGTGCCCTGGCCGAGATAAGCGGCCGCGCCGATGGCCCGGTAGTCGATGCCGCGTATGTTTTTCACAACCTCTCGTGTCAACAGGGCGGCGAAGATCAGACCGAGCCCCCAACTGATCAGTGAGGTGAGCATCGAGAACAATGCAACAAAAGCAATCGCACCTCGAGGCGTCCGGGGAATTCGCGAAAGCCTCCGGATGATCCGGGAGACCGGCGGCGAGACCGCCACCACATAGCCGCCAATGATGATCATGGCCATCTGCATGGTGAACGGAATGAGACTCCAGAAGCCCTGTCCGAAATAATCAATGAGATCTCGAAATCGAGATCCCGTAAGCATCCCGGCAATAAAAACAATGATCAGTGCGAGCAGGGCAAAGACGAAGGCATCCGGAAACCAGCGTTGCGACCAATCGGCCAGCCCCACACCCAAGGACTCGAGTCTCCCCAACTGTTCTTCTGCGGCGCTATCGGGAGCAACCTTCATGGCATCGCCAATCCTTTCCTGATGGGTCCTGATGGGTCCTGATCGGCTGCATTTACGTCGCACCTAGGGTATAAGATCGGATGGTGTAATTGTCGCCAGGAGAATCAGCGCTATGTTCGCAAGATGGACGCCCATCCTCGCAGTCGCGATGCTGGTCTGTTGCGCCCTGCCAGCACCGGCACAACAGGCCGCGCCGCTAACAACCATGCCGCCCAAGGAAGGCGACTTCGTCGCGCGCGATTTCAAGTTTGCCGATGGCCAGTCGCTTCCTGAGATTCGCATGCATTACACCACAATCGGCACTCCGCGACGTGGCCCTGACGGCCACGTAACCAACGCCGTGCTCATCTTGCACGGAACCAATCGCAAGGGCGGCGTCTTCCTCGTGCCGTCATTTGCGGGCGTCCTCTTTGGGCGCGACCAGTTGCTCGACGCGTCCAAATATTACCTTATCCTGCCCGATCAACTCGGCGCGGGACTTGGCAAATCGAGCAAGCCCAGCGATGCCTTGCGCGCGAAATTCCCGCATTATGACTATGGGGACATGATCCGCGCCGTCCGCCTGATGCTGCGCGAAGGCTTGCAAGTCGACCACCTGAGCCTGCTCGTCGGCACGTCCATGGGTTGCATGCAGGGTTTCATGTGGGCGGAGTCCAATCCCGATGACGTCGACGCCCTGATGCTGCTCTCCTGCCTTCCTACCCGGATCGCCGGCCGCAATCGCATGGTGCGCAAGATCATGATCGATGACGTGCGGCTCGATCCCGCATACAACCACGGAAATTACACGCAGCAGCCGTACGGTTTGCGCGCGGCGCTGGGGCACTTGCTCGTCGTTGGCAGTGCGCCGACGTTGTGGCAAGCGGAATATCCCACCGCGGCGGCCGCCGACAAATATGTGGACGAGTACATTTCCGAAAACATGAAAACCACCGATGCCAATGATTTCGTCTACCAATACGACGCTTCGCGCAACTACGATCCGCAGGCGGACCTCGGCCAGATCCGCGCCCACGTCATGCTGGTCAATACTCTGGACGATTTCTGGAACCCCGGTGAGATGGGCGTCGCCGAACACGAAATGCCCAAAATTAAAAAGGGCCACTTCGTCTTGCTGCCGATTACCAAGGAAACCCGCGGCCACTATACTTTTTTCCAGGCTGCGGCGTGGCAAAAATATCTCGGGCAACTGCTCGAGGAGTCGAGGCGCTGAATTCAGGCGTCAGCTAGGGCGAGCTACAGTGACATTCGACTGGGCCGCAGGGCCAGCGACAGACCTGCGCCGACCAGCGAAAGTACAGTCAATTGGATTTCCCCCGCTAAGACCCAGCCGCCGTGACCTGCGATCCAACCCATCAGGTAGCCGCCCACCGCGGCGGAACCGTATAGGCTGCTGACAAAGATGCCCGAAGCGCGATTGGCCAAATTATTCCGCACCGCCTTCACGTGGTAGCCCGCCAAATTCACGTAAATCGTTCCGCTCACGATCAAACCCCAGGCAAATGACAAAGCTAACTGAACCGCAAAGGCCGATGCATGGAAGATCAGGTATCCTAACGCGGCGGCGCACAGGAAAGCCGCGCCGAGCACGTGCCGTGCTGAAAAACGGTCCCCCAGCCAGCCCCCGCCTAAAGAGCCTAGCGCACCCAATCCGAAAGCGCCCACAACCGCGCCGGCAGCCGTCGGCGTGTAATGAAGGCCTTCTCGGAGGAAGGTCGGATACATGCCGAGATAACCGTAAATGACGAGGCCGCCAATCAAGCTCATAGTCGTCAGAAGGACGGTATTCCTGTTCAGGAGCCTTGGCGCGCCGGACTCCCTGGTTGGCTCGTGTGGGCCATCCTGCGCTTCGCTGAACGTTTCCGTGAAAAACGGCTTCACGATCAAGGCGATGAGGACCATCGCCAGCGCGCCGAGCAACCCAAAAAAAATCATGGGTAGGCGCCAGCTTTGATAGGCGCTCAGGACCACTCCGCCGAGGATGGGGCCGATAATCGCGCCCATAGCGAAGCAGAAGTTGACCGCACCGACCGCCACAGCGCGACGCCGTGTAAAGTGATTCGCGGCGATAGCCAGAAGAGCCGTGAGTTCCATGGCTTCACCGATGCCGGTCGCGGCGCGATAGCTGAGCATGTCCAGGAAGCCGTGGGACGTCACCGTAAGCATCGTCCCTGCGGAAAAAATCGCGATCCCCATCTGTAGCACGGTCTTACGCGAGAACCGCGCCAGGAGATAGCCCGTCGGCAGCCCCGCCAACGCCATGCCGAGGGTGAAAATTGTAGACAGGAGACCGATGCGCGGCAGCGAAAAACCATACTCCCGGCGCACATCGGCGGCAAGCAACGGGAAAAGCTGCCGGTCCATCGCATTGATGACGTAGGAGAGGAGCAGCACGCTGAACATTGCCGCGGCGGGCACTCGCGTGCTGGATGATTGGCGCGCAGCCTGGCCGGATTCGCGGATCCTTGCCACGGAATCCGCTTTTGTGATTTCCTGTGCGGCCGTCAGTTCATCTCCCGAGCTCTGCCGTTCGTTGTTGCGTCTGCTTAATCGCGCCGAGATACCACTCCAGAATTTCTTCGCCCGTCCAGAAAACGACGCCGGGACGCGGCTGGATATGTTCAAGAGCTTCGCGGAGATAGCGAAGCCGATGGGGCGCGCCCATGATGTACGGGTGTATCACCAGCGCCAGGATCCGCGCCGAGTCCGCCGCATCGGCATACAATTGCTCGAATTGATCGATGGCGCGTTGCCGGTATTCTGTTGCTGTGTGGTGCTGAATCAGCATCATGGCGACATCATTGATTTCCTGCGTGTAGGGCACGCTCACCAAGGTGCGCGTGCGCGTCTTGAGCAAAACAGGTTGATCGTCGAGGACCCAATCACACACATAGTCGTAACCTTCCTCGGCAAGAATATCCGGAGTATCCCAAGTCTCCGTGAGACCGGGGCCCAGCCACCCGCGCGGTTTGCGTCCCGTAAATTCGCGGATCACCGCCGTCGTCTTGGCGATATCGGCCCGTTCATCCGGAACTTTCTGCATATTTTTCTGGCCGAAACCGTGGCCGATGAACTCCCATCCGCGTTCCAAAGCCGCCCGTGCAATCGGCTCATACTTTTGGATGACAGAGCCGTTTATGGCCAGGGCAGCGCGGATGTGAAAGCGATCCAGGACGTCGGTAAATCGCCAGAAACCCACGCGATTTCCGTATTCATGCCACGCCCAGTTTGGGATATCGGGAATTGGGGAACCACCCGCCGGTGGTGTAAGAACGGTCCGCGGCAGCGGCTCCTGCGGATTCCAGTCCTCGACGTTCACAATCACCCATACCGCAAGACGCGCTCCGCCCGGCAAGGCGAGCCGCGGGCGGTCTTTGATCGGCGAATAGGGGACCCGTTCATGCGGCAACATAACCATTCCTCCGCGGTGTGCGACAACAGACTCAGAAGCTGGAGACCACGCCGGAAAAACTCGCTGCATTGTGTGTGCGCGGCGATTTCCATGTCAAGGGCGAAACATTTACTCACACTATCCGGACCCTCAGGTCTCCTACGCCTTCGATGAACCCGTGCAGGACCTCACCTCGTTGTACGGGTCCGACGCCGGCGGGCGTTCCCGTAAAAACCAGGTCGCCCGGCGTCAATCTGAAGAGTTTCGAGAGCTGCGCAATAATTTCGGGAACGCTCCAGATCAGGGCCGAAAGGTCGGAACTCTGCACGCGCTTGCCATTGCGTTCCAGCCAAATCGCTCCTTTCTTAGGATGGCCGATTTTGCTCGCCGGCGCCACGGCAGAGCAGGGAGCCGAGTAGTCGAAGCCTTTTCCGACGTCCCACGGCCGGGCCATCTTCTGGGCCTGCAATTGCAGATCACGCCTGGTCATATCGAGCCCCGCTGCATATCCATAGATGTGGTTCAGCGCATCTTCGACGCGAATGTCCGTGCCGCCTTTGCCGACCGCGGCGACGAGCTCGAACTCATAATGCACGTCGCGGGAAGATGACGGATAGGGGAAATCTCGCCCTTCCGGCAGCAAAGCATGGCCCGGCTTGAGGAAAAAGAACGGTGGCTCGCGCTCAGGATCATGGCCCATTTCACGCGCGTGGTCGGCATAATTGCGTCCCACGCAGAAGATTCGATTTACCGGGAACAGGTCCGCCGTTCCTGATACTGGCAGTGCGGGTATAGGCTCAGGCGCAATGACGTAAGCCATCAGTTTCCCCCTTTGGGTAGCGCGTTAAGGGCGTGCTCCGAAAAGCTGGTTGCTAGCCGCGGGTTAACTCGTAGCTTATGCTTGGCCACAGACTCGTATGACAGAGTTGGAGTATGCTCGGAGCAGTGCGACGCGAAAGAAGGAGAATAACATGAACCGATTGCTGCTTGGATTACTTGCCATTGCCGGAACTGCTTTGTGGCTGTTCACCGGAGCGAATCTCCACTCGGCTCCGCAGCGGCCCTCCTCGCCCGCCCAATATCTGGAAGGAGACGCTTACCAAAAGGCTCGCGCTTTTTCACCCGCGGTAATCACCAGAGGCGGGAGAATTATTTGGTTAGCGGGCCAAACCGCTACCCAAGATCTCAACGGCAAGTCGCTCCTGGGCGACTTTCAGGGCCAGGCACGGACCGTCTTCGCGCTCATGGACCGCACTTTGAAACGCGATAACGCGAGCCTTCAGAATGTGGTGAACATGACTGTTTTTATCAATGATCCTCGCAATGGCGACCAGTTGGTCAAGTTGCGCCAGGAGTTTTTCCCGGACGGCAAGTACCCGGCAAGCACGATGATTACGGTTTCAGATTTCGCGCAGCCGGGAATGCTGATCGAAATTCAAGGTGTGGCCGTCGTCGGCGAGTAAAACCCGGCCATTTCCGTCTCTAGCCAGCAGCGAACCGTCTTCTCTGGAATCGGCTGTTTACTTGTGAGGTAAAATGGAACATGCTCGAATTTTGCCGAGCCGAACGTAGCACCCAATTTCAAATTGGCGCCAAACTGCCTTTCTGCGACCGTCATCGCCCCTTGTTTATTGGCCCGAGTCGCGGCCGATCTAACCTATTTAGAATGATATCCTTGTACGGTTAGTATTCCCTTGACACAGACATAAGGACTTGGTAGCATTCTCATAT
>WNGN01004558.1_pt1 | contig 13477 bp, 14 predicted proteins | sample 5400561 | NCBI WGS metagenome assembly WNGN01 (sample SAMN13153379, study PRJNA577476) | soil metagenome | isolation source: 115 cm soil or saprolite under Garry oak tree replicate 2 | place: USA:California | collected 2016-06-15
GCGGCATAGTGTCTCGATGGGCGGAACGGATTGTTAACGGAATCGCTCCAGAGGGACACATACAGCGAACCAAACGCCCGTGTGTATTCCGTAGCAGACGGGATCCGGAGTTCGAGCTTGTCAATCATTGCTTGTTACCGCAAGTTGAAGATCCCGATTCGCAAAAGTTGAAAACGTGCACGAAACCACATCTGTCATTCACCGACTGAGGTTGCGGCTGAACTGGCAAATCGCGCATCGGGAACGTAGGTCCGAATCGGGTATATGGTGCGCGGCTATTGGCAAAGCGAAGCGATAGTCATCCTGCGCTGAGTCTGCAATAGGCAGCGCTCGGTATCCTTCCTCCGATAACGGTTTAAAACTGTGAGCCATGCGTCGTAAGAGAACTGATCCAGAGAAGCTTCGCGCCTCACTCAGTACTCTGTGCCCGTCTTGTCGCCATTCCATTCCGCCGAACGAATTGCGGAGAATTGACTTCACACACGTTCTCTGCCCGAAGTGTAGAACGGAGTTCGTTCCTAAGAAGCTTAATTAAAGCACTGTCTCTGTTAGGAAGCCGGGCTTCCGGGATGACATTCGTGTGTCGCTGCGTTGCGGATTCCATTAGTTGAAATTTGAAGCGGTCGGGCCTAGCATTGCTTGCCGAGAGGCCATCTTGAAGTGATCGGCCAGACTGTTTCCCACTACCGCATCATCGAAAAGCTCGGCGGCGGCGGGATGGGTGTGGTGTACAAGGCCGAGGATACCCGGCTTCAACGCCTCGTCGCCCTAAAGTTTCTTCCCGAAGGGCTTGCCAAAGAACACCAGGGGCTGGAACGTTTCCGACGTGAAGCCGAAACTGCTTCCGCGCTCAATCACCCGAACATTTGTACGATCCACGACATTGACGAATGCGAGGGGCAGCCGTTCATCGCGATGGAGCTGCTGGAAGGCGAGACGCTCAAGCAGCGTATCGAGGGTAAGCCCCTGAAGACGGATACGCTGCTTGACCTGGCGATTCAGATCGCGGACGCGCTGGACGCGGCGCACTCGAAGGGAATCATCCATCGGGACATCAAGCCTGCCAATATCTTCGTCACTCAGCGCGGCCAAGCGAAGATTCTGGACTTTGGCCTGGCGAAACTTGCACCTCAACTGCATCGTGTTGCGGAGGGGGTCGGACTCTCAAGTATGTTAACTGCGCCTGCCGAGGAATTCTTAACCAGCCTCGGCGTGGCGATGGGGACGGTTGCCTATATGTCTCCCGAGCAGGTGCGCGGCGAAGCGCTCGATGCGCGTAGCGACCTTTTCTCCTTCGGCGTCGTCCTTTACGAGATGGCGACCGGTCGGGCAGCTTTTGTCGGCAACACTTCCGGAGTGATCTTTCACACGATTTTAGGCGAGTCGCCACCTCCACTGCTGCGTTGGAATCCGCAACTGCCGCTCAAGCTGGAAGAAATCATCAATAAGGCTCTGGAAAAAGACCGTGAGCTGCGCTACCAGAGCGCGGCGGAAATTCGCACCGATCTTAAGCGCCTGAAGCGGGCTGCAGAGTCAGAGAGGTCTGCGGCCGCGCGGGTGCAAGGGACAGCGGATTCTTTCAGCTCTGGCAGCGGCACAGTGATGACTGCTAGTGCAGCCGCCGCACAAACGCCGATGATGTCGCGAAGGAGGCTGTTGACAGCCGGCTTGGTGGTTGTTGCTCTCGGCATTGCTGCGGCTCTTGCGTTCCTCTTTAGACCTGCGCTGCCCCCGCCAAGGGTCACAGGGTCCACTCAAATCACGAACGACGGCCGCGCGAAGTTCGCGATGACAACAGATGGATCGAGGATGTACTTCTCTTCATTCTCTGGACTCAGTGGCACGCTTTTTCAGGTTTCCACCGCGGGCGGCGATACGCTTCCGGTCAAGACATCGGGTCTAAACCCCTTGCTGTTTGACATTTCGCCGAACCGTTCCGAACTTCTCCTCGGAAGCTGCGCCGAATACCGGCAGCAGTGCCGACTTTGGATCTTACCGGTTTTGGGCCGATCACCACGCCGCGTGGGTAATATACTCGCGCTAGATGCAACCTGGTCCCGAGACGGAGAAGAAGTCGTTTACACCACGGCAAACTGCCTGTACGAGGCCAGAATTGATGGGAACGACTCTCGAAAGATCGTATGCGTCGAGGGCACGCCATTTTGGCCCCGCTGGTCGCCTGACGGAAGCCGTCTGCGTTTCACCGTGCAGGCTTCAAAGAGTGGCAGCGCACTTTGGCAAGTCGACGCAGATGGGAGCCATCTCCGTCCGTTGTTAGCCGGATTCAACAGCCCGCCAGCGGAGTGTTGCGGCACTTGGACGCCCGATGGCAGGTATTTCGTTTTCCAATCGGCGCGAGGCGGAACCCAGAACATCTGGGCCATCGGGGAAGAGAGAAGCTTCTTCCGAAAGGACACCCCTGAGCCTGTACAACTGACGACTGGTCCCACTTCTGCTTCCTTCCCGCTCCCCAGCGTTGACGGGAAAAAGATATTTGTCATGACCACTCAGACCCGGAGCGAGCTCGTGCGCTACGACCGGGGGTCTGACGACTTCAGACCCTACCTTTCGGGCATTTCGGCAATGGCCGTGAATTTCTCCCGCGACGCCAACTGGGTGACTTATGTTGCAAATCCCGAGCGCACTCTTTGGCGAAGCAAGGTGGATGGGAGCGAACGACTCCAGTTGACTTTCACGCCGATGCTTACCTTCATGCCTCGCTGGTCCCCTGACGCAACGCGTATTGCCTTCATGGGACACCAACCGGGTAAACCCTGGAGTGTGTATGTGATTTCTGCCGAGGGTGGGAGCCCCCAGCAGCTAACCCCTGGGGAGCGCGACGCGGCCGATCCGAACTGGTCGCCGGACGGTAACGCGTTGGTGTACGGCCGTTCACCGGGCGAGGAACCCCGGGGTGTCGGTCCCATGGATCTCGAAATTCTGGACTTGCGAACCAATAACGTTTCGAAAGTTCCAGACTCAGAAGGGTTGTGGGCTCCTCGCTGGTCGCCTGACGGACGTTATATCCTTGCCTGTCCCCGAGACCTAGACAAGCTGATGCTGTTCGATTTCAAGAACCGGAAGTGGGCCGAACTAGCAAGAATTTCTGTGGGCTACCCGGAATTCTCTCGCGATGGGGACTACATCTATTTCCTGGGCACCCCCCCGGCGGGACAGCAGGGGATATACCGTGTTCACATCAGTGACCGCAAGTTGGACCACGTTGTGGATTTGAAGGACCTCCGAGTGACAGGTTACTTTGGTCTGTGGATGGGTCTGGCTCCCGACGATTCCCCGCTCCTACTCCGTGACGCCGGCACCCAGGAAATCTACGCGCTCGACGTGCAATTTCCCTGAGGAGCTAAACAAATCCGCAACTACTCCGCTGGGCAAGAGTAGCGCCATCGTGCCCGGCATGGCTCCATGTTAACCGAGGACTCTCATCCCTTCCGGTGATTCCGAATATCATTTTCCCAAATCTGAGCCCCAAGAGCCGCTGCCTGCCTTTGCTCAGGAGACCATGCTCAAGACAAACAATTTCAATATAGAGGACTACCCGAAAGCCGCGAGAGATCCAGAACAGCTTCTCTTCCCATTGCATGAGAATCCGAGTCTCCTTTTTGGCTCGCACTCTCACTCTCTCTCGTGATCGAGCAGCCTGCCCGATGGGCCGCCCAAGCCATTATTCAAGCTGCGCTGGCCGATTCGCGCGCATAGCGAGTACATACTTCCACGGCGGTCGGAGATGAGGGCGGAGCAGGCACCGCGCGGGGCCTTTCTCCTTGTGGTGGACAAGTGGCGTTAACAGGCGATTTCGGTCATTTTTCACGCGCTCATTGCCCATGCTGCTAGAAGAATCAGCGCGATTGCTAGAGCCAAACCATAAGCCAGAATTTCTTATCAATGCCCGCGAGAACGATGGCCCTCCTGCGCCAGTTGGCTCTATTGTGCCTGAGGGCAGTCTGTTGCAACACTGGTTGCTTCGGCAAATTTTCTCCACGCTCCTGTGTCTTGCCAATCACGCTGATATTTATCATTGTGCTCGTGATGCAATTAGGCCGCCCCCGTTCTTGCGGAGCGTAAAATCGCCCAACTGTTCACTAAGATGTTGTCTCGCCGCCTGTGGATCAGCGAACGTCAACCTCAGACCGTCTTGTTGTATTAATACAATCTTGCTATCGACTTCTTCAACTTGAATATGCCGCTGTATTGTTTTCTGATCCTTCGGAGTGTCGGCGGACCAAAGAACCTCAAGACTGCCATCTGATTTTCGCCCGCCATAGCCAAATTTATGGCTGATAACGCGCACACGATCTAACCGGGTCATAAGGTCGTCGCGGCGGTGGGCGGATAGGCCGTTTGCCAATTTAAGGGCTTGCTCGAACATGCGCACCAGCGCATCGAAATATCCCTCATCATCATTGCCAACGTCGCTGCAAAATCCAACTGCCCGCTCGCAGTAGAAAACCATCAACTCTGCCAGTCCCTCCGAATCGCCAACTGCCTTCTTGTAATCAGAGATGGCCCGCTTGGCTTGGAAGACAGAGGTGTCCTGCTTCCGGAACAGGTCAGGCCAAAGCCACCGATCAATGGTTTTCTTGTACGGCTCTAGCACGTCCTCGGCCAAGCCAAAGCGGGCATGAAGAAACGTCTGATTATCCTTGTGCGCAGTGTAGAGACTCTGAATCAATCCCAGCAGTGCTGCCCGGTCAAAATCTGCGAGTTTTGCTTTGACATCTGTCCACGCGGGTTGCGATTTCGACTTACGTTTGGCCATACGCGCGTCCACGATTCTACCCATCCGGGCCAAGCACCGGAAATCTGGCTCGTAATGAGTCACCCAAGCCCTCCCCTCCGTGGGAAAATGAAGCCCCGATGAATGCCGCAATCCCCGAACGCAGACCCGCGACCGAGGAAATCTCCGGTGTGATCGAGCGGGTCACCTTCCACAACGAAGAAAGCGGCTTCTGCGTCCTTCGGGTGAAGGCACGCGGGCAACGAGAGGAGACGACGGTCGTGGGGTCGCTGCCTTCCGTGACGGCGGGGGAATGGCTGAGCGCGGAGGGCTGGTGGGTCCGGGACAAGGAACACGGGCTGCAATTCAAAGCAACGAGCATGAAGACCGTGCCGCCGACCACCGCCGAGGGTATTGAGCGGTACCTCGGCAGCGGCTTGGTCAAGGGCATAGGGCCGATCCTTGCAAAGAAGCTGGTCGGGCGCTTCGGAGCCGAGGTTCTAGCCGTGATCGAGAACCGAGCCGCCGAACTCCAATCCGTGGACGGGATCGGGCCGAAGCGCCGGGAGCGGATCGCGCATGCGTGGAAGGAGGCAAGGCAAGTCCGCGAAATCATGCTGTTCCTGCACAGCCATGGCGTCAGCACCAGCCGTGCGGTGCGCATTTTCAAGACCTACGGCGAGCAAGCGATTGAGACGGTGCGGAGCAATCCCTACATGCTGGCGAAAGACATCTACGGGATCGGCTTCGCGACCGCCGACCAGATCGCTCAGAAGCTTGGGATTCCAAGGGACTCGCTGAACCGGGCACGGGCGGGCATCGACCATGTTTTGCTGGAGGCGACCTCGGACGGACATTGCGCCCTGCCGTTGGAAAAACTCAGGCTCGCGGCGGTGAAGCTGTTGGAAGTGCAGGAAGCCATAGTCGAGCAAGCGCTTTCGCAGATGCTCACGGGCGGGTCGCTGCTGCTGGAGGAGATCGACGGTGAGCCCCTTATCTTCCTGCCGCATCTCCGAAAGGCGGAAGAAGGTATCGCGGCAAGGATCAAGAGCCTAGCTGAAGCGGAACCGATCTATCCGCCAATCGATTTCGAGAAGGCAGTCGCGTGGTGCGAGCGGCGGACACGGAAAACGCTCGCGCCCAGCCAGCGCGAGGCGCTGAAGACGGTTCTCGCCAACCGGGTCGTCGTCATCACGGGAGGGCCGGGGGTGGGCAAGACGACGCTCGTGAACTCGATCCTGCTGATCCTCCGTGCAAAGGGCGTTAAGTGCATGCTGTGTGCGCCGACTGGCAGGGCGGCGAAGCGGCTCACGGAGACCACGGGCTTGGAGGCGAAGACGATCCACCGCTTGCTGGAAATTGACCCCGGCACTGGTCGGTTCAGCAGGCACGAGTCGAACACGCTCGCCTGCGGCTTTCTGGTCGTGGACGAGACCTCGATGGTGGACGTGTTGCTGATGCACTCGCTGGTGCGGGCTCTTCCGAACCGCGCCGGGTTAGTTCTGGTCGGCGACGTAGACCAGCTTCCTTCGGTCGGGCCGGGCACGGTGCTTCAGGACTTGATCGAGAGCGGGGTCACCCCGGTCGTGCGACTAACCGAAGTGTTTAGGCAGGCGGCGGGCAGCCGGATCATCACCAACGCGCACCGCATCCGCCGTGGCCAGATGCCGGATGTGCGCGGAGGAGACCCGAGTTCCGATTTCCATTTCGTCGAACGGGATGACCCGGAGAAGATAGCGGCAACGCTGGTCAAGCTGGTGCAAGAGCGAATTCCAGAACGATTTGGTTTAGACCCGATCCGGGATGTTCAGGTTCTTTGCCCGATGAACCGGGGGTCGCTGGGCGTGCGGGAACTGAACACAACTCTACAGCGGGCATTGAACCCAGCCCGACCCGGTCAGCCCGGCATCGAACGGTTCGGCTGGCGATTCCACATAAATGACAAGGTCATCCAGACGGAAAACGACTACGACAAGGAGGTGTTCAACGGGGACATCGGAACCATCGAGCATATAGACTCAGTCGAGCAGCAGGTCGCTGTTCGCTTCGACGAGCGTCTGGTCAAGTACGACTTCGGCGAACTGGACGAGGTTTCGCTGGCTTACGCGGTCACCATCCACAAATCGCAAGGCTCAGAGTTCCCGGCAGTGGTGATCCCGCTGGCCACCCAGCACTACATGCTCCTGCAACGGAACCTCATTTACACCGGGATCACGCGGGGCAAGCGGCTGCTCGTGCTGATCGGGCAGAGGAAGGCGCTTGGCATAGCCGTCCGCAATGACCGTCCGCAGAGGCGGTATTCGGGGCTTCTTGCCAGTCTGAGGGGCGATGGGCAGATAGCTGTGAAAATAAATCTCGTGGGCCTTCACGCGCAGACATAGTCGCAAACGAAAGGTTAAATCGTCGTCCTGCTTCGCCGACCACTGGCGGACTGAAGACAAGATCGAGTCCGTTGCCTCCGACGATACGCCATTTTAGTTCGGCGGCAGAACACGGGACGTGGAGGTAATCGAGAGATCCTGAGTGAATTGTTCGGAGGTTCTTGCCCTGAAGTTCTGCTGAAGCAGCGATTTGCGATTTTAGAAACGGCTCGACCTGTGAAGGCGGCACTTCTTGCTAGGCCTTGAAGCCAACTTCTATGTACGCGAGATTTGTGTTGATGTTAGCACGCGACAAGCGACCTCGATTCTGTAGGATTTAAATCCTTCCTCGCAACGACTTCGCCGTTTCGCACGGTCTCGACGTACATCCAAATAGGCTCCGGCGTATCGCAGACAATCTGTTTACGTGCAATTTCAAGTCGATCCATCGCCGACTTCTCATTGGTGAAAATTCCGAGCGTATACGGCGATCCGTAGCATTCAAGTACGACGCTGTGATATAAAGTCGATGGCATTTGTGTTTTCATTTAATCCTCAATCTCGAAACTGGCCGTAATTATGCGGCGGCGTGATTTGGCCCCCAGATCGCTCGAACATATAGTCCTTTTCATATTCCTTCTGAACACGGCGGTTTTCGGCTTTTATCTCTTCGATGTCCGCGCCCGTCGAGTTCCCTACAGCCGCTGGCTCCAATCGCTGTAACTCATCTGCGATTGCTTTCAGACCAGCATTACCGTCTCTGATAAATGTCGGATTATTCGCCGCCATCTGCATAAAGCCGGGGCGGGTTCGGTTCTTTAAAATAGCGTCTCTGTCTGCCTTCAACTCGGCAATACGGGCAAGGCGTTGGTCATTGGCTTCTTTCTTCTCGTCTTCCGCCGCTTTGTCTGCTACCTTCTTCGCCGCGTCTTTCTTCGCCAATTCCGCTTCCGTTTCGCTGCTCACGGCGGCGCAGTGAGGAGCCGCAGCTTTGAGTTCTTCAGCAGAAGCAGACGGAGGCGCGGGCGTTTCCGCCGTTCCGTCTAACTGCTTCAACAATTTTTTGAGTCGTTCCTCTTCTTCTAAATCTTTCAGCATTCGCCGCTCAGTCTCGGTCGCAGTCGCGGGCACGGGCGGGACTGCGGAAGGATTGTCTTTCTGAAGCTCTTTAATCCGTTGTCGTTCTCGACGTTCGTCGGCTTCGTTTGCTATCGCCTGATTGCAAGTATCCAATTGACTCTGCAACGCTCGAATGACAGCAGGCGCGGGAGCACCGCCGTCAATGGCGTCGTTCATCTTGTCCCAAATTTCTTCGCGGCGGGCGTACCAATCGATTTTAGGTTTTGAAGAACCTTTTGGCCGACCGCCTTTATTACGGATTTCATCAGTCGTGCTCGGATCGGCAATCGGCATCTGTTCCATCTGTTCGTCAATATCGTTCATAGTTCCTCCCGGCTTTCCATTTCCTTTCGCTACAGCCGCACGGTTGGCGGCGTGTTCAACATTTCTCTGCGCTTGCACGATCATGCATTTGCTGGCGAATCGAACACGGTGCTCGGCGGTCATCAGTCCGTCGAGACTCATGTTCTTCATTCCTGTTTTCAGGATGCCCTGTTTCGTAATCTCAAAGTCAAACTGCGCCATCCAAATTTCAAATTGCTGCTGAGATGGAGCCGTACCGATGAGCCGCTCCCACAGTTTTATGAGTTCAGTCAACTCAGTAAGTTCTAGTTCGTGCATAATTCCCCCTTCTCGGCTTGCTGGGCTTGCTGGGCTTGGTATGCCAGCCGCTTTTCCTCTATTCGGCAACGAGGGCATTTGCCATTGTCATTTTCTCTATCAAAGGCAAATCCACCACAAGCATCGCAGATGTGCATTTCGCAATATTCACTACCCTCAGCCGCCAAGTTGACACAGTGATTAGGGTCGGCACAGTATTTCTCAGGCTGCGAAAACAGACCAACGAAGCCGCTCGGGAAGCCACTAGGTATGTAATCAGGCTTCAAAAGTTGATGGTACTGCGGATTTGTTTTAGATTTCGCAACACCGCTACGATGGATGACTTCTTTTTTTGCAAGATTCTCCACAGCATCCTGCTTACCTCGGGCATTGCCGGGAACCTTTTCCCAATAATCAGTCCACGCCGCTTTTCCATTTCGTTTTTTAAGAAATGTGATTAAGCGGTTTTCGTAGGAAACACGTTTTTGAGCGTCGTGAGTCGCCTTCGTCATTGTGACTTCCGAATCCAGCGATCCGCCTAATGAAAATTCTTTGACGTATTGCGTGTCATTCTTCTGGATCAGTTCAGCATTCAAAATCGTTGCTTCCCACGGTATGCCGATTCGAGTTTCGGACTGAATGACCCGCTGACCCTTCGTGTCGTAGATGACAATGTTCGAGTCCGATTCGCCCCGAATCTCAACGCTGCCAGGAAACGCATCGAAGGGGTCTTCCGGCTGAATCTTCTTACAGTGTCCCAATCCTTGAATGTGAAGGTGTTTGAATTCACGGGCCATGCCACTAAGTTTTTCGCAAAGTATTAACATCTCGTCGTAATTCGTACTGTCTTTTGCACGGATAACTTTTGCCAGCGTATCGAAGACAACGAAACGAATGTCAGGATGCTTTGTCAGGAATTCGCCGAGGATGTCAATCGTCTCAATTATATTTCGAGGAAGTTTTTCAACGATATGAATGCGGGCGTCTTTCTCCTTGTCATAGCCGAGAACTTGCAGGCAGTTGTCAATGTGTTGCCGAGGGTCTTCTAGTGAACAAAGGAGGACTTCGCCCTGTTCGACTCTCCTGCCGAGGAATGGAGTTCCTTTGGCTATGCAAACAGATTCCGAGCGAGATATACACGACTTGCCGTGTTTTGGCTTCGCACCAAGATGGCTATATGTGCCTTGAGGAATTAATCCCTCAATAATGTAAGGAATGGCTTGCGGCTGATTATCGACGAACGTCGAATATGGTTCGTGGACTTCGAGGACAAACTTAGGTTTTTGGACAGGAGGGACAGGCGGGGTTACCGACTGAGGTTCAGACTGGACATCTTGATTTGCAACTTGTGGTTCATTCATAAATCCTTTCATGAGGTCTTACGGTCGTACTTACTACTATGCTTCTACCCACGGGCGGTGTTCGAGTTTTACAGCGAGTTCGGTTCCTTTCAACAGCGGGTCATTCGCCAACAGATCGTTAATTTCCTCGATGCTCATCATACCGACCAACCCAAAGAGCGAACTGGTTAACGCATCGAAACGCTTGGCTGCTAGTGTGCTCATATTCCTCCTTTGGAATTGGACGGGCTGATCTCTGCCGACCACCCGCCCTTTTATGCTGTTGGAAAACTGGTACAGTCGCCTGCCAGCCGTCCAACCTTTCGACCATACCGATTGAGGGTTGAAGGTCAGGGGATACCCGACTAATCCTCGTTCGATTGCTTTATTTCTTTGGATTTCCCTTCCCTCTGGTTAGCCTTGAGAGAAGGTCTTTGGCTTATAACGCCGACTGGCGTGCGCGAGTCAGTACAATTCTTATCTGACTACACTCAGAGTATCAGAATTGGCGAATGAAAGTCAAGAACAAAATGACTGTTTGACGATTTATTTTCAAGTCCTTTAGGGTGTCGTCTCTTCCGCCCGCCGTTCTGTATCAAATACAATCCAAGAAACGTCCAATCCATCTCTTTCGAGGGCGTGTTTTCCATATCCCTCTGTACAGTGAGGAAGTCAGGAAGACAGGAAGAGATGTGAGTTAAGTAGGAAGAGATATAAGATGATGAATAATATACTCTTTACATATGATCTCTTCCTGTCCTCCTCTGGTTTTTTCGTGCAGGGATTGATACCATTGGACATAGAGAACACGCCCTCGGTAAAAGACGGCTGTCATCTCTTCCTGTCCAATGCCCGATAGGAAATCATTTACGGGCTTTTCATCTCTTCCTGTCGTCTCTTCCTACCCCATTCCCTCCGAATACGCTTCCAGACGCTTCCAAAACGGTTTTAGACGCTTCCAAATCACCTCGAACTGTGAATTGAAATGTGAATTGAACGGTGAATTGAATCGCCCGCCCGATCTCGACTGCGGAGTGGCATTTATAGACCCGAACGGTCGGACGCTCTCACGCCCTAGAGGGAAGAGTAAGGGACGTCTGAATTGTATTAAGTACAGAGGTCGCCGGGGTAAAATCGGCGGATCGGCAGAATCGGCGCGAGTATGACTCCACATATCCCTACGCCCTGTAGTCGTTAATCCCACCCTTAAATATACCATGTACAAAGGATAGGGTTGGTTGGGACTCCCAGCCTTGTCTGCGGTCTATAGGCATAGGGAAATACGATCCCCTCCATGAAACCCCTGAAAACCTTAATTAACCTCAATTAACCTCGAAATAAACCTCAATTAACCCGCCTAAACCTCCCCCCTCCACACCGCCCTATTTATGACCTTCAAGGCCGGGCCGCGCCACTTCGCCAGCGATGGGAGCGGGGGCGCTCCTGGCACCCCCTCTTCGATCTGCTCAGTGACCCCTATTTACGGTCCCTAAATCCTCTCTGTCGGGTTACCCCTAAACTACAGAAAACACGAGTGATATCTGGTGCTCCCAACGGAGGTCAAACGGAGCACCGTATTCTGACGATCAATTGGTATGCGGGGTAGGCGTCGGTCGGTTCGGTCGGTCAGGGTATGGCGGGAGCACGGAGCACGGACTGCATACTTTCATAGTTTATGCAGTCTTATCCCCTGACTACACCACGCTAACCTATTGATTCCATTCAATTGTTATCTATTTGGTTACGTGTGTAGGCAATGTCAAACGGCAGGTAATGTTAATCAGGTCGATAACATGATAAAAAAGTGTCTCCTTTTTACCACAGTCGTTCAGTCGAGCGATTGAGCCTTCGGCGTACACGACCTTCCTCACACCGCAGCTTATTGAGGAGTCCCGCAGGATTGGAATTCGCGGGACAGCAGACAAGACTGACGCTGGCCAGAGTCTTGTCGGCGGAATCAGGGCATTGCTCCGCAACGAAACGTTCTTTCCGTGCTCTCGAACTGATTTGAGTGTAACGGGACATGAGCAGAATTCGGGTTGGGAATCCGGGTCTGAATGGCAAGAGACTCGGGATTTCGAAAGGTCACGTGTCAGGCGCAGTGCCTGACAGTTTCGCCGAACAAAAGAGAAGTGCGCGGTGTGCCCCACCGTTCTTCATCTGCCGCAGAAACTCCAATTGAACGCATATTACGCAAAGCCGTGGGGCACAGGATGACTCCCGCCGAAAGGTGCTATTTCCTCGGCGGGAAGAGATACGCTTGGCTCGGCACACGCATCACACAACGCTAGTAGTGGACATCAGGATCGCTCCCGCCCTGTTGTTTTCTCAGAACCCATGCCCAGTATGGCGACGCCGACTGAGATCAGACGTTGAGCTTCCAATACCCGTTCAGCGGAGCCTTCTGGACTTTTTGTTCGCCCAAGAGCAGGTTCAGGGCGGTGGCGACAATGTCGGGGTGCTTGCGAAGTTGTTCCGCTAAGTCGCGCTCGCTTACGACTACGTCCCCGGTCGGGTACCGTTGGTGGACTCTGCGACCGTAGATGGAAATCTTATCAGCGAGTGCTCGAAGTTCCTTTTTCCTGCTCCGCTGCTCACGTCGGACTCGGGCCTCATCGGTTTCCAGACACCGTCTGGTCGTAGCTGCGATTCCGACAGCGGCACAAGCGATCACTGCGCTTGTTCGCCAGTGTAAGACAATCCACGAAAAACCACGTGTGAGGGAATTCATCATTTGGAATAATCCGGCCGAGTGAGGCCGGGAAGGAACAGAGTACCCTGCCGAATGTGCAGCACGAAGATTACAAAAGTCCCACACCATCAGCAGGTGTGAAGGAAGAGTCTGGGGGAACCTCTTCATTTTGTAGCGTTGGGAACCATCAGAACGAATTCGGGTACCATAAATAGGTAGTTTTTCTAAGGCCCATTTCGTGTTGTCAGGCAAGAAAGCCGAGCACTTCAAGCAACTTCTCGAAACCCGTATTTCGGAGTTGAACCGTGTGCTCGTCGCTGCGGAGCAGGAGACACGGGCAAGCGCCGCAAGACATGCCGATCCGGCTGATCAGGCTGCCGCTGAGTACGAAAGACAGGCCATAGTTCACAAGAGCAATACCGCCCGGCAGATGCTCAAAAGCTTTAGAGCGGATACAACACGGAAATTTCGGCGAGTGCGCCGAATGCGGCGGTGACATAGAACCGAAGCGGCTGGAAGCGATTCCGTGGGCGCGGTACTGCGTCAAATGTCAGCAAGCAAGGGAACAGGGCTGATGTTTGGCGATTCCATCAGCCGCTGCGCTGCTTGCACTACCCTATCGGTTCAGATT
>WNGN01004149.1_pt1 | contig 13475 bp, 15 predicted proteins | sample 5400561 | NCBI WGS metagenome assembly WNGN01 (sample SAMN13153379, study PRJNA577476) | soil metagenome | isolation source: 115 cm soil or saprolite under Garry oak tree replicate 2 | place: USA:California | collected 2016-06-15
CATGTTCTTCATGCTGAGAGTGACGCCCGACCAGTGATGTGCCTTAACCTTAGGCATGGAAACGACAAAATCGGATTCAAGGACGGTACGGGGCAACCACAGAGACTTCATTCCGGTGTAGCTCGCGAGCAAGCGCCTTTCGACGAGTTCGTCACGATTCAGGTCGACAAAAGAGATCCTTTGTTGGTCGAGCAGGTCCGCGAATCCACTCTCGATGAGAACCAGTTCAGTGTCTCGTTGGTGCCCCGGACCTTCGCCGACGAGCACGGTCTTGGCGCCGAGACGACGGAATCCCTCAGCGGCGGCACAAACAAGAAGAGGGTGTGTGTTGACGTGGTTCCCGGAAATGTAATCAACGAGGTTCGGTTTGAGGAGAACGGATTTGCCGCGAATATCCAAATGGAACAAATCCAAGCCGTGCCACAAGATCTGTTCCAAATCCTCCGAATAAGATTCCGCGGTAAGAATCGCCACTCGGGACCGTGGCCGTCTTCGATTGACGTGGTATTTGGGCAGAGCCAACAACGATGTTGTGGTTGCCCCAGCAGCTAGCCCGAGCGAGCCTGCAAGGAAAGTTCGTCGGTCAAATTTCACGAACTCGCTCCGAACGCGTTTAGTCCATTGGCGGAATTGAGCGCCAGGGAAGCGACGGCCAGAGTTGCGCAGTCATCGATCGCGTCAGACTCGACGACCTTTGCAAGACGATTGACTAATGTTTGAGTAGTGCGGCGAAAAGCGGTTAGCGCCAGGATGGCCCAGGCAAGGCTCCAAGGTGCGAAGCAGAACTGAGCCCGTCGCTCGAGCCAATCCAAACTGGCAGTTACAAAAGCGTTGAGAGGCACTCCGCGGAGTGCCAACAATGCGATGGACGTTGCGTCTGGATGTGGGACCAATGGGATTCCGTAGACAACTCCATTGCCTGCATTCCAGCCACCCTGAGGGCAAATGCGGTCATAGAGCATTTCGACGCCACGCCGGAAGCGGAGCTGAAGCAAGCCGTCTTGTGAAGAAGCAATGCCATCCTCCAATGCAAGGAGCGAATAGGAAGTAGGGACCACCCAGCTGACCGTTGCTGGCATCCAGGGCCAGCCGAATTTGTCCGGGTCGAACCGAACGTGGCGATCGGTCGTTCGAAATTTCCACTTCCAAAACCAGTGTGACTCCCAGCCTCGGGATTGCAATAGCCAGCGGATCGCTCGGTCCGTTGTAGTTCCTCCTGCGGAAGAGCGGGTGAGAGCGTATACAACCAGGCCGGTAAAACCAGATCCTTCCGGGCCATCGCCAAGAAAGGCGGGCCAGCTCCCATTCGGATTTTGGATTTGAAGCAGGAAACGGATAGCACGTTCCCGTTCCCGGACCGAGGTCGATGGCAACGCGAGAAGTGCGAGTGCCGTGGGTTCAACTGCAGCTTGGGCGGCACCGGAATTGAACGGCCAACCCCCTTCCGGCAGTTGGCGGTCGATGAGCGCCTGAACGCAGGCATGCTCAAGCTGTTGAGCGTCGCGCACGAGTTGGGTTCTAGGGGACAACTACGAGATTGTCAAATCACCCGAAAGATGGGGGAGAGGAATGGTCGGGAAAGTTAGCCATGAACTATCCGATTGGCAAAAATCGTTCGCAGCATGACCGGCGGCAAGCAATCGAGCCTGAACTTCACAGATCAACATCCGGCAGTGTCCTGGTTGTGGATTGTGAATCGCAGACTTCCCGCCGAGGTTAGCCATAAAGTATGCGATTGGCGAAATTATTTTCTTGTTTTCCCCGAAGGTGCCCCGCGGGTCGTAGTTAGTGAGAGGAAGTCCGCTGCGATGTCTTTTCTGAGTCCGTATGGAGCAACCCAAGTGAAAGTTAGTCATGAAACACTCGATTGGCGAATTTTTTGAATCCTGCGTGACGCGCGAACGGAGTGCAAGACCACCAGGTAGGCGGCATCGCGCGGACGTTGCATTTGCGCCTGGCAAATGCCGGACGGGAAAGTTAGCCATGAATGACCCAATTGGTCAAAAAATCCGTGGCAAGTGAAAGCGTCGCGTCGGCAGAATTCTGCAGAGGTCTGCCTCAGAGTCCCCTATCACCTTTTGTTCCAAGAACGTTGTGCCACCAGATGAACCTCATAGACGGCCCGTTCGGGTTCATCACACAATCGAAAGACCATGTTTTTCGTGAAGCCCTGCGCAGAAGGGTCACGTCGCTCGAGTGAGTGTCTGAAGGTTCTGGGGTATGTTCCGCCCGCACCGAGGAGGCAGAACCTGTGTTCGCGTCGGTCGGAAAACTCGCGGAAGGGCTCCGTGAAGCACGCTACGTGATCGACCCCGTCACGCTCCAGGTCGTGTATCTGGCGGCGAAGATGCAGAAGCCGCTCTTGGTAGAAGGCCCACCTGGGTGTGGAAAGACAGAACTGGCTTATGCGGTCGCGGCTGCCGCAGGTACCACCGTGGAGCGCCTGCAATGCTACGAAGGAATCACGGAAGAAAAGGCCATCGGAAAGTTCGACGAGTCCTTACAGAAGCTCTTCTTGGAGACGCAGAAAGAACTCCTGGGACAGAACTGGGATGGCATCCGAAACCAGCTGCACTCCATCGATTTCTTCGCAGAGGGCCCTTTATTGCGGGCGCTCCGGCACAAGTTCAAGCCCTGCGTGTTGTTGATCGACGAACTCGACAAAGTGGACCACGCCTTCGAGGCGCTGCTTTTGGAGATTTTGAGCGCGTGGCAGATGACAGTTCCCAAACTGGGGACCGTCAAGGCGGCGACGGTTCCTTTTGTCGTATTGAGTTCGAACGAGGAGCGGCGCCTGGGTGACCCATTGCGCCGGAGATGTCTCTATTTGCGGTTCGAATATCCAACGGTCGAGCGAGAAGTCGAGATTCTCACCACACGGAGTGCGAACCAAGAAGGGACGCTGCTCGGTCAGATGGCGGGCCTAGCCCACGCGCTGCGGGGCTGGAACATGGAAAAACCACCTTCCATAGCCGAAATGCTCGACCTGGCACAGGCGCTGCAAATTCTCGGGGTCAAAGAGATCATGCCGGAGCACAGAGACATTCTCTTGCCGATGCTGGCCAAGACAGAGGGAGATCGAGGAAGACTTCTGCTTCGCGAGGGCTTCGAGGGCCTCATCGTGGATTCGAAGATCTACAGAGACAAGCTCAATCGAACGAGCACTACAGCTTGTGCGGTGACATGAGAATTGGACCGATGACGAGGTTTACAAAGGCGTTTGTTTTCCTAGTTCTGTTCACAGCGCCTGTGACTTGGGGTGCGGAGCCAACACGGGCGCAGGAATTCTCCGCGCGATGTGCGGCGTACTACGCGTCGGCCTTCGAGGTCCCTGTAGAACTTGTGGATGCAGTCATCCAGGCAGAGTCGGGCTGGAATCCTCACGCCGTTTCAAAGAAGGGAGCGGCAGGGCTTATGCAGCTAATGCCTGGGACCGCGATCCGGTTCGGAGTCCGAGACCGATTCGACATCGAAGAGAACATTCGGGGCGGAGTTGCTTACCTGGCTTGGTTGATCCGCCTGTTCAAAGGCGATCTACGACTTGCTGTTGCCGCCTACCAAGTGGGTGAGTGGCAGATCCTTTCGCGGGGCCTAGCATACTCTTCTCGGGAAGTTTTTGACTACGTGAGTCGTGTGGCGCAGTTGTACCGCGCCATGCGGCGCGAGACTGCGCGGAGGGGCGCAACCCACAGCTCTGCGACAAGACCGTGAGGTGGAAAATGAGAGTATTTCGCGGACTTTGCCTTTTGTGTTTTTCTTTTGGGACCGGTGTGGCGTTTGCACAGGCACTCAAAGTCGAGCCCCAGGTCCTTACCAAGACAGACCTCGACCGAAAAGTCGTGGTGGTCGAAGTAGCGGCCAGGTTTGTCACCGCAATCCGTTTACCTGAGGCCGTCAACTCTAGACTTGTTTTCGTCAAAGCAATCTCGACAAAGCCGACCGAGACAAATCTGCTGATCTCAACGACCAGCGGACGACAGGTCAGCCTGTTATTGGTAAATCGAGGAGAAATTGCATCGGGTCGGCGTCGCGTGGACTTCTTGCTGAGGTACGAGCCTACCGGGGGATTTTTCGTTGCGCCTTCAGGCTTTCCATTCGCACTGGTCGGAGAAACCGTTTCCCTGAAGAAAGCTGAGCAGGTTTCAGCAAACGCGACGCAGAGGCTTCCGAAACCTGCGATAGGGGCGAACCTGGGTACCGCAGGAGAACGCCCGGCAAGTCAGGGCGATGCCCCGCGGAGTGTTGTCCATAGCGATGGCCTGGACAAGCTCCTTGAACAGCAAGAAAACGCCCCGTTGCCAGTGCTTTACGGCGAGAACGTCCATGAAGAATCCGTCGATGGAGACCGGGTTCGCACTGGCGTCAGTCGCGTGATCGACGAAGGTGAAGAAGTTGTCGTCTTGTTCTCGGTCGTGAATTCGACCAAACGCGCGATCTTCTTGATGCTGCCCCAAGTGCAACTGGGGGGAAGAACAAACTCGGGGAAACTCATACGCCACAAAAAATGGTCGACGGCGGAACAGCTGCCCGTCCTGGATTTTCGGTTGAGTCGACGCCGGGTTGATCCCGGCGAGCGCGCCGATGGTGTCGTAGTGTTTGAGCGCCCGCCTTACAAGCAATCGAATGAGACGCTTCTGCTGCAAGTGGCCGAGTCGGGGGCTGTGGACCGCCCTGCCCTGGCGCCGATTGGGTTTGGGGTGAGTACTTCGTGGGAGGACCAAAATGGCAGAGGAAAATGACAAGAGAACTAGTGGAGTGCCAGAGGCCGTCCCTGTAGAAGAGCCGCTGATCGATGAAACAGACGTTCGAACTCGTCCGGGATGGCGTGAAATCTTTCGTCAGGCCTTCGACAAGGCGCGACGAGAACAGCGGGTCACGAACCGGCGCTACCTGGGGCGCGATCGCAGTCGTTCGCTCTTTCTGCTTGCAGGCGCAGCAATTGCGGTTCTCCTGTTGTTCCTCGGTGTGTTTTCCTCCTCCAACAACGCGAAGAAGGCAACAGACGGGAGGCGACCGGGAACGCCGGACTTGGGGCGTCGGCTGACTCCAAGCCAGCAATCGACTGGGCAAACGGGATCGGTGACGCCTCTGCTGAGCGCACAAACTGGGCAGCCCGAAGCCCAAGGCAGCCAAGATGTCACTGCTGAAGATGTGGGCCGGACGGCGCGACCAACCCAGCCGTCTATTGGAGCACAGCCAAACCCCGCAACTACCCCCGCCCCCAGGAATGCAGGACCGTACACTTTGGAGAAGATTGATTTTTCAGATACCGCAACGCGGCAGGAAGCACCTGGGGCCTCCACCTCAAGAGCGCAATCGACGTCAGATGATCTCCGGAAGCCTTCATTAGTGTTCGTTCGGAGTGTCCAAAGCAATGCAGCGAGTGCGAACACGAGATCAGCTTCGGCCGCAGTGGAGGAAAGTCCCATCATGCTGGAATTGCCAGCTGGAACGAGATTGATTGCCCGGCTCCAATCCGTCGTGAACAGTGCCATCAAGACGCCGGTTGTCGCTGCCATCGAGTACAACTACGAGAAGGACGGCCAAATTGTCGTGCCCGCGGGAGCGAAGGCAATCGGCAGCCTCCAACAGGTGGACCGGTCTGGATACGTGGCGATCCACTTCGACACAATTCAAATGCCAGACGGTACCACGGAAAAGGTCGACGCCACGGCAATGAGCCTGACCTACGGCCCTCTCAAGGGCAATATCAGCGGAAGAAGGACGGGCACCCGTTTTCTCGTCCGAACCTTCACGGGTCTAGGGACAGTGGCGACCTATTTGGTGGGGGCGGGCGGCAACAACGGTTTCAGCGGGCCGCTTTCGGAGAGTGCCCTTCTCCGCGACCGGATCGCCACAAACATTGGAATCGCCGGTGACCAGGAGTTGAACGGCCTGGCATTCAACCAAAACATCGTTGTCACTCTAGCAGGAAACACGAGGTTTTATCTCGTCGTGGAAAAGGGCGCGACGGTACGTGACGGAGAAGCACGTCCGGCCACAACGCAGCGTGTGAACAATACTCCGCTGCCCACCGCAGAGGAACTCCGCCAGCTAATGCAACTGAGACGAGAGCTGAGTGAAATGTATCAGCAGCCGAACATGCAAAGCACGGCGCAACCAGCGTCTCAGCAATGACGAGGACGAGAAGAAATGGAACCGAACTGGAAGCCACTGGAGCAAAAGCTCGGGAAGAAACGCTGTGCCGGGTTCATGTTCATGGGGCGAGTGAATGGGATCAATCTGTATAAGCATGGGATTGCCAGAATCCATGTGAATCTAGATGATTTGGGCCGCTGCTACGTGTGGTGCGGAAATTCAGCGTACGAAAGAGCGGAGTTTGCATCGGAACTGGCCAAGCTGGAGGCAGCTCTCGCTCGGGTTGGCGAGTCGCTGAAGAGCACATACGACGATTGTTACATTGCCCGAAAAAGAGAAGCTTTGAAAAAGGCCGGCATCTTCCTCCTGCACGTAGAGATTGAGCCGCAAGACATATCCATCAACTAAGGCTCCCGGGAATCTTCCACGCCAAATACAGTCATGGGCAGCCCTTGGGAACAGCGGCGTAGTGGCCTAAATTACCCGCACAGAGGAGCGCAAGCGGCTGTGTGGTGTTATTGCAGACTGTATTTCGCGTATCGGCTGGGTTGGCATTTTGGCCGCGCTATAAGGAGAATCTTCCGCGAGGCACGTCAATCCTTCCGTTCCAACTTTCGATCTTCCGAGGGTGGTTTTCAGCATGCCGGGCGAACGCTCATCGCTCTGATCCTGGTTTCGATGCCCGTTTTAGTGGCAGTGGTGATTGGCCGGGTCGAATGGTTTTTGAACTGCCCCTCGATGTTCGCCGCAGCCTTCTTTCTCGTAATCTTGCTGCGTGGACCGCTTTCCGAGATCCCATGGCTTCTGAAGAAGGTGCTAAAGCTCGAAATCTCGATGTGCTTGCTCGCCGGTTTTGTGATGTTGCTCGACTGGAAGCCATTGTGGAGTTTTCTTGATCCATTCGGTCCTACTCGCAATCAGACAGGCTTCCACCTGATTCTTGCTGCGGTTTGCATATGGTTGGCAGGCGTCTCTTGGATCATTTTCTCCCGGCCTAAGCGAAAGTAAGAGGCCGTCGTCGCAGCCCGGTGGCGGAATCCCCACGCTCGTTAATAAGACTCTGTGCTTGATCTTTTTTGCGGGTGTAGTACGACCTCACTTTTTTGACAATTCGGAAAAACGGTCTTAGGGTTCCCGCGGCTTCGGCAGTTTTTCTCTCCGCATCCTCCGTTGCAGGAGAAGAGCAGCCAGCCAGAAAGGGGGCCCGTACATGAAGGTGAAAGTGGACGAAGCATGGAGGCGAGCATTCGCCGTGTTCGCTATTTCCTTCGTCCTAGCAGGCCAGATCGTCTGGGCGCAAAGCCTTGGACCACAGCCGCAGTTTAACGTTGCGGTTCAGGGCCAAACCGGCGCCCAGCCAGAAGGTGCCTTCCTGAATTTCATCAACTGGGTCGGCAACGTCATCGCACCTGTGGGAGCTGGCGGCGCTGTGGTCGGTGCAGTCGTTTCCTGGTTGCACGGTCGAGGCGTTGGCCGGTGGCTCGCTGCAGCTGCAGGGTTGCTGGCGGTATCCGGGATAACCCGGTTGATCGAGTTCTGGATCACCAACGGCACGGGAGGCGTGACGTAAACCGAGGCGGCGCGTCTGCCGGCGGACTTGGCAGGCAGTTCAGGAAAGGAGCGAAATGGCGCGGACTGCCTGCCAACCTCCGCTCAGATCTCGCCTCAAAGCGCTTGGTGGAAGAGAAAGGAAAGATGGAGCAATGGCTGTCCCACAACTCTTAAGCGATATCATCCGGGTCCTTTTACTTCTTGCGCCGGCAGCTGCGCTGGTCGCGTTGGTCCTTGCAGGAATCAGTTTGACGCGCGAGGGTGGAACGACGTTTATCATCGGTGGCAGCTTCACGAAGTGGATGTTTTGGGCAGTCATATTCGCAACACTCGGGCCTTTGCTTGGCTGGTTCACTTCGTTTGGAGTTGCAGCTCCGGTGCCAGCAGGTGGAATAGGTACGTCGTGGCTGAGCTCCTTTCAGTCCGATGTGTCCAGCTTTGTTACGAATTTTGTTGTCGGAAGGCTGGTGACCGCACTCGCGGCGTATTTCGTTCTGCGAGCGATCCTTGACACTGCGTCAGGTGGACACCCGCTCCCATCTATCCTCGCCGCGATGTTCTTGCTTGGCACTCAAACGACGTACTCCCTCATCCAGACCTATAACACGGGAACACAGTTCGCGACCGTTGACGTCCTGGACAGCCTTTGGAATTACCTGGCCGGGACCATCATGCCGATCGCAGCGGGACTTGCGATTGTGGGAGCGATCATCAATTTTGCCACGCGCCGGCCAGCGATGCGTTTGGTCGCCGTAGCCCTGGCAATGCTTTGTGTTTCAGGAATATGGAAGTTGGTCCTCTCGATGGAGGCGTAAGAACTTCGATGTCGTTCACCAACGGGATTCTGAACTTAACGAATTGGGCAGGAAACGTGATTCTGCCGACACTGGCCGGCCTCTTCTTTGCGATTGCCATCTTGCGATTTGCGCGTTCGGAGTCCTATGTGGCGGCAATGTACGGGGGATTTCTCTGCCTCATGGCCTCCGGTTTGTTGCGAGCGATGGAAACATTTGCCTCGCAGAGGCCATGGAACGACCCCGACGTTTATTGGGTAGCTCTCCTAAGTTTGGTGAACTGGGTTTGCAATGTGCTCATGCCAATTTACGCGGGCCTGCAGGTAGCAGCGGGCGCACTCCGGATGGGCGTCATCACGAGGATCCATCCCACTGAGGGTTGGATGAGGCACTTCGTGGCAGCCGCACTCTGTTTGCTCCTTTCTGGATTGTTGCGGCTTGCGGAGTTCTTCGTACTTCAAGGCACCGGGGGAGTGACATAGAAAGAGAGAAATGGTTGATGGCGCTTGAGGTGACACCTGTGTATCGCAATCTCCGGACGCGCGTCACGTTTTTCGGTCTCGAAGCCGAAGACCTGTTCGCGATTCTCGCGCTGGCTGTTGTCGCGAACATCCTCGGAAGATTCGTTCATCGGGAGATGTTTGGGCTCCCGATGAACATGGTCCTGCAATATGTCGTGCCTGTGCTGACCATTCCCGCGTTGATGCTGTTCAAGTACGGCAAGCAACGAGGTTATCTCCAGGACTGGGTGATGTTCCATGCAAAACCGCACTTGTATTCCGCGCTCGAGTGGGACCGCGAACTCACACGGGAATACCTGCGGCTGGGAGGTCAGGCATGTCGCTGACAGCCGAACGGTATGAACAATCGATGAGCGCGCCCCCTTTGTGCGAGCAACTTCGCATCCGCGATCTGCTGGACAACGTGGCCGTGCAAGTCGATGGGTCCCTCGTGGCGGGGTTCGAGGTTGGAGGCATTCAATCGTATTACGCGAGCGATGAAGCGAGAAACCGGACCAAGGGACTGCTCGAAGCTCTCGTGAGATCACTGCCTGAACGGTCCATACGAATGCAGGTGCGGTTTGAGATTTCGGAGGGCACGGGCGATTTGGTATCGCGCTATGTTCGCGAGCGCCGGAACGAAAGCCAAGTGCTCCGTGAGCTCGATCGTCTCCACGTCGAGTTGTGGCGGAGCCGGGAGGCCGCTGGCTTCTATCTCCAGCACTTCCTCCATCTGTATTTCATCTGGAACCCCCGGATTCATCATCAGTCCCCAGACCTCGAATGGAAACGAAAGATGAAATCGAGCGGAAACTGGAGTGTTTCGGCTTCGAAGTGTATTGAGCGCTCGCAGCAGGAGCATGAGGAACTACTTTCGGAATTCAATAGCCTCCTGGCCGGAGTGGAAGCGACACTGCAAGCGACGGGGATGTCACTTCGGCGGATGACCCACCAGGACCTGTTCCTTGAGATCAAGCGCGCGCTCCATCCCCTTGGGAATGACACTCTGCCTTACCGGCCGCCTGACGAGTCACTCTGGTATGAGAGCGCGCGAAGCCAGATGGCCAACGTAAACATCGAAGATGAACAAGACGACTACCTGAAAATCGGAGGCCTGCTCTATTCCTGGATCAGTTTGAAGGACCTGCCCGATGCCACGTTCCCGGGCATCCTGCGTGAACTCGTGGTCATAGACTTTCCCATCGTGATCAATGCGGAAGTCATCCTCCCCGACCAGAGCAAGTCGATCAAACAATACAAGAGCCGCCTGCGAAAAATGCTCGCCGCTCAGAAGGATTTTCATGGGGGTTTTCGCATTAACGTCGACGCTCAGGTGGCGGAGCACCAGCTCATCAAAGTCCTGCAAGACCTGATTTCGAGTTCGCTGAAAGCCTGCCAGATGAGCCTGATTGTGACTGCGCGCACTTCCAGGCCCTGCCGGAATCGCATGGAACGGGAAGAAGCCGAACGCATCCTGGCGGACCGGCGGCAGCGGGTGCTGCATGCGATCGCGCGAATGAACGGCGGCCGCGGGATTCCGGAGACCCTCGCACAAAAGCGTCTCTTCTTCGCTGGCCTTCCCGCAATGGGAGGGGAGAACCGGCGGGAACTCGATCTGCTCACGCTCAATGCCGCCGATGTGTTGCCCGTAGAGATGCCATGGCGCGGGACCCGGCATTCACCCCTAATGCTTCTCGAAACGCCCTACCGGCAATTGGTGCCTTTCTCACCGTTCGACGCAAGCCTCGGCGACGCAAACATGCTCATCATGGCGAAGAGCGGCGGGGGCAAAACCTTCATGGCGCAACTCTTTCTGCTCATGATGGCACGCGCCAACCCGCAAATCTCCATCATCGAACGGGGTGACTCCTACCAGCCACTTGTACAGTTGATGGGCGGACGCGTCATCGACGTCAGGCTCGACGGGAGTGAGACGCTCAATCCCTGGGACCTGCCCGCGGGAGAAACGACGCCAAGCAAGGAGAAGATCGCGTTTCTCAAGAATCTCACCCGCCACATGATCGGGGACAGTCCGGGCTCGGACAACTCACTCGTCGACAACCTGTTGAGCGATGCAATCGGGCGGACTTACAAGCGTTGCGCCATTCGGTACTCCAATCCCATCCCCACATTCAACGACCTTCGCGAGGAGCTCGCGCAATGGCGCGATGAAGAGCGCATGCAACGCACAATCGACGAGGCCCGCCTGGCTGCAATCAAGCTGCGCGGATGGACGGGAGAAAAAGGGATTTACGCCAAGCTGTTCGACGCGCACACCACGATGCGGCTGGACAGCAATTGGCTCTTCTTCAATGTCGAAGGGCTGAGCTCAGACTCGAAGCTCGAAACCGCCATGAGCATGCTGATCGCGAATGCCGTGGCATCTCGCTCGGGCGGAAAGACAGGGCAGCCGAGCATTACGGTTCTCGATGAGTGCTGGTTCCTCTTGGATTCCCCAACGCTCGCTCCCGAAGTGGTCCAACTCTTTCGGACGGCTCGGAAAAGGAATTCCAGCGTCTGGGGAATCAGTCAAACGGTAGAAGACTTTGTGGGAACCGAGTTCCAGCCGCGGGAGCATGGTCCGGGGATCCTCAAGAATGCAAGCACAAAGATCATTGGACAACAACCAGGGGACATGAGCCCGCTCGTGAATCACCTGTACCTGAATCCGGTTGCGTTGAACGAGGTAAAGCGTTTCAGGGCACCCCGGAAGGGAGAGTGTGCCGATGCACTCTTGGTGCTAGGAGAAAAAGCCGAGACGACGCAAACGATTCGAATCGCACCGACGGCCACGGACTACTGGGTGTGTACAACGTTTCCTAGAGAGAGAAGGTACAGGGCTTGGGTCCTAAAGAAGTTTGCGGACCAGCCGCTGCTCGAGACCTATCAGGAATTGGCGCGACGGTTTCCTCACGGATTAGCGGAGGTTCCACCACTACCGGAAGAGATCTCAGATGCGGTGACAGGAGAAATGCAGTCATGAAACGGCTCTTTTCCGCGATGTCCCCCCGATGGCAGCGACTTCTCGGCTTCGCTGCCTGGGGAGCACTCATCGTCGTGATTCTTGCGAGTGCGCCGTTCCTGTTCGACCTTGTAGGTCGTGGCATCGGTTGGATTATCGGGTTGTTTCCACACCCGGACGAGTCATGGAAGGAGTGTTCATGGTGTTTTTGACAAACGTACTGTTCGGCCTTTTCTTCGTCATTTTTTCCTATTGGATGGTCATCGCAAGAACCCGGCGGCAAGTGCTAGCTCTTTCGCTGGCAGGTGTATTGGCCGTGGCGCTTGTCAGTCCGCCGCCGACACAGGCGCAAGGGAGCCTTGTGGTAGCAATTCAGTCCGTGCTGAACGTAATCAACGGCATGATCAAAACGGCATTGAACTCGATCAATTCGGTGCGAACGGCAATCAGCAATCTCTACAAGCAAGCGACATGGCCTGTGGCCCTGATCAACCAGGCGAAGGCCATGGTAACGCAGATGATCGGCCAATACAGAGGCCTCATGCAGAACATTTTCAGCATTAACTTGAAGAGCGCAACTTTGCCCAACCCGAGTGCGCTCGAGAACGCCATGCGAAATCACCTAACCAATGATTTCGCAAGCCTGACCACTTCGTTCGGAACCACCTATGGCAGCGTTCCAAGCACGACGGCGGCCAGCCCGGCAGATCGCACGATGATGGACATGGACGACGCACTGGCGGTCGACAACTTGAAAACACTGAAGATGAGCGACGCCGCTGATGATCTGACCTTGCAGGCAGCCAATAACATTGAGAACGCTGCCAGCCAGGCGGCTCCAGGATCAGCGCCTTTTCTAACCGCGACCGCAGTTGTTGCCAGCATCGAGAGCCAGGCTCTGACGCAGAAAATGCTCGCGGCTGAATTGCGCCAGGAAGCGGCACGGCTGGCTCACGAGAATGCCCTTCGTAAACGCGGAGCAACGGTGACCGAAGATGTGAACGCGCAGATTCTGAATCTGCTGAAACGGAATTAGGAGAGGAGAAATCCGATGATAAATGCTATCCAGGGTGTGAAACGAGGATTGAGGTGGGCTTGGGGACACAAGGTCCGGACCCTTGTTCTGTTGGTGGTCTTTACTCTCCTTGCGCCGAAGCCTATTAGGAGTCAATTTGTCGACCCCTGCTGCGCCATCCTCACGACTGGTCTAACCACGATCAGCAGCACGTTAAGTAGCGCCATCGGCGGAGGGTTGAATAGCGTTCTGTCGATCGAGAAAGACATCTCGAACTTCGAGCAAACTGTCGTCTGGCCACAAAACCTAATCAATCAGGCCCGTTCGCTGGTAGGGAGCGTTCAGGGCATCTTCAACCAGATCCAGGGTGTGATGCGTATCCCCGTGAATAGCGCGACCCTGCCGGCAACACAGCAGTTTGAGCAGAACCTCCTCTCGCGTGATCCGAACCAGATCGCCCAAACCGGCGCGCAATACGCGGCTGTTTACGGTGCGGTGCCGAACGCGACCACCGCTTCACCGCAGACACGCGACATGATCGATATGACGGATGC
>WNGN01002216.1_pt1 | contig 13472 bp, 15 predicted proteins | sample 5400561 | NCBI WGS metagenome assembly WNGN01 (sample SAMN13153379, study PRJNA577476) | soil metagenome | isolation source: 115 cm soil or saprolite under Garry oak tree replicate 2 | place: USA:California | collected 2016-06-15
CGTTCGTCCACGCCGGTAAACTCCTCGGTCAACACTTCGCTGCTGTCGGGCCTAGCGACTTTGACGCTGCCCTTCATGCGGCTGGTGAAACTGTACTCACCTTTGAGCACTTCTCCGTCTAGGGCGTAAATGGTTATGGGATGGGGTGTCATGTAGGCACAGGAAGATAACAAACCGAGCAACAGGATTGTGGCGCAGACTTTCACGGTTTCACCTTATGGCAAATGTAACCCATTTCGCGTAAACACCCAAGGCAAATCTTTTCACCTCCTCCCGCGTGCGAACCTGGGCAAACCCCCGATCCTCACCCCTCCCCATAGGGCGTCTCAGTGAGCGCAGCTTGTGCCCATCGCCTGTGCCCACAATGGCACCATGTCACATGGAAGGGCAGAGAAGAGCGGTGGCTCTTCGCTGCTTGTTTTCCATTTTGTTTCTTGCGATTGTGCGTCAGAGCTAACTACGGATCTGGGGGTTGGGGGTTCAAATCCCTCCGGGCGCGCCATGTTTTTCAACACCTTACGCGCCGCTGGTCTTCCTCACGGTTCAGCGGGTTGATTAGGGGCTTGCCGTGTTCCTTCCTCGCCGCCGGGTTCCGGTGTACGTCCTCATCATCGATGGCTTGGTTATACATGCCGCGCAGGGGTGCGAGAATATTCCTGATGGACGACTGCGAAAGGCCCGCCGTCTTTTTTTTCCGCTACAAGCTCGCGAACCATCTTCCGCGTGATCTTGGAAAAAAGTTGCCAGCGCTCGCAAGGCGTGAAAGGTCTAACCGCGTCTGCAAACAAGAGGCTGGGGCTGGACCCTAATACTGCCCTAAACATTTTTGACGGATGCTCTCGCCCGGTGTCGCAACGAGGATATGCGCACTGTGGAAGTCTTTGCGGCGTTGGATGCCCTAGCTGCAAATGCCAACTATTCAATGGCCCTTTGAGCAGTTTCGCAAGGCGTTGGAAACAGTGACAACGAAGAGGGGCGAGTGGCAAAATCTCAACGCTTCTCTGAACGCCGTGAGGTTGGCTGTCGGGCGACTCGGTTGAGCTGCCACCTGCCCCAAAACACAAATTATCAAGACGTACAAGTTGCGGGAGCCGCCAAACAAGATCCGATATTACTCCATGAGGCCGAGAGTTGGTTACCGATGTTAGTGTTCTTGATGGTGACCCAAAAAACGAATACCACCAAAAGCACGATCAAGGCATATTCGACAAGTCCTTGGCCGTCTTCCTCAACCATGAGCTTTTTTAAGAGTTGCATTTATTCACCTCCTTTGCTCTGGGGCGGTAACGCAAGAGAGGTACCAGGCAAGCGCGGCACGCTATTGTTCAGACTTCTTACCAGAAAGCATCAAAACAACTTCGCTGCGGCGGGCAAAAACACCTTGATCATTTGGCGACAAATCCAAAAGGGCATCGTGGGTTCGATTGGCTTGTGCTCGTGTCGAACTATACGCGTAAGATTGCCATCAATGCATTTGTACAGACCTTCGGTCCGTGTATTGAAGTGGTGGATAAGGACCACCAGTTCGTCGTGAGAAAGAAGAAAGACCTTGAGAAGATAGATTTAGACACGTACAAGCCTATTCGTTCCTTGATAATCGGGATACAGCGACCACTCGGGTGAAAAAAGCGCTCACGTGCCACCTTGTCAAACTTCCGTCCACCTCCTGGCGCGTGCCGCTCGCAGATGCGAACCGGATGGCAACCCGTCCCCCCTGGGCCTCGCGGTGAGCGCGGCTTGTGCCCATCGCGTGTGCCCACAATGGCACCCATGTCAGATGGAATGGCAGGGAAGAGCCACCGCTCATCCCTGCTTGTTTTCCATTTCGGTTCTTGCGATTGTGCGTCAAAGCTTACTACGGATCTGGGGGTTGGGGGTTCAAATCCCTCCGGGCGCGCCAATGAGTCTTCATTAGCAAGCCGGTCCATTCAAAATCCCGACGTAGAGCATACAAGAGCTATCCCAATGAATCACGATATGCGTAGCAAAAGACAAGAACGGTCCTGGGACCGTGCCGTGCGACTTTTCTACGTTTCCATTGGCCTGTTATATCTAGACGGCTGTACGAGCACCACCACAACCGTTTCTCGAGGCCAAACGAAGCAGCCGCGGGGCTTTATGGAAAAGATGGTCGATCAAATCACGGAGCGGGAATGCAACGTCGGCAGATTCATCTGTCCGTATGGTCTAGGACCGGCGGGTGAGCCCTGTGACTGCACAGACCCCTCGGGATATGTCTTGAAAGGTCTCACGGTCAAATAGTTCTATGTGAGTCTCGCACTTTTTTGTACTCTTTCAGCAGTGGATTGTACGCCAGGATTGATTTTCCAGGGCAGATTTTGATCCATTTGCTTTTACTCCCGACGTGAGGCACGGTTGTTGCTCGAAAGAGTTGCCCGTAAGAGGTCGGCGAAATGGCTAATGAAGGTCGGAAAACTGTCCTCATCGTTGAGAACCAGCCGAACTATACCCAATTGTTGGTAAAGCAACTCTTGTTCGCAGGCATGAACCCGGTTGTTGCCATTACCGGTGAGGGCGGCCTCAGGAAAGTCGTTGAGTGCCGTCCCGCCGTGATCTTGCTTGAGGTGGAACTGTCGGACATGGACGGAATGACGTTTGTTTCTGAGCTAAGACGAAGGCCAGAGGCAGACCGGATCCCTATTGTTGCCATGAGTGCATTGTCTCACTGGAAAGCCAGATGCCTTGAGGGCGGCTGCAACGATTTCTTGCAAAAGCCTATAAAAATGATCGAGCTTATGGCCCATCTAAAAAAGTTTTTGAAGTAAGACAATAGAGCGACGCATTGACGGGCAACTGCTCTCAGTTCTGTAACCCGGGCTAAACAACACTTTCCCACGCGCGGAATGACTGTGAGTAAATCTTCAAATCGGTATTGCCCGTTGAAACCGACCCGGCATCATGAAGAGACTGTAGAAACCGCTTCGCCCGACCGGCTTAGCGCGGGCGGGGAAATTAGCTGTTTTGCGATTCCTCAAAGATGCTGCGCTTGAAGCGCCACTGAGCCCCGATTTTTATTGCCGGAAGCTTAATATGTCCTTGTAAGGCATGGAATTACAGCGCCAAGGTATCGAACCGATAAAACCTAAGGGCGGATCTTTCAGCCTTGACGGGGACTTGCGAACAGTGGGAGAATGCGCGGTCAAAGATGGGTAGTGGTCGCGGCGCGGCGCACGCTCATCATGAGGAAGGTACGTTGTAGACTCGGGTCGGGTTGGGAGAAAGGAGGCTACATCTTATGTCGATTGTAACCGTTTCTCATGCGGCATTCACCGGTGGCAGCGAGATCGCCCAAAAGACTGCGCTCAATCTAAATTACCGTTCCATCAATCGTGAAGTGCTGATCGAAGCTAGCCAGCGTTATGGTATCCCCGAGGCGAAATTTACCGAAGTCTTGGAGACCGAGGGTCACTGGTGGGAACGTTGGCTAGAGAGTTTGCGGTTGTATCGCATCACGCTGCAAGCAGCCATGTGCGAAGTGGCTCAAGGCGGTAGAATCGTCTATCATGGTCGAGCGGGCCAGGAGCTCTTCCCGGGAATTCGCCACGTTTTGAAGGTGTTGATTATCGCATCCATGGACTATCGAATCGAACAAGTAAAAACGCGCAGGGGACTGGATAATACTAATGCGCGCCAATTCCTAAAGGAGCTCGATCGCGTTCGTGGCCGCCGACTCCGGGCGCTTTTCAATATCGATTGGCAGGACCCCATTGGCTACGACTTGGTTATTAACACGTCGCGTATTACACCGGAGACGGCGGCTGATCTTATCACCCAGACAGCAAGCCGAGCGGAATTCCAGCCGACGGCAGATTCTGAAAAGGCATTTGGCGATCTCACAATCACGGCGAGAGTTCAGGCGGCCCTGATTACCTCGGCCAGGACGCGCAATGTTATTCTCAACGTTCGGAGCGACGGAGGACGAGTCTATATTTCCGGAATCCTTGCAGATCCAGATTTGGAAAAAGAGATCGTGCGCATCGCCAAGGGTGTCTCAGGCGTGACGGATATAGTTACGGACATCGAGCCACCGCCCATCGAATACATGCATCCTTGATTCCGGTCTGGCGCGCTTGCTGGCCCGGGGATGCGCCGGGGAATTTTCTCGAACAAACCGTCTGCTTTTCTGATTTAATTTCGAGTACCCTTTCGCTCAATTCACCTTCGAGCTTTTCTCATCGGTTCGGAATCTCAAATTGCCGGCATCAATTTGTTTGGACCAATATTTATGTTATGGTTGACGACGATTTTATGAATAATTCTCACGCGCATCTGTCGGTGCCTGACGAGTTCTACATGGAGTTAGCCTTGGCGGAGGCGAAAGGAGCGGCGGCCAAGGGAGAAGTGCCGGTCGGGGCAGTGGTCGTTTGGCAACAGGAAGTTATCGGCAGGGGCTGCAACCGAAGAGAGGAACGGCAAAATGCTCTCTGTCATGCGGAAGTCTTAGCCATTGAAGCAGCTTCCAGTCGCCTTCAAAGCTGGAGATTAACCGACTGCGACATTTATGTGACTCTCGAACCGTGTATCATGTGTGTCGGAGCAATATTACAGGCGCGAATGCGCCGGTTAGTGTTCGGCTGCTTGGACCCAAAGGCTGGCGCTGTGGAATCTTTGTATCGGCTCTGTGATGATGAGCGACTCAATCATCGGCTCCCGGCCACCGGCGGGGTCATGGCTACTGACTGCGCATTTCTTCTAGCAGATTTTTTCCGCCGGCTGCGGCACCAAAAAAACCATGTTCAAACAGCGGAGAGGTGGCCGAGCCCGGTTGAAGGCGCGTGACTCGAAATCACGTTCACGGGGAACCGTGACGGGGGTTCAAATCCCTCCCTCTCCGCCAATTACCTGTTTCGATTGAGACGGTCCTTGCCCATCGCTGACTCCACAGTCGATTCGTAGTTGCACCCGCCGTCGAACGTCCAGCCATCAGCGGCACCAAGGAGCTGGGTTGTGGTTTGTAAATAGAGCCGCTTCACCGGTCGCCATTTATAGCTTGGTAATATTGCCGCAGGCCGTGTGCGTGAATGTCAAAAATTCGAAATTTTCCTAAGTGCCATTTCTGGAGCTTAAAGCGAATCGAAGTCCAAAGGACAGCGAATCCATATTTTACACTGCGCCGAAAGTTGATCGTGGAAGCCTCGGGAAAATAATGGGTGGGGCAAGAGATCTCGCCAACGCTGTAGCCGAAATAAATCGCCTGGACCAAAATTTCATTGTCGAAAGCAAAATCGTCCGAGTTCACCAATAAAGGCAGAGAGAGTAAAACGTTGCGCGAGAATGCTCGATATCCAGAATGATATTCCGACAATTTAGCCCCCAGGAGAAAGTTTTGAATCAACGTCAGCGCGCGATTGGCGATGTATTTGTAAAGCGGCATACCGCCGCTGCGTGCCTTGCCACCTAGAATCCGCGACGCAATGACCACATCGTACAGCCCCGTGGCGATTAACCCCGCCATCGGCAGAACCAGGCGTGGCTGATACTGGTAGTCCGGGTGTAACATGACGATGACGTCGGCACCCGTACGCAGCGCTTCCGTGTAGCAGGTTTTTTGGTTGCGCCCGTAGCCGAAGTTTTTTTCATGAAGAAATACTCGTAAGCCGAGCCGCTGCGCAAACTTAACGGTTTCGTCCTTGCTGTTGTCGTCGATGAGCAGGATTTCATCGACAATGTCCGTCGGGATCTCTTGCACAGTTTTTTCGAGAGTGCGCGCTGCATTATAGGCTGGCAAGACGACGACAACTCGTTTACCGTACAACATAAAACTCTCCGAAAGTAGCCGTCTAAGTAACATGGGCAGAGCGAGCTTTCAAACAAGCGTCTGTCCAGCACCACGGCTCCCTCGCTTACTTGGGCTGCTGCATCCACAACCGAACAGCGGGTAAGACTGATGAAGCGGATCTTGTGAGTTGGGTGAAGTATAAGGGGGAGACTTAAACGGAGCGTTGCTGATTTTTTTAATTTTACCTGTGCGGCGGCAACGGAGCGCTTCTTAATTTCGTTTCCGGAGATCTAAAGACCAGGCGCCGTGATCGTCAAAAATGGCTTCCTTAAATAACGTGTCGTAAAATACTTCGATCATCTCGCCGTTGCCACGGATCGTAGCGACGGTGAGAGAGGCCCAAATATCCTTCCACTCTATTAATTTCATTCCATTATATTCAATCGGTGGCCATGTCATGTCGGAAGGTCCAACGGTGCTGGGTTGATTGGTTGTGCGGCGAAGCGCGCGTACTTTGCTCGAGCTAGATCCCTTGTTGGAGAATTGGTCCATGAAGTTTCCTCATAGTAGTGTGAGGAGTTGGAGAGCAATTGAGATGCCACTGTTAAGTGTTATGGGATTTCAATGACTTACGAAAAATTAATGATTGTAGAGATCTCGCAAGAACGTAAGCTGTTTTTACATTACATCGACAGTGATCATGCGGGTTCTGCCCGTCGATAAACAAGTTAAGACTAAACAACTACTTGCAGCAGGTGAGAAACGTTGGATGTGAGGTTTTGAAAGTGTAAGGCAATTTAACACGAAATATCCAGGTCGGTTGGAGAACCGATCTTATCTTGGTAGAAATGCTGATCACACTTATGGTAGTTTCGAAGCGCCTGGCTTATCACTCATACTTAGGGAGAGGTGACCGAGCGGTTGAAGGTGCACGACTGGAAATCGTGTGTACCCCTAATAAGGGTATCGGGGGTTCGAATCCCCCCCTCTCCGCCATTCATTTACGACTCGGCTATGCACTTAATGCCTTCATTCTCAAGACACTTCACGAACAGCTCGGCAGCTTTCCTTGCTGTTCCTTCGGGTTGAGATCGCCCCCCCTATAAAATCACGTCTATAAGGGTGAGATACCTTTCATAGGGAGTCGCCGCTTTAGGGCAGCTCATTGCTGCTACCGCCCGACCATCGCCGAAAGCTTCATGAGATAGGGTGATGATAGACATAGGTTTGCCGTTATGCCGCCGGCCTCGGATCGAGGTGTCCCAGCCGCTTGAGAGCTTCACGCGCCGGCGCAAACGTAGGTCTTGCCTCCAGAGCCATATAGTAATAGTGCAACGCTTCGCGTAAGTTACCGCCGCTCTCAGAAAGCTCGGCCAGCTGATAGTAAGGCTCCGGCCGGGTGAGGTCGCGCATCATTGCCATCTTTAAGTGCCCGCGGGCTTCCACATACGCCTTTCGCTCGCGGGCCAGCTCGGCCAGGTGGAGAAGCTCATCGACGGTTCCGCTCATGCCGATCTTTTGTCGCTGAAGGATTTCTTCGCAAAGCACCAGGATGTTCTTCGGATCGAACGGCTTCTCAAGGAAGTCTACGGCTCCCAGTTTCATTGCCTCGACGGCTCGGCTAACAGTTCCATAGGCGGTCAGCATGACCACCGGCATCTTGGGTCTAAGACCTCTTAGATAGCCGAGTAGCTCCAGGCCATCCATTTTGGGCATCTGAATATCGACGAAGACGATATCGTAGCGACCTTCTCTAACACGAAGGAGAGCGTCATCGCCGTTGCCGGCCTTATCCACCTTGTACCCTTCAGCCTCCAACACCATGCCGAGATTATTGCGAATGTTGCGCTCGTCATCGACGACCAGAATATGAACTTGCGATTGGGTCATTGGATTTCTCCCTTTGTGTTGTTACCGGACGAAAGTACCAGCCGTCATCAAGTGCATGTGTTCTTCTGCCTTCTTCGCGGCCTTGACGCGTCTCGATAAATTAGAGGCGCATAAAATATGCCAGCTTAAATCGAAGCAAACCGTCAACCGTTTGATCGAAATAAAACAGCCGTTATTGCGAGTATCGTCGCCGGCTATCAGGATTTAGAGTGATGCTAAAAAAAGTTCTCATTGGCCACTGCACGGCACGCGTCCTTTGCACGTGCTTGCATCTTGCAACTCTTCACTAAACGCTTCTTGCAAATTGCATCCTACCGGCCACTCAAAAACATTTAGAAACCAATCTTTTTACGGGGAAGAGGCTGGCATTCCGCTTGCGTTAGCAATTTGGCAGATTACTCGATTCTTAGGAGCGATCAAATGGCTGACGTTATATTCATCATCATCACGGTCGTGTTTTTTGTCATCTCATGGCTCTATGTCCGCGGCTGCGATCGTCTGTAAGGAGGAACTATGGGACTGGAATATATTCTTGGCTTTATCGTGTCGGTGGCGGTCTTGTTGTACCTACTCTACGCGCTGCTATGGCCCGAGAAGTTCTAACTGAGGAGCAAGAAATTCGCGGCGATGCGAAACAAACTAAAAGATATTTCATTAGGGCGAAGACGGGAGATGTCATGACGGTAAATGGATGGATACAAATCTTACTCTATATGGCGATGATTTTCGCCATAACCAAGCCGCTCGGCAGCTACATGTATCGTGTCTTCGAGGGGGACCGGCAACCTTTACCGCGCCTGTTCGGAGCGATCGAGCGGTTGCTCTACAAGCTTTGCGGCGTTGATCCGAAGCAGCAGCAAGACTGGAAGCAGTATACGCTAGCGATGCTCGTGTTCAGCGCGATCACTTTGCTGGTGACCTACGGTATCGAACGCCTGCAACATGTTCTGCCGCTCAACCCGCAAAATTTTCCTCCGGTCGCCCCAGACTTGGCGTTTAACACAGCGGCGAGTTTTACCACAAATACAAACTGGCAGGCTTATAGCGGCGAATCGACGATGAGTTATCTAACGCAGATGGCGGGGCTCGCCTGGCATAATTTCATGTCGGCTGCTATCGGCATCGGCATAGCACTCGCGTTAGCACGCGGCATCACCTATCGCTTACAGGGCGGCGCGGCGAAGACGCTGGGCAATTTCTGGGTCGATCTCGTGCGCGCCACGGTGTACGTGTTGATTCCTATCTCTATCCCGATCGCATTGCTGCTGGTCTCGCAGGGAGTCATTCAAAACTTTTCGGCATATGTCGAAATAGCGACACTGGAGGGTGTCAAGCAAACCCTGGCGATGGGGCCGGTAGCATCACAGGAAATCATCAAGGAATTGGGCACCAACGGCGGCGGATTTTTCAACGCCAACAGTGCCCATCCATTCGAGAGCGCCAATCCGCTGACTAACTTCATCGAGATGCTGCTGATTTTTTCCATCCCAGCGGCGTTAACCTACACCTACGGTCGCATGGCGCGGGATCAAAAGCAGGGTTGGGTGCTGTTTGGCGCGATGGCGTTGATTTTTATCGTAGGTGTATGGGTCGCCTACCGCAGCGAAGCGCAAGGCAATCCGCTCATGCGCGGTATGGCGGTGGATCAAGGCGCAGGCAACTGGGAAGGGAAAGAAGCGCGTTTCGGTATCGCCAACTCTGCGCTGTTTGCGACTGTCACCACGGCAACGTCCTGTGGCGCGGTCAATTCGATGCACGATAGTTTTACCGCGCTCGGCGGACTTGTGCCGCTCGCCAACATTCAACTCGGCGAATTGGTCTTCGGCGGCGTCGGTGCGGGACTCTACGCCATGCTGATTTATGTCATCCTGTCGGTTTTCATTGCAGGGTTGATGGTCGGCCGCACGCCGGAATATCTCGGTAAAAAGATCGAATCCCGGGAGATCAAGCTCTCGATGCTCTATGTGCTGATCTTCCCGCTGCTGATTCTTTACTACTCGGGCTGGTCGCTGGTCGCGCCGTACGGCGTTTCCTCGCTGAACAACGCCGGACCGCACGGACTCAGCGAAATTCTCTACGCCTATAGCAGCGCCGCGGGAAACAACGGATCCGCCTTTGCCGGCCTGAATGCAAACACGCCCTGGTTTAACGTGAGTCTCGGTTTGACGATGCTCGCTGGGCGTTTCTTGATGATCGTGCCCGCTATGGCGGTGGCCGGCTCGCTCGTCGGTAAGAAAGCGGTGCCGGAAAGCTTGGGCACCTTCCCGACCAACGGATCACTTTTCGTCGTGCTGCTCGTCGGCGTCATCATCATCGTCGGGGCGTTGACTTTCTTCCCGGCGCTGGCACTCGGTCCGATCGTTGAACACTTTTTGGCTCAAGCAGGAAAGGTTTACTAACATGGCAGACACACGCTTAAAAGAACGTTCTTTGTTCGATCCTGAAATCATGCGGCCGGCGATTTGGGACAGTTTCCGCAAACTCACGCCGCGCCACGTAATCAAGAACCCGGTCATGTTCGTTGTCGAGATCGGCAGCGTGCTGACAAGCTTGATCTTGCTGCGCGATCTTTTTGCTCCCACACCCGGATCTCAACCGCTATGGTTTACCTTCAACGTCAGTTTCTGGTTGTGGTTCACCGTTGTCTTCGCCAACTTCGCCGAAGCGGTCGCGGAAGGACGCGGTAAGGCCCAGGCGGCGACGCTACGCAAGATGCGCAAGGAGACTAACGCGCGACGCTTGGTCAACGGGAGCCGTGAAGAAACGGTGCCCGCGTCGGCGCTCCGCAAAGGCGATACCGTCGTGGTCGAAGCCGGCGAAATTATCCCCGGCGACGGCGACGTGATCCAAGGCATCGCATCGGTCGATGAATCGGCGATTACCGGCGAGTCCGCCCCGGTCATTCGTGAAAGCGGCGGCGACCGCTCGGCGGTTACCGGCGGCACAAAAGTGTTGTCCGATCGGATCGTCGTGCGCATCACGGCAAGCCCGGGCGAATCTTTTCTCGATCGCATGATCGCTTTGGTCGAAGGCGCGGAGCGACAAAAGACGCCCAACGAGATCGCGCTTAATATTCTGCTCGCCGGTCTTACGCTCGTGTTTCTCTTCGCCTGCGTGACGCTCGTGCCGATGGCGCTCTACTCCGGCATGCCCAACGTTTCTGTGACCGTGATCGTCGCTCTGCTCGTCTGCCTGATTCCCACGACCATCGGCGGTCTTCTTTCGGCGATCGGCATCGCCGGCATCGATCGTTTACTTAGAAAAAACGTTCTCGCCATGAGCGGGCGCGCGGTCGAAGCCGCCGGCGATGTCGACACTTTGCTTCTCGACAAGACTGGCACGATCACGCTCGGCAACCGTATGGCCACAGAGTTTATCGCTGTCGATGGCGTGAGTCCGGAAGCTCTCGCGGACGCAGCCCAACTCGCGAGTCTTGCCGATGAAACTCCTGAAGGCCGCTCGATCGTCGTGCTGGCGAAGGAGAAATACGGACTGCGCGGTCGCGACGTGCAAAGCATTGGCGCAAAATTTATTCCGTTCAGCGCCCAAACACGCATGAGCGGTTGCGATTTAGACGGTCGCATCATCCGCAAAGGTGCCGTCGATGCGATTGTCAGCTTCGTCGGCGAGATGGGCGGCGCAGTGAGCTCGCAAATCAACGGCGTCACTCACGGCATTGCCGATGCGGGAGGCACACCGCTGGTGGTTTCCGAAGGCAACGAGGTTCTCGGCGTGATCCATTTAAAGGACGTGGTGAAGGGTGGTATCAAAGAACGCTTTGCGCGCTTCCGTGCCATGGGCATTCGCACGGTGATGATTACCGGCGACAACCCGCGCACCGCCGCGGCGATCGCTCGGGAAGCCGGCGTAGATGACTTTCTAGCGGAGGCCACTCCGGAAGCCAAGATGCGTCTTATCAAGGAAGAGCAAGCGCAGGGAAAACTTGTAGCCATGACAGGCGACGGCACAAATGACGCGCCGGCGCTGGCCCAAGCCGACGTTGGTGTTGCCATGAACACAGGAACACAGGCGGCTAAGGAAGCCGGCAACATGGTCGATCTCGATTCCAACCCAACTAAACTTTTGGAGGTCGTGGAGATCGGCAAGCAGATGCTGATGACCCGCGGCGTGCTCACGACCTTTTCCATCGCCAACGACGTGGCCAAGTATTTCGCGATCATTCCGGCGATGTTCATGGGCGTCTATCCGGAGATCGCACCGTTGAATATTATGCATCTGGCGTCGCCGCAGAGCGCGATTCTTTCGGCGGTAATATTCAACGCGATCATTATTATTTTGCTCATCCCGTTGGCTTTGCGCGGCGTTCAGTATCGCCCCATCGGCGCCGGCCCGTTGCTGGCACGTTCTCTATTGATCTATGGCGTCGGCGGAGTCGTCGCGCCGTTCATCGGCATTAAGCTCGTCGATTTGGTTTTGGAAGCCGTCGGCCTTGTCTAGGAGATGACTATGAAAAACGTATTCGGTATCGCGATAAGAACTACCATTGTTACACTTGTTTTAACGGGACTTATCTATCCTTTCGTCATGACCGGGCTCGCCCAGATCATTTTCCCTTGGCGAGCCAACGGCAGCTTAGTTACAGACGAAAAAGGGCAAGTCGTCGGGTCCGAGTTGATTGCCCAGGGATTTGCTAATCCCGCCTATTTTCAGCCCCGGCCGTCGGCGGCAGGCGAGAAGGGCTATGACGCGACTTCTTCGGGCGGCTCCAACCTCGGTCCGACATCGAAGAAGTTGCAGGACCGGATCAACGACGATCTCAAACGTCTGAAGAGCGAAAATCCGGAAGCCAACGGACCTATTCCGGCGGAGCTTGTCACTACTTCGGCGAGCGGACTCGATCCACACCTATCGCCTGAAGGCATGATCTGGCAACTGACACGAGTTGCCGGAGCGCGCGGCGTAGCTCTTGAGCGAGTGAAGGCGGTGGTCGACGCCAACGTCGAGGGAAGAACATTCGGCCTCTTAGGCGAACCGCGAGTCAACGTGCTGATGGTCAATTTAGCGCTCGATCGCCAATTTGGCCGACCAGCCCCGCTTCCTCCGGTTCCTGAAAAGAAAGATGCAAAGGAAGCAGGCAATACGCAATCAGCCGCTCCGGCGGAAAAACCGTAACCAGACGAAAAGCAGGAGGGTCGATGAAGAAAGTTGAAGCGATCATCCAACCTTTCAAGCTCGATGAAGTTAGAGAAATTTTGGCGAAGTCGAAAATTCCGCGCATAGCCATCTTCGAGGTCAAAGGAGCCGGCTGTCAGCAAGGTAGACTGAAGCAGTATTGGGGCGCGCGTTACATCGAGGATTCGGTCGATGTGAAGATTGAGATCCTGGTTGATGACGACGAAGCCGAGCCGTTGGCGGAGATGGGTCGGCCATCGCGTGCCGGGCTGGGAGCACGGCGCTGCACCATCTTATGTGACGCGAAATACGACAGGTTTTAGAGCTTATCTGAAGACTCTAAGGAGGAAGTTCCATGAAGCAGGTTGAGGCCATCATCAAGCCATCTCAATTAGGCGAGGTTCAGCAAGCGCTGACAAAATTAGGAGTCGAAGGCATGACGGTCGTCGAGGTTAGAGGCTTCGGCCGCCAAAAAGGGCATCCGGAGCTTTATCGCGGCGCCGAATACACTATCGATTTCCTGCCCAAAGTAAAAATCGAAATCCTGGTTAGCGATGAAAAAGCGCCGCAAGTGGTGGATGCCATCGTGCGCGGAGCGCGCACCGGAAAAATCGGCGACGGCAAGATCTTTGTCACGGCTGTCGAGGAAATCATTCGCATTCGGACCGGAGAAACAGGAGCGGACGCAATTTAAATCTGAACTTCACAA
>WNGN01002608.1_pt1 | contig 13472 bp, 13 predicted proteins | sample 5400561 | NCBI WGS metagenome assembly WNGN01 (sample SAMN13153379, study PRJNA577476) | soil metagenome | isolation source: 115 cm soil or saprolite under Garry oak tree replicate 2 | place: USA:California | collected 2016-06-15
ATTTGTGCATTTTGTTTGCTTCGAGCGCAGGATGGAGAGCATGGCAGAGGCCGTCCCAGCGTCGTATAGTAGTGGCATCCCTTGCGGGTGCCATGCTCATGCCATACAAAAAAGGCACTACATTTCACCCTACCCGTGATGCCAATACACAGTAAACGTGCTGCCCGCTGCATCGAGACCTGAAGTGACTGCTTTTGCCACTCCGCCCTGCGTATTCATCTGGTAGATAATGTCCTGCGGACCATCGCCTATAGGCCTGTGGTCGTTCAACTGGCACAGGATACGCACTTTGCCAAAGTTAGTCAGCCGTGCAATATGACCCTGGCCTGTAGCGGGATTGTCAATAATCGTCGGAGCCTCGACAATACACTCCGCAACGCTGGTGTCAGTGATCGCCCCGGGATGTGTGGTCGAAAAATGTACCCCCTCTTTGGGGTTATCCATGCTGAGTTGAAACCTGCCCTGCTGAAAAGTGACGCTTGCCGTGATACTATCGCCGGGCTGTAAGGGCTGATCCAGTGGTACAGATGGCGCGGGAAACATCTCCCACCACATAAAATACGAGGGTGTCCCGGCGTCACATCCGCTCACCGTGCCGAGTTGAGCCAGCAGGCTCCTGTCCGATGCATCGCTGGTGATGCCCACCCAGACCGCCGCAAGTGAAATCGTGCCGGGAGTGCAGTGCGCTTTCGGCACCGTCCAGTGCCCGGTGACTTTCTGGTATGCCGCTGTCCTGCTGGCAAGGTCTGTAGCAGCATAACCGGCATAAAAGCCGTTGGGCTGAGTGACAACATACCTGGCGACCCCTGTACGTGTACCATCTGGATTCACCGCCGATTCGGGCGAGCCCCAACCATTCGAGCTTCCGTTGAGAGAAAAGCCGAGAGTGAACTGCCCATTGTGGAGATAGTTTCCATTAAGCCTGAAATCCCATACACAAGTATAGGTATCCTCACCGCTTGCAATGGTTTCGCAGACTGTGACCGCTGCCTGTCCTGGTACCGTTACGGTAAACTGCACTTTCTCGACAGTGGCATTTTGAGCGAAGACCTGGACAGACAGGGTCATGCTTGTTCCCTGGACGATAAATTTGTCTTCCAGCCCGTTCCATAGCCCTGCAAACTTGCCCGGTGGGATGACTAACACACGAATGTGAAATGAGCCGGCATTGCTGGCCAAATCGGACGCATTTATCCCCAGGAAGAGATCCCCTATCGTTGCCGGATTGAATTCAGCATGTCTTCCAACTTCACTCGCGTGGCCGCCGATACCAACACTATAAATGACCGAATAACAGGGCAAAGAGGGCTCTGGCATCGCTGAGCCGGAGCAGCCAGGCACACCTTCTGGCCCCGATTGCTTCCCACCCGGCTGCACGCTGGCAGAGCCGGAGGCAAAAATTTCCACCTTCTCACCAGGGAGTACAGCAATGCCGGTATCTGCTCCACCAGCGTGAGCAGAAAAATCGCCCGCTCTATCTCTCAGTCCTTGCCGGGCAGAGAGGTCAAATTTGCGGATAATTGGTAGAGCAGGAAATGTGAAGGATGTAGATAGGGTACTCGAGCCAATTCCAGTACATCCTGACAAAAAAAGCAGCATCAAAGTGCGACGTTATTGTAACACAGAAACCCGCGCCGGGAAGTCTTTTGTACCAGAAGAGCTAGTAATCAGTCTCGATAGGTTTCTGAGGCAGACATGTAGTAGGCACGCTGCCTGGGGGGCAGGTATGCCGATTATGAACTTTCACAACATAATGCAGCAACAAACCGTAGGGCGCGATTGATCGGCCCTCGCTGGATGTTCCGTAATCCAGGTTAAAAAATTTTAATCATTATCGAGGGACCACCCCTTGCGGGCGCCAGGTTTCATTGCTATACTATGTGGAAGAAGAGGCGAACGTTTTTAAGGAAGGCCGTTTTCGTATGCCGACATTGGAAGAGCGACTCGAGGTACTGGAACGTGCCCAATCCGCGATGAAGATAGAACAGATTTACGATGTGCGCCAGCTTGACGAACGCATTACCGCCCTGCATCGACAGCTTGCCGAACAAAGGCAGCGCCTTGACGAGCAAGGCCAGGCTATAAGCCAGTTGGGGCAGACGATTGACGTGAAGCTTGATGGACTGATGCAAGTACTCGTTCAACAGTTCGCCGCAGTCGGTGCCCGCTTCGACGTTATGGACCAGAGGTTCGCCGCAGTCGATACCCGCTTCGACGCTATCGATGCCCGCTTTACACAAATCGACCAGAAGTTCGTCGCGGTCGATGCCCGCTTTACAGGATTAGAGGAGCAGATCGACCGGCAAACCGTTGAAATCAGAGCCAAGTTTGAAACGAGCGACCTCTACGCTACCAGGACCTGGGGCGTTGTACAGTCGCAAGAACAGAATATCCACACGATAAAAGAACGCCTCGACCAGGTCGTCAACCTTCTCACCGGCAAACCAGAAGGGTGAGCATTTCCACTTTCTGAATTATCATGATGGCGCTTAAGCAACTATATGCGCCAGCACCTCGTCCCGCTTCTCCTCCATCAGTTCCTTACTGTTCGCTTCGACATTCAAACGCAACAAGGGTTCCGTATTCGATGGGCGCACATTGAACCACCAGTCGCCAAAATCCAGCGTAATGCCGTCCAGGTGATCAACAGCTTTTGCCTCTTTCCCAAAGTGTTCCTCGATCTCCTTCATCTTCTCCTGCACATCGCGCACCCCGGTGTTGATCTCGCCGCTGCGGAAACCGTGATCGAGCGGTTTGAGCAGTTCGGAGAGCGGCTTGCCTTCAACGGAGACGAGTTCCAGTGTAGTGAGGAAAGCGATCAGGCCGGAGTCGGCGTACCAGTTATCGCGGAAATAGAAATGGCCGGAATGCTCGCCGCCGAAGATAGCGTTGAGTTGGCGCATCTCTGCCTTGATGTAGGAATGTCCCACCCGCGTGCGTACGGCATGACCCCCCAAACTGTTGATGAGTTCGGGTACACTCTTAGAAACGATCAGGTTGTAAAGGATCGTCTCGCCAGGATGTTTGTGCAGCAGGCTGTTTGCGACAATGGCCGTCACCATTGAACCATCGACCATGTTGCCTTGCTCGTCCACCGGGAACATGCGGTCTGCGTCGCCATCGAAGGCCGCGCCAAGGTCGGCATGTAGTTCACGTACCTTCCTTCGCAGTTCTTCCGTGTTTGCAGGCTCAATGGGGTTGGCCGGGTGGTTGGGGAAACTGCCGTCAAGCTCGAAGTACAGTGGCACAAGCTCACAGGGCAGGTGCATGAATACTCGAGGGACAACCATGCCCGCCATGCCATTGCCCGCGTCGATCACCACCTTGAGCGGCTTGATCTTGCTCACATCGATGAAGGAGAGCACGTGCGTCACGTAATCATCCAGCACATCGCGTGTCTTCACCTGGCCCTTGGCCGCCGGCTCAGGAAAGTTGCCGCGTAATGCCAGGTCGCGAATATCGGCCAGGCCACTGTCCAGGCTGATGGGAAACGCCTGGGCACGGCAGAATTTCATGCCATTGTAATTTCCTGGATTATGCGAGGCGGTAATCATCACGCCGGCGGGATAGTTGAACTTGCCCACAGCGAAATACAACTCGTCGGTCGTGGTCATGCCCAGCTCAACTGCGTTAACGCCCTGGTCGACCATGCCCTGGAGCAGGGCATCGGCCAGTTGGGGTGATGACAGGCGCATGTCGCGGCCTACGGCAATCTCCGGCACGTTGAGGTAGAGCACGGCTGCGCGCCCGATGCGGTAGGCCACCTCGTCGGTCAGATTCTCGCCATAGATGCCGCGTACGTCGTAAGCGCTAAAAATAGTGGGGTCGAAAGCTGTATTCATTTTCTAGAAAAGTCCCTCTTCTTCCAAATTTCTAATTCTACCCAGGGTTCGCCTGAACTGCGGGGATCGTAGATTTGCCCGACCTCGACAAAATCGGCTTTAGCAAAGGCCCGGCGTGCCGGCCGGTTTGCTATTGCTGTCTCTGCATAGACGCGTACCAGGCCAGGAAGACTGAAAAGGTATTGTACCAGTGTGCGAATCGCCTCTGGCCCATATCCTCTCCCCCAGCTCGTCTTGTCGCCCAATCCCAGCCCGATCTCTGCCTGGCGTAGGCGGTAATCTACGTTGAAATAAGTAATGGTGCCGATAGGCGTGTGCTGCTCGTCCTCGATAATGAACCAGTATTGTCGCCCGTTGCCGCGCACGTAGTTCCGCTCAAAAAGTGGCAGAAACTCAGCATAGTTCTGCGAGTACGGGCGGTGCGGGTCATAACGCCATACTTCATCATCGCGTTCCCAGTAGAAGACGTAGCGAGCGTCTGCCATGGTGGGCCGCCGCAGGTAAATTCGCTCGCCGCGCAGGAGCGCTCCGTGTGAGTACCCTGTTGTGCTGTTGCGTTGCGTCTCAGTCATACCAGTCCTATGTCGTGTGCAAAACTTGTTCCGGCCGCCAGGGGTCCTACGCCAAATGCCTCTGCCAGCGTCTGACCCAGGTCGGCAAATGTAGAACGTACGCCGAGGTCGATACCGGCGCTTACGGGTTTACCGTAGGCCAGCAGCGGTACCTCCTCGCGCGTGTGATCGCTGCCGCGATAGGTGGGATCGACGCCGTGGTCGGCAGTGAAGAAGATAGCATCTTCAAGCTGCATGACCTGCTGCACCCGCCCAAACCAGGCGTCTACATCGCGTAATGCCTGTGCATAGCCCTGGCTGTCGCGGCGATGACCCCATAACATATCAAATTCTACCAGATTGACGAAGAGTAGACCTGTAAAGTCTCGTTCAAGCCAGCGCAGCGTCACTGCCATACCGTCTTTGTTGGTTTCAGTATGATCGCGCTGCGTCAGGCCGCGCCCTGCGAACAGGTCCTCGATCTTGCCGATGCCGATGACCTCCTTACCGCCAGCCTGGAGCAGGTCGAGCAGCGTTGTCCCCAGCGGAGCCAGTGAAAAATCGCGGCGGTGCTCGGTGCGCTTGAACGATCCCGGCTCGCCAATAAACGGCCGCGCAATCACGCGCCCGACGGCATTCTCCCCTGTGAGCATACCTCGCGCAATCACGCAGATGTGATAGAGTTCAGCCAGCGGGATCACATCCTGGTGGGCCGCCACCTGGAAGACGCTGTCGGCAGAAGTATAGAGTATAGGATAGCCAGTGCGCATATGCTCCTCGCCGAGTTCCTTGATGATCTCCGTGCCCGAGGCTGGCTTGTTGCCGAGCACCTTGCGGCCAATGGCCTGCTCGAAAGCTGCCACGAGGTCGGGAGGAAACCCGTGCGGGTAGGTCGGCAGAGGCTTTTTCAGCACGACGCCGGTGATCTCCCAGTGACCCGTCGTGCTATCTTTCCCTGCCCCGATCTCTGCCATGCGGCCATAGGAGCCGCTGGCATCCGCGGTCGGCGCTGTTCCCAATATAGGGGTGATGTTGCCCAGGCCTATACGCCCCAGGTTGGGCAGAGCCAGGCCTCCAACGGCTAACGCGCAGTGTTCCAGTGAACTGGCCCCGTCGTCGCCATAGGCGTGAGCATCGGGATTCTCGCCTGCGCCCACCCCGTCCAGGACGACAAGAATGGCTCGTTGCAATGTCGTCATAGCGCTATCCTTATCTTATCAAGCTTTACATAGTACGGCAATGGGTCTCCAATCAACGGCAGCGCGTAGTCATAAAATGCCTGTGTGACCATTGTCTTATCTGCATCCAGGTACTCATCCGGCATCAAGCGCTGCTCGTTGGCAACGCTCGCCAGTTCCACCAGGCCTGTCGTGCAGTGATAGTTGGGGTCCATGTGACGGACCAACGTCACCATCTTATCGCTTTCTCCCTCCAGCACAGCCCGTACCGCCATCTGCCCAACAAGGTATGCCTCGTCCCGGTCGGTACCCGAAATGCTGTTCGATGCCATGCGCTGCAGGTCACCAGGTTTGTCAAAACGCGCGCGCAGCTTCAAACGCTGTCTAACTAATTCTACCAGGAATTGCGCTGCTCCGCTCAGCAGCGGGTGTTGGAACGCGTCTTGCCCGGCCTGCCCAGCGGCGCCAAGCGCCTGCCCCTGTTCGTCGCGCAAGGTTTCTGCTGCAACGATGATTACATATCCCAGGCGCCGGTAGACCTCTTCGACCTGCTTTAGAAATTCATCCGTATTGAAGGGTTTCTCCGGCATGAGGATAATATGCGGCGGATCAACCTCATCGCGTTTCCCTAGCGCTGCTGATGCTGCCAGCCAGCCCGCGTCGCGCCCCATGGTCTCTATCACTTTGACGGGGTAGTGCCAGGGTATCGACATAGTGTTCATGCTCGAATCCATCGTCGCCAGCGCAAGGAAGCGTGCTGCGCTGCCGTAACCGGGGCAGTGGTCGGTAAAGGGCAGGTCATTGTCGATGGTTTTGGGAATGCTGATAGCCTGCAGCTCGTAGCCCATGTCTTGGGCGGTCAATGCCAGGCGGTGTGCAGTGTCGGCTGAGTCGTTGCCACCGATATAGAGCAGGTAGTGGACATCGTAGCGACGCAGGAGTTCGATGGCTCGTTCTGCGTCGCCCTCTTGTACCTTGTAGCGGCAGGAGCCGAGAGCCGCTGATGGTGTATGCAAGAGCCGGGACCACACATCCCCGGGCTGTCTACGCAGGTCGACCAGCTCATCCTTGAGCAAGCCTTCAATGCCATATAGCATACCATAGATGCCATCGATACGTTCGTCAGCCATCGCCGCCTCGACTGCGCCTACCAGGCTGGCATTGATAACGGTAGTGGCCCCGCCCGACTGGCCAATGATTAAGTTGCTGCGTATCGCTGCTGACAAGAGTGACTCCTAATGGGCTTGTATTTGAGTTTTATCTAAAGTCATTATATCAATCGAAGCGGGAGGCGTCGAGAGGTATTGACCCGTTGGAGCAAAAGTAACGTCTGAGTGGACGTGGTAAACTACGTGAAGAGATTTTATTGGGGAACGGTCAAACATTCACCGAACATCCTCCTTGCACCTGGAGGAGAGCATGAACAACGAAGAACTCGCCCGATGGTTCGAACAGAACAAGCAGGTCCTTGAAACGGCCTACCTGGCAGGAACACTCCCCTGGCAGCAGTCGGGGTTCGGGCTCCATACCCCGCGCAGCGAACAGGACTGGGAAGCCCTGCGCAGGCCAATCGCTGCTTGTATCGAAAGCGCTGGCACATTTCTGGATATCGGCTGCGCGAACGGCTACCTGCTGGAGTGCGTCCTGCGCTGGACGCAAGAACGAAGTATCCAGATGACCCCTTATGGACTCGATTTCTCGGAGAAGATCATTACGCTGGCTCAAGCGCGGCTTCCGCAGTATGCTTCCCACCTGTTTGTTGGAAATGCATGGGATTGGGAGCCGCCCATGACCTTCGACTATGTCAATACGACACTCGACTATGTCCCCCACGAATTGCACGAGGCATTCGTCAACAGGCTGCTGCAACGCTATCTGCATCCGGAGGGGCATCTGCTGGTAGCCGAATACCTCGGCAAATCGGCCAATCCCCTCCGCCTGGAGATTCCCGTGGATCAGTACCTGGGCCGACTCGGCTTTGATGTAGCAAGTGTCCGCTCAGCTAGCATCGATGAATTTGCCATGACACGCGTAGCGGTCATAAAAAATCGTCAAGGCAACCAGACCCTTGGGGAAACATCTTTCTAAAAGCCCTTCCTGACTGCTATTATCATTGAATATGTAGTAATCGCCCCAGCACATCCCGGTCAAGCTCAGCGAAACCAGAAATAACCATATCTGCCATGGATAAGTCCTGCTCCTCGTTGAAACCATTGCGCAGGCCAATGCAGAACATCCCCGCATTTTTGGCGGAAAGAACGCCATTTTTCGAATCTTCTATCGCAATACATGCCGCCGGGCTTACGCCAAGTCGTTCTGCTGTGAGGAGATAGATCGCTGGCGAGGGTTTGCCTTCCCCTTTTAACTCGTCCGCGCTGACAACAGCCTTGAAGGCTGCACGAAGACCAAATCTGTCAAGCATGATATCGATCCAGCTCCTGGGGGAAGAGGATGCCAGTGCAACGGGGATATGATGTGTGTTTAATGTTGCCAGCAGATCTGAAAAACCTTCCAGAAGAGAGACTTTTTGCCCATAAATTTCGTCTGCCATCTCCTGGTACAGCTCCAGAAATTGTTCCTCTGTCTTCTGCAAACCATATTCATTGGAGAGCAGCGTGTAGAGATCGTGAACCCCTATGCCGATAATCTTGTCCTGATCGGAACTTTTCCAGGCTGGGATGACAGACTGCAAGAAGTACCCTTCTGCCGTCTTCCAATGAATCTCGCTGTCTACAATCACGCCGTCCATGTCAAAAATTACTGCATCCACAAATTAAAACCTGACCTTGCGCAGCTTTGCTTTGAGTTCTCTAATCTTTAGAGGCATTTTCTACATCTCCACTATCATGCTATCGTAGCATACAATCATTCCAAATGAAATAATTTGTGGGGACCCACTATGTGAAATATACATGTTGATGACAGAAAAGCGGAAAACAGGCATGCGTATGTCGTGCATCTTGCTTGAAATATATCCCATCTGCGTGCTACTATGAGGCAGCCGATATTGTGAAGCAAATTCTACATGTGCTCACCGAGTTCCACGCTTTGAGGTATGCCGCGCGATGAAACACAAAATTATCCTGGATTGCGACCCCGGCCATGACGATGCCATTGCTATCCTGCTGGCAGGCCACCATCCGGAGATCGACCTGGTAGCTATAACCACCGTCTCGGGCAACCAGTCGCTCGATAAGACCACGCACAACGCGCTGAAAGTCTGCTCTCTGGCGAATCTCCGCCACATACCCATAGCTAGGGGCATGGATCGCCCGCTGCTGCGCCCGGCAAAGCACGCGGCCAACATCCACGGGGAATCGGGCCTGGATGGGCCAAGCGTACCTGAACCGGATATCAAACCCGTGGAACTTCATGCCGTAGACCTGCTCATTGAAACGCTGCTCGGGTCTGACGGAGATATCACGCTTGTGCCCACCGGCCCGCTTACCAATATCGCTACCGCCATACGCCGCGAGCCGGCCATCATTCCCCAGATCAAGGCCATTTCGCTCATGGGTGGAGCAATTGGCCTTGGTAACACCACCCCCGCCGCCGAGTTCAACATCCACTTCGATCCCGAGGCCGCCGCTATCGTGTTCGGCTGTGGCAGACCCATCACCATGTGCCCATTGGAGGTGACGCACCAGGCTCTCGCAACCGCTCCCGTAATCGAGCGGTTGCGAGCTGCCGATCGCCCGGTAGCGACATTCGTAGCCGACCTCTTTGCCTTCTTCGGGGATACCTACCGCCTCAACTATGGCTTTTCCTCCCCGCCGGTGCATGATCCCTGCGCTGTAGCCGCCGTCATTGATCCTACCATCATACGAGCGCATATGATGTATGTTGCCATAGAAACAACGGGCGAATTCACGTCTGGCCGCACTGTCTGTGATGTCTTTGGCAAGCAAGGCAAGTCGCCCAACATCTGTGTTGGCTATGCCCTGGAGGTGGAGCGCTTCTGGGAAATGGTAATCAATACGATCGTTTCCTATTAAGGCGCCAACAATCCATCTCCTTCTGCCTCTCTTCATGTTTTGAGGTGTAACATGCAAATTCGACGTTTCTTTTCTGACCTGAAAACGAAGATTCCAGGAGGTCATCCGGGCCTGTATGGTGTTCCCATTCAATTCGACCGTGCTCATCTGCCCACGCAGAACATGGAAGAACTTTCTGAGCGTTTGAATGGCCTTCCGCTTCTCCTCAACAGGCCGATGAGCGTCGTGGCAATGTACCTGGAGCCACATGGTGCCATGGATGAACACAGCGCAGAGGTCCCTATCCTCTTCCTAGTCACATCTGGCAGAGGGTTTGTACGCCTTGGCGGTCCGAATGGCGAGACACAAAGCGTGTCTGCTGGTGATGCTGTCTTGTGGCCCGCCAGGCTCGATCATATGGTATGGACTGAGGATGAACCACTCGTGGCCATCGTGATCGATGGACCAGCAGAGCGAGAGGATACACCATAAGTGACAAGACAAGAATTCGTCGATATTGGCGAGTATAGGTTGTTCATGATGAGAGCTGGCCAGGGAAGGCCGCCTGTCATCTTTGAAGCCGGAGCGGGGGATGATAGTACAACTTGGAAGGGAATTTTCGAAGCTACCGCGCAGTTCACTCACGTCATTACTTATGATCGTGCAGGGCTAGGACAGAGCGATCCTGTGCCTCGACCACGTACGGTATTGCAACTCGCCAATGACTTGCAAAAACTTGTGCGAGCTGCGCAACTCGAGGGACCATATGCACTGGTCGGACACTCGCTAGGCGCGCTGATTAGTCGCCTGTATGCCCAGCAGCATCCACAAGACGTAGTTGGCATGGTGCTTATCGATGGCCCTCACCCTGACCAGGGGAACCGTTTTGCAAAGGCACTCACGCCTGCGAGCTATTGCGATCATGAAGCGGTACAAGCGATACTCAAGGAGGCCAGAGGCGTTGAGCCAGAAAATCATCCCGAGGGACTTGACTTTGCAACAAGTCTTACCCAGGTCGATCCGACCCATACCTTCGGGGAATTGCCATTAGTCGTTGTGACCTCGGGAAAATCAATTGCTGAGCAAGATCGGGGACTTCCTCAACAAGCAGCGTTAGCATTTGACCAGGCCTGGGACAAAATGCAGGTTGACCTGGCGAGGCTTTCCACAAGAGGAGTGCATATAACAGCGGAAAAGAGTGGGCACTACGTCCATTGGGATGAGCCAGAACTCGTTGTTGAAGCTATCCATAGGGTCGTCAGAGAAACAAGAAAAGTCCCTTCATGAGTAACTTGCCAACGGTTTCTTGCTGGGGATATTCTAAGTCTGTCAACAGGCTGACTACCTCTCGCGAGAGAGAGTCCCACCAGGTACAGGCCGCCCCGGCGTAGTCACTGGGAAACTTAATGCCTGGGAAGGCATTGAGAGTGTCATATCTGGTAATCCATCTCCCAGCTATCCTTGCTGTTCCAGCCCTGCGTCAATTCCTGGTGCTTTTCGAGTGGCTCACCTCGCTTGACCAGCAGTTCAGCGGGCTTGGAGGCCACAACCGAGTTTGGCGGAACCGTTTCGAGCACCAGCGCCATTGCCCCTATCCTGCTGCCCCTCCCTATAGTAATCGGCCCCAGGATCGCAGCTCCCACACCGATAGTGACATCATCTTCGATAGTTGGGTGACGCTTCTGCAAACGTCCCGGGCTGCGCCGCCACCAACCTGTAGCCCCCAGGGTGACCTGGTGGTAGAGCATAACATTGTCACCAATCACTGTCGTTTCACCTATGACCACACCCGCTCCGTGATCGATGAAGAAACGCTTGCCGATTTGCGCTCCAGGGTGAATCTCGATCCCGCTGGTCATCAGCCGCGCAAACTGCGAAATAAGTCGTGGTACAAAAGGTATATGCGCCTTATAGAGAGCATGCGCGATGCGGTGATAGATGATAGCCCACAGGCTCTGGTAGAGCACTGCCTCAAAGATATTGCGACAGGCAGGGTCCTTCTCAAAGATCACGTCGATAGCATCGGGCCAGCGCGTCTTGCGGTGCGGGCGGCCGCCAGGCGCGGGAATAAACATACCGGGGGGCAACTCCGGTAATTGCGCCAGGTCGGTTTCGGCGTTATGAACCAGTTCCTCGTTACTCGCTTCATCTGGGATGCTATGTGACATGCTCTAACTATCCTTTGCTTCTTGCCTGCCTTAATCTATTTCATAATGCGCTATTTGGAGTGTATGGTAGAACAACAAGGCCTGTCAAGGGTAAGAGGTCGAGATCTACTCAGAAATGGGGGTGCAGGGGGGCGAAGCCTCCTGCCGGAGCACGAGGTGTCCTCGCTCACACTCTCCTCCCTGGCGGGCCGCGGGCCCATAGGTATTAAGTTAAGTGCCAGTCTAAGCCCTCCAAAAGTAATTGAGGATGGCTTGGATGTTTCAAACGGCGCTGCAGGCGACAGGCTTGCATCGCTCGCAAGAGACGAGCAGCCCAGTGACCGTTAACAAGTTGGTAAAACTGGTGTAAAATCAGAGGAAGACAAGAAGGAGGAGAGAAAGCATGCGTTTACACCTGTTGCTACCAAAAGTAAATCCCAAAGCGATACCTGTGCCATCGAAGTGTGCGTATGCCAACTGCAAAAGCCTCCAAGTGCGGTTGCATCAGCCGGTGAAGAAAGCCCTGCGCGATACGGTGCATCAGCAGGTAGAAGTACACCGCTATCGCTGCCTCAAATGCGGGCGGACGTTCCGGGTGTATCCACCAGGAGTCAGCCATGCCCAGAGTTCAGATCGGGTCAAAGGGCTAGCGGTACTGTTGTATCTGTTGGGCCTGTCCTATGGAGCAGTGTCGCTGGCGTTGGAGAGCTTGGGGGTGCCGCTCTCCAAGACGGAAGTCTACGAGACAGTGCAAGCAGTAGCCGCGCGCGTCCCAGGACTCAAGCGCGAGCAGGTATTTCAGGGTGTGAAGACAAGAGCCTTGGGTGGGGATCTGACGAGTGTCAAATGTGCCGGGCAATGGTTGCATCTGGGGCTGACCGTCGATAGCCTTTCGGGACTAGCCTTGACCATCGACGAGGTCTCGGCCGAGGATGCGGCGACCCTCAAAGCCTGGATTGAGCCCATCGCGGCGAGTGTGGGAGCCCAGGTGTTGGTGACCGATGATGCCGATGGCTTCAAGACCACCGCCGACGAGTTGGGGTTGCTGCATCAGGTGTGCAAAAGTCATGTCAAGCGCAATACCGAGGCCCTCATCCAGGAGTTACGTCCACTGGTGGCCAAGGATGGCGATGGCTCCCTGCAAGCCATTGGAGTGAAGCCCGCCCAGGCCGTCGCCGACTTAGATCGGGTAGCGCGAACTGATTAGCAGCCGACAACCGGAGCAAGGCAAGGAAGTGGAGGGATTGCATCGTCGCTATCTGTTGGCTCCTCCTCCCAAGAAAGGGGCGGTGGCGAGCCTGGCCTATCGGCTGCGTCTGTTGTATCTGGATCGCTGGACCCTGTGGAGTCGCCTGACGCGCTATCGCAAGTGGCGGGGACCTCACGACGAGCAGTTGGATGGCACCAATAACGCCTGCGAACGAGCCATTGGCTGGTGGGTTAAGGAACGCTATCGCTCGATGCGCGGAGACATCGGTCCCTGCCAATGCCCTGCGCGTCAGTCGCCTGCTCGCCTGGTGCGGCACCTTTCTCACCAATGGTGGAGCTAACCTGGCCACACTCCTTCGGTAAATGAGAGCAACCAGGGAGACACATGGCTTTTCTCTCCCATTCCTTCATGTACCATTCTCTGAACGATCACCCTTGCAAGCCACCACCCTTGAGGTCCCACCGCACATGCAGCTTGAGTCCAGCTTTGCTCTGCCCTTGCCCGCCTCCGCATCCTTGCCAGATGTCTTTGAGTTGGTCAGGCAATTTGATCGTCGAACTGTCTTCCACG